>Ga0123337_10005199_pt1 | contig 12900 bp, 16 predicted proteins | sample frozenSSSSmetaG_FD_89792 | JGI IMG/M metagenome (GOLD analysis project Ga0123337, IMG submission 89792) | Glacier valley bacterial and archeal communities from Borup Fiord, Nunavut, Canada, to study Microbial Dark Matter (Phase II) -... | ecosystem: Environmental > Aquatic > Freshwater > Ice >...
GCCTTGGGAGTTCGGACGGCGGTCTTCGAGGTAACCCTGATACTTGTCGCCCTTGACGAAGCTGTGCGGGACGCGGATCGAGGCACCACGGTCTGCAACACCGTAGGAGAACTTGTCGATCGCCTGGGTTTCGTGAAGGCCGGTGAGGCGCATGTGGTTGTCGGGTCCGTAAACGGCGATGTGTTCTTCGACATTGTCGGCGAACGCTGCCATGAGGGCTTCGAAATAGGCTTTGCCGCCTTTTTCACGAAGATAGTCGGTGGAGAAGTTCGCGTGCATGCCGGATCCGTTCCAGTCGGAATCTCCGAGGGGTTTGCAGTGGTATTCGACGTCGATGCCGTATTTTTCGCAAACGCGGTTGAGAAGATAACGGGCGACCCACATTTCGTCAGCGGCCTGTTTGGAGCCCTTGCCGAAGATTTGGAATTCCCACTGGCCTTTCGCCACTTCGGCGTTGATGCCTTCGTGGTTGATGCCGGCATCGAGACAGAGGTCGAGGTGCTCCTCGACGATCGTGCGGGCGATGTCACCCATGAATTTGTAGCCGACACCGCAGTAGTACGGGCCTTGGCCGATTTTCGGGAAACCGTCCGCCGGGAAACCGAGCGGGCGGCCGTCCTGATAGAGGAAGTATTCCTGTTCGAAACCAAACCATGCGCCCGGATCGTCGAGAATGGTGGCGCGGGCGTTGGTTGGGTGGGGGGTGGTGCCGTCCGGCATCATGACCTCACACATGACGATCGCACCGTTCTTACGGGTAGTGTCCGGGTAAACCGAAACCGGCTTGAGCACGCAATCCGAGCTTCTGCCCTCGGCCTGTTGGGTCGAACTGCCGTCGAAGCCCCAGAGCGGAAGCTGGTCGAGAGTCGGGAAGCTTGCGAATTCCTTGATTTGGGTTTTGCCGCGGAGACCCGCGACAGGGGTGTATCCATCGAGCCAGATGTATTCCAATTTGTATTTGGCCATAACGTTGTATTTTTCGGTATTTAGCGGTGGTTGTAGTAGGAACCCTGAAAATGACGCGATGACGACACCTGTCAGGGGTGCTAACTCGCTCGACTAGAGCATCCAGCGTGCCAGCTTGTTTTGATTTTCGTCAGTCGTGGGAAACGCTCCAGTCAGGAGCGGCGACCGCGATGACGATGAGGCTTGTATCGTCGATTCCGGAGTTGTCGATGGCTCGTTTCAAAAGAGTTGTGGCAATGTTTCGGGGTTCTTCAGCACCGTTTGCAAGGGCGGTGGAAATGTGCCGCTCCCAGAGCCCGTCGATGAGTCCGTCCGAGCAGATCAGGAAGCGGTCGCCGGGCTCGTAGGACACCGCTGCGAAGTGAGGGGAAACCGCCGCGTGACCACCGCCGACGATCTCGTAAAGCGCGGCGCGGCGCGGGTGGGAGCGGTATTGGATCTCGCTGATTTCACCGCGTTTCCACTGGCTCCAGGCGAGAGTGTGGTCGCGGGTGAGTTGCTCCAGTTTTCCGCCCCGCGAGCGGTAGATGCGGGAATCGCCGATGTTGGCGATGTAGAGATTGTCCGGCGTGAACCAAGCGAGGGCGAGGGTGGCCGCCATGCCGGATTTTTCGTCACAGCCGCGGGCGGCGGAGTTGATGTGCTCGTGAATGGAACGAAGGGCGTCGGCGAGGTGGGTGAGCGAGTCCGGATAGAAACCGGAGGCGGCGGCCTTGAAGGTTTCCGGGATGATCTCGGTCATCTGCTGAAGGATGATCGCGGAGGCGATGTCACCGGCATTGCCGCCGCCCATCCCGTCGGAAATGGCGAAGACGAGGTCGTGGGCGGTGAGCGACTGGCTGCCGTGGGCGGGCAGGGTCTCCGCGCCGTCCGGGCTGGAGGCAAAGGCGATGAGCGAATCGTCGTTGCGAGGCTTGCGGGAGCCGCTGTGGGTGAGGGCTGCCCAATGGAGGGTCGCGGCGGCGGACACGGGTGGGTTTTCTGGCGGGTTTTTAAATGGCGGGGACCACCAGTTCCGGTGGCGGCGGGAGGATTTCCGCGAGTTCGAAATCAATGATGCAGAAGCAGCCGAGCTTGTCCGAGTAGGTGATGTTGCGAGGCTCCGCGTCGAGGTGGCGGACGCCGTATTCGCGCTCCAGCTTGGCGAAGAGTTTATCGGACTTTTCCTTGGTGATCTGGGAAGCCAGCTTGCCGCAGTTGGTGGAGACGAAGTAGTTTTCCTCCGGATGTTCCTCCAGCAGGCGCGGCACGTAAGGGCAGCCGCGTTCTTCGAGCACCTTGAGCACGGCCACTTCGGTGGCGTAGCGTTCGTCGGAGCCGGTGCCGCGGAAGCGTTTGTGGACGTGGCCGTAGAAATCGATCCGCACGTTCGAGCGGATGCCGTCTTTGAGTGGTTCGATGCCCATTTTTGCTGGCCTTACGAAACGCCGGGGCTCCCTTGCTGTCACGCTTTTGTTCGGAATTGGTAATCGGAATTTTCCCATAAAAGTCCGTTGCCAGTTCGCCTCTGCAACGGTATTCACCCGGCATGTCAATCGTAGCCGAAGACTCACCCGTGATCGAAAAAACCAAGGAACTCTGCGCCCAAATCGCCAGCGATCCTTCATTCCTCCAGCTCCAGGCCAACGTCGAGCGCTTCCTGAGCGACGATGCCGCCCGCCTGCAATACCAGAGCGTGCATGAAAAAGGCGAGGAACTGCACCACAAGCAGCACGCCGGTGTCGAGCTTGGCGCTGCCGAAATCCGCGAGTTTGAAGCCGCCCGCGAGGCGCTTTTTGAAAACGCCGTCGCCCGTGATTTCCTCTCCGCCCAGCGCGATCTGGAGAGCCTCCAAAAGGAAATCGGCAAATACGTGGGTGCCACCATCGAGCTCGGCCGCGTGCCGACCTCGGACGACCTCGCTGCCGCCAACGGCGGTGGATGCTGTGGCGGCAGTGGTGGCGGCGGCGGCTGCTGCAGCTGATCCCGGTGAATTTCCAAAATCCGAAAAGCCCGCCAATCAACCGGCGGGATTTTTTGTTAGGTGACGTGCCGGGGTTTTTCCATTTCCGAAATGTCCGCCGGCGTGGTAGGCATGGCGCGTGCAGTCATTCCGCTGGATTCTTTTGCTCGTCCTCACCTTCGCTTCGGTCCAATGCTATCAGATTGGCCCGCCGCCGGGTACCAGGGCGTATTGCCCTCCATCGTATCGTCCCGCGCCCGCACCAGCCGGCGGTAGCGGAAGCACGTCGATGGCCTCGATGATGCGGCAGGTGAACCTCCGCGTGGACATGGTCCGCCGTGGCACCCATGGACGGAAAGTGGTCAGACCGATGACGCCGCGCTATATCACCATCCACGCCACGGAAAACTACAGCGCCGACGCGGCCCAGCATGCGTTGGCCCTGAAAAACGGCGCTCTCCGCTCGGCGAAGACCCGCCATGGCAACCGCATCGGCTATCTGATCTGGCATTTCACCGTGGACGACCACCGCGCCATCCAGCACATGCCGACGAACGAGCAGGGCGAGCACGCGGATTTCGACGGCCCCGGCAACCGTTACTCCATCGGCATCGAGATGTGTGAGAACCGCAGCGGCAATCGCGCCGTCACCGTCGAGCGGACTGCGAGGCTCACCGCCGTGCTGATGAAGCGGAACGGAATTCCTCTCAGAAACGTGGAGCCCCACTACCACTGGCCGCGGCGCGGGAAAAATCCGCCGAATAAAAACTGTCCGCATTTCCTGATGGAGAACGGCCGCCCCGGGGCGAAGTGGCGCGGTTTCCTCGGCCGGGTGAATTACTATTACCAGCAGTTGAACTGATGAAAGGGCCGACGAAGGACCACGGCAGCCCGGGCAACCGCGAGGTGCTGCTGGAGCCGGATGTTTATTATGTCTGCCAGCGCTGCACCGCCTGCTGCAAGTGGCCGGGCGATGTCAGGATCGAGGATGACGAGATCCCGCGCATCGCTGATTTCCTTGGTCTAATGGAAAATGATTTCCTCGATCGGTTCACCCGCCTGCGCACGAACCGTCAGGGGCTGTCTCTCATCGAAAAGGAAAACCACGAGTGCGTCATGCTCGATGGCAACGCCTGCCGCATCCACCCGGTGAAGCCCGAGCAATGCAGCGGATTTCCCAATAAATGGAACTTCCCCGGCTGGCGGCAGGTCTGCGAGGCGGTTCCTGTGAAACGAGATAAGGAGTGATGACCTCAGTGTCGTCTCTTCATCTTCATGCGGCGCGAAGAAGGGACAAAAAGGTCCCTACTCCTTATGGCTAGGCCCGCTGCCGCAGGCGGCTCCACAGTGAAACGGGCGAGAGCGATTTACAGGCCAGCGCCGGTTTTTCGATCAGGTGCCAGCTCAGTAATGCGGCGGTGATGGAAATGACGTAAACCAGCACCACTGAACCCAGCGATGTCAGCATGCCGAGCTGGATCAGGACGTTGATCACCACAGAGTGATAGATGTAGATGCCGTAGGAAATGTCCGTGCCTCCCAGCAGGCGGTTCGACAGCGGGCGGAAGCTGAAAGCACCGGCGATGGTGGCGAAGGCGAGGATCGTCCGTGATGGCAGATAAGCGAGGTAGAACGGCACCGAGCGGTCCGCCATCAGGAAGTGCTGCAATGCCATGAAGACGACGTAACCCGCGAAGTAGTGGAGGAATTTCCCCTCGATCCACGGTTTGAGTCTCTCGAAATTCCGATGGATCAGGATGCCCAGCAGGAACATCCAAAGGTGCGGGATGAGGGTGACGTGGAGCAGTTTGAAAACGACTGGCGCACCGGTGAATCCGCCGGGGCCGTTCACCTGACCGTCCATGATGCAGTAGAGCACGAACGATACAAAAAACAGCAGTGGCGTCATGACTTTGTCCAGACTCCTGCGTGCTGTCAGATAACAGAAAAACGGAATGAACAGATAGAACTGGAGTTCCACGGTGATCGTCCACAACGCGCCGTTCGCCACGCCGATGCCGAATCCGCGGAAGTGCTCGGGATTGTAGAACTGGAAAAAACTCACCTGCCCGGCCAGCCACGCCATGAACACCGGCGAGAGCACGAAGCCGGATTCGAGAAAACCGAAGATCCCCAGCGCCGCCAGCGTCACCCCCAGACACACCCACAGCGCGGGGAAGATCCGTAGGCCGCGCCGCCAGAAGTAGCCTTTGAGGTCGGCCGGATTTTTCTCGTAGGACTTTGTGATGAGAAAGCCGCTGATGACGAAAAAAATGGGCACGCCCGGCAGCAGCATCAGCGCGTCGAAAAGCGGTTTTCCCCACGCGGGCAGCATCTTCACCAACGGCGTGTGACCGATCGCATGCGCCACCACCACCTGCGCTGCGGCGAGCAGGCGGATGAGGTCGAAATTGTTCTGGCGATGGGGGGAGATCATGGAAAGCCGCCGAACCTTTAGGTCCGGAAGCCCCTCAGAGCGAGTCAAAACCCGCCGGGTACACGATCACGTTATCAATCAACCGCACCTCGCCGTAGAAGACCGCCGTCGCGAGAAGGGCAGGGCGGGAGAGTTCCGTAATGGGTTGGAGCGTTTCCGCGTCCACCAGCGAGAGGTAGTCGATGCGGGTGAGCGGCGATGCCTGGATGCCGGTCCGCGCGGTTTCGAGGATTTCGGAAACCGTATCAAATTTCGCGCCTGCCAGCAGCGCCCAGCGGATGCGCGGGGCGTCGGCGCGTTGTTCCAGAGTGAGGCGGACGTTTCTCGATGACATCGCGAGCCCGTCCTTCTCCCGGATGGTCGGGCTGCCGACGATTTTCACCGGCACATCCAGATCCCGCACCATGCGGCGGATGATCGCGAATTGCTGGAAATCCTTTTCGCCGAAGACCGCCAGATCGCAGCCGGTGAGGAGGAAAAGCTTCAGCACCACCGTGCAGACCCCGTCGAAATGCCCCGGCCGGGTCGCCCCACAGAGGCCGGACGAAAGCAGCGATTCCGTCACCGTCACCGAGCGGTCCGGGAAATACATCGAGCCCGTTTCCGGCGCGAAAACCACGTCCACGCCCTCCGCCTCGCAAGCTGCCAGATCCGTCTCCAGCGGCCGCGGATAGGCCGCGAGATCGGCGGCGCGGTCGAATTGGATGGGGTTGACGAAAATCGAAACGATGACCGTGCCGCCTGGTCCCGCGAGGACTCGCGCCTTGCGAATTAGCTCCAAATGGCCTTCGTGCAGGGCTCCCATGGTCGGCACCAGCACCTTGGTGCCCGCGCTGTTTTTTAAAACCTCCCTGAGTGCTCCGCCACTGTCCGCTACCGTCATGAGCGATGCTACGATGCTCCCCGGGCCATGGGCAAGTCTGAGAGGCCGTCTTAAAATTGGAGCGCAAGCCAGAGCCTGCGCTAGCAGGTCAGAAAAACCGGCGCAGCCCTCACCGGCCGTCCCTTAGGCAAATCTTCAGTCCACCCGCTAAGAATGGATGATCCGACAACGGACCGGTGCTCGATGACGGCTATCAGGACGGAGCCGTCGAGAAAAACGGCGATCACACTTCGCGTGGACCTTTCAGTGGCGGCAAGTATTCGAAACTCGAAGCTGGCACCCGCGTGCCGCTGATCATTTCGTGGCCCGGGAAAATCGCTCCCGCTGTTTCCGCCGCGATGACTTCGCAGGTGGATTTCCTCGCCTCGTTTGCCACGCTTGTCGGCCAGCCCGTTCCTGCGGGTGATAGTAAAAACGCGTTGGACGTGTTGCGAATGCCGATGCCTTCATCAAGCGGCTGCATGCAGTGCACGAGCTCTACAAAACGCCCATCTGGATCACCGAATTCGCCGTGGCCGACTGGAAGGCAAAGAGTGTTGTGGAAAACCAATACAAACCGTATGAAGTCCTGAAGTTCATGGAGCAGGTCCTGCCCCAGTTGAAGAAGTTAGACTTCGTCGAGCGCTATGCCTGGTTTCCTTCCAACGTGACCAGCAATGCGCTCTGCAACAGCTCGCTCTACGGTGCCGATGACAAGCTGACCCGCCTCGGGGAGTGCTACTGCGACGCTTGATCACCTGTTCCTGCGGGAGTTCCGGCCATCCCGATCCGTCACCGGCGGGCGCGGAGTTCCGTCTGGAGCCGCTCCACCTGATTCATTAGATCGAGGATGAGCTTGAGACCGGAAAGGTTCGCCTCGCAAGTCGTTTTCAGGTGCTCGATCCGGCGGAGCGTGTGAACGGCCTCGTCGTCGAATTCATCGGGAGCACCGTGCGGGTGGATGAGTCCGCTTTCTTGATAGCGGACGATGGTCTGGGAGGAAATGCCGGTGAGCTGCGCGACGATCTCCAGATGATAGGTGGCGTCGGCGTCCGGCTCGTAGAGTGGGAGTTCGGGGTTCATCAGGCGGATGGGGTGCGTGGGTTGAAGGACGAGACGGCGCGGAGTTTTTCCCAAAGGACTTTTTCCTCGTCGGTGACTTTGCCGGGCAGATGGATGGTGAGGGTGGCGTGGTAATCGCCGCGCTCGCCGGTTTTTCCCTTGGGCAGGCCACGGCCGCGGACACGGAGCTGCTGGCCGTTCCCGCTGCCCTGCGGGATGCGCAGTTTGATAGAGCCGTCGAGCGTGGGGACGCTGAGTTCCGCGCCGAGCACGGCTTCCCACGGGGCGATGTCGAGGTCGTAGTAAAGGTCGTGGCCCTCGGTGTGGAATTCCGGATGGGCGGCGTGGCGGACACGCAGATAGAGATCACCAGCGGCGGCACCACCGGCACCGGGCTCGCCCTGGCCAGGAACGCGAATGCGTTTGCCGTCGGTGACGCCTAACGGGATGCGAACCTGGAACGAGTGGGTGGTGGTTTTTCCGGTGCGCGGATCGGTGGTCTGGAGGCTGATAGGGCGAACGGCGCCGTGCATGATTTCCTCAAGGGTGACGAGGATGTCGCCCTCGATGTCACTGCCGCGGCGGCCGCGTTCGGCAGTGGAGGCGGTGCCGGGGAAACCGTGGCGGCTGGCTCCGCTGAAGTATTGTTCGAAAAAATCGCTGAAGCCGGTGCCGCCAAAGTTGAACTCCTGCTCGTAACCGGGTGCCGGCCCGCGCGCGCCGCGTCCGGCCTGGGGATTCTGCCAGTCCGCGCCGAGTTCGTCGTATTTCTTGCGCTTTTCGGGATCGCTGAGGACTTCGTTCGCCTCGTTGATTTCCTTGAATTTCGCCTCGGCGGTCTTCTTGTCCTTAGCGACGTCCGGATGGTGGATGCGGGCGAGCTTGCGGAAGGCCTTCTTGATGTCGGCGGTGCTGGCGTCCCGTGCGACGCCGAGTGTTTCGTAGTAGTCTTTGAATTCCACAGCCATAGATTTGGCCGCACTTTGGACCCGTGTGTGGCGGGTGTCCAGTCACCACCTGCTATTTGGCTTTCCTCAATTGCTTGAAACCCAGCATCGCGAGCCAGCCGACGACGAGCGCGACCGGTGCCGCCGCGATCAGCATCCAGCGCGGAATCGGAATATCGGCGGAGAATTGGGTGGTCACCGGCGTTCGGACCGCCTCTGCCAGCGGGAAATCCCAAACCAGCGTGCGCCCGTCGTCTTCGGTGCGGGTGGCGTTGGACTCCTTTGCCGCCATGGGCAGATGGATGATGTAAACCAGACGATGTCCCTCAAAGGTGGACGCCGGCATAAAACCCGCACCCGGCAGCGCGGCGCCCGGAGAGATGGTCCGGCTGAGATCGACGGTCCGGCCTTTCACGCTGACCTCGACTTTTCCCGCGAGATTGGTGGCGGAGGAGGGGAGTTCCGCCATCGCTCCACCGGAGGAAATTTCCTTCAGGTCGAGAGCGGAGTCGAACGCCGCGCGCACCCGGATTTTCAGGCGGTCGCCCTCGGTGGTCACCTCGCAGGCGGACGACTTGATCTCCTTCGTTTCCGCGAGAAACTTTTCGATCTGTTTCCTAACTCCCGCCTCGCCGCCCTGGAACTTCGCTGCTGCGGCAGGCAGGGTGTAGGAAATGTCCGCATGTCCGGAACCGTCCGCTTCCAGCCAGATTTCCTCGTGGCAGTCGATGCACGAGGTGAGCAGGCAGGCGGCCAGCAGGACGATGACGCGTAGGAAATTCATCTCACATCCGTTGTTCCCCGCTGCGGATCAGGATGTCGCCGATCTCGACGTGCGCGGGGGCCTCGAGGATAGTTAGAATCGCCCACGCCACGTCGCGGGCTTCGAGCATTTTCATCGCGGCCTTTGTCTGGGCCAGCGACTCCTCCCGGCCGCGGAAGTATTGTTCGAGCAACGGCGTATCGACAAAGCCGGGGGAAACGCAGGCGACCTGGATCGGCGAGTGCACGGATTTCAGCTCGGCGCGGAGCGCGTCGGTGATGGCTCTAACGGCGAACTTGCTGGGCGCGTAGAACCCGCCGCTCGGCGGCACGCGGTGGCCGCTCATCGAGGAAACGTTGACGATGCGTCCGCCGCTGGCGGGGAAGTGTGTCAGCGAGAGCTGGCAGCAGAGGGTGAGGGCCATGACGTTCACCCGCCACATCTCCTCCCAGTCGGCGGGGTTGCCGTCGATGATGCGCGAGAGGTAGGCGACGCCCGCGCAGTTGACGAGGCCGTCGATCTTTCCCAGCCCTTGGAAAATGGCGGAAACCTGGTCGCGCTGGGTGAGATCGGCGACGATCGGCGAGACGTTTTCGGATAAAGCCGACGGCCTGCGGGTGACGCCGAGCACGTTCGCGCCGCGCTCGACGAGGAGGTCGCACAACGCCTGGCCGATGCCGCTGGACGCGCCGGTGACGAGCAGGGTTTTTCCTTGCAAGGGGGTCATGCCGTTACCGTGTCACGGCCGGCGGGCGAGGGCAATATTTTGAAAAGCTGCGGGAGATCTGGTAGATCCGACGCCGAGTGCGCGGGCTGTGCTGCGACGATTTTTCCCTGATAAAACAGGAAGGCACCCGGCATCTGCAAGCCGTCTCCCGCGAGGTGGCCGACACCGCAGCCTTTGAAAATCGAGACAGCACCGCGCCACCAGACCTGCGGGCCGAAGAGCTCGATGAAGCCGCCCTTGCCGAGGCCGAACGCCCGATAGAGTTCGCAGCGCGGATCGGCGATGCGCGGGACTCCGCTGCGCTCGCCGAGGTATTGGGTTTCCTTGCCGCCCTGGAGCATGTGGACGAGGACCAGCTCCGCGCCGTGCTGGCGGGCTTCCTTTTCGATGCCTTCCAGCCCGCGCAGGATCTGGCGGGTGAAGGTGCAGCCGAAGTGGCGGAGGAAAACGAGGGCGAGCAGCTTGTCCTCGGATGCCTCCGCGAGGGTTTCTCCGTTGGAAAGGTGATAGGTTCCGGCGGCTTCGGAAATGCTGAACGGCTCCGAGCGCGTGGGCGGCACGCCGGTGTGGGCGCGGAGGCTGGCCCAGAGAATGCCGGCGAAAGGAGCCCACCAGATCAGATCGTCAGCGCCCATGATCCAGATCGAGCGCAGGGGGATTTCGTGATGATAGATCGCCATGCCGAAGCCGATGATGCCGAGTGTGAATTTCCCCAGCGCGGTGAGCACGATCAGCCAGTGCTGGATCGGGTTCTTCGCGGAGAGGATCAGACCGATGCCGAAAACGCCCAGCACGAGGCCCACTCCTTGCCAAAGCATCGGGTGGTTCGGGTGCTCCATGCCGATCAGGTCGAACCAGACGCAGGGCCACAGGATCGCCCAGATGGCGAAACCGAGATGATAGATTCCGGCCGCCAGCAGGACTTTCCTCATCCAGCAAGGCGTGTCGCAGCGGCCGTTTTTACAAGCGAAGGGCATGGCGGATCGTAAACGCCTTTACACCGCGCGCAAGAGGCCGTTTCCAGCTCATTTCCCCAGACCTGCAACGAATTCCGTGAAAAACGCGGCTCCTCTTTCTAACGCGGCGATGTCGATGAACTCGTCGATCGTGTGCGCCTGGTCGATCGAGCCCGGCCCGATGCAGATGCTCGGGATGCCGCCGTTGGAAAGGTGCGCGGCGTCGGAAAACCACGGTGCTCCGGCGAGTCCGGTGGCGGAATCGGTGGCGAGCAGCGCTTGGATCATCGGGTGACCGGCCGCAGTTTCCATCGGTGGATTTTCGTGGGGTTTCACGATGGACACGGGCAGGTCGTGGAACTCGATGGTTTCCGTGAGCAATTTCAGCGCCCCGCCAGCCGCCGCGAGGGCGGGGGTGATGCGGATGTCGATTTCCGCCTCCGCGAGGTCCGGCACGATGTTCGGCCGCGCGCCGCCGCGGATCATGCCGACGTTCATGGTCGAGCGGCCGAGCACCGGGTGGGTGAAACTGGCGAGCTGATGGCCGAGGTGGGTATCGAGTTGGTCGAGCGCGCGGGTGAGTTTCAGGATGGCGTTCTCGCCGCGCTCCGGTTGCGAGCTGTGCGCGGCCTTCCCGGTGGCCCGGAGCGTGGCCCAAAGCGAGCCTTTCGTCACGTGGACCACCTGCATCGAGGTCGGCTCGCCGACGAGGGCGAAGCTGTAGTCCTTGCCGTGTTTTTTTACGAAATCCTTGGAACCCCACTGCCCGGATTCCTCGCCCATGAAGGCCACGAAATCGACGGCCACGGGGAAATCCGCGAGGCGCTCGCGGTGTTCGTGGAGCGCCCAGAGCATCGCCGCCATCGGGCCTTTCGTGTCGGACGCGCCACGACCCCACAGCCTGCCGTCGCGGATTTCTCCACCGAAAGGATCCACGGTCATCCCGCCGACGCCGACGGTATCGAGGTGCGGCCCGAGAAGAATCCGAGGCCGCCCGTCGAGCGGCGCGAAGCGGGCGATCAGGTTCGGCCGGCCGGGTTGGATTTCCTCCAAGGAAATCTCCGCGCCGATGGATTCGAGCCAGCCGGACAGAAAAACCGCGATTTTTTCCTCGCCGGTCTGCTCCGTGCCGGGGGCGTTGTCAGGATTGACCGAGGGGATTCGAACGAGTTGCTGAAGAAGGGTGACCACATCTTGGCTCATGGCGGGAGAATCCACGTTCCTGATGGGGGACGCAAGGTCTTCGTTCGCCGGTGGCGGTGCATCGTGGTCGAGTCCCGCAGCAAAACTCTGCGTAACGCCACTCACCACGCTCAAATCCCATTCCCACACGCCGTAGCGTGTGGCCCAGCGTCGGAAAGCTCATTCCCACATGCGGGAATGCCACCGAGGACCGGGTAACGGCGTTTCCACGCCGCGTAATGCGGTGGGGAACGGGGGGAAACGCTCTCCCGCATGCGGGAATACCATCCGCTTCCTTGGAAAACCGGTTACCACTTGCGGGAGTGCATACCGGAACGTGGAAAAGCCCCTTACGCGCTGCGGGAACGCGATTTCCCCTTCCTTGGTGGCATTACGGCGGTTTTTGAGCGTTTTTCCGCCGGTTTGGGAACGGTTTCCCCGTGTGGGCGGGGAAACCGCGATGGATCAGGTGGCAGCGGGCGTATCGGGAGCCGGGGCGGGTTCCTCGGATTTGCTGCGGTTTGCCTCGGGACACTGTCCTTCGGCGTCGGTGCGGCCGATCATGGCAGCGGAACAGGCATACAGTCATCCCTTCCGGGGCTTCGATGCGGAGGACGAGAGCCTCCCCGCCGCCGGCCCCCACACCTGGTCCGGCACCTTCGGCCCCAACACCCCCGGCACTGCCACCGCCTTCTAGATCTTCGCCATCACCGCCAAGGGAACGAAAAAGGCAGCAACGCGGAGACCGTGACGAGGCCGGTCGAGTGAAAAACCACAGGCCCGCTCCCAGCGATCCCTGATGGACCGACCCTCCCGAAACCGGCGGCGCTTGCGACCGCCGGTTTTTTGTGTGTGCCCAGCATGGGCGCAGTCCTAAAGGGGTTCAAGTCCCCTTGTGAAAATCGAAATGAACAGCAATGAACAAATAAGCACCAGCAGAAGCCAAGGAGGCACGGGCGACCGTGTTGCCGAAAGAAGGCTATGCGAAACCCGCAAGTCGATGGACAAGAACCCCATACAAGGCCGTCCGGGCTTGGTGAGCTGGCACAACACAGC
>Ga0123337_10005201_pt1 | contig 12897 bp, 9 predicted proteins | sample frozenSSSSmetaG_FD_89792 | JGI IMG/M metagenome (GOLD analysis project Ga0123337, IMG submission 89792) | Glacier valley bacterial and archeal communities from Borup Fiord, Nunavut, Canada, to study Microbial Dark Matter (Phase II) -... | ecosystem: Environmental > Aquatic > Freshwater > Ice >...
AGTATTGCACGTCGGTGAGAATGGGTGTGGGTAGACGCTCGTCCAGCAGCGTTGAGACAAGCTGCGTCACGTTTTGAAAGAGAATCGTGTGCGGCGTCGCGTGATGTTCTTTGCTATACTGTGGTGACATTTGAGCAATCAAGAGGCCCGTTCCCTCTGGTACACGTTCGGGAGCTTTTTCGTGTTTCCAGCCCAGCCAGGTATTGGGATGCTCCTTATCTGCGTTGCCCCATGCGTAATAGGGGCGCATCTGCGGCGTCGGTTTGTAGCCAAGCATCACAGAGACGAGCGGGTTATAGACCGCCTTTCCCAGTTGTGCGCTGATGGTCGCCCCTTGCTCGCCAGCAAACTCGCTGGCCTCGATCAGTCCAATGGCCTGTGTCGCGGGAATGGTGATGACGAGTTGCTCAAAGCTTCCGATGTGCCTGTTGCCCTCGCCAAATATGTTCCAGCCATTGCCTATTTGCTGGATACGCCCGATGTGAGTTTCGAGTCGAACGTCGAGACCTTCCGCCATGCGTTTGGCGAACGAGGTAAAGCCGGAGCGATACGACCATTTGGGGTCTTTGTTCTGTTTGGGATCGCCCTCTTTAATCTGGCCTGCGCTATCGAAGACCCAGACAGGTTTCGTGATGTCGATCAGGTCAGGGGTACGAAACTTGTGGGTAATCCAGTCTGTGCTGAGTTCGCTTCCCCCCTTGAAGTATTGCGCTCCGTGATCGTAGGTAAAGCCATCCCGTTTGCGGGTTGCGACACGTCCACCGACGCCGCGACTCTTCTCAAAAAGTGTGACGGCGTGGCCGGCTTCTCGCAGGGTGTGGGCGGCGGCGAGGCCGCTCATTCCTGCGCCAATAATAGCAATCGAGGTCATGTATGCGCCTCCCTATGCGTGTTTGCGGTTCTCTTTCCAGAGGTACGAACGTGCGAGCATCTCTTCCGCGCTTTTCATCGAAAACTCGGTGACGTTGCCGCCCATGATATGGGCGACTTCGCGTACACGTTGCTCTGGACGTAGTTCGTTGACAATGGTCATGGTGCGATTGTCGAGAATCTGCTTGTTTACATTGTAGTGCGTATCAGCAAACGCGGCAATCTGTGGCAGGTGGGTGACGCAGATAATCTGGTGGTTGCGTGTGAGCTGCCACAGCTTTTCGCCCACGACCTGTCCACTGCGCCCGCTGATGCCAGAGTCGATTTCGTCGAAGATGAGTGTCGGGGTCGCGTCGGCGTCGGCGAGAATGGTTTTGAGGGCCAGCATGAGCCGCGACGTTTCGCCGCCGGATGCGATCTTGGTGAGCGGCTTGAACGGTTCGCCTGGGTTTGGCGCAATCAAGAATTGTACGTGGTCGATGCCCGTTGCGTCACAAGCATACAGCATCTCGGCCTCATCGTTGACGCTCGCCGGAACCCCGTTCTCGTCGGGAACCTGCATCATCTCTACTTGAAACCGCGCCCGTCGCATGTTGAGATCGTTTAGTTGTTCTTCCATCGAAACGGCGAGCAGAAGCGCGGCCTTCTTGCGCCGCTCGGAAAGCTGTTGCGCGATCTCGCCAATTTCGTGGCGAAACTGTCCGTCCTGTTGTTGCAGCTTGGCGATGATTTCGTCGCGGTTCGTGATTGTCTCAAGCTCGGCCATATCCTCGGCTCCGCGTTGCAAAATCTCTTCGATACTAAAGCCGTACTTGCGTCTGAGTTTGGCGATCAGGTCCAGTCGTTCCTCGATCTCGGCGAGGCGACGTGGGTTGTCTTCAATGTCTGACTCGTAACTGCTGACGCTGGCGGCGACATCTTCGAGGTGATACACGGCTTCCGCGAGACTATCGGCCTGTTCCGACATGCTATCGTCGAGACGTACCAGATCGGCGATGCTGCGTTGGGCCACGCGAAGCTGATCGAGGGCGGGTTTGAAATCGTCGCTACCAACATCCGCACCCTTAATTGAGCCGTAGATGAGCGTACAGAGTTCACGCAACCGCTCGGCATTGCTCAACACCTTGCCTTCGGCCTCTAGCTCTTCAATCTCGCCAATGTGCAGATCGGCCTTTTCAATCTCCTCAATCTCGAAGCGTAGAAACTCGGCGCGGCGAATCTGGTCACGTTCGTTTTGTTGCAATGTTTGTAGTGTTTTTCGTGCTGTGCGCCACTCCGTCACCTTCGCGCCAAGCTGGTCACGCAGCGAAAGCGTCTCGGCGTAGCGGTCAAGAAAATTCACATGTTGCTCTGGTCGCAACAGGCTCATATGCTCGCTTTGCCCGTGAATATCGACGAGCCAGCTCGCGACCTGTTGTAGCACCTGCTGCGAGAGCGCGCGACCATTGATACGCGCAACGGTGCGGCCCGAACGGTGGATGTCGCGGGACAGGATGAGGTGTCCCTCCTCTGCTGTAATGCCGTATTCGTCGAGCAGGGTCGCGAGGGCAACACGAGCGTCGGCACTATTCAGGTCGCTCTGTTCCGCGTTCTCCGCTTCGTCGAGTGCCGCGAACAGGGTTGTTGCGTCACTGGCGGGCGTATCAGGCGAGGCGGCAAGGTGCGCGGGTGCTGGGAGCGCGTCGATAGAGAAGACGCCTTCGACGGTGGCGCGTTCGCAGCCTGCCCGTACAAATTCGGCCCCAATTTTGCCGCCCAGAAGCGCGTTTACGGCGTCGATAATGATTGATTTACCGGCACCAGTTTCACCTGTAAACACGTTGAAAAAACGGTTCAGGTGGAGGTGTAGGGTGTCGATGATGGCAAAGTCTTTAATGTGTAGTTCAAGTAGCATTGTCGTCTTTAGTGGCCTGTGTACTATCATTTATTAACTTTTGAGAGATGACTTGATAAAAATACGTCGCTGGTTTGCGTCTCAGAAATTGTGCTTCATAGTTGCTTCTTTGCACGGTGATGGTCGCGCCATCTTTGATTTCGCGGTTCATCTGACCGTCCGCCGAGAAAACGCCGGTCTGCGAATTGGTGAAGATCTGGATTTTTACTTTTGCCTCTGGCTGTAAAACCAGGGCGCGGTCAAACGCGAGATGCGGCGCGATTGGCGTAAGGACAATACTCTTCACCTGCGGATGGAGCAGTGGCCCCCCCACAGCCATATTATAAGCCGTCGAACCCGTCGCTGTCGAGAGTATGATACCGTCGGCGTAGGTATTGCTGTAATGATGGTCGTCTATCCAGACCTTCATATTGACCACCCGCGGCCATGTGCCACGAGCGATGACGATATCGTTGAGCGCGAGAAATTCTTCGCGTGTGCCATCTTGTTCAAGAACGGCGTGGAGCAGTGCGCGATTGTCGAGCCATACGGAGTGGTCGCGTTCCAGGTAGTGCGTGAGTTGCGGTACAAGCTCGTTTGGTTCAAGCTCTGTCAAGAAGCCCACGCGCCCGAAATTAACCCCGACAATCGGCACTTGCACAACTGCACAGAGACGGGCCGCGTTTAGAATGGTTCCGTCACCACCTAGAACGATCACAACATCGCTACCGTGTAGTGAAGGTGAGTCCCCTTCTTCACTTTCTTTGCTGATGTCGATGATGCGGACTTCATGACCTTGCCGTTGTAGCATCGGTGCAAGATTAGTGGCTGCCTCTGCCGTCTCATGCTTCCGCCCTTGATAGAAAATGGCTATCGTATTCACTACACACTCCAACTGGGCCAGGGTGATGGTAGAAATGCCCTTTGTGGTAGGGAGTTGACGCGCACATTGTGTCGTCCTTCCATCGTAGGCCATTGTCATGGTACGTCATAGGTGGGGGCTTGTCAACTGTGCTGGGCAGAAGGGTTGCCCTGCAACGCCTCTAATCGCTCTTGCACAAACCAGAATGCATCGTCTTTTGATTGAAGTAGGCCGTCGGCTCGTGCCTCCGCGATTTGTTCCAGAAGTTGCCCAATAATTGGCCCCTGTTCCAGGTTGAACTTGCGAATGAGTTCGTCGGCCTGTACAAGGTGGGGCGGGAGAATAACCTCGCGCTCACGAATGTAGCGTGTGAGGAGGAGGCGCACGGTGGTGAGGTGGTGTTCCCAGGCGTTGGTGAGCGGTTCGGGGCCGCGCATGGCGAGGTGGTCGGCAAGCGAGACGAGGGCGACGGGAATACCTGTGGGGCCGAGATCGACAAAGTAGCGACGCACGGCGCGTTGCGTAATGGTGTCATGACTGAGCTGGCCTGGACGCATGTGGTTCGCCGCCACCTGCCGCAACAGTTTGTGATCCTGTGTGCTGAGACTCAACCGCCGCGCGATGCTCTGGATGAGCGGAATACCGCCCTGTGGGTGGCCGTAAAACGTGATTTTGCCGTCTTCGTGGATGACCTGCGTGGTGGTCTTGCCGATGTCATGTAGCAGGGCCGCCAACTTTAGCGCGGGCGTCGTCATGGCGGCGATTGAAAAATAACCCGCCTGCTCCGCCTCGTTGAGCAGGTCTTTGAATGCCATCATGTCGCCCTGGCCGACATCTAGTGGCGAGTTGGCTAGTGCTTGGGCGGGGAGGCGCATGGTTGCCGCCAGTCGTTCCAGGGCCGCAACCGTTTCCAGCGAATGTTCAAACACGTCCCAGTGATGTAGCCCCGGCTGCACCATCCCGCGAGCGGGTTGAAACTCAGGAAACAGGGCTGCGAAAAGGTTGTACTCGTCGAGAACGCGTAGCGCGTTGGTGGCTCCCTCCGGCGTGAGGATTAAGTAGAGTTCCGCCTGAATTCGTTCGGGCGCAGCGATTAAGAGCAGCGAGGCGTAGTGCCTGATGAGTTGTTGTGTCTGCTCCTCGACGCGTAGCTTGTAGCGCAGCTTAAAGCGGATGGCGCGCAACATTCGCAGGGTGTCCTGCTTGAACACATCATCACTCACGACTTTCAGGGTGCGTGTGGCAAGGTCAGTGCTACCGTGAAGCGGGTCGATGTATGGTAACGGTGTGTTCTCTATAAAGGAACGGACAGCAGCGGTGAGCGGACTGGCAAGCGCGTTAATAGTGAAGTCGCGTTGGCGCAGGTCCGCCTCAATCGTGCGGCCATGCAGGGGGGCAACGTCAAAGATGCTCTCTTGCTCTTTCTGCTTAACGGTGATACGGCTGGCCTTTTCGTGCATGTGAGCATAGAAGCCGCCAAGCCTGTTCGCAAGTCCACGAGCAAGCGCGGGTGCGTCGCCTGTAACGGCGATATCCCAATCGCTACATGGCTCATTAAGCAAAAGATTGCGAACCGAGCCGCCTACGAGATATGCCTGTGCGTTGTTTTCGTCGAAAAACTGGGCCGCCGTGTGCAAGAGATGCAAGGTGAACGCGTCCAAATGTTTAATTCTACCTTTGTGCTGTGTAGTGTACCCTCCTATGATATCACTGGCGTCTACCCGTTTTTCTCAATTGCTTGTAACTCTTGCTTATCTCCTGTATAGTACAGGTAAATTGTGTAGAGGGGGAAATGTATGGGCGCGTATTATTGTTCGCGGGTGTGGCAAGTGAAGGCGGGGGCGTCCCCGCGCGAGGTCGAGCATCTGGCCTCATCGGGTATGGTCGAGATGCTGCGGTGGATGCCAGGGGTAAAACAGGTAGTGCTGGTGCAGCTTACCGCGAACGAACCAAGCCGCTATCTCCTGGTGTTGACGTTTGTGAATCAAGCCGCCTACACGTATTGGCGACAGGTGGAGGAGGAAGCCCCCGATTATTGGGAACGCTTCGCCTCGATACAGCTCCATTGGGAGCAGTTGTGTGTGCTGGTTGAAGAATACGCGGGTGAGATACTGCTGAATGTGGAGCTTGAGCAGAACGGTGCGCAATAAATCGCCAAACAGCGAGGTAAAAAGGGACGGCACAATGCAGACCGTTGGCTCACCTATGAGGTACAATAGTTGCAGCCGAAGAACATATTGGGCTGTGACTACTCATGGTAGGAATATACAATGAGCCAAAATTACGGAGTATTGCGCGTCGTGCGTGTACGTCCACCCGCGAACGCAACCGCTGACGTGCAAGAACGCTATCCAAGTGGGTGGTTGCCAGAAGAGCAATTGATACACCTGCTGACACGCCATGAAACAACGATTGGACGTGCGTTAAACAACGATATCATTCTTATGGACTTAACCGTTTCACGCGAACATGCGCGACTGAGCCTCGATGAGTGTGGGTGGCATGTGCTGAATTTGACGGTACACAATATTGTGCGTGTCAACGGGCAACCGGTGGCGAGCGGCGAGACGGTACATATGCGCTCACAGGATGTACTTGTGCTTGGGAGCACAATGCTGCAACTTATCGCCCCCCAACATACTCTTGTGAAAGACGAGAGTACCCAATCAACCGAACATCTCGCAGTACATCCCTTTCCCTCATCGCAGCAACTATCGCCCCTGTGGACGGGTCATGTGCGGCCCCACACCGCGGCGGATCTGCGAGCAACCAGTACACCGACACGCGCGGCTCAGAATGGGCATACCGATTTTCCTAACTTTGCTTCACTGCAACGCGTCCCCCTCTCGCCGCTTCCGATCCAACCGGAGCCGGAGCTGGTCGCGCAACCCTGGCATGATGACGAAGAGGGGGCACTTGGGGCTGGTATCACGATGCAGTTCGCGATCCCGCAACGCATGGGTACACGCACACGCTGGCTTATCGCGGGGGTGGGGTTCACAATTTTGATGGTGAGCGCGATTATCACGATTGTCCTTAACAGCATTATTGGGCTGTCTTCATTGGCGCAAAACGGCCCCTCTAGTATTTTTACCGCTTTGACTATTCCCCTTATTCCCGCGCTCGGCATCAATCTTCTGGTAAACTTTATTGATCGTTTTGAGCGTGAACCCTGGTTTTTGCGGCTCGCGGCCTTTCTTTGGGGCGCGATCATCGCTATCCCGCCCACGTATTTAATTGAGATTAACGTGCAGACGCTCATCCAAAACGCCCTAGGGCGCGATACAAACAGTCTACTGCGCTCGGTTTTGCTTGGCTTGAACGCGGGCATCACCGAAGAGACGGTGAAGGGGTTGGGCCTGCTCCTCCTCTTTTTCGTGCTACGCGATGAGTTCGACAATATGACCGACGGGATTGTGTACGGGGCATTAATTGGCGCGGGTTTCGCGATGGTCGAGAATTTCAGCTACTTCGCGCAAAACTCAAAAGATTTTTTACCTATTTTGATTGTGGGGCGTATCGTGCTTGGTTGGCTTAGTCACTCGACGTTCACCGTCTGCTTTGGGGCGGCTCTGGGCTACGTTCGTCACACAAAGGTGCGGTGGCGGCACTTTGTCGTCCCGCTCATGGGCTACTTTGTCGCCGTCGCCCTACATAGTGTCTTTGACTTTGTGGATGTCTACGCGAACGCGACGGTGATTGCCTCGCCTAACAATCCTACTGTGCAACTCTTCTCGCTCATCGCTGTAATCGGTGATTATATCCCGCCGTTTATCGCGCAGGTTGTGTTGCTCTACTTTCTGATTAAAGCGTTGGCACATGAGGTCGCGGTCATTCGTGAGTTCCTGGCGTCCGAGGTGAGCAGTGGCGTGGTGCTTGTCGATGAGTACGCCCTGCTCCAGAACTCGTTCCAGCGCACACGACAGGAGCGGCATGTGTTGCGACAGAGTGGTGTCAAACAGTGGATGCGAACCCAGGCCCTGTATCAGACCGAGATTGGCCTTGCCTTTCGCAAGTGGCACGTGAGCATGGGCGACAAACCCAAACTGGGCTATCGGCAACCGGAGGATGCCTATCGACAGCGTATCAGGCGTTTACGATACGAAATCATGACCTCGGAGATGAAAAAGCGGACAACGGAAAAGTAGCCATAAAACGAACTGGGGCATCCACGCAGGATACCCCGGTAAAGAATACATGCGCCGTCAAGACCGTAGCAGTTGTGGCTCTGCGGCGGGCAAGGGCGTCTCGACATGTGGATGTTCTTTTAATGTTGTGCCGTCAATCATACGATCCTCGATGGGCGGCAAGAAGAGCAAGGTATACATCACCGCGAAGAACGGGAGATGACCCAACAGTTCGGAGGATGGCAGGAACGGTAGCGTAAGGTTGAACGGTACAAACATGCCAAAGATCACGATTTTGGGTAGGATACCACTAATCAGTGCCAGGCCAATCGTGAGTTCAACAGCTCCGGCGGCCAGCACGAAACGCTCATTGGTGAACCAGGTGAGGCCAATAAGCTGCGCCGCGTTAAAGTTTGGGTGCGTTTTGAGGAACGCCAACGCTAGCCCAGGATTGGCAAGCTTTTCTGTGAAGGCCAGGACTACAATCGAGATACCCGCGCCGGTTCGCAAGAGGAAGGGAGCCATGCGCCAATACCGTGCGAACTGCGAAAGCGGCTCCTCGTGTGGGCCAGGACGCACCAGGCCACGCCCCATAATCAGCAGGTAGAGCGCGATGCCGACATACACGCTTTGTTCCAGAACCTCCCACGCGGGAAACAGGAAAAACGAGAAGAGGAAGAGCGCGATCAACGCAATCGCACCAACGCGTGTCAAAATGCCGCTAATAAAGCTAAAAGCAACAAATACCTCGATGCCTGCTAGTATGTAGCCCAGCGTGTTCATGCCCCCCGACTGGTTGGGCGCGAAGATATGCAGTGTCACCGAGACGGCGATCAAACTAATAGCCGTTTGGATAGCCAGAATAACCTGATTGTTGCGATCATAATAGCGAAGAAACCCGATTTGTGGGAAGCGATTGTCGCCACCGATGAGCCGTCGCAGCAGTATCAGAACGCCTATACCTACGAACGACAGGCCAATCATGCCAAGTACGGGCAGGCTAAAAATCAAGCCAAATTGTGGCGGGTACTTGTCGCCATCGGTAAACCATTTCTCGTGCGCGGCAGCAATCCCTGGAAAGAGTAGCATGACGCCGAAGACCAGTCCAAGTCTTGTCAGAATACGATACGCCGCCGTACTCTGTATGTTTCGCAAGTGATACATACAAGCTCCTGTATGAATATAGTATGTAACTGACTTTATGTGCTGTTACTCTACTCAGTATAATCGTGTAAAAAAGGGTACGAGAACAACGAATGTAAGCTACTTATGATAGCAATAGCCTATCTATACGACGTAGCAGCATGGGTATTCGTGTACAGGGAAAATGCTCCCTGCTTGACACCTCTTCCGGTAACATGTTAGCATGGAGCAGGTATCAAGCCAGATATCTTTATACAGAAGGGATGAAATGTTATGGGGCTGGAGCGGGCAGACCTGCTACAGATCTTTTATTTTATGCGCCTCACCCGTGTGATGGAGGAGCGAACCCGCACCTTATTTTTACAGGGCAAGGTTGTGGGTGGCGTCTACACCGCGCAGGGGCATGAGGCGACAACGGTTGGGGCGGCAATGACGCTGCGCCACGACGACTGCATTGTTCCGCAGCACCGCGATCTGGGGATGCATCTTGTACGGGGTGGTTCACCGCGTGCTGTGATGTGTCAATGGTTGGCTCGTGGAAACTCACCGACGCTGGGACGTGATGGGCAGATGCATATTGGCGATATGCATCACGGTATTGTGCCAATGATTAGTATGCTGGGTGAGTCGCTACCGGTTGCGTGTGGTGTGGCTTTGACCATGAAGATACGCAAGCGTACAACGGTGGTACTCGCCTCGTGTGGTGATGGCGCGACGAATACGGGGCCATTTCATGAGGCGATGAATTTTGCCTCGGTACAAAAAGTGCCGATGGTGCTTGTGATTGAGAATAACGGCTACGCCTAATCGACCCCTGGCGCGAAGCAGTTCGCCATCCAGAACCTCTCTGACCGTGCCAAAGCATATGGCATTCCAGGCGAGAGCGTTGATGGCAATGACGTGCTTGCCGTGTATGATGCGGTTGGGCGAGCGGTTGAACACGCGCGCAACGGCAACGGGCCGGCGATTGTCGAGTGTAAGACCTTCCGTGTGCGCGGTCACTCAGAGGCAGACAAAGCCGATTATGTGCCACCCGCGTTGCGTGAGGAGTGGTTGGCGAAAGACCCAATCACACGCTTCGAGACCTACTTGCGCGAACAGCACATGTTGACGCTGGAGCAGCAGACAGAGCTTGAGGGACGCGTCAAGGCCGTTGTCGAAGATGCCGTCCGTTTCGCGGAAGTGAGTCCCGCGCCCGATGTGGCGACGGTGGCGGACTACGTTTTTGCTCCCGATGGCCCAACAGCGATTATTGGCGAGGTGGGCGCGAACGATGCCCGCTACGTTAACGCACTTGATAGGCGGACAGGCCAACCGTTTACGACAATGCTACAGGCCGAATCTACAACGCCTATGGAGGTTGCCCAGCGATGAGTCAAACAAAGAAGTATCAGAAGGTGACGTATTTAGAAGCGATAGGGCAGGCTATCCGCGAAGAGATGCTACGTGATGAGGCGGTGTTTTTGCTGGGTGAAGATGTCGGCGCATATGGCGGAGCGTTCAAGGTGAGCGCGGGTCTGCTGGAGGAATTCGGGGCGGAGCGTGTGATCGACACGCCGATGGCGGAGGCGGCGATCATCGGGTCGGCGGTTGGCGCGGCCCTGATGGGGATGCGACCAATCGCGGAGATGCAGTTTATCGACTTCATCACCTGCGGCTTTGACCAGATCATCAACATGGCAAGCAAAATGTATTGGCGCGTGGGAATGCCCGTCCCAATGGTGATTCGTGGCCCCTCCGGTGGCGGCACAAAGGGTGGCCCATTCCACTCGACGAGTCCAGAGGCATGGTTTTTTCATACACCGGGCATAAAGGTTGTTGTGCCTTCGACAACATATGACGCGAAAGGGATGCTCAAAGCGGCGGTACGTGACAACAATCCTGTGCTGTACCTGGAGCACAAACTGCTGTATCGTTTGCCTGAATTGCGCGAAGAGTTGCCTGAAGAGGACTATATTGTGCCACTGGGCAAGGCGATTATTCGCCGTGACGGTGAAGATATGACCATCCTTACCTATGGTGCGATGGTGCATCAATGCCTCAAAGTGGCGCGTACGTTGGAAGAAGAGGACGATCTTGAGGCGGAGGTGATGGACCTGCGGAGCCTCTCGCCGCTGGACCGCGAGGCGATTCAGGAGTCGGTGAAGCGCACCAATAAGGTCTTGATCGTGCATGAGGATACGCTCACGGGCGGCATCGGGGCCGAGCTGTCGGCGATCCTCGCGGAAGACCTGTTCGAGTATCTGGATGGGCCGATTACGCGTGTCGCTGCGCCTGATGTGCCATTTCCCTACGCGCCCCCCTTAGAGGCTGCTTATTTGCCAAACGCGGCAAAGATTTTGACCGCGGCGCGTAAACTGGCCGCGTATTAATACGGTAGACTCGCTAAAATTTGCTGAGAGACGGGTTTGATTCTGTACAATGTTTAGTCGCTGTATTTTTTTGAGCGATGATGTGATAGAATCAAACCCGTATCGTCAAATATGTATGGTTGCTATTTTTCACAAACGGAATGAAACGAAGGAGTTTTTTGTATGCCGACACCAGTAACGATGCCACGATTGGGCGAATCGGTTGCTGAGGGAACAATCGGGTCCTGGATGAAACAGATTGGCGAGTATGTCGAGAAAGACGAGCCGCTGGTCGAGGTTATCACGGACAAAATCAATGCCGAACTTCCTTCGCCCGTCGCGGGTCGTCTGACAAAAATTCTCGTCAACGTCGATGAGACAGTGGCGGTAGGAACCGAGATCGCGCTAATCGAAGAGAGTACCGACGCTGCCGCGCCCACTTCGGTGGGGCCGGATGCCGCACCCGTGCAGAGTGTGCGACAGGCCGAGACACCTATTGCTACGACGACCACGACACATGTGACAAACGGCGGGAGTGCCGATCATGCGCCTGCTGGGTCAGACGATGAGCGACAGCGTATCTCACCGCTTGCACGTCGCCTCGCACTTGAACACGATATTGATCTTAACACGATCCAGGGGACAGGCGCGAACGGGCGTGTGCGGAAAGAAGATATCCTCGGCTACGTGGCGCGGCGACAGGCGACGCCAGCGACGGCGGTGCTGACGCCGCCCGCGCAACAGGCGGCGCGTCCGGCGCAGTCTCTACCCGTGCAAGAACCCGTGTCTTCTGTCACTACCCCCGTTGAGCCACCCGCGATCATAGGTGGCGCAGATGAGTTGGTGACGCCGAGCAGGATGCGGCTTGCGATTGCGGAACATATGGTTCGTAGCAAGCGCACGTCGCCCCACGCCACAACGATGGTCGAGGTCGATATGACGAACATTGCGCGCTGGTTAGCAAAGAATAAAGAGGCATTCAAGCAACGCGAAGGCTACGGGATAAGCTTTGTTCCCTTTGTCATGAAGGCGGTATGTGAGGGTGTTCGCAAATTTCCGATGATTAACTCAACGTGGACCGAAGATAATAAGATCATCATCAAGAAGCGCATCAATCTCGGCATCGCCGTCGCAACCGACGCCGGCCTCGTCGTGCCGACGTTGTATGATGCCGACCAGTTGACGCTGGCGGGCCTGGCGAAGCAGGTTAACGCGATTGCCCAGCGCGCGCGAAACAATAAGCTGACACTGCAAGATATGCAGGGAAGCACCTTTGTGGTCAACAACCCAGGTGTGTTTGGTACAATTCTCTCGGTTCCGATTATTAATCAACCACATGCCGGCATTCTCAGCATGGACGCGGTGGTTAAGCGGGCCGTTGTGGTCGAAGACGACGCCATCGCGGTACGGTCAATGATGTATCTTTGTCTCTCCTTCGATCATCGTATCCTCGATGGGGCGGGGGCGGGTGGATTTTTACAGGCGGTTCGTACCAGACTACAGGGGTATGGCCGCGAAATCGACGTATACTAGTACAAGGGAAAACACAGCATGGCGACAATGATTCCAGAACGGCGTCCCGATTGGCTCAAAGTAAACGCCCCCAAAGGCGAGAATTACCGTGAGCTAAAACAGTTGATGCGGAGCCAATCGCTCCACACGGTGTGTGAA
>Ga0123337_10005202_pt1 | contig 12897 bp, 14 predicted proteins | sample frozenSSSSmetaG_FD_89792 | JGI IMG/M metagenome (GOLD analysis project Ga0123337, IMG submission 89792) | Glacier valley bacterial and archeal communities from Borup Fiord, Nunavut, Canada, to study Microbial Dark Matter (Phase II) -... | ecosystem: Environmental > Aquatic > Freshwater > Ice >...
AATAGATGAAAAAGCCAAAATCAAAAACTCATTGGTAGTGGGTAAAAAGATAAAAAAATTCCGTTTTCAGACGACGGATAAGGACAAATCCACAATTTCCATTAAAAAATACAAAAAGAAGGCGACCTATATCTATGTATGGAGGTTTGACCAAGCTGGTTTTAAGGAAGATACAGCTGCTTTACGGATAATTGCCAGAGATTTTTCTGAGCGTATTAACCTAGTGACACTCAATTACGGGGAAACGCCAAAGGAATTAAAAGCTTTCAAAAAAAGAAATAACATCAACTGGATTATTGGGCAGTCTACGCTCAAAATCAACAAGCGTCTTTTTGTTGAAAATTACCCAAGCGGAGTACTAACCGGAAAACGTTTGAGTATAAAACAGGTTAGTTTAAGTGCCTCAGAATTGTTATTATTGCTGCTAAACAATAAAATTTAATTCATATGGAAGAACAAGTGGAAACCGAAACACAACAAAAAGGCAAAAGCAAAACGCCGCTACTTGTTGTTTTGTTATTATTACTGATTGGCTCAGCAGGTGCTAATTTCTGGTTATGGGACAAGGAAAAAAAGGCAAGTGCTCTTGCTATTTCAAACGTAGACTCTATCAAAACGTATTCAGCGTTAAAGGATAGTTTATATAAGTCGCTTGCCGAAGAAGAAGACAAAGTTGCACAATTACGTGCAGAAATATCCATGTATCAAAGCGGCAATGACAGTCTGAACCAATTACTGCAGGAAAAAGAAGCCAAAATCAAATCACTGCGTGCTATGGTAAGTGGTGGTGGAAGTTCATCTAAACTCAGGGCATTAAAAGACAGTATCAGCAGAATTGCCAATGAAAATACCGAGTTTAAGACGAAGGTTCAGACCTTATTATCTGAAAACGAAAATTACAGAGCCATGTTATTGGAAAAAGAAGGGCAAATCAACACACTTGAAGGTCAGAAAAAAACACTGAATGACAAGGTTGCAATTGCCGCACAACCAAGCGTCGGACCTGTTATGGTAACCCCTTTATACGAGAAAAAAGGAATTTACATCCCTATTTATAAAGCCAAAAAGGTAGAAAGACTGCAAATCACATTTGATGTTTTAGGTAATAAACTGACCGACAAAACCATAGAAAAAGAATATATGGTAAGAATTAAAAATCCGGATGGTATCGTATTGAGCAATGACAACAAAACTGTCAGGAATTCAGATGATGTGTTTACTGTAAAAGAAAGTGTTTCATTTAACGGCACACAGCAAAAAATCAAAGTTTTCTTTACACAGGAAGCATCCTATAAAAAAGGGAAATACCAAGTCGAATTAAAAGAAGGAGATGAAGTAAAACAAACTTACAGCTTCGAACTTTTATAAATCTTATACCTGCAGATTTTACTCTGCATTTATACCGAATTTAGCCAATATAACTTGTTTTATATTGGCTAAATTTTTTATATACACTTCATATTCCGGTCCCTCCTGCCTGCTTACCCTATGGGATTTCAACAAGTTAAATTTTTCCATTTGTTTTACATATTCCATCGTATCGGAATCCAAATAAGTCCCTATAAATTTATCAAACACATAATGAATAGCCATACCATTGGGATGTGCCCCATCCTGCTCATAAAAACGGTAGTCTCTCAAATCATCATTCACCAGTTCATAGGCTGGAAAATAGGTCAAATCAGGGTATAACAGTTTCAGGCGATGAATAGCTACCAATAACATCGACTTGCTGACCGTATTTTCCGTTACGCCATCTCTGAGATGTTTTACAGGAGAAACGGTCAACACTACTTGCAACTGAGGAGCTAATTGTTTGAGTTGCCCAAGTATCTTAGTCCATATACTCACTATCATATCTGCATCCAATAATTCCTTTGTAAAATTTAATTGCGGAATCTTATGACAATTGGCAACAATCTCCCCACCTTCCTTTAATCTATACACCCAGGCCGAACCCAGTGTAATAAATAAAAATTTTGCATACTTAATACCTTCTTCAAAATCTGCCTGTGTTTTATTCATGAGTTCAAGCAAAACACCCGCATCCACATCAGAAAACACACCATGGTGGAACTTACTATACCAGATATCATTCTGAAAAAGCAAATCTTTTTTTGTATAGGTTTTACCCTGAAACATTTGAATAAAAGGTTTGGCAAGGCTGTCAGGATTAAAAACAATTCCAAGAGGCTGTGGTATCACATTAAATTTCAGGTTTGACAAACGACCTGCAATATGTTCTGAAAAACAAGAACCGAGCATGAGCAGTTTGTCATGATAATTTATTTTCTTCTCTGCAGGTTCTGGCTGTATATCCAGTTGATATCTGATCATTAAAAAGCTTGCTACTTGACAAGTTCTGTTACAAATTCATCACGCATATCATAAAACACTTGTCTTAACGGTGTATTGCCATTGGTACCATAATTTACCAGATTGACAAATATCCTGTTATTACGTGTAGGAAAATAGTGCGCATCTCCACTATAACCAAGATCTCTACCGCTATGACCAACCCCCATATGCCCGATATTCAAATGTTTATACTGCTGCAAAAGCCCAACACCCAGATTTCCCCTCTCATCATCACTGATAAATGTTTGCATGATATCCAGTGAGGCCTGATTGACCAGTGTTTTGTTGATAAACAGCGCCTTGATAAATTTGTGAAGATCAATGACATTACTGTAAATACCGCCATATCCATTTCCACTGCCGGTAACAAGATTGGATACATTGACAATCGTGCCATTATTATACAAGTCATAATAGCCCTGAGCGGTAAATGCTGGTAATGCATCGTGATAACTGTAATAGGTATTGCTCATCCCAATTTTATCGATTACAAGTTCATGCATCCAGTGGTTGTGTGGTTTACCTGTAATGGCTTCAATACACATACTTAAAAGCAGGGTATTGGTATTGCTATAATCACCCTTCACAGGATTTTCATTATATTCAAACACAGAAGGTTTATCATACGCAAATTTTATCAAATCCTTTCCTTTCCAGTTTTTATTGGGATTATTAAGTACAGCGAGATAAAAATCACTATCGGTAATAATATCATAGATCCCACTGCTATGCTGCATTAAATCTCTAAGAGTAGCCTTTTCTGCATTAGCAACATGGTCAATAACATCCTTATCCAGCCATTTAGAAACCTTATCATCCAAATTGACCATACCTTTTTCCCGCAATTGCATTACTGCTGCGGCAAACATCATTTTCGTAATACTTGCTACTTTACTCACCGTACAGGGTTTAAAATCGATATCAGCGCCAATATCAGACTTGCCAGCACTTCCTATCCAAACACCATACTCGTCCTCAAGAAGCACTGCAATACCCGGCAAACCTTTCTTTTTATATTTATCCAATATGGCCTGAAATACAGCTCTTTTTGGATGTTTAAAACTGCTGTCATTATAGTTGGCGTTGCAAGGCTCCGTTTTGCCTACCATAGATTTTTTACACCCTGAGAACAGCATAGAAACCGCAATCGTTACAACTAAAAATTTATTAAGCATTCTTGCCTCCTTTCTTCATTAATGATATTGGAACAGTGACACCAAGATGCAAAACATTGTAGGGTAATAAAGGCACATACCCCGGCACGAAAGGTGTTTGCAGCATATTCTGGTAACGGATAAACGTACGAATTCCGGATTCAGATACTTTATAATCAATACCAAGAGATAAACTTATTAGTGCTTGCGGCCTCGATTTCAGTTTAATTTTTTCCCAATCCCCATTCTCATTTATTCTAAACTGCTCAGTTGCGGGTATCATATGCAAATACCCTGCCCCTGCGGCAATACTGAATCCCCATCGGGCACCGGCCTTATAACGATATCCAAATTCAGAATACAACACAAAACTGCGTTGCACATAACGGTGACTAAAATAACCTAATTTGAATGACTGCATCAGGTTGTATCTGGTTTTTTCTTTCCAGTTAAATCCAGTGGACAATGTGAGTCCGGGGTGAAATTGGGAATAAAAGAGCTTTGGAAAGCCCGATATAGGTTTAGCTGTAACAAAATTGTTCACCGCCAGTCCCAAATACAATAACCTTTTCTTGCCTTGGGCCTCGCAGAGGCATAAAAGACAAACAATGATCAATATCAACTTTCTCATGATGAGGCAATGATAAAGAAAAATTGATACAATGTCAAGAAATTAAAGTCCATGGAATCTATATGTTCATTTCCGGAGCGTTTTTTATTTTGCGGACTTATTTTGCAGAAACTGAATAATTTGATAAAACAAAATCAAAAAGTTGATGTGTAATTAAGAATAAATCAATAGAAATTGTGCAACAAAAACAGCATTTTTTGTAACAAATTGACTGAGTTGAAAAATGAGATTTGTATCACAATTTTTTAATATTATGAAACATACAACACAGCACAGAGAACCTCTTGAGCGCAACAGGGACTCACAAGACCGCTTTAGAAATGAAGATTACGGTCGCAGGAACCCGTCACATTATGACATGGAAAACAATAGAAGTAATGACAGCTATTTTAACCAGCGTAATGACAACAGTAGAGACTACAACAGCAGGTATCAGCGATTAGACAATAACCCCAACCCGGCTTATGGAAACAATGGTTACGGAAATTCTTTTAATAGTTATGAAGATAATAACAATGGCAGAAATACCTTCCTGAACAATGAAAGAAATGATCTGTATAATGACTCTTCCCGGGATAATTATCCATCTTATAACAATGAATGGAATGATGATTACAGCATGAGCCGCCATCAAAATCCTTACGGCTACCGCAATGACGAACACGACTCTACAGGTTGGGGCGGAAATACCCGCAACCAAGGTTATGCCAACGAAAATTTCGGTACGTATAACAACAACAGATTTGAGCCGAATTATGGCAATGGAAACAGAACTTATAACAGTTCTGAAAATTACGCCAACAGATATAGCGGCAATCAATGGGAAATGGAAAACGAGGACAGAAATGCTTATACCAATAATAGGAACAGGAATGAATATGAGGGGCATACAAGTCCGGGCTGGAATGATGAAACTAACATAGAAAGAGCCTCTTACGAGGGTTACAATTCAGCAAATTCTTCGAAGGGAAATTATGACCAAATAAACGGGAATCGCAATACCATCAACTCGGAGACTAACAGAAGATACAATTCATCTATGGGGCAAAATGCGAGCAATTATGCGCCATCCGGCAGACGCACATCAACAGAGAACAATCCCGGCAGAAGGAACCGATCCAACACATCTTTGCGCAGAAACAGATAATGGCAATGAATAAGCATTTAACTCCCATGTCAAAGAAAACAAAAAATATTATCTCAAACATTATGGAAAAACAACAGACAAGTGACAATATTGGCAGCAGTACCAAAAAAAACCCGGTACCTCCATCACAAAGTGCCAATTCTGCCTACCAAGACAAAGGCAATAAAACAGCAAACGGAAGTAGCCTTGAAGATTTGTTCGAAAGCAATCTTAAGGATATTTATAGTGCGGAAAAACAATTGCTGGAAGCTTTACCAAAGGTAGCGAAGGCGGCAGACAGTGAAGATCTTCAGGATGCCTTCAAAGAGCATCTGCAACAAACTGTGCGTCATGTGGAAAGGCTTGAAAAGATATTCAGTCGCCTTGGTATTAGCAAAAATGAAGAAGAAAAATGCATGGCAATGGAAGGATTGATTAAAGAATGTAACAGAACCATTTCTGAATTTGAAGAAAGCCCTGTAAGAGACTCTGCTTTAATTATAGCAGCACAAAAAATTGAACATTACGAAATTGCTGCTTATGGCTCGCTATGCGAACTGGCTGACGTGCTTGGCCTATCGGGACCGTTAAACCTTCTTGAACGCACATTGGATGAAGAAGAAAGTACAGATAAAAACCTTACTGACATCGCAAAATATATTAACGATGAAGCCTTTGAAAACAGGCAGAAACAAACAGCTAAAATCTAATCCTGATTTCTTATCTTGATTGTAAAGGCAGGACACATTTATGTTCCTGCCTTTATTTTTTTAGGCCTTACACCTCATGTTGAATAAATAATCTGACTAGGCATGGCCTGAGGCAGAGCTTAAATTTTGTCCGATATGAATAATAGAGCGTTCTATTTGCTCAAGGTCTTTCATAATATGTTCTTTATTATTCCCTGTAAAAGTCTTGTAATGTTTTAGCAGGTCGTCGTTGCATAATTCTTCATATAATGCCTTGAACCGTGCATTATGCGCCCTGATTTCACCAAACTCCTTAATCAATGATTCTGTTTTGTCGAAGATATTGCTCATAGTTATTGGGATTTTTTTTACAATATTAAGTTTAATACATTATCAAGACAAGAATTATCGGCAAAAAAAAATTAAGACATATACTTTTTTTCATTTAAAAAGCTTTTCTTTGTTTAGACAAAGATGCAAAAATCTGCTTACCGTATATCATCTATTGATCTGCTCAGAGGTCTAATCATGATTATTATGGCGCTTGACCATGTAAGAGACTTTTTCCATGATGATGCGATGGTACACGACCCTCTTGATTTGGACACAACTACACCTGCCCTATTCTTCACCCGCTGGATAACCAATTTTTGCGCTCCTGCATTTGTGTTTCTGTCAGGACTCTCCGCCTATCTTTCGGGTCTGAGAAAAAGTGTCAATAACCTTTCAGCTTCCCTGATTAAAAGAGGTTTATGGCTGATATTTATAGAGATTACAGTAGTTACCTTCGGTTGGACTTTCAACCCATACTTTGAAACGATGGTATTGCAGGTGATTTGGGCCATTGGCATCAGTATGATTGTTCTGGGTGCTGCTTGCAGACTCCCTCAAAAATGGATATGGATAATCGCCATAATAATTCTTGCTGGCCATAATCTGCTCGACAATATACCTGCCACACACCAAGGATTTTCCGGATTTATATGGGACATGTTTCACCATGCATTTTCCAAATACACACTAAATGCCAGCCATAATATTTTTATTGTTTATCCCGTTCTTCCTTGGATTGGCATCATGCTGCTTGGCTATGCCTTTGGTCAAATTTTCAGGCCTGAAATTGGCATCCGAAAAAGAAAACAAACTTTATGGATGATTGGCTCAGGCATGATTATATTTTTTGTCCTGTTTCGCTTTTTTAATCTTTATGGGAATCCCACGCCATGGCATAGCCAAAACAATCCTGTGTACAGTTTTTTATCCTTTCTGGATGTATGCAAATACCCTCCATCTCTCCTTTTTACTTGTATTACCTTGGGACCGGCACTCCTTTTTCTCGGCACTTTTGAAAACAAACATTCCTTTATCACCCGTTTTTTCTGCATCTTTGGGCGAGTTCCTTTCTTTTATTATATACTGCATATATACACCATCCACATACTGACTGTTCTTCTTTTTTATTCTTCGGGGTATAATAGTATGGATATTGTTACACCGGGTTCATTTTTCCTTTTCAGGCCTGCAAATCTGGGCTATGGCCTATGGTTTGTTTATACCATGTGGGCCTTTGTCATCATGATTTTATATTTACCATGCAAATGGTATGATGAATACAAGTCTAAACATCAGCATTGGTGGCTAAGTTATTTATAAAAAAAATAGACCAATAGGTTGCCAAAATGATATCAGCGTGAAGACTCTTTTTCTCTCTGGTAGCTGTATCAGGATTGTAACATCTGCATTTCATTCTTTTTGTTCTTGTCTGTCGCAATCAACCCCTTAATATGCCGTATATACACCCTTAAGGATGATGGCAAGCGACTGTATGTTTGCAAATAATGAGAGAGAGTCTATTATTCGAAACATTTTTCAGAAGACGTATGCATATATGGATACATAAAAATAATGATTAAAACATTTTGCGTAACCGATTAGTTTCATTTAATTTTGCATTTCAAAATTAATTACACTAATCAAGATGAGAAGAGATGTGTTTCAGGCCATAGCCGACCCAACCAGGAGAGAAATTATTCATATATTATCACATCAATCGCTGAATCTGAATGCAGTGGCAGGAAAATTCGACGTCAGTCGACCCGCCATATCAAAACATATCAAGATACTTACAGAATGTGGATTAGTAGTGATAAGACAACAGGGACGAGAGCGTTATTGTGAGGCACAACTGCAAAAACTGAATGAAGTATCACATTGGGTGGAACAATATAGCAAATTCTGGAACGACAGACTGGATGCACTTGAAAACTACCTGAATGTTCTTCAGGCAAAAGAAAAAAAGAAAAACAAAAAGAAAAAGAAAAAAAATGGTCCCCAATAATGAATTGATGAATGAGCAACGCAATGAAAGCCAATCAGAGCGTGAACTCATTTTTATGCGCATTCTTAACGCTCCCCGAGAACTGGTCTATAAAGTATGGACAGTTCCTGAGCATGTCGCTCATTGGTGGGGTCCGAATAATTTCACAAATACCATACGGGAAATGGATGTCAGACCCGGTGGCGTTTGGAGTCTTGTTATGCATGCACCAGACGGCAGCAACTACCCGAACAGGATTCAATACTTAGAGGTGTTAAAAAATGAGCGTCTCACTTATACTCATGGTTCAGGTGACCCCGATGATCCAGGTCAATTCCATGTAAAAGTAACATTTGAGTCTCATGGAAATAAAACAAAACTCAGCATACGCGCCATTTTTACATCAGCTGATGCCTTAGATCAAGTGATAAAAGAATCGGGAATTATAGAAGGCAGTAGGCAAACTATGAACCGATTGGAAGCTTATCTGGAAAAAACCACGACCGAATTTGTCAAATACAAATTAGTGATTACCCGCATTTTAGATGCTCCTCAAAAGCTGGTATTTTCTGCATTTGCAGACTCTTCCCTTGTAAGTCAGTGGTGGGGACCCAAAGGTTTTACAAACCCGGTCTGCGAGATTGATGCAAGCATTGGAGGAACGATCAGTATCCTCATGAAGGGTCCAGATGGCACCATTTATCCAATGTCTGGTTTTTACAAGGACATCTCAGCGCCGGACAAGCTGACATTCACGGCTTCTGGATTAGACGAAAGTGGCCAGGCTGTGCTTGAAAATCTGAATACAATCATATTGGCCACACAAGGCCATAAAACCATTTTGACGATTCAGGTACAGACAATGAATTATACCAGAGACGGCATTCAATATTTGCAAGGCATGGAGGAAGGATGGAACCAAAGCATACAGAAACTGATAGACCTTATAAAAATCCTAAACAAATAAACAGACAATAACAACATATTCACCTTAAAGGATACGCATGATAGAAGTTTTTAAAACCAATATAAGTGAACCCTCACAAGCCAGAAAGCTCATCAATATACTTCGTGGGCATTTCCCGGAATTTATCATCCATGTGGACTTACATGATTGTGATAAGGTATTGCGTGTACAGGGAGAAAATTTCACTGTGGAAACCATCTTAAGGCTAGTGCGTGCAGAGGGACATGAATGTGTAATATTAGAATAAAACACTTAATGAGAACTTTAATTTTTCAATTGATGATATCCCTTGACGGACATTATGAAGGACCCAGGCACGACATCTCCTGGCACAAAGTTTATGATGACTTTAAAGCATACCCCATAGACCTGGCACTTAAGATTGACACCTTAATTTTTGGCCGCTTAACTTATGAACTGATGGCATCTTATTGGCCTAGAGCCGATGCCATGGCGGATGATCCGGTTGTGACAGAACGTATCAATAATTTACCCAAAATAGTCATTTCACATACTTTGGAAAAGGCCGACTGGCAACACACCGAAATCATCAGTGATAAGGTAGCAGAGACCCTTTCCAGACTGAAGTCAGAGCCAGGAAAATCCATAGCTATTTTTGGAAGTTCACAATTATCAAGGACTCTGATTCCATCAGGATTAATTGATGAATACCGCATTGTGATTAGCCCTGTTGTGCTAGGTCAAGGATCCAGATTATTTGCAGGACTAAAAAACGCATTGAATCTACAACTGCAGGACACACGTAGTTTCAAATCCGGCAATGTGATGTTCACTTACCAAGCAATTCAACCATAGAATACTCTAACGATTTTAAACATTTATTTTCCCCAATGAAACAAGAAAACACCATAAGTTTATCCAAAATATATAGCACAATCAAACAATCGTTGAATGGTGAAGAGCAAGATTATACCCAAGGGAGTATCCCCAAAGCGGTATTTTTACTCGCTATACCCATGATACTCGAACTCGGCTTTGAAAGTGTATTTGCCGTAGTAGACATGTTCTTCGTTAGTAAACTCGGACAGAATGCCATAGCGACAGTAGGGCTTACAGAATCAGTTATTACGATTGTATATTCAATGGCTATTGGTATAAGTACGGCCGCAACAGCTATTGTTGCAAGAAGGACCGGTGAAAAAAATGCCGAAGCGGCTGCACATGCAGGAGCACAGTCACTCATTATCGCACTCATGGCCACCGTATTGCTCAGTATATCCGGGGCTGTTTTCGCTCCGGAAATCCTTGCAATGATGGGTGCGAGTGAAGATGTTGTGCGTGAAGGAGCCATTTTTACTCGTATTATGTTTGCAGGCAGCCTCGCAATTATTCTTTTATTTGTCATTAATGGTATCTTCAGAGGGGCCGGCAATGCCGCCATGGCGATGAAAAGTCTCTGGCTTGCTAGTATTATCAATATTATCCTTTGCCCAATATTTATATATTTTTTCGGACTAATGGGCGCGGCTATCGCTACAGTGATTGGACGTAGTACAGGCGTTTTATATCAATGTTACCATTTGTTTAAAGGCAGTGGTTCACTATTTATGAAAAAATCACATTTTCATTATGATGGTCCTATCATTAAATCCATCATTAAGATTGGCTGGCCGGCAACACTTCAGTTCATCATAGCCAGTGGAAGTTGGATTGTATTGGCAAGACTTGTTGCTGAAACGGGCGGGACCACAGCATCTGCCGGCTACCAGATTGCCATTCGCAATGTTGTTTTCTTTATCATGCCGGCTTGGGGACTTAGCAACGCTGCAGCTACACTGGTCGGTCAGAATCTTGGAGCCGGACATATTCAGAGGGCAGAACAAAGTGTGATGTTGACGGTAAAATACAATGTTATTTTTATGGGTTTGGTCATGCTTCTATTTATAGGTTTTTCGACACCCATTATTCGTATTTTTACCACTGAAGAAGCTGTTATTGCATACGGCGCTGAGGCTTTGCAAATTATAGGCTGCGGTTATATCTTTTACGGCATTGGCATGGTCATGACACAATCCTTAAACGGAGCCGGAGATACAAGAACACCAACAATCATTAACTTTATTGGTTTTTGGTTATTCCAGATTCCCCTGGCTTATATCCTCGCTAAGGGTTTTGATTTAAAATCAACCGGAGCATTTATTGCTATCCCTGTGGCAGAAACCTGTATTGCATTGATTGCCTGGTATTATTTCAAAAAAGGAAAATGGAAAACGATTAAGGTGTAATCATACCTCAGCACAAATTTCAGGCTTCAAGAAAAGCCATGATACGGGTATAAGTATCATCCGGGCATTCCTCATGAGGCACATGTCCACATTCCGGAATCAGTTGGAGAGAGGCATGAGGTATATCTGCTGCTAATTTTTTACCATATTTTAAAGGTATTAATTCGTCGTTTTCTCCCCACAATACCAATACGGGTATATCAATATCCTTGTAACTCTTCACCATCTCATCCAAATCATCAGGAATCACCTGTTTAGCCATCAACAGCATAGCATCATCCGTGCCTTCCAACTCCAGAAAAAACCTGTACCTGTCATATAAACGATGAACAGCTTCTTCATGATGAAAAAACGTCATACGAATAATGAGCTTAGCATTCCACCCGGGACTCACCATTTTTAAGCTGATATAACCCAGCAAAGGATTTTTCAAAAGTTTGAGAAAAACCGGGATATGTTCAGGATAGGCCGGGGCATCCAGTAAAATCAATTTTGACGGAGAAATATCCCATTTCTTTTTCCTCAAATGGTAATAAAAAGCTAATGCAACTAATCCACCATACGAATGTCCGATAATGACCGGAGAATGGATAAAAAGCGATTGCATCCAAGCGTACAAAATACCACATTGCCTTGCCAGTGAATAATCACCTTCATTTAACTTAGAGGAGAATCCGCACCCTTTTAAATCGACAAGATAGAGTGTATATCGCTTCATTGGAAACTTGTCCCGAATGTCATCCCAGGCATGTAATGACATGGCAAAACCATGGAGGAATACGAGCGACTTTTCGCCCTCTCCTATCTTTTCATAATGAATAAAATCCCCATCATATTGAAATGTAAGGGATGAGGAATATTTTTTCTCAGGCAAATCAAGAGGCATATATAGTTTGACCAGACCACAATATTACTATATTTTCAACTCATATCACTTTATCACTAATGTTGTTTTAGATACGCTATGAGAGCCTCCCTGTTTTTACGTGACACCTCGACAGAACTTTTATCCTTCATCATCAGAAAACCGCCGTCTTGTTTTTCAAAAGACACGATGTGCAAAGGATTGACGAGATGCGAATGGTGCACCCTCAAAAAATGATACTGCGACAGGAGTTTATCAAATTCCCCCAAATTGCGGGTCACAGTATATTTTTTCCCTCCGTTTGTAAAAATTTCCGTGTAACGTCCCTGTGCGCGCAAACGCACAATATTTGCCACGTCCTCATAAACATAAGAATGACCATTAGGAATGGCTATACGTTTATTTTCAGGTTGCTTCAGGTTTTCAAGCAATACCATCAGGTTTTGATTGGATCGTTTAAATTCAATCTGATCCTTCGCTTTTTGAACGGCATGGCGGAGTTCGCTGATGTCTATAGGTTTAAGTAAATAATCTATTGCACTGA
>Ga0123337_10005204_pt1 | contig 12893 bp, 9 predicted proteins | sample frozenSSSSmetaG_FD_89792 | JGI IMG/M metagenome (GOLD analysis project Ga0123337, IMG submission 89792) | Glacier valley bacterial and archeal communities from Borup Fiord, Nunavut, Canada, to study Microbial Dark Matter (Phase II) -... | ecosystem: Environmental > Aquatic > Freshwater > Ice >...
GTATTAATTTGCCTCATTGTATTCTGGATTTACACAAATCCTTCATTGCTTTACAGGTAAGCAACGATGTTTAAATCCGTTTAGCAATTTCTTTTTCTGGAATTTAACTGTTTGACACAATTACGGGTCAAATATACGGTCAACTTAATGTTTACTTTATTCAATAGAAGTTAAATAACGGAACTTTTCGCCTTTAATGATAGATTGTCTGGTACTATCTGTTGCTGTACAGCAGGTTGCAAGTCTTTCCTTGCTCAGATTTTTTAAACCTTATTTAGTAAAATAAAATCTCACACTAATTCCTGAGTAAGGTTTAATATTGGCGGAAAATTTGAAGGTAGTTTTTTTGGGGGGGGGAGCAAGAATATTGCCATTCTTAAACAAATTCGGTTTTTTCATACCAGACTAAATTCTATTCTGGCCCTTTTAGAAATTGTGCTGGGTTGTTATTTTTAATAAGATCAAGAGAAATAAAGCTACCAGATATTGTTTCACTAATTTTTTGCCTCTATTTTTTGCCGCCGCAAATTGACAAGCCCTTTCGCTTCCATCGGTTTACAGGCCTATTTCTCTTCATAATGATAGGCGTGTATTTAGTCTTAAAAAAACATAAATGTTCAACATTCAAATATAGAAATGGTAATTTTAGGCTAATTGACCAGATTTTAAATTATAGTGATCGATCGAGATATAGCGAATCAATAGACAACCATCCCGTCAAGATTGCCATTCTGAAAATATCACCAGCCTCAATTCAATGTCTCCTACATCAAATAAAAAAATATATCAGAAGTATGTTGAATCAATCTTCGCAAATAACCAGGAATTTGTCAACATTATAGCCTTCGGGAGGTAGTAGTAAAAAAAGATGTTGTTAATAAAAACTTCGGAGATTGATAAAGCTGCAATTTTTGGAGGTATAGATCTGAATATTTAAACTCAGATATTCGAGGGACGGTAATACCTGAAGTAACACAATTTTTTGGTAAAAAACAACCATTAGTCTCAAATTACAAAATTCAGACATGTAATTGTTGTGTTCCTAATTTTTTGTTCCTAGAATTCATTACATCTGTACACACACCATCTGGTTGATTATAAACTAAGAATTTGCTGAATAGGTAGTCTTGTTTCAAATACCCTAAAATTCATTGGCTACATTTCCTTGATGCTTATTCCTGCTTTTTACAGGCCAATTAAAAGATGGCATTTAAAACTAAACTATCTCGAGCTCAGCTGAACTGCATTGGTTTTAGAAAGTTCAACCTCAGTCCAAAACTGTATTGGCGCTGAAAGGGTGCTTAAAATTCTAGGATCAAGCTGCGGGTTTGCATTCTTTCTGGCATCTTTGTAAGGAAGATATGGGTTAGGGTTGAAACCCGGTGCCCTGTCGCTATGTCTTACTTTTAAGAATCCTGATTCAAAGCCTATCCGTATTGTCGTACCCTTTTTTATAGCAGATCCAAATTCGTTCATGGAATTATAGGGTATGAAGGCAGCATAAATAAGTTCATGAAAGCGGTTTTGATCAGTGTAAACTTTAACTGCAATATTATCCGTCAGGTTTGAAGCAATACCAGCGCGGTTTATATTATAAAAATTAGTCAGGTTCATTTTTGTACTTTCAGTACCAAGATCAGAAAGTAATTTTCCCATATGAAAGCTGGTATCTGTAAATGAAATTGCAGGAAGGAATAATTCTTCGTTTGTATTGTTTAAAGGATAATTTACCTTGTAATCTGCGTGATTAGAATTATGAAGATTGATGGACAGCTGTCCCCCAAATTTTAACACTTTATATTGATCGTATTGATCAGGTATTCGAATATTGACGAAAATTCCTGCGTTATCATTGCTGGTAGTCATGAAAATTTTTCTGGTTCTGTCTACCAGTTTCTCATTTAGCTTATTATCAGAGGATACCTCTTGAGAAGATACTTCTTGTTGTAGAATCTTATGACTGCAAGACGAAAGAATGAGCAGCATAAGGGTTGAATACACGTACAGTTTTTTCATTGAAATAGATTTAAAGTAAAAACTCAAAAGTTTCAAAAAGAAAAATAAAATATAATTTTCTTATAACCTAAAAGTTACATTATATTGATGTAACTATTTGGAGACTTCTCTCGTATTAAGTTCTTACGGTATGCTTTGAGATGTTAAAATTTATTTAAATAAAGGAGTGCATGCCTATAGGTTGTTTAAAACAACTTATTTATTTATTTATAATTAATGTAAGAATTTATTTTTAATGTTTTACTGTAGTCTTGTGCTTAAGGGCTTTTATTCCATTAATTCTGATTATGAAATTGAATTAAAACATCTTTAATACCCGATCAACTGTATTCTTTAAAAAAAAATTAATAATTTTGTGATAGCTATATAGTCTGTCTAGTAAATACACTTATACACTATGAAAAATTTCTTTAAGGCACACCCCTACATCAAAATTTATATTATCGTGATAATTTATGCTAGTCTCTTATTCGGCTGGGGTAAAATTACAAGAGATGTAGAATGGTATCTGGATGGTTTTAGTTTATGGTTTTCTGTTGGTGCAAGTATAATCGGAATTGGTCTTTCAGGCTTACTGCTGTTTTTCAGATATTCACCTAAAAATACGGTGCCTGAAAAGCCGGCTACGGCATAATTTAAAATATTTTTTTACTATATTTTTAATTATAAATTGTTTTCGTAGATTTGCGCCCTCGTTATGCGGAAGTGGCGTAATGGTAGCCGCACCAGACTTAGGATCTGGCGCCGCAAGGCGTGGGGGTTCGAGTCCCTTCTTCCGCACCAAACTCCCCCGGTTCTATCGGGGGAGTTTTTTTTAATTAAATGTCTTTGTCTCTCAAACTTATTTTTCCATGAATATTACCCAGGATCGTATTGATGACTTAAATGCTGTGATTTCTATTCAGCTAAAGAAAGAAGATTATATTGAAAAAGTTGATAAGTTAATCAGTGATCAGAGTAAAAAGGCAAAAGTTGCTGGTTTCAGATCCGGAATGGTTCCAGCGAGCTATATCAAAAAGCTACATGGAAAAAGTATACTAGTTGAACAAGTAAATACAATGGTTTCAAAAAAACTGAATGAATATCTTCAGTCAAATCAAATCCAAATACTTGGTCAACCCTTACCGCTTCTTGATGAACAAAATCAACCAAATTGGGATTTTCAAGATAATTTTGAATTCAAATATGAAATAGGGCTAGCTCCGGATTTTCAATTCTCAATCAGCAAGGCAGACAAACTAAGTAAGTTTGATGTCGTACCAGACGAAGAAACTCTTGATGCCAGAATAAAAAACTTACGTCGTGCCTATGGTAAAATGTCAACTCCTGAATCAGCAGAATCCGGAGATGTACTTTATTCAGAGTTTCAGCAACTGGGCCCTGACGGTTCCGTTTATGAAAATGGAATTCTCAATACCGCAAGCCTCAGAACTGAACTGGTAAAAGACGAAGAAATAAAAAAAATGTTAATAGGTCTCAAGATAGGTGATACCTTGATTATTGATTTGCAAAAGGCCTATGAACGAAATGCCACACTGATTGGGCACTTACTTAATATTGATGAACAATCAGCTTCTCAATTAGTCTCTTCTTTTAAGATTACCGTAAAAAATGTTAACCGCCTGGAAGAATCTGACCTCAATAAAGAATTCTTTCTTAAAATTTATCCTGATGGAACTGTTACAACCGAAGCTCAGTTTAGAGAGGGAGTTATTAATGAATTACGCTCAATGACAGATCAACAGGCAGTAAAACGTCTTGATGCTGATATAATGGGTTATTTTGTCGATCGTTTTTATGCCGAACTTCCTGATAAATTTTTAAAGAAATGGTTAAAAATTGCCAATGAAGACCGTTTCAGTGCTGAACAAATTGATGAACAGTATCTTGATTTTCAGAAAAATCTTAAATGGACACTTATTGAAAATAAAATCATGAGAGATCAGTCACTTGATATAAAAAGTCAGGAAGTGGTTGAATATGCGAAGAAGAAACTTGCAGAGCAGTATAAGATGTATAGTCCGGAGCCGCTTACTGAACAGCAATTGACAGAATATGCCACACAGCTTATACAGGATAGGGAGCAGGCAACTAAAATTTATGAAGAGCTACGTGCCGTAAAAGTGCTTGGGTATATAAAAACGATAATTGAAATTGGTAGCCAGGTTATTCCTTTTAATGAGTTTATAAAATTAGGAGTAGCTGCAGAGTAATTTCTGACCTGGTTTGATTTAAAAAGTTAAGTGAAATTTACCAATACATGAGGCGATGAATTTTATTAATGACCTTTTGGCAGTATTTATCAATATGCATGATTATTGTAATCTATTCAACACATAAATTGTTCTCATGACAGATAAACAGGATTTTAGAAATTATGCAGTAAAGCATCACCGGATTAACAGCATACAGGTAGATAAATTCATTTCAAGGGTTGAGAATTCAAGACTTCCGACAAGTATCACACCCTATATTATTGAAGAGCGCCCAATGAATGTTGCCTCTATGGACGTTTTCTCTCGTTTAATGATGGATCGCATCATTTTCTTAGGAGACCCTATTTATGATGTTACAGCCAATATCGTACAGGCCCAGTTATTGTTTTTGCAATCTACAGATGCTTCCAGAGATATCAGCTTATACCTGAACAGCCCTGGAGGTTCAGTTTATGCTGGCTTGGGCATTTATGATACGATGCAATTTGTCAAACCAGAAGTTGCCACGATCTGTACTGGTATTGCAGCATCAATGGCAGCAGTTCTTCTTTGTGCAGGTGCTAAAGGCAAACGTGCCTGTCTTCCACATTCACGTGTTATGATTCACCAGCCATCAGGTGGAGCCGAAGGTCAGGCTTCTGATATCGAAATTACCGCTCGTGAAATTGGCCGGATTAAAAAAGAACTATACGAAATTATTGCCTTGCATTCAGGTCAGGATTACCAGAAAGTCTGGGATGCTTCTGACAGAGACAATTGGATGATATCAGACCAGGCACTTGATTTTGGAATGGTAGACGAAATTCTTGGAAAATCTGCCACGAAAATTGGCTGATTTTTAGTATTTTGCATAAATTTTCCGGTTAATGGTGAAAGTCATTAACCGGATATCTTCTAACCTTTAAACATCGTGATGAGTAAAAGTACGAAAGACATACGTTGTTCTTTCTGCAACGCTACCAAACAGGAGGCACTAATGCTTGTTGCAGGAATTGACGCGCATATCTGTGATAAATGCATAACACAGGCGCATCATATCCTGGATGATGAAATTATTACCCGTAAGTCAAAGTTAACTCAGGATAATATCAATATTCTGAAACCAATTGAGATTAAAAAGCATCTTGACCAGTATGTTATTGGGCAAGATGATGCCAAAAAAGTTATTTCCGTTGCAGTTTATAATCATTACAAAAGACTTAATCAGAAATCCGATGCTGACGAAACTGAGATTGAAAAATCGAATATCATCATGGTCGGAGAAACTGGAACAGGTAAAACATTGCTTGCAAAAACAATTGCACGTATTCTGCACGTTCCGTTTTGTATTGTTGATGCGACGGTACTAACCGAGGCTGGTTATGTGGGTGAAGACGTTGAAAGTATTCTGACCCGCTTATTGCAAGCAGCTGACTACGATGTTGCCGCAGCAGAACGTGGAATCGTTTATATCGATGAAGTTGATAAGATTTCGAGAAAAAGCGATAATCCAAGTATTACCCGCGATGTTTCTGGAGAAGGTGTTCAACAGGCTCTTTTGAAGATTCTTGAAGGTACAGTCGTTAATGTTCCCCCTCAAGGTGGTAGAAAGCATCCTGATCAGAAAATGATTGGTGTTAATACACAGGATATTCTCTTTATCTGTGGTGGTGCATTTGACGGTATAGATAAGAAAATAGCTAAAAGGATGCAAAAGCAGGCTATTGGTTACATGATGAAGAAAGATCATAATGCCAATGTCATTGATGAGAATCATATGCTTCAGTATATTACTCCACAAGATCTTAAAAGCTTTGGATTAATACCTGAATTGATCGGTAGGCTCCCTGTAATTACTTACTTAAATCCACTTGATAAAGAAACGCTTTTGTCGATCCTGGTCAAGCCCAAAAATGCGTTGATCAAACAGTATAAAAAGCTCTTTTCGTATGAGGATATCAATATCCATTTCGATGAAGAGGTTTATGAATTTATTGTTGAAAAAGCTATGGATTTTAAGCTTGGTGCCAGAGGTTTGCGCTCAATTTGCGAGGCAATCATGATGGATGCCATGTTTGAATTGCCTTCATCTGAAGAAAAGGAAGATCTTTTCATTAATCTAGACTATGCAATTGAAAAGTTTGAAAAGTCAGATATAAAGAAACTTAAAGTAGCCTGATATAAATTAGTCAGGTTTAGGAAATTGGGGAATTTGATCTGAAATTCCTGAGATTAATAGTTTAGCCGGCAATAATTACCTTTGAAGGTATTTGTTGCCGGCTTTTTTTTATCACTATATTAAATAAATAACAGATTTTATGGAAAATGAACCAGCAGATAACATCGAAGCTGTAAAAAGAGCTCTTAAGTCAAAAGATGAAATCGTTCACAACTGGCTCCCAAGGTATACAGGAAGAAAAATTGAAGATTTCGGCAAATACATTCTATTAACTAATTTTTCAGGTTACCTGGATCTATTTTCTAGTTTTTACAATGTTCCGATTATGGGTCTTGATAAACCTATGCAAAATGTAACCGCTGACGGAATCACCCTCATAAATTTTGGTATGGGAAGTCCAATGGCAGCGACAGTGATGGATTTGCTATCGGCAATAAAACCTAAAGCAGTCTTATTTTTGGGTAAATGCGGGGGGCTCAAGAAAAAAAATAAAATCGGTGATTTGATCCTGCCTATAGCTGCTATTAGGGGTGAAGGAACATCTAATGATTACTTTCCACCTGAAGTACCTGCATTGCCATCATTTGCTTTGCAGAAAGCCATATCAACCACCATTCGGGACCATGCACTTGATTATTGGACAGGAACAGTTTATACCACCAACCGCCGTGTCTGGGAGCATGATAAAAACTTTAAAAAATACATCAAGAATCTGCGCTGTATGGCAATTGATATGGAAACAGCGACGATATTTACAACTGGTTTTGCGAATAAAATTCCATCCGGGGCACTATTATTAGTTTCTGACCAGCCAATGATTCCTGAAGGTGTTAAAACGGCAGTTAGCGATAAGTTGGTATCTGCCAATTTTGTCGAAGTTCACCTCAGAATTGGAATAGAATCGTTAAAGCAACTTATAAACAACGGGCTTACTGTAAAACATTTGCGATTTTAGACAATTTCGGTTGTCAGCTTAAGCGAACGTACATAGGCTTCTTCATAAAATGCGTACAAATATTTCCAGTCAAAAAATTCTGATGAATTTTCAACCTTATTACGTTCGTTGATTCGATCACGCATATTCATTTTTACGAAACCAAAGAGAATGTCAGCCAATTGCTCTGCAGCTTCATTGAAGTTTTTATACCTGCGTTCGACGACATAAATTCCATTTTCATCATGCTCAGGCATATACTTGTTAATATAGTCGCCAAAACCTGACAGGTCACTTGTTACTGAAGGTATGCCGCTGGCAATACATTCGAGAGGTGTATAGCCCCAGGGTTCATAGTAACTTGGAAACACTCCCAGGTGGCAACCTCTTATAAACTGTGAGTACTCCATGCCAAAAAGTGGGTTAGTAGGAGAAATAAAATCTGGATGATATACAACTTTTACCTTATCATATTCATGATTCAGCAGATTTACCTTTTTTAAGGTATTCAAGATCTGATCATGTTCGGGATATACCAGATTATGGGTTAATACAGGCGGAAGATTATCATTCTTCCAGCTTTGGTAAGTTCTATGCAAACGAAGTTTCCAATAATCATCGATTACGGCATTTAAATTTGGCAACTGATACTCAGCACTGGAGGCTACAGCATAAAATAGCTTTTCTCCCAGCTGCTTTTCAATTTCTTTGCATGTCTGATGAATTTCTTCAAGAACACCTCTTGAATTTAAAACATGTGGACTGATTGAATGATAGGGTTGCTTAGTGATGAAAAACATAACCACTGTTTTATTGATGCCAGCATTTTGCATCTTGTAATTTAAACGTGCGAGGGCCTCAATAGAAATATCAAAACCCTTATTGCTGAATTCAAACCTGCCAGAGGTAAAAAAATACAGCGTTTTATCAACATCGAAAGAGTAGTTTTGAAAAAAATGTCCCATTACAAATTCATGAATGAGTTTTTTATTTTCAGTATGCAGGTTTTGGAATTCATGCAAGGCAACAAAACGCTCTATATTAAGACCATTGGGAGTGATCACATCAGGCTTACGCCCAAGTAGTTGTACACATTCAAGGGCTGTAACATCACTGACTGTTGTGAAAACACCTGAGTTTATAGCTGCTGATCGTTCAATTAATACCTTTGACAAGCAATTAAACCGAATAGACTCCTGATACCAGTCTACAAAAGGCAGGTGGTCATAAAACCAGGGGTCATTCATTGCCAAAAATCTACCCAGCTGTGTGGCATGCGTGGTAAAGACTGTACTAACAGGAAGGCCGCTAACTTTTAATTCAGGTATGGAAGTACCGACCATCCATTCATGAAAATGAGCAATTAGCGGGCGCTGGCTGATATCTTTTCTAACCAATAGTTCTATGAATATTTGAGTCGCCTCACCAAATGCAATTGTTTGATCTACCAGATCATCGTACATACTGGTATCAATTCCATGTTTTTCCCAAAGAACAAATTTTCTGACTGCAAGTCTCTGACCGAATAAATTATTGAAATCAAGCAAAATAACTTTTGGCTTTCCAACTACTAGCCAATACCCATAGTGAACAATAAAACCGAGTTCACGCATAGCTATGACAGCCTTGCCAAATTCATCTGAATAATCATCTGAAGGTTCGAACTCAGCAGGTATTTTATTATGCACATAAGGTCCAAGCAAGCAATACCGGTTACCCCAGGCATTGACCATTGAAGGAGCTTTTGACCTGATAACTGTATAAATTCCACCAAGCTGGTTGCATACTTCCCATGATGTCTCAACAAGAAGCGAATTATCTAGATTGTTATTCATTACTGTAGATCGGTAAACATTTGGGCTTATTAAAGCCTAAATATATACTAAAAGCTTTTGATAGATAAGTTGTGTTAAATTTTTTTAAGGTTTACCTTTGTATCATGTATTACAACAACATCCTGGAAACAATCGGCCATACACCGATGGTAAGGCTCAATAAAGTTACCCGAGAAATTGAAGCTACAGTTGTCGCAAAAATTGAAACTACTAATCCGGGTAATTCAATCAAAGATAGAATGGCATTAAAAATGATCCTTGATGCTGAAAAATCAGGGATGTTAAAACCAGGTGGTACCATTATAGAAGGTACTTCTGGTAATACAGGTATGGGTCTTGCAATGGCTGCTATCGTCAGGGGTTATAAATGTATTTTTACCACAACTGACAAGCAGTCAAGGGAAAAGGTTGACGCACTGAGGGCTTTTGGCGCTGAAGTTATCGTCTGTCCAACCAATGTTGATCCCGAGGATCCACGTTCATACTACTCAGTTTCTTCAAGACTTGTTAAAGAAACTCCAAATTCCTGGAAGGCGAATCAATATGATAATAAAAGCAACCAGCAGGCACATTACGAGCAGACTGGTCCTGAAATATGGGAACAAACTGAAGGTAAGGTCACGCATCTGGTTGTTGGTGTTGGTACCGGTGGCACCATAACCGGAACAGGCCGTTACCTGAAAGAAATGAATCCTGCTATAAAGGTCTATGGTATTGATACATACGGCTCAGTCTTCAAAAAGTACAAAGAAACTGGAATTTTCGATAAAGATGAAATTTACCCATACATCACAGAGGGTATTGGCGAAGATTTTCTTCCTGAGAATGTAGACTTTGGTATTATTGACCATTTTGAAAAGGTAACAGATAAAGACGCTGCCATCTATACCAGGGATATTACCCGGAAAGAAGGCATTTTTGCGGGTAATTCAGCTGGGGCAGCAATTGGTGGTATCATACAGATGAAAGACCGTTTTAAAAAGGGCGATCTGGTAGTTGTTATTTTTCATGATCATGGTACACGGTATCTTGGAAAAATGTTTAATGATGACTGGATGCGTGAAAGAGGTTTTATTAAAGATGGTAAACTCACTGCTGAAGATATAGTAGTGAAAAAAGAAAATGATCAGTTTGTAGCTTTGGATGAAGAAAGATTAGTTCAGGATGCAATCAGCGTTATGAAACACCTGAATATATCACAGATCCCGGTTACCAAAAATGGTGAAGTAATAGGCAAGCTTATGGAAAGCACATTGCTTTCTGCTTTACTTGAAAATCAAGCTGTAAAATTAAGTAAAATTCAGGTTGTCATGAGTAAGCCCTTTCCTTTCGTTGATATACATACCTCAATCGACCGCATATCTGCATTAATAAACCGGGAAAATTCAGCAGTACTGGTTAGAGATGGTGAACAGATTCATATTATAACTGAATACGATATTATACAGACAATTTCAGGCGAGTAAGCGATCAAACGTTTGAAGTCAGACTTATTAGAAATTCCCTTGTCAGGATTCGCCTTATCAGATACTGCCTTATTAGAAATTGCCTTGTCAGGATTCGCCTTATCAGAAATTGTCTTGTCAGGATTCCCTATATCAAAAAATTACCTTGTCAGAAAAGCCCCTTTTCAGTGAGGTATTTCCAATATCTTTTAGGAACATGCCGTACATGTAGTTTAGTGTTTTTTCGGCTTTCGATGTTCACATTGGTGAAATAGTTTTGCCATAAAAGTCTGAATTCTTGTTCCTGATCATGAACAAGATCAGACTCATTTTTTGGAATAACCTCAAGCTCAATAATACGTGTGATATGCAAGTCGTAATAAATACCATAATTTCTTCTAAGATCATAAATCAGCCATTGCTGGTCTGAATAACGGGCTGTAAAATGCTGCTGTATAAGAGGCAATACATTAAAATCAGGGTCTACTCTGGCGTAGTATAAATCATCTTTTAAACGGCTAAAACGTACAAAGGCCTTCATTCTATGCCGTTCACGAGAAACCATCTTTACAATTTTTTTAAAGTCAAGAACAAAAAAATTACTATAATCATTTTCAATACAACTACCATTATTGAATGCATGTAGCACATAACCTAATAGTACACGCTCTACAATTTCAAGTTCAGACAGCCATACCGCAAAAATATCATTGATTGAATTTGCCGTGATTTTTTTTCCTAAGCCAGCGAGAACTCGTTGAGCTTTTGAATCATTCGTAATTACAATACGATGGTTGCTAAATAGTGGTAAAGGCTTAACCTGTTTTACTATTTCAGCCTTAAACGCTTTTAACTCGAATATTTCAAATACAGCAGTAAAAAATCCGTTAAAAGAACCATCATAGATAAGTCGGTCAGGACTTTCTTTTAATAATCCTGCTTCATGATAAATTGAAATCTCATTCATTAAAATCAAGGATTTATTAAGGGCAAACCGATTATACTGATTTCATAATGGCATTACTGTATTGGAGAGAAATATCTTACCTGTTAAAACAGACTTAACTGTGGATTCAGTGCCTGACTGAACTTTGAAGCAGAACCAGCAAGTATAAACTGTTTGATGCGGCTTGCTGAAGTCTCCCGTTTAATGAATTTCTTTTCCTGACAGGTTATAAAAAATCGTGCTCTATTTAATGCAATTCCCATTTTTTTGAGATGCTCCCAGCCAAGCCTGCTAAATTTTCGACCTTCAATAATCTTAGTCGCAGAGAGCAAGCCTACCCCCGGAATACGCAGAATATCATGTAGGTCAGCCGTATTTATATCAATTGGAAAAACATTCATGTTCTTAAGAGCCCAGCTTAATTTGGGGTCAATATCTAGTTCAAGAAGGGGTGACGCTTCGGAAACAATTTCATGAATATTGAAATCGTAAAAACGCATCAGCCAGTCTGCCTGATATAACCTGTTTTCCCGAACCATTGGTACTAGTGTTCCCATTGCGGGTAAGCGTCCATCAACTGAAACAGGAACATAACCTGAATAATAGACTCTTTTTAATTGATGAGATTTATAAAAGGAATCAGCAGTAATCAGAATATCTTTATCAGATTCACCAGCTGCACCTATAACCATCTGTGTACTTTGCCCGGCAGGAGCAAATAGTGGGATTTTTTTTAATGATTTCCTTTCATCCTTAAATCGCAATAACTGATTTGAAACATAAGTCATGGGTTTGACCATTTCAGCCCGATTTTTTTCAGGAGCCAATAATTTTAAACCAGCCTCTGTTGGCACTTCCAGATTTACACTTAGGCGATCTGCATACAGACCAGCTTCATGCATTAACTCATCACTTGCTCCAGGAATAGTTTTTAAATGAATATATCCATTAAAATTATGTTCGATTCTAAGTTTTTTGGCAATTCTGACAAGCCTTTCCATAGTATAGTCTGCATCTTTAAAGATGCCGGAACTCAAAAAAAGACCTTCTATATAATTACGCCTGTAAAAATTCATGGTCAGGTCGACAACTTCCTGAACAGTAAAAGCTGCCCTTTTTACATCATTGCTACTGCGAGAAACGCAATAAGCACAATCAAAAATACAATAGTTGGTAAGCAGTATCTTTAAAAGAGAAACACATCGTCCATCTGCCGTATATGAATGACAAATACCAGCCCCGGTATTTCCCAAACCTTTCTGAGTATTTTTTCTTTTACTACCGCTTGAGGCACACGAAACATCATATTTTGCAGCATCAGCTAAAATAGCTAGCTTTTCTGA
>Ga0123337_10005205_pt1 | contig 12888 bp, 11 predicted proteins | sample frozenSSSSmetaG_FD_89792 | JGI IMG/M metagenome (GOLD analysis project Ga0123337, IMG submission 89792) | Glacier valley bacterial and archeal communities from Borup Fiord, Nunavut, Canada, to study Microbial Dark Matter (Phase II) -... | ecosystem: Environmental > Aquatic > Freshwater > Ice >...
CAGTGACGAACTGCTAGCCAGATGGCTGAAAGAAAACCCGCTAGGCTGAGGGTAAGGCCGCTGAATGGTACTAATAATCCAAAGATGGGTAATACTGCTCCAGCAATAGTGCAAATGATCGCAGCCAGAGAAGCATTGCGACTTGCTCCTAATCCCCATGTTAAAATTAGTAAGATGATAGAAATTAAAGTCCAAGCCAACTGAGCATTTATAACGCGAGCTAGATAGGTCAAAGTCAATAGACAAGCAAAGAAAATACTACCAGCGATCGCAATATTTCTGAAACTCATTGGTAGTGATAAATATAATAATAATATCCACCACAAAAATATTGCTGGTGCTAATAATAAAAGCCGTGGAATTACTCCCGTATGACGAATAGGGTCAGTGTTGGTAAACACTCCAAATGGATTTTTGACTGAAACATTATCGTCAAACTTCCAAGTAAATTGAGTAGTGCGTCCGTCAACTTTAATCTCATTAGGTACAACACCACTGGCAAAATCAGCCGGTGCAAAGTTAGCAATTGCGGTCAGGCGGAAGTTAGATAGTAACTGTCCCCCTGCACTATAAACCCAGCGAGAACCTCCTTGAGCTTGATAAGTGACCCGAAAAGTGGTTTCTTGCCCTGGTTGCAGCCGGAAGGGAAAACCATAGTCTCCCGGATTGGTTTGTTGTAACCTAGTACCGTCACGCTCGATTTTATAGCTAGCAAGCAGTGTATAACCGTTAGGCGGCGGTGCTTCAAAAAAGAAATTATTAATATCCTTGAGTTGGTTAACTACTTTATAATCAGCAGTATAATTTACTTGATAAATTGAGCTGCGACCTGGAACATCTACGCTTTGGTCAAGCTTGACTTGAATTTGCGAACCACCCAGCGTCAAGAAGCGGTTAATCTCTCGCGTATCATTGACTTTGACAATCTTGCCATTGGCTTGCGTAGTATATGTGTATGGCTCTTGGGTAGTGTAACGGACTTGCGGGGCAGATTGTTCAAGCTTTTCACCTGCGACACTTTCGGCGACTTGAGCCACCCTTGCTTGTTCCCAATAGTGATAGCGATTGCTCAAAGTTGAGCAGAGAAAAAATCCCGGTATCAATAGAACTAATACTAGAGTTAAATGCTGTAATCCCCGTAACAGTTGCGAATAACGAACAGCCCACTCACCAATGATGATTAATTGTTCTGGCTGGTTGCGACGTAGAGAAAAACTTATCAGAGCGATGCCTACGGTGGTCACTCTGACTCTGAATTGCTGGACTGCAACTTGGTAAGTAGATGAACAAAGATACTTACAGTCCTTGTGTAATTAATTTTGTCCGATTACTTATAAACATCAAAAACCCGGTCATGAAGACCGGGCTTTTGAGCGGAAACAATGGGGCTATATTCCCCGAAGGTTAGTTATAGAGGTTCAGTATAATATCGATGCTCTAATATGTACTACCACCCCGTTGTTATCGATTCCGGAAAATTCGCTAAGAATTTTTGAGTAGCCTTCCTTTATCTCCCAAAATACAGCACCCGACTGGTAGCGTCAGCGTGTAGGATTTAACAATATTGACGCTAAAGTTTACTAAGCTAAATTGAACCATGCCCAAACACTTCCTCTACTTTGAGGGTTAGTTAATTGAGAAAGTCAGATTACATCTGGCTGGGTTTCCACCATTCTGTGTATCTGTAGTCTTATTTTAGAGAATTGAGATCACATATGTGCAAAAAAAGTCAGTCTTAAGGACGATAAAATTGCGATTAAAAACAAATTTTGAGCAATCTGAGATTGTACGCTGTTTTGCGGCAATATTGCTTTTCGGTCAAGTGTGGCTACATTTAGTCCAAGGAAAAACGTACTACCGCAAGATTCTTCAACACATGGTCACTGCTGGGCCAGTTTCTATCTTTCCAGTTCTCCTTGTCAGCGGTTTTGCCGGAATGATTTTTACTATTCAGATAACGAGGGAATTAGCCCGATTTGGGGCTATCAATGCTGTAGGAGGGGCTTTTGCCTTAGCTTTTTGTAGAGAATTGGCTCCAATTTTGACCGCTAGTATTATGGCGGGACAAGTCGGTTCGGCTTTTGCCGCAGAAATAGGTGCAATGCGGGTAACAGAGCAAATTGATGCACTTTATATGCTCAAAACTGATCCAATTGATTATCTAGTACTTCCGAGAGTAATTGCTTGTAGTTTGATGGTGCCTTTGATGACAATTTTGGCTTTATTTACGGGCATCAGCGGCGGAGTTTTTGCCGGCTCACGGTTTTACCAAATTATTCCCGAAACATTTTTAGAATCAGTCAGAGATTTTTTAGAACCGTCAGATTTGTTTATTATTTTGCTAAAAGGGTTTATTTTTGGAGTGCTGGTTGCTGTTATTGGCTGTAGTTGGGGGTTAACTACTAAAGGAGGAGCAAAGGAAGTAGGAGAATCTGCAACAAAAGCAGTTGTCACTAGCTGGGTATCAATTTTTATCATGGATTTTTTCCTCTCTCTACTGCTGTTTGAACAGCCTGTATTTTGAACCAAAGTATTGAAGAAGATGACCAATTTTTTTAAGAAGCGGGGAATCTGATCCAAAAAGGAAGTTGTGAGTAAGCAATAGTGGCTATGAAGCCTTGGCACAGACCACCGCAGGTCTTACCCTGAGCCTGCGCCGTACCACTTCGTGGAAGCAAGCTACGCGGAGCGTCTCGTAGAGAAGGGCATCGCTAACTTACTTCATAACCTTAGCTAAATTTGAGAATATATTAAGTTGTAGATTAGCGCACCCAAAGCTAAACCTCCCAATGAAAATATAGATGCAGTAGAAAAGGCTAGCCCTTCTCTAAGACCCGCTCTTTGAAAGTCTATCCTGACTAATATAGTCGCTGAAAGAATGAGTAAGGTATCAAGAAATACCCGAAACCAGGCAATCATAATAAAGAATAAGAAAGCTGCTAAGACGGCAACGCCGAAAGTCCTGATATTTGATTTAAGAAAAATACTGTAGTAATATGTCATTTTCGACCAAGGAGCGGTCAACGTTACTATTAACAACAAGATAGCAACTACAGTTACCAGCCACACAAACAGAGGAGGATGTGCTTCAGATATTACCCAGCCCAAAGTACTGTAACTAAGCAGCACTAGCGCCAGGGACACCCAAGGAACTCTTCTTAAAATTGACATGGGTTGATATTCCTAGTACGGTGTCAAGGTATTATTCTATTACTGAATGTTATAACCCACATTCCACATAATAGGATTTGATTAAGAATAATTATCCACATTGACTACAGTGGTTTGATTAAAGTGAATTCCGTACCAAACGAGGGAACTGAATTTGTGATCTCTTACCAATTAAGGGAGATTCTTATAACTATTGACTAATAGCTAAACAATCATTTTCTGCCCACCAAGCGTAGATGGGGGTGTCGCGGTCTGGTAAACCGCCAAAAGTATTAGGTTGTAGCACATTTATGCTAATACCATTTGTTAATTCCACAACATAATTAACGTGTGTGCCCAAATACATAACATTGACAAGCCGTCCTTCAAAGCAGTTAGCCGGCAAATTAGGTGGATAAAGCGAAAGCTGTATTTTTTCTGGGCGTACACTCACTACTACCGCTTGTGATATTTCAGATGGTGTATCTTCAGCGCGACTAGTGACAATTGAGAGTCCGGTTTTTGTCGAAATTTGCACATTAGAAGAGTCTACGCCGACGATTTCACCACTGAATAAATTAGTATCGCCAATAAAATCAGCAACAAAAGCTGTCTGGGGACGTTCGTAAATTTGGCTGGGAGTGCCAACTTGTTCAATTTTGCCTTGGTTCATCACGGCAATGCGATCGCTCAAACACAATGCCTCTTCTTGGTCGTGTGTCACCATCACAAAGGTCACTCCTAAGCCTTTGTGTAAATTTGATAACTCAACTTGCATTTCCTTACGCAATTTTAAATCTAACGCCCCTAAAGGTTCATCCAGTAGTACGACAGTGGGACGGTTGACTAAAGCCCTTGCTAAAGCAACTCGCTGCTGTTGACCACCAGAAAGTTGATTGGGAAAGCGCGATCGCAAACTTTCCATTTTCACGAGTTTTAAAGCTTCTTGGACTCTACTTTCAATTTCCGATTTGGGTATTTTTTTTAACCTCAGTCCGAAGGCGATGTTATCCCAGACATTCAAATGGTTAAATAGAGCGTAACTTTGAAATACAGTATTGACCGGTCGGCGGTAAGGCGGCACATTAGTCATAGACTGACCCTGAATCAACACCTTGCCAGCGTCAGCGATTTCAAACCCAGCAATTAAGCGCAGTATCGTTGTTTTCCCACAACCGGAGGGACCTAAAATACTAAAGAATTCTCCTTGTCTGACATCCAAATCGATTCCATGTACTGCTGGTTCTTGGTTAAAAAACTTGAAGACGTTACGCAGTTCAACATCAAGTGGCTGAAAAGTTGTTATCCCCCTCTGATTCTGCATGACAATTTGAGCCATAATCCTCAGTAGAATGCCCTGATCTTACGTTAGTTTGTCAATTGATCTAGTCTGGCAGACTAGATCAATTGACACTTTGGTTTATTGTATCCGCCAAAAACAATTGTTTAAGAATATACTCGCCCAATCTCTTCATTCATCTTACTGAGTACAAAAGTATGTATTTTTACTTATATTTATCCATTCTTTAGTTAAGCTAATATGCATTAAAATTACATATTAGCAATTGCTAAAAAGCTGGCTAGGATTGCGTTTATTCATTTTGAATTGTTTATGTTCCCATCACTTGGCAGCAAAAAAGATACACGTACCGTTGGACGTGGTTTCCAATCAATATTTTTAATCGTATTTACCCTATTAATGACCGTTGGTATTGAGGCACGTTTGGCATATTTGCAAATTGTTGAAGGGCCAAAACTCCGCCAAAGAGCCGAAGCGAACCGAATTCGGATGATCCTTAAACAACCGGAACGGGGCAGTATTTTTGACCGAAATGGCAAACTTTTAGCCAGTACTCGCTATGCTAGCTCTGTATACTTATGGCCGATGGCACATACTAAACCTTCCTGGTCTGTAGTCGGTCCGCGTCTAGTGCAAATTCTCAACATTTCACAAGATGAGATGGAAAAGAAATTAGAACAAGCCGGTGCTAATTCTTCTTCACTTATCCGGGTCGCTCGTGATCTAAATGAAGCACAAATTACGGCATTAAAAGAGTATAAAAATCAACTCCCGGAAGTGGAAATTAATACAGATTCTGTGCGTTATTATCCCCACGCTGAACAATTAGCACACGTACTAGGTTATACACGAGAATTAACCGCCGACCAGTTAAAGGACAAGAAGCAGCAAGGCTACCGGCTCGGAGATGTAATTGGTCAGATGGGAGTGGAAAAGGCTTATGAGAAAGCTCTGCGGGGCGAATGGGGCGGTCAGCGAGTGGAAGTAGATGGTGCGGGTAGACCAATCCGGGTTTTGGGTGAGAAACAGGCAAAAGCTGGTAACGATTTGCACCTGACGATAGATTTAGATGTGCAAAAAGCAGCCGAAAAAGCTTTGGGAAATAATCGAGGTGCGATCGCGGCAATTGATCCAAAGAATGGTGCAGTTTTAGCAATGGTATCTTACCCCACTTTTGACCCAAATATCTTCTCAAAACAAAAACTCTCCCAAAAAGATTGGGAAAGCGTCCAAGGTAAAGAGCATCCGTTGATCAATCGGGCGCTAAGTGCTTTTCCACCCGCCAGTACTTTCAAAATTGTCACTACCACAGCTGGACTCGAATCAGGTCAATTCTCTCCTGACTCAATATTACAGACCTTTGGTTCCCTGACTGTTGGGGGCGTGACTTTTGGTGAGTGGAACCACGCTGGATTCGGGCCATTAGGATTTCCCAGAGCGATCGCCATGAGTAGTGATACTTTCTTCTATCAAGTTGGTAGAAAAGTCGGTGGACCAACTTTAATCGAATGGAGTCGCAAATACGGATTTGGTCAAAAAACTGGCATTGAATTTCCTAACGAAGAATCAAAAGGCTTGGTTCCAGATGAAACATGGAAGCAGAGAGTTTTGAAAACGCCTTGGAGTGTAGGTGATACCATTAATATGTCAATTGGTCAAGGTGCTTTGCAAGTGACACCCCTGCAATCAGCGATTATGTTTTCTGTCCCCGCTAATGGTGGGTATCGAGTTCAGCCGCATTTGCTCAAAGACAACGAAGAAGCAAAAAGTTGGCGATCATCGTTAAATATGAAGCCGGAAACTATCAAAATTCTCCGCGAGGGACTGCGGAAGGTGGTGAGTGAGGGTACAGGTAAGAGCTTGAATGTGCCGACAATTCCCCCAGCGTCTGGAAAGAGTGGTACTGCTGAAGCTGGTGGTGGTCGCCCAAATCATACTTGGTTTGGTGCCTATGCCCCCAGTAATCAGCCGGAAATTGTGGTTGTAGCCTTTGGGGAAAATACTGGCGAGCATGGCGGTACTATTTGTGGTCCAATGGTTTTACAAGTGCTGGAAGCTTATTTTCAACATAAGTATCCAGGTAAGTATAAAAAACTTCAGCCTGAGCCATCAGAAGCTAAAACCCCTAATTCAGGACATGTGACTGGAGACTAGTACCGCAAGGCGGAAGTCAAAATTCAAAATTCAAAAGGAGCCAGTGCGTTGGCGGTGCCGTCAGTTCTGCCTAGTCTTGGGTAACGTGCAGAAAATTGTTTGTATTTTCCAAATAGCGATTCAATAACATCAGAAGTCGCTAAAAAAAGAAGGACGAAACATGATGATGCTCATCTCACCTAAAAAATAATTCTCAATAGAGCAAGTTTGAACATCTTCTGACTTCTAGCTAGGGGATTTTTTCGTTTGGATGCATGCAATATGCGTTTTCGTCTCACATCTGTCATACGTGATTTTCTTCTTAGGGGCAATATGCGGTCAGCTAAAGCTACATCAATTGCCCCTACTGTGTGTAGTTTTGCGTAAGTCCTATTACAGACGCGACAGCTTAATTAGGAATTACGAATTATTTCCGCACCACTACTAAAGTTCCCGTTGAAGCCCATCTGTAAAGATTGTGAGCTTGCTTAACAGGTAAATTTACGCAACCATGACTGACTGGAGTCCCAAAACGGTTATGCCAGTAAGCACCGTGGATGGCATAGCCTCTGTAGAAATACATTGTGTAAGGAACGTCAGGAATATTGTAGCCGCTACCTCGCATCCGGTGAGTGCGATACTTAGAATTAATCCGAAATCTACCTATGGGTGTGGGAGTCGATCGCTTACCTCCAGAAATTCGGTATGAATAAACAAGTTTTTTACCTTCCCACGCACGTAAGCGTTGCTCTGACAGGTCAATTTCAATCCAGCGAGGTTGGGATTGCCTGATATTATTAGATAGGGTGATGCTGTTTTCATCGATTGACGTGGCTGTTGCTGTAGTCGAGTTGGGTGTACCTGTTAAGGGTGATGACCAAGAAAATAAAGTCACCACCATCAGCGCCACGCCTGTACAAAAAGTTCCAGAGGAACGAATTCCACCACTGCTAATCCAGGTTTGCATTATGCCTCATCTTCTAAACTACGCAAAAATCATCAAGTGAAGTAATTTTCTGGAACACTACAAATTTCCAGATCGACTACTCGCTTTCTGTGGAGGATTTACGCAATTCATCCGCTAATGCTTCTCAAGACAAGTTCTAAGCTAATCTGCGTCCAATTTGCACATTTGTCATTTGTTATTCACTAAGGAACAAGGATTTAATCAAGAGCAACTTTCGCAGGGTGCGTTACGCACCCTGCGAAACAGAAGTTTTGCATTTTGTTTAATCCACATTCCTAATGACTAATTACAAAGGACAACTTTTACAAAAAATCTGTCATTTAAATACCTAAATGCAAACTTTTCCCGGATTCTTATTTGCATTTGTAACTTTACAGAGGAATTGTCAGGATTTACGCTTATTTTTTTGGGCAAATTGTTTAATGCCCTCTTCTATATTTTATTTCAAGTTCAGTAATTCCGACTCCGAAGATTCCCAGCAAGATTTTATGCTGGGAATTACTTAATTGTCTTGATTTGTTGTTATTTATGATTTTACCTAAATTGCTTTTTCGCTGCTTCACCTACTATTTCTGGATAACTACTGGTGTCCCTACTGATGCCCACTCGAATAGCCATTTAGCATGTTTAGGTGCTATATTCACACAGCCGTGGCTGACTGGAGTACCAAATGTCTTACGCCAGTAAGCTCCGTGAATAGCGTAATTACCTTGGTAAAACATTGCATAAGGAACGTTAGGAACATTGTAGTTTTCTCCCTGCATCTGTGTAGTTTTGAACTTGGATTGAATCTTAAAAGTACCAACAATAGTGGGAGTGGATTTTTTGCCGGAGGAAATAGCGTTTCCATAAACAACTCTGTCACCTTCCCAAGCTATTAATCGTTGCTTTGAAAGATTAATTTGAATCCAGCGCTGGTTCGATTGTTGTAATGTCTGGATTGTTTGTGCAATCACTTCATTTTTGGAATTTGCCCAAACTTCACTCGTTTCAGTAGTAGTAAAAACACTTAAAGACAGTGCTGTACCAGTGAGGAGTATTTGTAAGCGACGCACCCAGTCAGGATAAATCAGTTTTTTCATTTTAGATACACTCACACTCAAATCATCGGGTATTGGGAAACTTATCAGTTTTCACCTTTATTTCCCTATCTACTACTTTAATAGACGTGAATTTTTGCTGATTTGATTCTAAGTTAAACTAACTGTCGCATTAGCTTTCTTGCCCCAGATGCGATCGCTTCCCAGTTCCCCTCTGTGACAAGCTTTTTCGGAAATAATCCACCGCTCAAACCGACAGCGATCGCTCCGGCTTCTAAAAATTCTTTGGCATTTTCCAGAGTCACGCCGCCAGTAGGAATTAAAGGGATCTCACTCAGCGGCCCTTGCAAACTTTTGATATAATCAGCCCCTCCCACTGCTTGCACAGGAAACACTTTTACACAACTAGCGCCCTGACTCCAGGCGGTAACAATTTCTGTAGGAGTCAGCGCTCCTGGGATGATCGGCACATCTTTTTGTTGTGCTGCTTGAATCATTGCCGAATCAAGGTGGGGTGTGAAGAGGAATTGCGCCCCAGATGCGATCGCAGATTGTAGTTGCTGCACATTAAATAGTGTACCAGTACCAATGGTACAGGTTGGTAATTGTGAGCGTAGTTGATTGATTAATTCCCCAGCGCGATCGCTATTCCAGGTAATCTCAATTAACTGCATTCCCCCAGATGCTACAGCCATTGCCATTTGCTGTCCCACTTCGATTTTCGGGGCGCGGATGACTGCGATCGCTCGATGTTTTTGCAACTGTGATAACCAAATTTGATTAGGCATTTTAACTGGGAATGGGGACTAGAGAATAGTTTTGCTAATACCTAATTTTCAATTATCCTGGCGATGCCCAAGTGGGGAATCTTGCTAAGAAGGTTGCTACAACTAAGTAGGTAAGAATTAATCAAACTAAGTTACGTAATGTAAAATACTTAAACTGGCTTGTAGTAAGGGCTTCAGCTTTACTACAAAGCTTTAATTATTTACGCTCATTTAAGAGCGCCCGTCGTAGATATCGCCTGATTTTGCTTCCTTTACATTACTTTAGAGACAGTCTTTGAATATTAAGCTTAATTCTTCTAGTAGAGGAGCGAGCTAATTAAAAGGCATATACTCCAATTACCAAGCAATAGTTTAATACGCTCCTAGTTCAAGACCTACTAGGAGCTTTTTTTAATTGATTATCTACCGCAATGGAGCAGATATGAAAAAACCTAGTAGCAATTAGGGTATTCCTTATGGATATAAATAATTAATTCTGATGGTAGAGGTAGTCAACAGATTAAGACTGATAATATGTATTCGTGGGTAAGAAAAGTCTACGAAATTAATAACAATGAATATTATTGCTTGGATTGTTTTAGGTTTAATTGCTGGTGCGATCGCAAAAGCTATCTACCCCGGTCATCAAGGTGGCGGAATTCTAGGAACAATCTTGCTAGGAGTCATCGGTGCTTTTGTTGGCGGTAGTTTAGGTGTATTCTTCAGTACGGGAACATTAAGTTTAGCAGCTCCTAGTCTTAGCATTCCTGGTATTGCACTAGCAGTTCTTGGTGCAATTATTGCGGTTTTCGTGTGGAACTTAATAACTAACCGCAGTGCTGTATAAAAGCAGAGTTGCAGTTAATGAATGAGGAAGATTTAGCCAATTCATCTAACTATTGTTATTTGTGAATTAAATAAAAAATAGCGCCAGCCTGTCATTAGGCTGGCGCTATTTTTTTAATGACTGATAAATAAAATAAGAATTAGTGGTAATCTAAAAATTTTATCGGAAGATTAGCGATCGCTAAGTGTTGATGGAACAGGAATGGACACCTGAAGTCATCAACAAGCGGCAGAAACACCTAATTGATAAGCTCAAAGAAGTTTGGCGTTTATAGCAGTAGTTCCTGACAGTGCGATCGCAGCCTAAATTATACAGGAATCTGGAAAGCGATCGCATACCCAATCTAAAGCAAGTAGTATTTTTAATGTAAATTAATAGTAAATTTATTTTTGATTTAAATAAGTATAAATACGCTAAAATTTCCAACTTTCATGAAATTTTCAATAAGTTGCATTAGTCGCTACACACAAAGCGACAATGTTCAGTTAAGCTATAAGCGCTATGATTAAGGTTTATTAAACGTCTTATGCATTGGTTGTTATCTGGGCCGTTGAGTACAGAAGAATTGACGGTTGACATTGCAGGGTTGCCTGCATCCTTACAAGGTAAGAAACTGGTGCAGTTGTCAGATTTTCACTACGATGGTTTGCGATTATCGGAAGATATGTTAGAAAAAGCGATCGCAGTTACTAACGAAGCTGAACCAGATTTAATTCTATTAACTGGTGACTACGTAACTGACGATCCGACGCCGATTCACCAACTGGCACTTCGACTCAAACATCTGCAAAGTCGCAGTGGTATATATGCTGTTCTTGGCAATCACGATATACATTCCAGACACGCAAAAGCAGAAATTACAGATGCCCTTACTAGCATTGGAATTCACGTACTTTGGAACGAAATTGCCTTTCCACTAGGAAAAGAATTGCCACTTGTTGGACTGGCGGATAGTTGGTCACGGGAATTTAATCCTGTACCAGTTATGAACCAGCTAAACCCTGACACACCCTGCATCGTTTTATCCCACAACCCAGATACTGCGGAAATATTACAATCCTGGCGAGTCGATTTACAATTATCGGGTCATACTCACGGTGGTCAAATCGTGATTCCCAGAATTGGACCTGCGATGTTTTTTTACGAAAAGCTTGTAGAAAAAATACCTAGAAAACTACGGCGTCTAGTCCCATTTTTGGAAGTCAATGTTTCTGTAGTCACTCATTGGGAATGGGCACAGGGTTTCCATCGGTTAGGAAAAAATCAGCTATATGTCAATCGGGGTTTGGGAACTTACCTCCCAGGACGTTTATTTTGCCGCCCAGAAGTTACTATAATCACGCTACAAACTGAATGAGAAGGCAGAAAGAAAACCCGATAACTAAATCCAGCGATTTCAAATAAATCAATTAGTTAATTGTATCTGGAGCCTGTGACATAAATTATTGCAGTTACTCAAGTTGTATTTTAATTTTTGGTAAGCTGTAAACGCTGGTATGAGGAGTATCGGTTGCCTTATGCATTGGTTGTTTACAGGACATTTAAGAGTAGATAAAATAACGGTTAAGATTGCGGAACTTCCAGCATCTTTACAAGGTACAACGTTAGTGCAGTTGTCAGATTTTCACTACGATGGTTTGCGGCTGTCGGAAGATATGTTAGAAAAAGCGATCGCACTTACTAACGAAGCTGAACCAGATTTAATTCTATTAACTGGTGATTACGTAACTGACGATCCTACCCCGATTCACCAATTGGTACTTCGACTCAAACATCTGCAAAGTCGCTATGGTATCTACGCCGTACTTGGTAATCACGATATCTATTACAGCCACTCAAAAGCAGAAGTTACACAAGCGTTAACTAGCATTGGGGTACATGTACTTTGGAATGAAATCGCCTATCCATTAGGAAAAGAATTACCATTGGTAGGACTAGCTGATTATTGGTCACGGGAATTTTACCCCGCACCAGTCATGAATCAACTAGACTCGGTTACACCCCGCATCGTTTTATCCCATAACCCAGATACAGCCAAGATATTACAACAATGGCGCGTAGATTTGCAATTATCTGGTCATACCCACGGTGGTCACATCGTCATTCCGGGCATTGGCCCTGTAGTATTCTATTATAAAAAGCTCCTCAAAAAAATTCCCAAAAAATTACGGCGTTGGGTAACGTTTTTCTTCGGAGACTGTTCTAAAGTAGTGCGATATTGGGAGTGGGCGCAAGGGTTTCACAAGGTAGAAAAAAATCAACTATATGTCAATCGGGGTTTAGGAACTTATAAACCAGGACGCCTATTTTGCCCGCCCGAAGTGACTGTAATTACCTTAATTAGTGATTAACAATTCTGAACTTTTTAATTAACTCAAAGCAGAAACCGCCGGAAGCTACGATGGATAAATCTCAGCAGCTTGGGGCGGTTTCTTGAAGATTGGAGAATTCAGAAGTAAATAACTCAACTAACTAAGGTGGACAGCATTCGCAATCGCTATACTCAGAATTGCACATCCTGACATTTGAAGTTAGGCATTTTCTGGCTGTGCGTTCTCAAACCTCCAAAACGACTCATTGAACTCAAGGTAAAAATACATTCAATGGATGCCACAACTTCAGAGCGATGTCTACGATGGTTACTGAGCTTGCCGTTGGCGTAGCCTCTCGTAGAGAAGTACGGG
>Ga0123337_10005206_pt1 | contig 12887 bp, 10 predicted proteins | sample frozenSSSSmetaG_FD_89792 | JGI IMG/M metagenome (GOLD analysis project Ga0123337, IMG submission 89792) | Glacier valley bacterial and archeal communities from Borup Fiord, Nunavut, Canada, to study Microbial Dark Matter (Phase II) -... | ecosystem: Environmental > Aquatic > Freshwater > Ice >...
GGCCCGGTAGGCGCCGGTGGTGCCGCGCACGACGAGCTCGGGGCGGAAGACGTACTCCGGGTGCTCGGTCGTCGTCGTCCCCGTGATCTGGTCGAGCAGCGCCTGCACCGCCGCCTCTCCCATGGGGATGACCGCCTGGCGCACCGTGGTCATCGGGGGGTCGGTGAAGGCCATGAGCGGTGAGTCGTCGTAGCCGATCACCGAGACGTCGCCGGGCACCGACAGGCCGAGCGACCGCACCGACCGCACGGCCCCCAGTGCCATCAGGTCGGATCCGCAGACGATGGCGGAGACACCGCGTTCGAGGAGCCGCAGCGCGGCCGTGGCGCCCCCCTCCACCGTGAAGGGGGCGTGCACGACGAGGTGGTCCACGCGGTGGCGACCGAGCACCGACGCCATCGCCGCGCGGAAGCCCACGACCTTGCGGATGGATGGGGTGTAGCGGTCGGGTCCCATGGCCAGCCCGATGTCGCGGTGCCCGAGGTGGGCCAGGTGGGTCACCGACATCTCCATCGAGGCGGCGTCGTCGTTCGAGACGAAGGGGACGTCGAGCCCGGCGACGTAGCCGTTGACGAGCACGATCGGCAGGCCGCGCTCCCGCAGACGGGCATAACGTCGGGGATCCGTGGTCGTGTCTGCGTGCTGACCCGAGATGTAGATGATTCCCGCGACACCACGGTCGAGCAGCATCTGGACGTAGTCGTCCTCGTGCACGCCCCCCGGTGTCTGCGTGCACAGCACCGGCGTGAAGTCGTGCCGGGCCAAAGAGCTCTCGACCACCTGCGCGAAGGCGGGGAAGATCGGGTTGACGAGCTCGGGGATGACCAGCCCCACGAGCCCGGCACTCTTGCGGCGCAACCGGCTCGGGCGGTCGTACCCCAACACGTCGAGGGCGGTGAGGACCACCTCGCGGGTCGACTCGGCCACGCCGGGCTTCGCGTTGAGCACCCGGCTCACGGTCGCCTCGCTCACCCCGGCGTGCAAGGCGACGTCAGAGAGCCTCGCCCGCACTGGGTGTCTTCCCGTCTTCTCGGTCGCGATGACCGGCCCCTTCGACCCACGGGGTAGACGCCCACGTGGTGACGGCCACGGTGGGGCCGTCGGCGGTCAGCACCACCGTACTGCCCGAGACCTCGACCCCACTGCCGAATGCCGTGCGACCGTCCTCGACGCCGGGCAGCAGGGCCCGGTCGAGGTGCAGGGGCTCGTGGGCGGCACGCGCGATGTGGACGAGCGCCACCTGGGTGCGGCTCTCGCGCAGGAAGACGAGCACGTCGTCGGCGGCGTGCACCCAGCGCAGGCCACCGTGCGTGAGCGCCGGCGACCGGCGTCGCAGGCCGATGAGCTCGCGGTAGACCCGGAGCAGCCGTTCGTCCCACCCCCGGCCGTCCCACTGCATGGTGCGCCGACCGTCCTCGCCGAAGTCTCCCTCCATGCCGATCTCGTCGCCGTAGGTCATCATCGGCACGGAGGGAAAGGTGAAGAGCAGGCCGGCGGCGACGTCGACCAGCCGTGCGTCGTCACCGACCAGGGTGCGGATGCGCGTCGTGTCGTGCGAGCCGACGAGGTTGAAGGAGAAGGTGAGCGCCCGCCAAGAGACCCGGGAAGTGAAGTCGCGGATCGTCTCGACCACGGCCGCTCCCCCGAGTCGGGGCACGAGGACGGGAGAGCCGAGGAAGTCCGGGGCGTCGTCGGGGTCGCACAGCCAGGTCCACAGCGGCCGACAGAAGCCGGCGTAGTTCATGACGCCGTGCCACCCGTCCCCGGGTACGTCGAGGCTGTAGTCGTGGCAGTGCTCCCCGACGAGCAGCGCGTCGGGGTGCTTCTTGACCACGGCCGTGCGCATCTGCGCGGCCACCTCGTGGTTGAGGTCCTGCGCCCCCTGGCGGCCGGTCATGTTGGCGACGTCCACCCGCCACCCGTCGAGACCTCCCTGCGGGTCCAGCCACCGGCGTACGACGCCCTGCGGGTCGTCGAAAACCCGTTGGCGCAGCTGAGCGCTCGCGTAGTTGAGCTTCGGCAGCGACGGGACCCCGAGCCAGGCGAGGTAGTCGACGGAGGTGTCGGTGTCTGTGTTGGTGTAGGTGTCGGACAGCCAGAAGTAGTGGTCACGCTCCGGCGCATCGGGGTCGGCGCGGGCGGCGACGAACCAGTCGTGCGCCTCACCGGTGTGGTTGGTGGTGAAGTCGCCGAGGAGCGTCATCCCGCGGGCGTGGACGGCGTCGGAGAGACGCCGCAGGGCCTCGTCACCGCCCAGCAACGGGTCCACGGTCGTGAAGGTCGAGGCGTCGTACCGGTGGTTGGACCGGGCGGGGAAGAACGGGGTGAGGTAGACCGTCGTCGCCCCCAGGGCCTCGATGTGGTCGAGGTGCTCCACCACCCCGTCGAGGTCACCACCGTAGAGCTGCCGCCCCAGACCGTGGTCGGGGGTGTCACGACGCACGACCGGGTCGGTCCAGGCCGCGGGGAGGGCCCAGTCGGGTACCTCGCGTCCGTCGGCAGCCGTGGAGCGGGCGAAACGGTCGGGGAAGACCTGGTAGACGACGGCCTCCCGCGCCCACGCGGGCGGTGGGGAGTCGTCGGCGACCAGGCGGAAGTCCCCTGCGTCGGGCACGTCACGCAGGTGCAGACCCGCGCCGTTGAGCCACGCGTAGCGGGTGGGTCCCCCGGCGAGGATGAAGCGGTACGACGTGACGCGGTTGTGGCAGTGCAGGTCGGCCGCCCACCACACCTCGACCTCGGTGCTGCGCTCCTCGTCGACCCGCGCCGCGACGAAGACCGGCTCGCCGTCGGCCAGCGTGCGCACGTGCACGTGGTCGAGGGGCGTCTGGACGGGCACGCGGACCCATACGGTCACCGTGTCACCGAGGCGGGGGGTCGCCGTCGAGACGTAGAGCTCGGATCCGTCGTGGTGGGGCAGGCCTAGCCAGTCGCTCACGTCGTTCCCGCGTCCCGTCGTCAGCCGTCCCGTCGTCAGGCGTCCTGTCATCAGGGTCACTTCACCGAGCCCTGCGTCAGCCCTCCGACGAGGTACTTCTGCGCCGCGAGGTAGAGGGCCACGACCGGCAGCGAGGCGAGGAGGGCTCCGGCGGCGAACTGGCCGAAGAGCCGGGAGGCCTCGTTGCCCAGGGTCATGCTGTAGAGGCCGACACCGAGCGTCTGGACGCCGACGTCGCGCAGGAAGATGCTCGCGAGAAGGAACTCGCTGTAGAGCCCCACGAAGCCGATCATGAACGTGGTGACGAGGATCGGCAGCACCAGCCGCAGCGTCATGGTGAAGAAGATGCGGGCGTGGCTGGCCCCGTCGACCTTGGCCGCCTCGTCGAGCTCGCGCGGGATGGTGTCGAAGTAACCCTTGAGCAGCCACACGTTGGCCCCCATGGCCCCGCCCATGTAGACCAGGATCAGGCCCCAGAGCGTGTTGAGCCCCATGCCGGGGACGATGTCGCCGACCACGGCGAAGGTCAGGTAGAGCGCTGTGAAGGTGAGGATACCCGGGAACAGCTGCAGCAGCAGCAGCGCAAGCAGGCCGGGACGACGACCGGTGAACCGCATGCGGGAGAACGCGTAGGCGGCGCTGGCCCCGATGAAGGTCTGGCCCACGGCGCCGACGAGCGCGATGACAAGGGCGTTGCGGTACCACGAGACGTAGGGCCGCGCCTCGTCGGAGAAGAGCGTCGAGAAGTTGTTTGCGGAGAACTCACGAGGGATGAGCGTGGTGGTCTGGAGGTTGCCCGCCGGGTTGAGCGCCGCCGACAGCAGGTAGACCACCGGGAAGAGCGAGAAGATCAGGGCCAGGCCCACGCAGACGTACTTCCACCACATGGACCCCTCGCGCCGTGACGGGTGCCGCTCGGTCGAGGCGACGGGGGTCGTGGTCGCGACCGGGGACTGCGTGATCGCCATGTCAGTTGACCTCTTCCAGGTTCTTGGTCCGGCGGAAGCCGGTGTAGCTGATGAGGGCCACGATGACGAAGATGAAGATCGAGACCGTCGAGGCGAGGCCGTAGTTCGGGTTCACGCCCGAGAAGGCCAGACGGAAGGCGTAGGTGATGAGCAGGTCGCTCGAGCCGATCGAGGTGTCGGTCGCCTCGAAGGGACCGCCCCTGGTCAGCAGGAAGATCAGGCTGAAGTTGTTGAAGTTGAAGGCGAAGGAGGCGATCAGCAGCGGCCCGACCGCGACGAGGAGAAGCGGCATGATGATGGAGCGCAGCGTGCGGGCCGGCGAGGCCCCGTCGATCTTCGCGGCCTCGCGCACGTCACCCGGGATCGACTGCAGGGCCCCCGTGCACACGAGGAACATGTAGGGGAAGCCTAGCCACAGGTTGGTGATCAGGATCGCGGCCTTGGCCGCCCAGGGGTTGCCGAGCCAGTCGACGTCGAGGTGGGTGAGGCTGTTGACCAGCCCGAAGTCCTGGTTGAACATCGCGCGCCACAGCAGCGCCGTGACGAAGAGGGGAATGGCGAACGGGAGGATGAGGATCGACCGGTAGATCTTGCGACCCTTCAGCCGTACGTCGTCGAAGAGCAGGGCCAGCAGCATGCCCAGCACGAAGGTCGAGCCGACGGAGACCACGGCGAAGACGAGGTTCCAGACGAAGATCTTGAAGAAGCCGGCGCGGATGGTCTCGTTGGTCAGCAGGGTCGAGAAGTTCTTCAGCCCGACGTTCTCCTTCCACCCCGTCGCGTAGGGCGCCCCGTCGCCCGTGCGCGGGGCCCAGAAGGCGTTCCGCGGTACGTAGACGGTGCCGGTGACCGTGTCGGTGAGGGTGTCGGCGGCCGTGTCGTAGACCACCGTCGTCCTGCCGACGAACGCCTCGCTGAGGCCCACCGGCTTGATACCGCCCCCATCGGCGGTGGGTACACCGAGGGCGCTGAGGTCCTTGCTGCGGGCGTTGACCTGGCGGGCGTTGAGCACGGTGTAGCCGGGCGCGGCGGTGATCTTGCCCGTCGCCGTCTTCGTCACCCCGTCGGCCGGCAGGTCGGCGAGGCCCTTGGGTGTTCCGACCGAGCTCGTGCCGTCCGGGGCGGTGAGCAGCAGCGAGAGCGCCCCCGTTGCCGGGTCGGTCCCCGTCTGGACGGCGATGCTCATCCGGTAGCGCGGGGTGCCCGGCACCTCCTGCACCGAGCTGGCGACGATCGAGTCGGTCGCCTCCTGCTTGGAGATGGAGTGCCCGTCGCCGTAGTTGGTGAACGCCGTGGCGACGGTGTAGACGATCGGCCAGATCTGCAGGGCGACGAGCAGCAGCAGCCCCGGCAGGAGGTACTTCATCGCCACCGCCCGCCGGGTCGAGTAGACGGCGAGCACGAGGAGCACGACGAAGGCCACGCCGACGACGCCGAGCGCGTAGCCCGCGTCGATGACGCGCTGCACGAGGTAGGCCCCGAGCAGCACGACCAGGGCGAGGGCCAGCCACTTCACGACAGTGGCCCACAGGGGGGCGGGGGTGACGCCGCGGCGGCGGCGGCGCCCGCCGTCACCCGGGGACGCGGGCGTCGAGCCCGGGGCAGGTGCGGTCTTGGTGCTCACTTCGGGTTCCCTCCCAGGACGGCAGACGACGAGGAGATGGCGGGCCTACCCCGCCCCCGCAGCGCGGTGCGCCGCGGGAACGGGGTGACGGGGGCAGTGCGCCGGGGGTCAGCCCTTGGCGATGTTGGCGGCGATCTCGGCCGACGCGGCCTTGAGCCGGGTGGCCGGGTCCTGACCGGAGACGATGTCGGCCGAGGCCTGGCCCAGGGGTCCCCATACCGAGTTCATGGCAGGGATGTTGGGCATCGGCTTGGCCGCCTTGCCGGCCTCGAAGAAGGCCTTGACGACCGGGTCCGCCGCGGCGGCGGCGTCGTAGGCGGTCTTGAGGGCCGGCGGGCGGCCGGTGGCCTGGAAGAGGGCGGCCTGCACGTCGTCACGGGTGACGTAGTTGGTGACGAACTCCTGCGCCAGCGCGGCGTTTTTGGCCTTGGCCGAGACGTAGAACATCTGCACGCCGAGGAACGGCTGCATCTGGCCACCGCCCGGGAGGGTGGGCAGGTTGCTGACGGCGTACTTGATGCCGGCCTTCTTGGCGTTGGTCTGCGCCCATGGCCCGGTGATGAAGTAGGGGGCCTTGCCGGCGTCGAAGAGCGCCTCGGCGTTGTCGTCACCGATGTTGGTGGTGAGGACCTTCTCCTTGCCCAGCTTGGCGATCTCCGCGGCGCCCTTCAGGGAGGCGGCGCTGTCGACGAGCAGCTTGCTCGGGTCGTAGTCGCCGTTGGCCTTGGTGCCGAAGATGCCGCCGCCGTAGGCGGTGAAGTAGGGGTAGGTGTAGTAGGCGTTGCCAACCTTGCCGACCTGCTGGATGAGCACGTTGGTGACCTTGCCGCCGCTGGCGGCCTTGATCCGGGTGCCCTCGGCGATGAGCTGGTCCATCGAGGTGGGGGCGTCGGGGGCGAGCGTCGTGTTGCGCATGAGCGCGATGTTCTCGATCGCGTAGGGCACCCCGTAGGTCTGTCCGTTGAACTTGGTGGCCGCTACGGCGTTGGGCTGCAGCTTGGCGATGACGTCGGGCGCGAGGTTGATGGGCGCCACGGTGGCGTTCTGCACCAGCTCACCGAGCCAGTCGTGCGCGCCGACGAGGACGTCCGGACCCTGCCCCACCTTGGTGGCGTCCTTGAACTGCTGGCGGGTGTCGGGGGCGATCTGCACCGCGACCTTGATGTTGTTCTCCGCGCCGAAGGCGGTGGCGAACTTGGTCAGGGCCGGGGCGCGGTCGGCGTCCGACCAGATGACGAGGTCGACGTTGGCGTCACGGACCGGGGGGGCCGTCGTGCTCCCGGACGCAGGGGCGGCCGCGGTCGTCGTGCTGGTGGTCTTGGCCGGGGTCGAGCCGGTCGAGGCGGTCGTGGGGGTCGAGCCTCCACAGCCGCTCACGAGCAGCGCCAGGGCGCCGGAGCCGGCGACCATCACGGCATACGCACGCTTGTGCATTGTTTCTCCTTTGAAACCGGCAGCCTGGTCAGCCACCATCGCGATGCCGGACTTTAGCAAGAACTTGCAGGTTCTGACCACCGGGCGCAAGAACTTGCTGTCGACTCCCCCACGGGTTGGGGCCAGCGTCGGGCATATCGGTCACAGATGAGCGCCGGCGCGGCGCTCACCGCAACACCTGAGGGGGTGTGGTTCAGCTCCTGCCCGCAGCCACCATCAGGCTCGGCTCGTCGGGGGTCGAGAGGGTGAGGACCGCGTCCTCGATGGTGTCGTGGCTCTCGAGGTGGGCTTCCAGCGCCCGCAGGCGGACGGCGAGCCGCCCCTCCGGGTCGTCGCCCGTGAGGTCGACGGCCGCGACGACGAAGAAGCGCAGCGGCCCGACGTACTCGAGGTGCAGGTAGGTGACCCGGTCGACGTCGTCGAGCCCCACCAGCACCGCGAGGACGCGCTCGCGCAGCTCGGGGCTGATGGCCTCCCCGAGCAGGAACTGGCTGTTGCGGCGGATCAGGAAGATGGCGACCCCACCGAGGAGCAGGCCGACCGCGATGGAGCCGACGGCGTCCCAGACGGCGTTCTCTGTGAGCTGGTGCAGCATGACGCCGAGGGCCGCGAGCACGAGCCCGGTCAGGGCCGAGAAGTCCTCGACGAAGACCGCGCGGAGCGTCGGGTTGGAGGTGCGGTTGATGTAGGACAGCGGGTGCAGGCCCCACTGGCGCGCACTCCCGCGGGTCTGGCGCAGGGCCTGCAGGAAGGAGACGCCCTCGAGGACGAAGGCAACCCCGAGGACGACGTAGTTGACCAGGTAGTCGCTCTCCTCGCTGCCTGCCGACAGCTGCTGGATGCCGTGCAGCACCGATACCGCGGCCCCCACCATGAACAGCCCGAAGGCCGCGAAGAGCGACCACACGTAGGTGTCGCGGCCGTAGCCGCGCGGGTGCTCCGCGTCACGCGGGCGGGCGCCCCGCCGCTCGGCCACGAGCAGGAAGATCTCGTTGCCGGTGTCGGCCCAGGAGTGGGCCGCCTCGGCGACCATCGAGGCCGAGCCGCTCAGCAGCGCCGCCACCGTCTTGGCGATGGCGATCAGCCCGTTGGCGACCAGGGCGACGACGACGGTGACGACGCTCTCGCCCTGCTGAGTCGTCCCCTCAGGATCGCCCGAGCCGTCCGAGGGGGGCTCGGCACTGACGGCGGCATCGAGGTCTGCGGAGGTCACGGACCCAGTCTCGCGGCAGCAGGGACGGGCGTCGACCGTGGGGCCCGTCGGAGCATCCGCGAGGTCGCCGTACGCCCGGGGGTGGCGCTCGTCACAGATCCGGGGCATGATGCCCAAGCCGGACGACGACGTCCGGCGTCCACCTTTACAACGGATCGTCCGGCACGTTCCTGCCGGTGAAGGAGAAGCCCCATGGCAACCGTGACTTTCGACGAGGCCACCCGGCAGTACCCGGGCAACCCCACCCCCTCGGTCGACAAGCTCAGCATCGAGATCGCGGACGGCGAGTTCCTCGTCCTCGTCGGTCCCTCCGGCTGTGGCAAGTCCACCTCCCTGCGCATGCTCGCGGGTCTCGAGGAGGTCAACGGCGGCCGCATCCTCATCGGCGACCGCGACGTGACCAACCTGTCCCCCAAGGACCGCGACGTGGCGATGGTCTTCCAGAACTACGCGCTGTACCCCCACATGACGGTCGCCGACAACATGGGCTTCGCGCTCAAGATCGCCGGCGTCTCCAAGGACGAGATCTCCAAGCGGGTCAAGGAGGCGGCCAAGATCCTCGACCTCGACCCCTACCTCGAGCGCAAGCCCAAGGCCCTCTCCGGTGGCCAGCGCCAGCGCGTGGCCATGGGCCGCGCGATCGTGCGCTCCCCACAGGTCTTCCTCATGGACGAGCCGCTGTCCAACCTCGACGCCAAGCTGCGCGTGCAGACCCGCACCCAGATCGCCTCGCTCCAGCGGCGTCTCGGCGTCACGACCGTCTACGTCACCCACGACCAGGTCGAGGCCATGACCATGGGCGACCGGGTCGCGGTGCTCAAGGACGGGCTGCTCATGCAGTGCGACACCCCCCGCAACATGTACGACCGCCCGCAGAACGTCTTCGTGGCCGGCTTCATCGGCTCCCCCGCGATGAACCTGCTCGAGGTGCCGGTGACCGACGGCGGCGTGAAGTTCGGCGACTCCGTCCTGGCGATCTCCCGTGACGACCTCGCCAAGGCCGGCAAGACGGTCACCGTCGGGGTGCGCCCCGAGGACATGACGCTCTCGGACACCGGTGGGCTCGCCATCACGGTCGACGTCGTCGAGGAGCTCGGCGCCGACGCCTACATCTACGGCACGACCACCGAGAAGCAGGCCATCCCCTCGGCCGACAACGAGGGGTCGGTCAAGCCCTTCATCGCCCGCGTCGACGGCCGCCGCCCCCCGCAGAAGGGGTCGACCATCCACCTCGTGCCCAGCGAGGGCCACCTGCACGTCTTCAACAGCGAGACCGGGCTCCGCGTCGGCGCCTGACCTCCCTCCATACGACAACGGCGCCCCCGACCCCCCGGCCGGGGGCGCCGCCCTCGTTGGGTAGCCAAGAATCACCTCAACCACCCCTGGTTGAGGTTATTCTCTGGCTACCCAGCGAGGGCGGGCGAACCGCCCGCTCGCAGGTGGCAGGATGGACGGGTGGCACTGGACTTCACGACCGCCCGGCCGGCACCGGCCCTGCTCGACCTGCCGTGGTCGACCCCGCTCGAGGAGTGGCCGACCGACACGCTCGCCGCGCTGCCCCGAGGCATCTCGCGCCACGTCGTGCGTTTCGTGAAGTTCCAGGGCCGGGTCATCGCGGTCAAGGAGATCAAGGCCGAGCTCGCCCGTCGCGAGTACGACATGCTGCGCAACCTGGCCCGCCTCGCCGTGCCGTCGGTGGAGCCCTTCGGCGTCGTCACCGGTCGCATCGGTGTCGACGGCGAGCCGCTCGATGCCTGCCTGCTCACCCGCCACCTGCAATACTCCCTGCCCTACCGCGCCCTCTACAGCCAGTCCCTGCGCCCCGACACTGCGTCGCGGCTGATCGACGCCCTCGCCGTACTGCTCGTGCGCCTGCACCTCACGGGCTTCTGGTGGGGTGACGTCTCCTTGTCGAACACCCTCTTCCGCCGCGACGCCGGAGCCTTCGCGGCGTACCTCGTTGATGCCGAGACTGGCGAGCTGCACGCCAGGTTGACCGACGGGCAGCGCCTGCACGATCTCGAGATCGCCCGGGTCAACATCGCGGGCGAGCTGATGGACCTCGAGGCCGGCGGGCTGCTCGAGGAGCGGGCCGAGCCGGTCGGGGTGTCGAACCGCATCCTCGAGCGCTACCACTCGCTGTGGACCGAGCTGACCCAGGCGGAGCGCTTCGAGACCGGTGACCGGTGGCGGGTCGAGGAACGGATCCGCCGGCTCAACGAGCTCGGCTTCGACATCGACGAGCTGTCGATGTCGACCGACCTCGACGGCACGAGCATCTCCATCCAGCCCAAGGTGGTTGACGCCGGGCACCACTCCCGCCGCCTGCTGCGTCTCACCGGGCTCGACGCCGAGGAGAACCAGGCCCGACGGCTGCTTAACGACCTCGACTCGTTCCAGGCCGCCACCGACCGGCAGAACGACGACGAGGAGATCGTCGCGCACGACTGGCTGGCCCGGGTCTACGAGCCGACGGTGCGCTCGGTGCCGCGTGAGCTGGCCGGCAAGCTCGAACCCGCCGAGATCTACCACGAGGTGCTCGAGCACCGGTGGTACATGTCCGAGCGACTCGGGCGGGACGTCAGCGTCGCCACCGCGGCCGACGACTACGTCCGCTCGGTCCTGCCCGCCAAGCCCGACGAGGCCTCCGTGCTGGGGGTTGACACCGCGTCGATGCCGGTCGTCCCCGGCCGCGGCTGACCGACCACCCTGCGTACGCGGCCGACGGTGAGCGCCGCCCGACCGCGGGAACGAGGTGATAGCTCGCGCCGTACGGCGACGTTCTACCCCGGAAGCTGCGGGGTGCGGGGCCGCGGGCCGTGAACGGGGTGATAGCTCGCGCCCGGCGGCGCAGTTCTACCCCGGAAGCTGCGGGGTAAAAGGGTCCCGTTCGAGCGGAAGAGCACGCCGAGCAGGACCGCCTGCAGGTCGGCCGCGACGACCGCGAGGGTGGCCGGCGCCACGAAGGCCGAGCCCACCCCCTGCGCCAGCCGGGCGAGCACGAGGGTCAGCACGTCCTGGGCGAATGCCCCGACCGCCGAGGTGAGGGCGAATCACACCAGCCCGACCAAGAGCGTCCGTCGCCTCCCGAACCGGTCGGCGACGGCGCCGCCCACCATGAGCACCGCCCCGAAACCCAGGAGGTACGACGCCGAGACCCACTCGAGCCCGGACAGCGACGCTCCCAGCGTGCCCGCCACCGACGGCAGCGCCACGTTGATCACCGTGTTGTCCAGCGACGTGAGGAAGGTGGAGATGCCCACGGCGACGAGCACGGCGACGAAGACGCGGGGCTAGTCCGCGGCGGGCTCACCGCCCCGCGCCACCTCGACCATGCCCCGCAGCACGCCCCACGCCGCCGGCGTCTGCGCGGTTTCGGCGCGAGGTCCCCCCATTCGTGGGTGATGACGTCGATGCAAGCCCTACCGTTGAGCTGATCGTCACCTGGGACGCAGGACTCAAGGGGAAAATAATCGTGAGCACGAACCCGCCGTACGGCGCGCCGCAGCCACCGCCGGAGCTCCCCGCTGAGGCTCCGGTCTACGGCCAGCCACCCGCCTACAGCCAGCCGCCCGCCTACGGCCAGGCACCCGCCTACGGCCAGGCACCCGCCTACGGCCAGGCTCCCGCCTACGGCCAGGCACCTGCGTACGGCCAACCCGGCACCGGAGGGGCGCCGTACGGTGCGAACCCCTATGGTCAGTCTCCCTACGGCGGCTACGGCTACGCCGCCGCGCCCGGTGAGCTGGCCGGTTGGGGTGCGCGCGTGGCCGCCGCCCTGCTCGACTCCCTGGTCTCGCTACCGGCCCTGGTCGTCATCCTCATCGGCTTCGCCCTGATCGGCGGCTCGGCGGGGACGACCTTCGAGTCCAGCGGCACCTCGACCGACGGGGGCTCCGGCGCGGGTGCCGCGGCCGGCCTGGTCATCGTCGTCCTCGGTTATGCCCTCGCGTTGGGCCTCAGCATCTGGAACCGCTGGATCCGGATGGGGCGCACCGGCCAGTCGTGGGGGAAGAAGGTCATGCACATCCGCCTCGTCGGCGAGCAGACCGGCCAGCCCATCGGCGTCGGTCTCGCCTTCGGCCGCGACCTCTGCCACTACCTGGACGGCTTTCTGTACCTCGGTTACCTCTGGCCACTCTGGGACGCCAAGCGCCAGACCTTCGCCGACAAGCTCGTCTCGACGTTGGTCGTCCAGCAGCGCTGACCGGCCGGGACCGAAGACCGCTCTGCGTCCCCCCGGTGTGGCCCGGCCGTCCTCGGGCGTCCCTGCCGCTGCTGGGAAGCCGTCGAGGCGGTCACTCTTCGACGGCCTCGGCCAACAGGTGCCCGAAGATCAACGTCACCAGCAGCACGAACGTGACGGCGTGAACTCCCGTGCACCACAGGCAGATCGCGTGGATGTGATAGAGCTCGGCAAAGACGAGGTAGAGCGCGAAGGCCAGACCGATGGCGCACCACGCGACCCGCACGACGTCGAGCGCCTTACTTCCGCGGCGGTAGGTGGCGGGCAGGCAGAGAGCGACCATCGAGACGAAGAACAACAGCCCCAGCACGGCCACGGGCACCCCGAGGAAGTACGACCACTCGCTCTCCGTGACCTTCTGGCAGTCAACCGTCGCCGTCGAGCTGCAGGCCAGGGTGGCGTTCTGGGTGACGTGCTCGAACGTCAGGTAGGCCGACAGCGCCAGACCGACCACCGACAGGCCC
>Ga0123337_10005207_pt1 | contig 12886 bp, 12 predicted proteins | sample frozenSSSSmetaG_FD_89792 | JGI IMG/M metagenome (GOLD analysis project Ga0123337, IMG submission 89792) | Glacier valley bacterial and archeal communities from Borup Fiord, Nunavut, Canada, to study Microbial Dark Matter (Phase II) -... | ecosystem: Environmental > Aquatic > Freshwater > Ice >...
AGCACACCCAATGCCTCGGAGGAAAGTTGCACATTGCCGCGTCCGGCGGCAGCGAGCTGGGCGATCAGGGTGGATACCAGTTGCGCCAGATCCTCGCGGCGCTCACGCAATGACGGCACCTCGATCGGAAACACGTTCAGGCGATAGAACAGATCCTCACGGAAGCTGCCCTTGACGATCGCCTGTTCCAGATTTCGATGAGTGGCCGCAATCACGCGGACATTGCAATGAATGGTGGTATCGCCGCCGACGCGCTCGAAGCTGCGTTCCTGCAGCACACGCAGCAGCTTGACCTGCATCGGCAAACTCATGTCGCCGATCTCGTCGAGAAACAACGTGCCGCCCTCGGCGAGTTCGAAACGGCCTTTGCGCGCGGTGATCGCACCGGTAAACGCGCCTTTCTCGTGGCCGAACAATTCACTCTCCAGCAACTCGGAAGGAATCGCGCCGCAGTTGATCGCGACAAACGGCCCGGCGCGCCGTCCGGAGCGCTCATAGATCGCGCGGGCCACCACTTCCTTGCCGGTGCCGGATTCGCCGAGTATCAATACCGTGGTATCGAAATTCGCGACCTGATCGATCATCCGGCGCAGCTGACGCACCGCCGGACTCGATCCGGTCGGGCCGCCGCGCGGCGCTTCGACCACATCGTTGTTGTCGATGTGCTTGATGCTGGAGCGGCGCAGCAATTCGGTCAGTTGGGGTTGCTTGATCGGATAATCGAGCGCCCAGAAATTGGCATCGTTCAAGCCGAAACGCTCGGCCCCGCTGTAATGATGTTCGGGCAGGCCGAGGATCGGCGGATGTAGCGGATCGCGCTTCAGCCACGCCAGAAAAGACTGCCATGGACCGAGCTCGGGAATATCACCGAGGATGATCGCCAGCCAGTCCTGCGGATCGTGCCGCGCGGTGACAATGTCACCGGCGCAGTCGATCACGCTAGGAGTGAAATCCATGAAATCGAGAATGGTGCCGATCCGCTCGCCACGCGCGCGATTGGCATCGATGACCAGGATGCGTGATTCAGACATGGAGAGTGTTCCCCGAGAATTTCGCCAGGATCGGCATGACTTCCTGGACGTAGTTGAGTTTGCTGATGAACGCATCGGCGCCGGCACGCGCCGCGTGCTCGCGGTGCTCGGCATCATCGAAATGACTGGCGATGATGATGTACGGCGGATCGGTCTGCGCCTTGATCAATCGCGCAGCTTGCAGGCCGCCCATTTCAGGCATCGCCAGGTCCATCAACACCACGTTCGGTCGCAGCGCCTCGGTGCGGGCGATGGCTTCCAGTCCATTGAATGCCTGGCCGACGATTTCAAGCCAGGGCACGCTGCGAAAGTGACGCATGGCGGCGGTCAGAAAACCTTCGTGATCATCAACCAGCAGAATAGTCAGGGAAGCCATGTACGTTCTCCGTTAGTAATTGGCGGCAAGCAGGCGCGGCGATGCGTCGCTGCAGCGTTGTTTGGCCGAGCCGATATGCATGAGGTCGCGATATTTGGCGACGGTGCGGCGTGCGATGTGCACACCCTGACGCGCCAGCAGCGCGGCAATGATGTCGTCGGCGAGCGGGGCGTGGCGATCCTCGGCGGCGATCAGGCGCTTGACCATCGCCCGCACCGCGACACCTGCCACCTGGGCACCTTCCAGCGGTGTCGAAAAAAAGTATTTCAGCTCGAAGGTGCCACGCGGCGTCTGCATGTATTTGCCGGTGGTAATGCGCGAGACACTGGATTCGTGCATGCCGATCGCGGCGGCGATCTCGCGCAGGATCAGCGGGCGCATGGCTTCCTCGCCACGTTCGAGAAATGCCGATTGACGCTCGACGATGGCGCACGTCGTGCGCAGCAAGGTGTCGTAGCGCATCGACAGTCCGCGTGTCAGCCAGCGTGCTTCCTGCAGCAAACCGCGCAGGCGTTGCGAGCCGGCGGTCGGCGTGGTTTGGCCGAGCAGGCGTTCGCAGTTTGCATCGATGCGCAGACGTGGCGTTGCGCGCGAATTCAGCGCGATATGCCAACCGCCATCACGTCGCTGCACCACCACATCCGGGATCACGATACCGGCACCGGCCTGGGCGAATCGCGCCCCCGGCTTGGGTTCGAGCGTCAGGATCAGTGCAATCGCCGCCGCAACTTCGCTGCTGGACAGACCGAGTCGAGCGGGCAGGGCAGACTGCTCGCGCGGCACCAGCAGCTCGATATGATCGCGCAGGATGCGCTGCGCGCAGTGGTAGCCGGGCGTGTGCAAATCGCTCTGGCCAAGTTGCGCGAGCAGGCATTCACGCAGATCGCGCGCGCCGAAACCCACCGGCTCGCAAGCCAGGATTTTTTGCCGGATGGCGGCGAGCTCGAGTGCATTGATGTTGAAGCGTGACTGGGCGATATGCGCAAGCTCGTCGAGATCCGATTCGAGATACCCCATGTCGTCGGTGCAGTCGAGCAACCACGCGGCGGTCACGAGATCGCGACGGTCATGCAGCTCAAGCTCGAGCTGATTCAGGATATGTTCGCGCACGCCGCCGGTAGCGACGGCACCGACGCGCTCGAACGGATCATGCTCGTCGTCGCCGGATCCTGCCGTGTTCATTTCGTCGGCGGCGAATTCGTCGAAGCTGGAAATTTCGGCCTGTTCCCGCGCGGCGATTTCCTCGACAACGGGTTCGGGATGGATGTCGATAGCCAGCACCGAATCATCGACCGCGTCGTCCGCTTCGTCGACCGGTTCGAGCATCGGATTGTCCTCCAGCGCACGCGCCACGACATCTTCGAGCTCGACCGCATTCAGATACAAAAGGCGAATCGACTGGAGCAGCTGCGGAGTCATGCCGAGCTGCTGGTTCATCTGACCGTTGCATGCCATTTTCATTGTATTTCCCGTTTCCTTGCCAACGAATTGACGTTGACGGGATGTTCCACCGAACGTGTCGGTTTAGGAATCAGGGGATTGCGCGGCGTGATCGGGAATAACCCGACGCGGTGTAGGGGATTCCCCGACGTGCCGCCGCGCTGCAGATCATTGCCACAAGAGGCGGGTCAGGCGTCGAGACTGTGCTTCATGGCAAATCGCAGCAGCTCATTGGCGCGACGCAAGCCGAGGATTTCCATCATGCGGGCGCGATGGGTCTCCACGGTCTTGACGCTTATGTTCAGCTCTGCGGCAATTTCCTTGGTCGCCTTGCCAAGCCCGAGCATGATCAGGATTTCTGCCTGGCGTGGCGACAATGCGTCGATACCCGGACCGGGTTTGCGTTGCATCAACGCACCGACCATGCGCGCCGACACTTTCGGACTCAGGAAAATTTGCCCGGCATGCGCGGCGCGCAACGCAACTTCAAGTTCGGCGGGGGCGGCTTCCTTGACCACAAACCCGGCGGCGCCGCGTTCGAGTGCTGTCCGGACATAACCGAGATCGGCGTGCATCGACATGATCACGACCGCCATTTCCGGATAACGCTCGCGCAATTCGACAATGATTTCGAGCCCGCTCTTGCCGGGCATGTCCAGATCAATCAGCGCGAGATCGGGCCGCTTCAATGCGACCAGATCAAGCACTTCCTGCGCGTTCTGCGCTTCGGCAACCACTTCGATATCCGCATGCGATTCGATCAGGCGCCGGATTCCGGCACGCACGAGGGTGTGATCATCGGCAAGCAGCACGCGCAAATGCAGATTCCAGAAGGGTCGCAAGCGCAAGGTAACGCAGGCCGACCCGCAACGGAAGACCCGACGCTGCGTGAACCGCCAACACGTACAGGTTTGCTGGATTTCGCGGCCAATGGTTCGGTCGCCCGGCCCAGACGTGGCGCCGCGATTATCAACGGCGGCGCTTGCTCTCGGCGATCAAACGGCGGTGACGGCGGAACAACTGGCGTTCGATGCCGGCCTGCAGCGCCGGTTCATGATCGGGAAACTGCAACCACAAACGCACGGTAGTCGTGTCTTGCTCACACGCCAGCACTTCGACCGGAAGCTCCAGCGGCAGCGGCAGCGCCGCCAGCAGGTACACGCTGACGAGCGCCGATGTTCCCGGCACCAGCGCCACCGGATGAATCAGTCGCATGCCACGTCGCGACCAGCGCAACGCCATGGGCGGCGGCGGCGGATGGTGCCGGGTGACAAGACCCGCCAGCAGCCCCAGCGCAAGGTCGAGCTTGGATTCAAGCCGTACGATGGCCGGATCGCCGCCGTGGGTTTCCGCATCCTCGCCTGAAGACTCTTCCATCAGCGCGAAGGTCCGCAACATTGCCTCGGCGCGTGAGGCGACCTGCGCGCTTATGGTCTCCACCACATTTAGCACCAGGGGGAATTCGTCGTCGCAGCTCAAGGTATCCGCGAACAGCACCAGATCGGAATCGGCGGCCGCGCTCATATCGCCATTTCCGCCAGATAACGGCGCGCGGCAGATCGGCTGCTGGCGAGATTTTCGATGCGTTCGGCGATATCGCTCTGCAATGCGGCGCACTTCAGCCACAGCGCACGCTGTTGCTCCAGCAACTCGCCCCAGGCCGGGTCGGCGGGTGTGGCGGCGTTGGCGGCGCGCGCGCGCACCATCAAGTCATACTGGACCAGCAGGCGATCGGCGATTTGATATTCGCCGCGATCGACCAGATCAGCAATGGCGACGATGTTTTCTAGTAGCGTGTTCATTGCAGGTGCCTCGCTCAACCGTGTGCGCTTGCAGGAATCTGGCTCCACGCCGATTCGATTTCCTGCAACAGCGAATCGACTTCATGCAAATGGTTCGGATCGTTCGCCGCATTGGCTTCGACCAGGCGTCGCCCGCCGTATTGATAGATCGCATCGAGACCCGACGCAATCTCGCCGCCGCTGCGATGATCCAGCGTGATGCGCAGGCCTTCGAGGATCGAATACGCGCCGTTGATGGCTTTGGCCTTGCGCCCGGCGTCGTTCTGCTCGATCGCCACAACGGCGGTGCGGATTCGCGTGCGTGCGCTTTGCAGCAGCAACAACACAAGGCGATGCGGCGTCGCATCGGATACCGAACCGGCAAGTCCGATGTCGCGATACTGGGAAAGAAACGATTGATCGCGGCGCATTTGCTACTCCGGTGTCACGAGGTGGTCTTGGGGCTGAACTGATTGGTCAGGAAGGTACTGGTGGCATTCATCTGGCTCATCAGCGTGTCGAGCGCGCTGAATTGCGCGGTGTAGCGCGCCTGGATCGCCGCCATACGCGCATCCAGTTGCGTGCGCTGGGTGCCGATCGTACCGAGCCGCTTGGTTAGCGAATCGGTACGGCTGCCGAGCGCGCCGCTGGTACCGATAAATCCGTCGAGGACGTGTTGCATGGCGGAGCCGACTGCACCGGTGCTGGAGAATAGTGTCGCGACGGCATCGAAATTTCCCGACAGGGCGATATTGAGTTTGCTGCTGTCCAGCGAGAGCGTACCGTCGTCACCGGTCGAGATGCCGAGATCGAACAGCGAGCGCACACCGCCGGTCGTGCCGGCAGTGGTTGCAATGAGGGCATTGCGGATTTGCGCCTGCGCCGAGCGCGCCAGTGAATCGCCGGTCAGCCATGACGCCGCTTTGGTGGTTGGGTCGTAAGCGGTTGTGGCCTTGATGATGTTGGCAAACGAGTTGTATGCGGATACGAAATTCTGCACCGCCGAGCTCACACCGCTGGTATCGCGGCTGACCGACAAGTTCAAGGTGGTGCCGGGTTTGGCCGAAATCAGATCGATGGTGACGCCGGGAATACTGCCGCTAACGAGGTTCGAGGCGCTGGTGTAGGGATAACCTTCGACCGACACCACGGCATCGATCGCCTTGGTCAATTCGGTCAAATGTTTGTTGTTGTTGGCCGGGTCGTAGACCAGGCTGTTGAGACCGCCATCGCCGCCACTTGCGGTGACTGTGATCGCATGGCTGGTGCCGGTCTCCTTGGCACTCAATACCACATGCACGCCATCGTCGGCGGTAATCAGGCTGGCGGTGACGCCGGTATTGCCGGCGGCGTCGTTGATCGCATCACGAATGCCGGTGGGGGTATTGTCCGTACTGTCGATATCGAGCGAAAACTGACTGCTGCCGACCGCGATGGTCAAGTGTCCGGTGCCGATTGCGGTCGCAGTGCTGGCGAAACCTGTCGACGCCAGTTTGTTGGCAGTCGCAAGCGATTTGACCTCGATGCTGTAGGCGCCCGGCACCGCACCAGAAGCTGCGGTGGCACTGAAAACGGTTTCATCGGCAGATACGGCGCTGCGGTTGCCGAACGCGCCGGTGCCGCCTTGCAGCGCTTTTTCCGCAGTCTGCAGGCTGGTCATCGCCGCCTGGATTGCCTTGTATGCGGATAGCTGGCCATTGGTTGTGGTGGTGGCGGTGGCGAGCTGGCGATCCTGCGGCGCGCGTTCGGCCGCGACCAGTTGCGTGACCAGACTGTTCACATCGAGACCGGAGCCGATACCGGCACTGCTGATCGTACCTGTGGTGGAAACTGTGCTCATGGCATCGTGCTCAGGCGGTTCGGTCGAGCAAGCCGTGACCGCTTGCCACGAGTTGTCGGGTGATGTTCAGGGCGACATCGTTCGGGATCTGGTAAATCACCGCGCCGGAATCACGATTGATCACCTTTACTACGACTTCTTTCGTATCCGGGTCGATATGAAAATCCAGTTGCGTGTGATGCAGATTGGCGAGTTGTTCGGGATGCGTACGGAGTTGTTCGCGAAGGCTGGACACGCCGGTATTTGCGCCCGGCGTGCCAGTGGCAGGTGCCGCAACGATTCCTGCGCTGCCGACATCGGCAGCGTGTCCCGGTAGCAGTGGCTTGGCCGAACCCGGTATTGCGGGTTCGATCGGCAGCACCGCGGCTATCGGCAGGAATCGTTCCGTGCGCATGCTCAGTTCCTTCCAAAGTATTGCGGCGCAGGCAGCTGCCGGCGCCGCAGGTCAGTGAGTTACGATTACTGCAAGAGCTTGAGTACCGACTGCGGCAACTGGTTGGCTTGTGCCAGCATCGCCGTACCTGCTTGCTGCAGGATCTGATTACGCGTCATCGCAGCGGTTTCCTTGGCGAAGTCGGTATCCTGAATTCGGCTGCGCGATGCGCTCAGGTTTTCCGAGGTCGTGCTCAGATTGCTGACGACCGAGCTGAAGCGGTTCTGGATGGCACCGAGATTCGCACGTGCACTATTGATCTGCTGCAACGCGCTATCGACCTGCTGGATGGCCAGCGTGGCACCGGCAAACGAACCGACGCTCAAGCTGGTCAAACCGGTCGTGGTCGCCGAGGTGCCCGAACCATCACCGGCAGAAATATTGAAACCGGTCTTGGTGCCGGCGTCGGTACCGGTCGCCACGATGGTGGCAGCCGAACTCAACACGATACGCCCGGTGGACGAATCGAACGCGGCGTTCACGCCCGTGGTGGTTGCGGAGTTGTTGATCGCATCCACGGTCTGCCCGATGCGTTGCTGGCTGGTTCCGGCGGCGCCGATGGAGGCTCCGACGTCCGTGCCATTGATGAGCAGCGCGCCGGCGCCGACCGCACCAAGGCTGGAGATGCCGGTGACGGCACTGGACTGGCCACTGGCGGAGGTGACCGAACCCAGCGCGGCGACGTTGGCGTCGACCAGCGATGAAACGGTGATCGTGTCGTTGGCATTCGCGCCGACCTGGAACACGGCCGAGTTGAAGCTGCCGTCGATCAGGGCCACGCCGTTGAACTGGGTCTTGTTGGCGACGCGATCGATTTCCGACATCAGCTGCGTGGTTTCAGTTTGTAGTGCCGCACGGTCGCTGACCGAGTTCGTGGCATTGGCCGACTGCACGGCCAGTTCGCGGATGCGCTGCAGGTTGGTGGTGATGGTGCTGAGCGAACCTTCGGCGGTCTGCGCCAGCGAGATGCCGTCGTTGGCATTGCGTCCGGCTTGATCGAGGCCATTGATCTGGCTCGACATGCGCTCGGAAATTGCCAGGCCAGCAGCATCGTCCTTGGCGCTGTTAATGCGCAGGCCCGAAGACAGGCGCTGCATGGCGGTGGACAGCATCGACTGGGAAGAAGTCAGATTGCGCTGTGCATTCAGTGAAACGACGTTGGTATTGATGGTCAACATTAGTGTTCTCCTCGGTTGTCGGGTTCCGTTGCGCTAGGGCGCTGATCGGATGCCGCAGGTTGCGGGCCTAATATCCGAGGCCTTTCCCGCTGCTGAACTATTTATCGGACGTCTGTGGCAAATCTTTAATGGCAATTGCGGGAAACGCACGGAATCACTCGATATTTTTTCGCGCAGCATGCGACTCACTTGAGCAGGTTGAACAACGACATGCCTTGCACGCGCTGGAAGGTCTGCTGCGCTGCCTGCAATGCTGTCATCTGCAAACTCAGACGACTCGCCGCTTCGGTGTAGTCGAGATCGCGCAGATTCGACAATGTGCTTTTCAGGGTGACGCTCTGCGCATCGCGTTCGGCAGCGGTTTCATCGAGTGTCATCAGCCGCGAGCCGACGCCGGCGCGCACATTCAGCACATGATTTTCGGCCTGGTCGAGATCCTCGATGGCGGCATAAAAACCGTTGCGTTGCGCTGCCTTCTCGGCATCCGTGGTACTCGGTGCCGAAGTCGTATCGATAAGTTTCTGCACGGTGGCAAACAGGCTCTGCGTCGGCGACGGTTGCACCGTGAAACTGTCGCCGGCAGCGGGCTGGCCGTTCAGCGTGAGCTGGACACCACGAAAACTCAGCGCCGAACCGGAACTGTAGGCGCCACTGGCGACAACCGTACTGCTGGCATCAAGCACCTGGTAACCGCCAGCGCCATCGAAATTCACGCGATAACTGCCGCCATCCCATGCCGCCGCATTGCTCAGGCTCGCAGCGCTGAGCGCCGCCGTGCCAGTATTGGTGCTGCTGGCGCGCGCGGCGAACGTGCCGTTGCCGGTACCGATACGCATGAAAGTTTCACTGCCCGGATCGGAATCGCCCACCGCCACACTCGCGGAAACATCGACCCGCCGCTGTACCTGATCACCGGCGTAACTCACGCCGCTCGCACCGCTCGCGAACGGCGCGCTGCCATCCTGACTGCCACCGAACAGATAACGGCCCACGCCATCGCCACTGTTGGCGTCGGCGACGAGGCCGGCATATTCCTGCTTCAGTTCGGCGACGATCGAGGCGCGGGCCCCGGTGGAAAGTGCATCGTTTGATGCCTGCAGCGCCAGCTGTTTCACGCGCGTGATCTTGGCGCCGGCGGAGGCGAGGGCGGCTTCTTCAAGATTCAGGCGATTTGATACCGCTGACGCATTGCTCGTGTAGCGATCCAGCTGGGCTGTGGCGCGGTCGAGCATGACCCCGATGCCTGCGCTGACCGGATCATCGGCGGCGGTCAGCATTTTGCTGTGCGACGACAACTGCAATTGCGTGCGCGCAACGTCGCTTTGCCGTTGCAACATCGCCGCCAGCCCCTGGCTGTAAAGCCCGAACGTGGAAATCCGCCCGCTCATGCGCGTACCGCCGAGAGCAACGATTGAAACAAGGTATTGGCGACGTTGATGATCTGCGATGCCGCCTGGTAGGACTGCTGGTAGCGCACCATGTCGGCGGCTTCCTCGTCGAGGTTGACACCCGATACCGAGTCGCGTTGACCGCTGAGCTGGGTGTTGATCGCATCCTGCGCGCTGCGGCCATATTCGGCTTGGCTGGCGCTACTGCCCACGGTCGAGGTGAGCTGGCTGACGCTCTGCGTCAAGGACACGCTGCCGCCATTGAACAATCCGCTGCCATCCAGCCCGGCCAGCGCGTTCGCGTTGCCGTTGTCGCTCGAACCCGGCGCATTCGCGCCGATGGCAAATTGATCGCCGCTATTGGGCGTGCCGCTCAAGGTCACCTGCCAGCCATTCATGCTGATCGGCGTGCCGCTGACGTAGCTGAACGAGCCGGCGCCGTTGATCGAATACGTGTTGGCTGATGTGAACTGGATCGTGGTCGGATTGAGCAAGTTCGAATTCGTCGAGTCGAGCACCTGCACTGCACCGAGGCTGGCGTTACCGGTATTGCTGATCGTGGCCGAACCACGCAGCGGACTCGCCGCCGCAATGCGACTCGGGTCGGTGATCGCGACTTTGATCTGGCCTGCAGCATCGGCCGTCGGTCGCACCAGGAAGCTGTCACCGCTCGCGGCACTGCCGCTGGTCACGATACTGACGCCGGCGACGACAAACGGCGAAACCGCGGTGCCGGCGCCACTCATGCTCAACGCTGCACCGCTCGCCGCATCGCTGGCGGCCCAGTTGCTACCGTCATAACTCAGCACGACGTTGCCACTGCCGAGTGCCGCCGGATCGCTGACGCTGGCGCTCAGACTGGCGCTGCCGCTATTCGTGACGCGCGGCGAGACAACCGGCGTCGGCACACTGAAAAAATTGCCGCCGAGGTTGCCGTACAGATCCATGCCGGCTCGATGTTGCGTATTGAACGTGGCGACCAGGCCGGCTGCGGTGCGCCCGAGCTGACTCGTGGTAGGGTCGAGGACGTCGTGGCGGAATTGCAGCACGCCACCGAGTTCGCCACCGACACCGCTATCCGATAAAGCGATTGGGCCAGCGGCACTCGCCAGTGCCAGGCTATGTCGCGTGGCCTGATACGGGTCGGCGACCGTGGTCAGCGCTTGCGCATGATTGCCAAGGATCAGGGTTTGTCCGCCGGTCGTAAAAACATTCAGTGCGCCATCGTCCTGCGCGACCGTGGTCACGCCGATTTTTGCCGAAAGCTGCTGGATCAACTGATCGCGTTGATCGAGCAGATCGTTCGGCTGCGCACCACCCGCCGCACCGGTCTGGGCGACGATCTGCTGGTTCAGCGCGGCAATGTTTTGCGTCAACTTGTTGACGTCGATCACACCCGCTCCGAGGCGCTGATCGGCTTCGCCATCCATCTGCGCCAACTGGCTCTGCATCGAATGAAAGCGGTTGACGAGATTCTGCGCATTGCCCAGCAGCGACTGGCGCGCCGCGGCGGAGGTTGGATCGCTTGCCACCGCCTGGGTTGCATCGAAAAAATTCGACATCGGCTGGGCGATGCCGGTAGCGCTGTTCGACACCAGTTGGTCGACGCCGCTGGCAAGGCTCGAAAGCTGGGTCAGGCGCCCGAGCTCACCGCCGCTCTGCAGCGCACGCCCGGCCAGAATGCCATCGACGATGCGCTGCACGCTGCCCACGTGGACACCGCTGCCGACAAAGCCGAAACCATAGAACTGGCCGGCATTGGTCGCCAGATTGACCCGCTGTCTGCTGTATCCGGGCGTGTTGACGTTGGCAACGTTGTTGCCGATGGTTGCCAGCGCGCGTTGAAATGCGAGGAGGGCGGAAGTACCTGTAGCGAGAATGTCGGACATGGGTCACCTGCTCGCTAATATCGGCACGTCGCGCGCATTCTGAAGCGCTTGATCGAACACCGGGCTGTTGGCGATGGATGCAATCTTTGCGGCATACGCCGGATCGGTCGCGTAACCGGCCTTCTGCATGGCATGCGCGAAACCGGTGGCGTCCGCGGTGCCCAGTGCCGCCGCATAACGCGGGTTGGACTTGAGCAGGCGGACATAGTCATCGAAGCTGTCGCCGACCGAGGCGTAGCTGCGGAACGATGCGGTTTCGCGGTGGAATGATCCGTTCGCGAACTCGCTGGTCGGCAGATCGACTTGCGCGCCGTGCCAGCCCTGGCTGGCCTTGATGCCAAACAGGTTGTGCGCACCGCCGACCGATTTGCCCCAGCCGGTTTCCAGCGCCGCCTGGGCGACCAGCGCCTTCGGGCTGACACCAAGCTCGGCGGCGGCGCGTTGCGCATGCGGCCAGACACTCGCGACAAATGCTTCGGGCGACATCGCCCGGTTCGTGCTGCTATGCACGTTAGTCGGCGCTGCGATCGCGGCGCTGGCCACCGGCGTTGCAGCACGCGCGCTGATGGCGGGCGAGGGCGCTGGCGCGCGCGTCACCGGCAGCGCGAGGGGGGCCACCGGTACTGCGCCGGGGGGCAAAATCGTCCTGCCGTTATCGGTCGCGATTGGGCGCTGCGGCGGCAAGGCACGCGTGTAGTGGGCCAGCGAGATCGCGTGCGAGGTTCTGGTTACTGCACCGAGTGCAGCGGCTTTTTCCGGCGTCTGTCCGAGCGCACGCTGGATGATCGGCGCCAGCCCGAGGCCTCTGCCGCGGGTCAGCTGGGTCGCCAGTTCGTGGTCATACATCTCGCGATAAGTTTGCGATTCGCCCGGAAACATCGAATCGCCAAAACTGGCCTGGCGCATGCTTTTCACCAGTTGTTCGGCAAACACACTCTCGAACTTGGTCGCGGTTTTTTTGGTCGCCTCGGGATCGCGTTTTGCGGCGGCCATGCGCAAGGTTTCCAGCGAACCGAAATCACTGAGATCGGAAACCCGTGCGTTCATGGCGACAGCCTGCTGGTGCGATATTTCGCCATGACCGAATCAAATCACTTCTAGCTCGGCGCGCAACGCACCGGCCTGTTTGAGCGCTTCAAGGATCGCGACAAGGTCGCCTGGCGCGGCACCGACCTGATTCACCGCCCGCACGATCTGCTCCAGTGAAACGCCGCCCGCGAACAGGAACATGCGGCTCGAATCCTGTTGCACCTTAACCTCGGAACTTGGCGCGACCACGGTTTGTCCCTCGCTGAGCGCGCCCGGCTGGCTGACACTCACATGTTCGGCAATGGTGACCACCAGCGAACCGTGCGCTACCGCAGCCGGCATGACCCGGACGTGCGCACCGATCACGATCGTGCCCGTGCGCGCGTTGATCACCACCTTGGCCGGCGCATCGCCGGGTTCCAGCTCGACATTTTCGACACGGGAAAGAAAACGCATGCGCTGAGTTGGGTCGAATGGTGCGCGCACCGAAATGGTGACTGC
>Ga0123337_10005208_pt1 | contig 12885 bp, 10 predicted proteins | sample frozenSSSSmetaG_FD_89792 | JGI IMG/M metagenome (GOLD analysis project Ga0123337, IMG submission 89792) | Glacier valley bacterial and archeal communities from Borup Fiord, Nunavut, Canada, to study Microbial Dark Matter (Phase II) -... | ecosystem: Environmental > Aquatic > Freshwater > Ice >...
ACGAACCGCCTTCTCTGCGAGAGGCTTCCGCCAACGCGCAGCGTCTCGTTAGAGAAGAACGCCTTCGCGTAGCGTCTCATAGAGAAGGACGCAAAGAGAAGAAAGAAAAAAGAGATAATGAGGGTATTATTATTTGTCGAGATGATCGCAATTGGGAAAATTTTACTAATCGTATCCACCAAGTTATTACTGAAGTCGAAAGTTTTAAAAGACAGTTAATTTGTGTGAATCGAGTTATATCTAGCTAAAAACGACGTAGAAATTTATCTATTTAATAAGTGTAGTTAAAATTCCTAAAAGATTATCCACAGGGTTAAGATAGATTTCATTTAAATCAATATTCACCACCTGATTTTCTAGCTTTAAAAATCGCCAAATGCTTCCTGTAGTCACAACTCCATAGATAGACGTAATCACATTCCCTTGATTTTGATTAAATGTTTGGGCAGCTAACATTTCTGCAATACATTGAGGTGTAACAGCATTTAAATTTTCCTTTTTAGCTTCGACAATCATAATCAACGGTGCTTCAATACTCAGTTGTTCTCTGGATTTACTAATTAAAAAGTCACAAATTCCATTCAGACCTTTTTCAATATCAACATTAAATTCAGTACCAGAAAACAAGCTAATATCGGGATTTATCTCTTTTAATTCTCCTAAGATTGGGGCAATCAAAAATTCTGACCTAGCTTTTTCTGTATTAATTGCACCCGCTAGAGGTAAATTTCGCCTTAAGGTTTCTTTGAGCCAATTACTAGGTGACATCGGCTCACTTTCTATTAGTCCACTTTGTTCGATAAGTTTAATATTAAATCTGGTTTTAATTTCTTCAAGTTTAAAGTCACTATATGACATATAACTAGTTATTTTTTTATCAGGTATTTTTGATAACATCTAATTTGCATCATGCCAGCAAGATTGTCAGCCGATAATAGTTAGATTTTATCCAGACAATATTCAGATGTCCCCTAAATCACCATAAGATAATTAGCGCGGTATTTCTAAGATTGAGGAAGATTAAATGACACTATTACAAGATAAAGTCGCAATTGTCACAGGTGGATCACGAGGAATTGGGCGAGCGATCGCAATTGAATTAGCCACACAAGGAGCGATCGCAGTTGTCAATTATGCCAGTTCTAGTGCAGCTGCTGAGGCAGTTGTTACAGAAATTATCGCAGCCGGAGGTCAAGCGATCGCTATCCAAGCTGACGTTTCTAAAATCGATCAAGTAGACGCGCTAGTTAACGCCGTCATCGAAAAGTTCAGCCGTGTGGATATCTTAGTCAACAACGCAGGTATTACCCGCGACACCCTGCTTTTGCGTTTGAAGCCAGAAGATTGGCAAGCTGTGATAGACCTTAATTTAACTGGTGTTTTCTTATGTACACGCGCCGTCAGTAAAATCATGCTGAAGCAGCGATCGGGGCGGATTATCAACATTACCTCCGTAGCTGGGCAAATCGGCAACCCAGGTCAATCAAACTACAGCGCCGCCAAAGCAGGTGTAATCGGCTTCACCAAAAGCGTTGCCAAAGAACTCGCTTCTCGCGGGATTACCGTTAACGCCGTCGCCCCTGGATTCATCGCCACCGACATGACCAGCAATCTCAACAAAACAGAAGATATTCTGAAATACATCCCACTCGGTCGCTTCGGTCAGCCCGAAGAAGTCGCCGGGATGGTGCGCTTCCTCGCCGCCGATGCCGCCGCCGCTTACGTTACCGGACAAGTTTTTAATGTCGATGGCGGTATGGTAATGGGGTGAATAGTTCTGAGTTAGGAGTTAGGAGTTAGTAATTTTTGTAGGGTGCGTTAGCCTACGGCGTAACGCACCCTACAATTTATATTTCTTCATATACATTAAATTTTTCTCCCCGACTCGACTTACTTAGAACCTCCTCAAAAGTAAACCCTACCTTAATGCCGCCAAATCCTTAGTTAAAGCCCTCATCCACCACCTCATAAGGAATCCCTAGCAGTATTCACAGTTGCAAATTTAATGCTGATTAGCTGATTTGACAACAGCGAACCTTTGGAGAAAACAAAACCCGCCGAACCAAAAAATAAAATGCTGTAGCCACAAGGGTAAATTCACAGTTTCTTAGTAAGTTACCAGATATATTTTACGCCTTATGTGAGTTAAAAATTCTCAAGCAATATCAAAGGTTTCAGCCTTAGCTTTAATCGTAAACTCGAGCCTTATGAACGAAACTACGTTGTTTCAGCCTCCAACTCACATAAGCCGTATTTTTGCTTTGAGTTTGTATGCTTGCATAATAAAAAGAATGATTTGAAAAACTAAGCCATTAGTAAGTTACTTATATTACATTTTGTATGTTTACAACTTTGTTTACAACTTATACTTTAATATCAGTCTAGTCAATTGATTTCCTTAGTAATCAAACAAACGGCAGATATTATAATATAAAAATGGAAACACTCACAAACAACAAAAAACAAAAAAAAGAAACCCACAACACAAAAAATGTACCCTTGTACCCTGAAATTCTAGATGAACAACTAGAAGTAGTTGCTGGCGGCGGGCTGGCAGGCTGCCAAGTAGGGCGGGCTGCCAACATATTACACGGGGGAACATATTGTCCTAAACATGGCGGCAAATAGCATAAATAGCATTTTCTGTAGCACAAAAACTTGTACAAGTTGTACATTAATCCCCTAATCACGCAGCAACCATAGCCCGGTTAGCCCGCACAAATTTCTTGGCCACTCTTGTCAAATCCGGTTTCGGTTCCGATACCTGGCACTGCCAAATATCCAGTTGACCAGGTGAAGACTTGTCCCGATAATGTAGTTTGCGTGAAAGTTTTTTACCAGCCAGTAACTTGCTACCCCATGTAGAGGTTCTGGCTGTTTTTATCTTAGGTTTATATCGCTGACAGAAACCACGGTATTTTTTTGCACATTCATCCAAACTTTTCCCCAAGGTTAAAAAAGCAGGATGCCATTGTGACAAACCATCATCAGTCAATCTGTCATAGCTACCGTAATTAGAGAAATCGTAGAAAAAACCCTGTTTTATGCTTGCGGCTTTCGGATTAGCATGGATATAACGAAGAGTATTTAACGCTCTGTTGATATCAGATGATGGAAAACCTTGAGACCAATATCGCTTTTCCCAAAAATGACCTGTCCGATTCAGCATTCGGTTAAAGCACATTGCACTGTACCAATTCAGAAAATGCATGATTTTAGGTAAATGCTCTGGTTGTGCTGGCTCTATCAAATAATGAACATGATTAGACATGATACATACCGCATATAGTTTAAACCCATATTTGTCTATAGCCTTTTTAATGACATAAAGAAATATTTCACGACATTCTTGCTGCGCTAGGTTAAATTCCCGATTGTTACAACGGGTTGTAATGTGGTAAGAGAATCCAACTTGAAGATTACGGGGAAGTCTTGGCATACAACTGGATTGCATAGATGCAGAATATTCAGTTAAGAGGTATCGGCTCAATAATTCGGGGTAGCGCAAGAAAATTATGATCTTAGAGGTCGCGCCATTATAGAATATGACACATGACTTTAGGAGGAACTACAAGTCTTTGATACTTCACATCACAAACAACTTTTAAAATATCCTCTAAAAAAAATAGATAAAAATTTCTACTTAAAATATTAATGTATAATCTTACAATTTTAGAGCAAGACACGGCTGTTAACTATGAAGAATTAACTTATCCCTACTACCGCCGATTGCTGCAAGAATTAACACCAGAAAAATCTGTCGTTGCGATAGGAGTAGAATTAGAATCAGAACCAATTGGATTAATTTTAGCAACCTATTGGAATTCCTCAGACGATTCAACAATCTACGCTAAAATTCTCTCACTGTTCGTCGTACCATCTTATCGTTGTCAAGGGTTAGGCAAAGCCTTACTTGGACGAATGGAAACAGAACTTCAAAGCCGTGGTTGTTCCGAAGTTTCCTTAAGTTATCTAGAAAGCCCCAATTCACCGACTCTAGAAAAAATTCTCAACCAGTCCAACTGGACAGTACCAAACGCTACTGCTTTGATTTGCTATGCAAGTAGAGTCAAGCTAGAACAGGCGAGTCAGCCTCACTTGATTGAATATCTAGAGAAACTGGAAAAGAAGTTACCGCCTAGCTATACTATCTTTTTTTGGCGCGATTTAACTGCCCAAGAGCGCGAGGCTATAGAAAGCCAAATGCAAACAGATACTCTAGTTAGACGATTTAACCCGTTTACAGAAGAAAGTAAGATTGAACCGCTTAATAGTTTAGGGCTACGATATCAAGACCGAATAATTGGTTGGATGATTACCCATCGCACAGCACCCGACACTATTCGCTACACCCTACTTTTTGTTGAACCAGATTTTCAGCCATTGATCCGTAGTATTCTGATGTTAGTAAAATCTATCCTTATTCATGTAGAAAAAGCTCCAGAGGCAACCAAAGCCACCTGGCGAACTGAAATTAATAACGCGCCAATGGTAAATTTCATATATCGCCGACTCGCTCCTTATTTAGATGAAATCCGCAAATCTTTTCTCAGTACCAAATCTTTGAAAGCATAATAAGTAAGAGCTATGAAATATCAGTGGGTGAGGCAGCAAAGCGGAGAAGATTGTGCTGCTGCTAGTTTGGCAATAGTTAGCAAACATTACGGGCGTAATCTCAGCATTAACCGCATCCGGGAATTAGTCGGCACTGGAGAAGGCGGTACGACAATGCTAGGTTTGAAGCGGGGCGCTCAGGAGTTGGGCTTCAAAACTAAAACAATCCAAGCTGCACCAGAAATTCTTGACGAATTGAATGAATTTACCCTGCCAGCTATCATCTATTGGAAGGGCTATCACTTCATCGTTCTGTACGGTCAAAAAGGCAATAAGTACGTAGTTTCAGATCCAGCGTTAGGTATTCGCTATCTCAGTCGCCAAGAAATAACTAAAGGTTGGGAGGGTTGGATAATGATGTTACTAGAACCAAACCCCGATCTATTTTTTTCTCAGCCAGACGATAACAATGCAGCCAGCCCAATTGATAGTTTTGTGCAGCGAATTTGGCTATATCGGGGGGTTCTCGCTAAACTGTTGCCGATTAATTTTGTAGTAGGCTTATTAGCCTTGGCTACACCGTTGCTGTTGCAATTTCTCACTGACCAAATCTTAGCTAAATCTGACAGTCAAAAACTAACACTTGTAGCTATTGGTGTAGTTCTTTTATCACTATTTAGCAGCACTTTAAGCTGGTTTCAGTCCAATTTAGTTGCCTATTTTGCGGAACGCTTACAAACTGGTCTGAAAAGAGATTTTGTTCAACAAATTCTCCACCTACCCCTTTCTTATCACGAAGCCCGCCGAAGTGGAACTGCTATCCGCAGATTATCAGATATTCAAAGCATCAATTTTTTAGTATCGCAGCTAATTATAGAACTACCAATTAAAGGATTTACTGGCATAGTTGCTGTTGGCTTTATCTTTGTTTATAGCTGGAAGCTGGCATTAATTATCATTGCTATTGGTGCGGTGATGACTTTATCTACAATTGCCTTTCAACCTGCTATCGAACAAACCACCTACTATTCATTTTCCGTAGCTGGAGAAAACTCAGGGGTTTTATCGGAAGCTTTCACGGGTGCGCTAACGCTGAAAAGTATAGCCGCAGCCCCTCAACTGTGGCAAGAAATCAAAGAACGTTTAGAGCATGAAGCCAACTCAAATTTTCGTGCAGCTAAAATTCGGATAGCTAATAATCTGTTCTCAGATACAATGTCTGCTTTGGGGACTGTAGCTTTACTGTGGTATGGTAGCACTCTCGTCTTTCACAGCGAGTTAACAATCGGGCAGCTAATTGCTATCTATGGTTTAAAAGAAAGTTTTTTACAGTTGGTTAGCACGTTAGTTAGATTTGTAGCTGATTTTACCCAAGTCAAAGCAATTACCCAATTATTAGCAGAACTATTCGGTTACACCCCAGAAAATCTCGGTGACGAGCAAAAACCGATTGTGACAATCTCCGAAAAGGCTAATATTAGTTGTAACAATCTGAATTTTCAATATCCTGGTAGGGTGAGGTTATTAGAAAACTTATCTGTTACTATTCCCGGTGGAATGGTTGTAGCTTTAATTGGTAGATCCGGCTGTGGTAAGAGTACGTTAGCTAAATTACTGCCTGGATTCTACCCACTACAATCGGGAAATATCTGCATTGGTGAGATAAAGCTTCAAGACTTACCTCTGGATTGTCTGCGCCAACAGATAGCATTAGTACCTCAAGAGGCATTTTTCTTTAGGCGATCAATTATTGCTAACTTCCGATTAAGTGCGCCCAACGCGACTTTTGATGAAATTGTTACCGCTTGCCAAATAACAGGAGCAGATGAATTTGTTAGCCAATTTCCGCAAAAGTATGATACTATACTGGGCGCAGTGGCGGCAAATGTTTCTGGAGGACAGAAGCAGCGATTAGCGATCGCCAGGGCAATCATCAATAATCCACCAATTTTAATTTTAGATGAATCTACAGCTAATTTAGATCCTTTAACTGAAGCCGAAGTTTTAGATGGTCTTTTAGCTAATCGTCGGGGTAAAACAACGATTTTAATTAGCCACCGCCCAAAAGTTATCAATCGAGCCGATTGGATAGTGCTATTGGAAAAAGGTAAATTACAGTTTACTGGTTCTATAGAAGAGTTTCGCTCGTTAGATGGAAAACATTTAGAATTTATTAATCCTTAAAGCCTAAACCAAAGGGAAAATTATGCCACTGTGCATTTTCACAAAGGCTCGAAATTTTTCCCAGTTGGTGATTTTGTGGTTATGACCAGGCGACTGATTCCGCCTTACCTGTTTATATCACCCAACAGCCCGTGGTAGACATCCCTTTTATCCAGAGAATAAACCATAGTAGGGCTAGCATTACAATGCTCACCCTACAAGCAACTAAGGCTGCTGGCGTATCCTTTGCCAGATAGTAAAGCCCAAAAGAATGATAATGCTACTGGCGGTAGCTGCCATCACAGCCAAACTCATACCTTGTATTCTCATTGCCAGCAAGTTGAAAACTAAGGTAATTGACCAAAGCGTGAACGCAGCATTGCGCTGGGAGAGTCCCCAAGCAAGTAAGCGGTGGTGCAGGTGGTCTTTGCCAGGAGTACTCAGAGGGTTATGTCCTGCTAGTAGCCGCCGCACAAATACTTGAGTGGTATCTACCACTGGCAACAACAGAAATAAAACCGTAGGAATTAGCGCATAAACTGTGTTTTGTTGCAGTTTGCCTAAAATACTAGTTGCTGCCAGCACATAGCCGAAAAAGTAGGCTCCGGCATCACCCATAATAATTCGTGACGGATGGAAATTATGGCGCAAAAAGCCTAGTGCAGCACCTCCCAAGGCTGCGAGTACCAAAATTGCTGCTGCACGGTTATTAAATTGGGCTGCAACCGCCAACAAACTCATGGCGGTAATAAAGCTGATTCCTCCTGCCAAACCATCCATCCCATCCATCAAGTTGATGGCGTTGGTAATCCCTACTACCCACAGTACTGTTAGCAACATGGACAGGAGCGAGTCGATGGGGGTGCCAAACATCACTTTGACGCTGATGCCATTAGCTACCAGCAACAGTGCGGTGACAACTTGCGTCCACAATCGAACAGAGGGCGGTAAGCCGAACTGATCATCGATAAAGCCTACAAGGACTAATATCGAACCCCCCAACAGAATAGTGAGTACCTGAGCCAAGACGTTTTGGAGTTCGATCGGTCGTAAAAGGCTAGCTAATACCATCGCGGCAATTACACCCGCATAGATAGCCAGCCCCCCAGCATTGGGTAAAGGTTCTCGGTTGAGTCGCCGGGCGTTGGGTTGGTCAGCCCAACCTACCCGCAAGGCAAATTTGCGTACTGTCGGAATTAAACGCCACGTTACAACCCAAGCCAAGAGGAACGTAAATACAACCGCCAACCAGCCGGTGCCGCGAGGGTCGGCAATACCGAGGGACTTAAGGGAGTTCTCTAGATTCATCTCCCAATTCAAGCATTACTGCCTGTATCTAATATGAGCATCACCTGTATATTAATCAATTTTTTTATTTCCATTTATAAATTGAGCGGCTTGGAAGATTAGCACTCTTGACGTGTGAGTGCTAAATTGTCTAATGAAAGCGCTGGAGAAATAAAACATGGCAAAAATTATTGCATTTAACGAGGAATCGCGGCGAGCTCTAGAAAGGGGTGTTAATGCCCTTGCCGATGCCGTAAAAATCACCTTGGGGCCTAAAGGTCGCAATGTCCTTTTAGAGAAAAAATTTGGCGCACCTCAAATTGTCAACGATGGTATCACTGTTGCCAAGGAAATTGAATTAGAAGATCCTCTGGAAAATACTGGTGCGAGACTCATGCAGGAAGTAGCATCAAAAACTAAAGATGTTGCTGGAGATGGCACCACTACCGCCACAGTTTTAGCACAAGCCTTAATTCGGGAAGGTTTGAAGAACGTCGCGGCGGGTAGTAACCCAGTTAGCTTGAAGCGCGGCATCGACAAAACTATTGAGGCACTGGTAAAAGAAATTGCCAGGGTAGCCAAGCCAGTAGAAGGAAGCGCGATCGTTCAAGTTGCTACTGTCTCTGCTGGTAACGATGAAGAAGTTGGCCAAATGTTAGCCGAAGCAATGGAAAAAGTCACCAAAGATGGTGTAATTACCGTTGAAGAATCTAAATCTCTCACAACTGAATTAGAAGTAGTTGAGGGGATGCAGATTGACAGGGGCTATATTTCTCCCTACTTTGTCACCAACAACGAGCGGCAAATCGTCGAATTTGAAAACGCCCGTATCCTGGTGACAGATAAAAAAATCAGCAGCATCCAAGATTTAGTGCCGATTTTGGAAAAAGTCGCCCGTTCCGGTCAGCCCTTGCTAATCATCGCTGAAGATGTCGAAGGTGATGCTTTGGCAACTCTAGTGGTGAACAAAGCGCGGGGTGTATTGGCCGTGGCTGCAATTAAAGCGCCTGGGTTTGGCGATCGCCGCAAAGCTTTGTTAGAAGATATTGCGATTCTCACCGATGGACAGTTGATTTCTGAAGAAATCGGCTTAAGTTTGGATACTGCTGCTCTAGAAGCGCTGGGAACTGCCCGCAAAATCACCATTGACAAAGAAACCACGACAATTGTAGCTGGCAGTGTTACCAAGCCAGAGGTACAAAAACGGATTGCTCAAATTCGCCGGCAGTTGGAAGAAACTGATTCTGACTACGATCAAGAAAAATTACAAGAACGCATCGCCAAGCTCGCTGGCGGTGTGGCAGTGATTAAAGTGGGTGCGGCAACCGAAACCGAACTCAAAGACCGCAAACTGCGGATTGAAGACGCGTTGAACGCTACTAAAGCCGCCGTGGAAGAAGGTATTGTTCCTGGTGGTGGCACAACCCTAATTCACTTAGCTAAGACGGTAGAAGCGATTAAAAACAGCCTGCAAGATGAAGAGGAAAAGATTGGGGCTGATATTGTCGGACGAGCGCTAGAAGCTCCCTTGCGCCAAATAGCAGACAACGCCGGTGCTGAAGGTTCTGTGATCGTCTCTAGAGTCCGCGATACCGACTTCAACATTGGCTACAACGCCGCTACCGGGGAATTTGAAGACTTGATCGCCGCTGGCATTATTGACCCTGCCAAAGTCGTGCGTTCAGCTTTGCAAAACGCCGGTTCCATTGCTGGTTTGGTCTTAACCACCGAAGCGATCGTGGTTGAAAAGCCGGAGAAGAGATCGGCTGCTCCTGCCCCTGACATGGGCGGCATGGGTGGCATGGGCGGCATGGGCGGCATGGGCGGCATGGGTGGTATGTTCTAACTTCTGCTGACTTAGATAAATATTTTTTTAGCAGTTTGTCTTTCCAAGGCAAACTGTTTTTTATAGTATTGCTGATTACGAGGCAATATGTTATACCAATTCGTAATTCGTAATTCGTCAGATTAAATCTGGCTGATAAGCAAATTACCCACCTAAATAATTGCGTAATTTAGATATTACCGTCTTTGGATTAAATTTTGTAAAATTATGTGTAAGTCATTAGTTTTCCTAGTCAGTTGTTTTTAGTACTGATAAATGACCAATGACAAATGACTAATAACTATTAGGTAATATTTAATGGCACGAAAACTGCGCCGCCTCCCCAAAATAGTAAATAGGCCATATGAAGATGAGTTCTATCACCAACCAGGGACTATACCTGGAACCATTATTATTGATGCAGATGCTCCACCACCGATAATTTTCTTGATTGACTATAACCAAACCAATTTTATCCACGAACAAATAGCAACCCCAGAGGAGTGTCTCCCATATCTGGAGATGGAATCTATTTCTTGGGTAGATGTACAAGGTTTAGGCAGTCAAGACATATTACAACGGTTGGGTAAAGTTTTTAAGTTACATCCTCTAGTTTTAGAAGATATAGTCAATGTACCGGAGCGTCCCAAAACAGAGGATTATGAAGACCAATTGCTATTCATTAGCCGCATGGTAGTACCAAAGGAAAGAACATGTGGTTTTCATAGCGAGCAAGTGAGTTTGGTATTAGGTAAAAATTATTTGCTGACAGTCCAAGAGGAACCAGAACATGATTGCTTTGAAGCGGTGCGATCGCGAATTGAAAAAAATAAAGGTATCATCCGCAAACAGGGAGCGGATTATTTAGCTTACGCTGTGTTAGATGCAATTATTGATGGCTTTTTCCCAGTGCTGGAACTTTATGGGGAGCGAATCCAAGAGTTAGAGGAGGAGGTAATAGTTAAACCTACCCCACAAACACTACAAAACATTCATCAAATTAGGCGAGAATTACTGCAACTACGTCGTGCTATCTGGCCTCAGCGAGATGCAATTAATTCTTTGATTCGAGATGGCAGTGATTTGATTAGTGAAGAAGTGCGAATCTACCTGCGAGATTGTTATGACCATACGGTGCAAGTGATGGATATGGTAGAAACTTACCGAGAACTAGCATCTGGATTAATGGATGTGTACCTTTCGGCAGTGGGCAACAAAATGAATGAAATCATGAAGGTGCTAACAATAGTTTCAACAATTTTTATTCCACTGACTTTTGTGGCAGGAATATATGGGATGAATTTCAATACTGAAAAATCGCCATATAATATGCCTGAATTGAATTGGTATTGGGGCTATCCACTTTGCTTGGCAGTGATGGGGGCGATCGCATTTGGGTTACTATTCTTTTTTTGGCGACGAGGCTGGCTGCAAAATTCTGTAACAATCAAGCGCAATTAAAGATTACAAATGAGCGATGAGTTGAATATACATTAGACTTCTTGCATAAATCAAAAAAAGAACCCCACCCCGCCTTTGACTTACGTCAAATTCTCCCCTCCCCGCAGGCGGGGAGGGGCTGGGGGTGGGGTGTTAGGGACTTTTACAAGAGGTTTATTCATTAGCACCGGGAGTTAGGATTCTGAGTTATGAGGAGTAGCGACCAGAATTTAATAGTTTTGACGATTTATATTATCGGTGTTTCCTATGTTTTTAACCGCATGGTTGAATCCATCGACGACCAAATTAAGTTTGAGTTTAAAAAAGGAATCCTTGACGAGCAACTCAAAGAACAAAATCTCGACGATAAAATTGGAATTTCCTTTAAACTCAAATCCTCATACCCAATTGACGATTTGAAAGATTTAGGAATTAGCATTGAAAATAAATCTGATAATGTTGCCGTATACGTTGACTGGGACAACAGCTCTTTGGTAGTTGAACATAGTAAGCAATCGCGCCGCGTGATTCGGAAATCACCAGACTTAACCCGCGACTTAGCAGTACCCCAAAGTCCCAGTTTGATTGCCCCCAAGACAACACTTTTGGAAACGGTGACAGCAGAAGATGTTTTCGAGCGCGATCAAGTAACTGGAACTTACTTAGCTAAAAAACCACTAATTGATATTAATGGGCTGCAAAAAGGGCAAAAAAAGTTGTACAACGACTTTATTAACAGAAGAAAGGAATTGGACTTTTCCCTGCAACTGGTGCTACGGATATCTGAAGTGCGTTTAGGTCTATCCCCAGGTCGTGATTTCCCTGCCATTAGCATTATCAATTGTCCTTTCACAGTCAGGAAACTACCTTGGACTTACGCTCTACCTTGGAATAAAAAAAAGTAATGTCATGTCAACATACTATGCCAACCAAGTTAAGATTACACTGGATCTTAAGGAGAGAGTAGGCGCAGGCGGTTGCAGATCAGTCATAGTCACTGGTTTGAGGAAAGTCCGGACTCCCGAAAGACCAAACTTGCTGGATAACGTCCAGTGCGAGCGATCGTGAGGATAGTGCCACAGAAAGATACCGCCAATTAGTCATTAGTCATTAGTCATTAGTCATTTGTAAAAGAACAAAGGACAAATGACAAAGGACAAATTTGGTAAGGGTGCAAAGGTGCGGTAAGAGCGCACCAGCAGTATCGAGAGGTGCTGGCTCGGTAAACCCCGGTTGGGAGCAAGGCGATAGGAACTACGGTTGGTCTTTTACCAGTTCCGCTCAATGAGAGCCGCTAGAGGCGTCTGGTAACAGGCGTCCCAGATAGATAACTGCCCTCGCAAGAGAACAGAACCCGGCTTATGTCCTGCTCTCTCCCCTGTAATGGAGTATGAACCTTTGACGGTTTGTACTCTATTATTTTTTGTACGGGTTTTGGGCGTAAGCGAAGCTCGTCGTAGACATCGCTAATTCATCATTTAGAGCATTCCCAGTATCTCTAATGCTGTATCCAGATGCCATCTGACCCGATAGAGTCCAAACAGCTTCTCTTGACTATACCGTGCTGGGTACTCTAGTTTCTTTCTCTCCATCGTCACCTTGAGTAATGCTGACTG
>Ga0123337_10005209_pt1 | contig 12885 bp, 17 predicted proteins | sample frozenSSSSmetaG_FD_89792 | JGI IMG/M metagenome (GOLD analysis project Ga0123337, IMG submission 89792) | Glacier valley bacterial and archeal communities from Borup Fiord, Nunavut, Canada, to study Microbial Dark Matter (Phase II) -... | ecosystem: Environmental > Aquatic > Freshwater > Ice >...
GACGATCTCGGCGAACGGATCGAAGGCGCCGGTATTGATCTGCCCGGCCTGGGCAATCACCACCTTGGGACCGCTCAGCGGCTTGATCGCCGCCTCGAGCGCCGATGGCAGCATGCGGCCCTCGGCGTCCGTCTCGATGGTGATGACGCGCTTGCGGCCGAAGCCGATCAGCTGCAGCGACGAAAACAGCGAGGAATGCGCGTCAGCGCCGATCAGCACATGCACCGGCGGCGCCCCGAACAGCCCGTCGGCATCGGGATCCCAGCCGGCCTTGAGCAGCGTGCCGGTGCGGGCGGCGGCGAGGCAGGTGCCATTGGCCACCGTAGCGCCGGTACCGAAACCGATGCCGCTTTCGGCCGGTAGATCGAGGATGTCGAGCAGCCAGCGCTCCGCCATTTCCTCGAGCGCCGCGGCCGCGGGCGCAGTGGACTGGTAGCCGGCATTCTGCCCCCAGGCGCTGACCAGCATGTCGGCGGCAACGCCGGCCGGATGCGAGGCACCCATCACCCAGGCGAAAAAGCGCGGGCCGACGGTCGGCATCAGGCCGGGGCCGGCGAGCTCGGCAAGTTCATCGATGATGGTCGAGGCGTCGGTGCCGGTTTCGGGCGTGGGTGCCGCCAGGCGCTCGCGCATAGCGTGATAGTCGAGCGCCGGCCGCGCCGAGCCGGCAGGCAGGGTCTCGCGGTAGCGCGCGCCATGCTCGACGGCGCGGCCCAACAGCGATCGAAGGTCGGTAGTCATCATATGTCTCCCTCGTTCACCGAGGGAGACATAGCTGTCCTGAAGCCGGGATGAACGAACTGCGATCAGGCCTGCAGGCGCTTCAAAATCGCGGCGCCCATTTCCTCGGTGCCGACGGTCTTGCGGTTGTCCTGCGCGATGTCGCCGGTGCGGAGGCCATCGGCCAGCACGCCCGAGATGGCGGCTTCGAGCCGGTCGGCCAGCACCACCATGTTGAACGAGTAGCGCAGCGCCATCGCAAAGCTCGCCAGCATGGCGATCGGGTTGGCGATGCCCTTGCCGGCAATGTCCGGGGCCGAGCCGTGCACCGGCTCGTACAGCGCCTTGCGCTTGCCGGTCGCCGGATCGGGCGCCCCGAGCGAGGCGGACGGCAGCATGCCGAGCGACCCGGTGAGCATGGCGGCCGCGTCCGACAGGATATCCCCGAACAGGTTGTCGGTGACCATCACGTCGAACTGCTTGGGGTTGCGCACCAGCTGCATCGCCGCGTTGTCGGCGAGGATGTGGTGGAACTCGACATCCGGGTAATCGGCGGCGACAGCGTGCGCGACTTCGTCCCACAGCACGCCCGACTTCATGACGTTCTTCTTGTCGGCCGAGTGCACCTTGTTCTTGCGGGTGCGCGCCAGATCGAAGGCGACGCGGACGATGCGGTCGATCTCGTAGGTTTCGTAGACCTGCGTGTCGATGGCACGCTTCTGGCCGTCGCCGAGGTCGGTGATGGTCTTGGGCTCGCCGAAATAGACGCCGCCCGTGAGTTCGCGCACGATCAGGATGTCGAGGCCCTCGATCAGCTCGCGCTTCAGCGAGCTGGCATCGGCGAGCGCCGGGTAGCAGATGGCGGGGCGGAGATTGGCGAACAGCTGCAAATCCTTGCGCAGGCGCAGCAGGCCCGCTTCCGGGCGAACATCATAGGGCACCTTGTCCCATTTCGGCCCGCCGACGGCGCCGAAGATCACCGCATCGGCGGCGAGCGCCTTCTGCATGTCCTCTTCGGAAATGGCGGCGCCGTGCTTGTCGTAGGCGCAGCCGCCGACGAGGCCGCTGTCGAAGGTAAAGTCGGTCTCGCCCTGGCTGTTGAGCCAGGCGACCACTTTCTCGACCTCCTTCATGATTTCGGTGCCGATGCCGTCGCCGGGGAGGAGGAAGAGTTTCTGGGCCATTTGTCGGTTCTCGTTAGGACTGGTGCGCGCCGATGCGCGCCGTGACTTCGATCTCGAGCTTCATCTCGGGCGTGGTGAGGCCGCACACCACCATGGTGGCGGCCGGCCGGATATCGCCGAAAGTTTCGCCCGCCACCGCGACCAGCGCCTCGTACCAGGCCATGTCGGTGATGTAGTAGCGGACGCGCAGCGTATCCTTGATGGTCGAGCCGACTTCCTCGAGGGCGCGATGGATGGTTGCAAGCGCGTTGCGAGCCTGCTGCCCGGCATCCTCGGGCATGGTCATGGTGGCGTAGTCGTAGCCGGTGGTGCCGGACACGTAGACCATGTTGCCATCGAGCACGGCACGCGAGTAGCCGATCTTTGCCTCGAACGGCGAGCCCGATGAGATGTGGATGACCATCCTGGCCTCAGCGCCGCAGCGTCACAGCCACGGGCGCGACTGCGCCATCCTGCCCTCGAAGCTGGCGATCGCCGGATCGGACTTCAACGTGCCGGCGATGTCGTCGAGGCCTTCGAGCAGCACATGCTTGCGCGAGGGGTCGATGTCGAAATGCACGGTGCCGCCATCGGGGCCTGAGATCGTCTGCGCCGCGAGGTCGACGGTGAGCGTGGCGTTCGAGCCGCGCTCGGCATCGTCCTGCAGCATGGCGAGTTGCTCGGGAGTCACCTTGATCGGCAGGATGCCGTTCTTGAAGCAGTTATTGTAGAAAATGTCGGCAAAGCTGGTGGAGATGACGCAGCGGATGCCGAAATCGAGCAGCGCCCACGGCGCGTGCTCGCGCGACGAACCGCAGCCGAAATTGTCGCCGGCGACGATGATCTTGGCGTTGCGGTAGGCCGGCTTGTTCAGCACGAAATCCGGGTTCTCGGTGCCGTCCTCGTTGTAGCGCATCTCGGAAAACAGCGCGCTGCCGAGGCCGGTCCGCTTGATCGTCTTGAGGTACTGCTTGGGAATGATCATGTCGGTGTCGATATTGATGATCGGCAGCGACGCCGCGACTCCGGTCAGGTTCGTGAACTTGTCCATGGCAGATACCCCTTTCGGTGCGGGTGTAATGACGCAAGGCAGCGGGGCTGGTCAAGGGAGACCTGCGACAGAGGTCAGCGCTCGCGGGCCTCGGATTGAATCTGTTGCTCAATCGAGCTACATATATGGGCAACAAGGAGTTCAGTCATGGCAGCCACAGCTTTTGTCCGGGCACGCATCGATGAGCAGATCCGTGACGAAGCGGCAGCGGTGCTTGGCGACATGGGACTTACTGTCTCCGACGTCATTCGCATCACTTTGACCAAGGTCGCCAGGGAAGGCGGCCTCCCCTTCGAACTCAAGACGCCCAATGCCGAGACCAGAGCTGCCATGGCGGAAGCCAGACAAATGTTGAAGACTCGTCGCGCCGGCTTTGAATCGGCCCAGGATCTGTTCGATGCCCTCGATCGGGAAACCGGCAAGTAGCAAGCGGGCGCCACCGCCACGGCTGTTCAGCTACGCCCGATCCTTCTCCAGGGACTGGGAGCGGCTGGGTCGAAGCGGCCGGTTCGACATGGTCCGCCTCAAGCAGGTGATGTTGCTCGTCATTGCCAATGACGGGCCACTGCCCGCCGAATGGAAAGACCACGAGCTGAAGGGCGAGTGGTCGGACCATCGCGAATGCCATGTCGGCGGAGACTTCCTGCTCATCTACCTCATCGACGGTACAGATGTCGTGTTCGTCCGGGCCGGGACGCATGCCGAGCTACTTGAATAACGCCCTCAGGCCGCGAGGCTGGCGCTCGCTTCCAGCCCGAGCATGAGGTTGAGGTTCTGCACCGCCGCGCCCGAGGCGCCCTTGCCGAGGTTGTCGTAGACCGCCACCAGCAGCGCCTGCGCGCGCCTCTCGTTGCTGAAGACGTGCAGCTTCATGCGGTTGGTGTCGTTGTAGATGGTGGGCTCGAGTTCAGGCGACTTCTCGAGCACTTCGAGCGGCGCGACTTCGACGAAGCTGTTCGGGATCGCCGCGAAATGCGCCCGGATCGCCTCGTGCAGTTGCGCTGCGGTCGGCACCTTGACGAGGCTCCACAGTTGCAGCGGCACGTAGGTCGCCATGCCCTGCCTGACGTTGATGACCGCGGGCTGGAACAGCGGATCATGCGTCAGTTTGGCGTAGGTGCGCATTTCGGGCAGGTGCTTGTGGTTGAAGCCGAGCGCGTAGGGGACGTAGTGGCTTGCGACGCCGCCCTCGCCCTCATAGGCCTCGATCATCTGGCGGCCGCCGCCCGAATAGCCGGAGACGGCATTGACGGTGATCGGGAAATCGGCGGGCAGCAGCCCCGCCTCGACCAGCGGCCGAACCGTGGCGATAGGGCCCTGCGGATAGCAACCGGGGTTCGAAACGCGCCTGGCATTGGCGATCTTTTCCGACTGCCCCTTGTCCATCTCGGCAAAGCCGTAAGTCCAGCCCTCGGCCACCCGGAAGGCGGTCGAGGCGTCGATCACCTTGGTCGTGTCGTTCTCGATCAGCGACACGCTTTCCCTGGCTGCATCGTCGGGCAGGCAGAGGATGGCGACGTCCGCGAGGTTCAGCAGCCGCTTCCGCTCGTCCTGGTCCTTGCGCTTGTCATGGGCGATCGAGACGATTTCGAGGTCGCGGCGGCCTTCGAGGCGCTCGCGAATCTGGAGGCCGGTGGTGCCGGCTTCGCCATCGATGAAGATCTTCGCGACCATGATTGTCTCCCTCAGGTGCAAGGAGTTGAATGCGGCGGACATATAGGGGTTGCCGCCCTCGCCTGCAAAACAAAATCAGCCGTCTAAATCAGGCCTGGCGCGGCACCCATTTCGTGCCCCAGTCCCAGAAGGCGCCGAGCACCGGTTTCAGCGCGTTGCCCTTGTCGGTGAGCAGGTAGTCGCCCTCCGCCGTCTGTTCGAGGATGCCGCAGCCGACCAGCCCCTTCAGCCGGGCCGAGAGGATGTTCTTGGCGATGCCGAGACTCCTCTGGAACTCGCCGAACTTGCGCTTGCCGCGCACCGCGTCGCGCACGATCAGCAGCGACCAGCCGTCGCCGAGGACACCGAGCGAGCGGGCGACGGGGCATTCGGCGCCCGAGGGATCAATGCGTTTCACCATTCGCCGACGATCTTTCGCGTTTCGTGGTTGCAATATGAAACTATTGCCGCTAGATCGCAACTGGTTTCAACATGAAACTATCGAGGTTCATCATGCGCCTGTCAGGCAAGACGGCATTCATCACCGGCGGCAATGCGGGCATCGGGCTCGCCACCGCCAGACTGTTCGTCGCCGAGGGCGCGAAAGTCGCCATCACCGGCCGCAACGCCGAGACGCTGGCCGCGGCGAAGCGCCAGCTGGGCGATGGCGTGCTCACCTTCGTTACCGACGTGCTCGACGATGCGGCTATGGCGCGGGCCTTTACCGACACCGCGGCAGCGTTCGGGCCGATCCACGCGGTATTCGCCAATGCCGGTATCGCGGGCCGCAGCGTCATCGGCTCGACGCCGCGGGCGACGTTCGAGCGGATCATCGCCACCAACCTCACCGGCCCCTTCCTGACGCTTCAGGCCGCCCTGCCCTACCTTGCCGATGGCGCCTCGCTGATCCTCAACGGCTCGGTGATCGCAACGCTCGGCAATGCCGGGCAGGCCGCCTACGCTGCGAGCAAGGCAGGCGTTCGAGCGATGACGCGCTCGCTGGCCTCCGACCTTGCCCCGCGGAAGATTCGCGTCAACGTCGTGGTGCCCGGCGCTACCGACACCGGGATCTGGGACGCCTCGGCCCCGACGCCGGAAGCCCGGGCCCAGCTCGAGGAAGTCCTCGGCGGCAGCAATCCGCTCGGCCGCATGCTGCAACCCGAGGAGATCGCCAGGGCCGCGCTGTTCCTCGCCTCCGATGACGCCTCGGGCGTCAATGCGGCGGAGATCGTGGTCGACCTCGGACTGACCGGTGCGCCGGCCGGCGCGGCGGCCACCCGTCGCTGACAGGTGCGCCGACCCTTGCCGTTGGGATCATGGGCGGCTAGGCCTGATAGAAAATCAGGAGGCTGCCCATGACCCCCCATAACCACTCCAAGCCCGGCGACTATGCCGAAGCCGTGCTGCTGCCCGGCGACCCGCTGCGCGCCAAATGGATCGCCGAGACTTTCTTCGAGGACGCCCGCCAGGTGAACTCGGTGCGCAACTGCCTCGGCTATACCGGCACCTGGAAGGGCAAGCCCGTCTCGGTGCAGGCGACCGGCATGGGCCAGCCGTCGCTGTCGATCTATGTGCACGAACTGATCAACGTCTATGGCGTGCAGAAGCTGATCCGCGTCGGCACGGCAGGCGGGCTCAACGCCAAGGTTAAGGTGCGCGACCTCATCATCGCGCAGGGCGCCACCACCGACAGCGCCATAGTCCGCGATGCGTTCACGCCGTTCAACTTCGCACCGATCGCCGATTTCGGCCTGCTGCGCGACAGCGTCGAGCGCGCCGAAAAGGCCGGCATGCGCTACCACGTCGGCAACATGCTCTCGTCCGATATCTTCTACCATATCGAGCCGGGCCTCGCCGGCTACGGCCGGCTGCCGGCGCACGGCATCCTCGGGGTCGAGATGGAGGCCGCGGCGCTCTACACCCTCGCCGCCCGCTTCGACCGCAAGGCGCTGGCCATCTGCACCATGACCGACTGCCTCATCACCCACGCCGAACTCTCCGCCGAGGACCGGCAGAGTTCGCTGCGCGAGATGATCACCCTGTCGCTGGACGTCGCGGTCTCGGCATGAGCGTGCTGGGCCGCCTCGCTTCGACCCTCGGCCGTAATGACGAGCGGCCCAATGTTGAACTGGCCGAGGCGCTCGCCGCTTCGCCGGACCCCGCCGCCATCGCCGAACTGGTGGCGGCGCTCGAGGGTAAGGCGGCGGTCGCCAACGACGCCATCAAGGTGCTGTATGAACTGGGCGAGCGGCGACCGGGGCTGGTTGCGCTTTACGCGGAGGAGTTCATCGCCCTGCTCAGCTCGAGGAACAATCGCATGGTCTGGGGTGCGCTCTCGGCCATCGATACGGTGACCGCCGCACGGCCCGACGCGGTACTCAACGAACTCGAGGCCGTCCTTGCCGCAGCCGATGCGGGCTCGGTGATCGCCAAGGACAAGGCGAACGCTATCCTAGTCAAGCTCGCGGCGGACGAGCATGCGGCGCAGGTTCTGCCGATCCTCATCAGCCGCCTCGGCGATGCGGCGCCAAACCAGTTCCCGACCTATGCCGAGGCAATCGCGACGGTGATCAACGCCGAGCACCTGCCGATGTTCGTCGCCATCCTCGAGACCCGCCTCCCGGGCATCGAGGGCAATGCGAAGCGGGCGCGGGTGGAGAAGCTGCTCAGGACGCTGCGGAAGTAGTCGCCCCTATTGCGCCGTGATCCTTGGGTTAAGCTGGGCTTAACAGGGGACGATCAAGACATGCTTGGAAAGCACAACGCGGCGCGGCTGCAGGAGACGATCCGGGGCGTCGAGACGATGACGCGGTTTGCCCTCGCGGTGCTGGCGCTGGCTTCGGGCGTCTACACCTATCTGGGGGTGCGCGGCATCCTCGATGGCTCGGCGACCTTTGTGTTCTTTGCCGCCATCATCTATTCGGCGGCGGTTTCGGTGGCGATCTACGCCTTCTGGAGCTTCATGCTCCGCTTCGTGCCGCTGGTGATCTCCGGGTCGCAGCGGGCGGCGCTGTTCCTCACCATGGCCTTCGGCTGCGTGATGATCATGGCGATGTCGAGCTGGCTCAATGCGGCGGCGCTTGCCGGTTCGGCAGCCACCGAGCAGCACCTGGCGGTGACGCTCGAAGGCTATGTCGCCGATCTCGACGATGCCCACGGCAACGCGCTCGCCGCCCAGTCGCTGCTGCCCGACGTGCAACGGGCCGCCGAGCGCTTCAGCCGGCTGGCGGAGGACGAACGCTCGTCGGGTGCGCTGACCGGCACCACAGGTTCGGGCTCGGTGGTGCAACTGCTGACCCAGATGTCGGCGCAGATGACCGAGCTCGGCAACACCATCACCTCGTCGCGCGAGGAGGTGCAGGCGCTGTTCGCGCAGGGCTCGACCCACCTCGAGAAAATGCGCGAACTGGTCTCGGCACCGGGCGAGGTGGCGCCGCGCGCCGACCAGTTCGCCGCCGAGGTGGTGGAACTGAACGCCGTGGTCGCGGCGCTGCAGGAGACCGGCGTTGCCCCCTCGGTGAAGCGCGCCGCGCAGGACCTGTCGCTCGGCTTCATCGCGCCGGTGGCCGATGGCGGCGACGCCGGGCTGGTCAGCCGGCAGGACCAGGTGATGGGCAATGTGCGCGCCTCGGTCGAAGCGCAGTCGGCCGCGCTGAGCCAGGCGGCGGACGAGATCCTTGCCGAGCCCAAGGTGGAGCCGCGGCGCTTCACCGCCCTGAGTTCGGCCGAGGCGGTGCTGCGCTACTGGCAGGATTTCATCCCCTCGTGGGCCGGCGCCATCTCGATCGACCTGCTTCCGGTGGTGCTGGTGCTCGTGCTGATGATCGTCAACGACGCGATGCGGCGCGAGTCGGGCTCGCTCGAAATGGCCGAGACCATGACCGCCGCCGAGATGTTGCGCGCCATGGCGCTGTATCGCCAGATGGCGGCCGGGCCGCAACCGAGCGCCGACGAGTTGCGGGCGGCAGAAGTGGCGCTCGCGCCCGAACCCGCGCCCGTCAGCGAACCGTCGTCCACCTCCGATGCGACGGTGACGCCGCTCGAGAGCGCCCGCAAGCGCAGCGACGGGCCGTCGCGCGTATGAGCGCGGCGGCGCCGAAACGACGCGGTGTGCTCGCGGCCCTCGCCGCGATCGAGGACGGGACGATCATCCGCACCGCCTTCTTCGCCATGCTCGTTGGCACGGCGGCGGTGCTCTACCTCGACTACAAAGAGCTGACGGCGGCCGACCTCGCCAGCGTGGCGATGCCGGATATCCCGGTGCTGCCCGCCTTCAACCCGTCGAACCCGATGTTGCCCGGCGGACCGGCGGTAACCACCGACCTCGAACTGCTGCGCCAGCCGTTGCAGGTCACGCTCGGGCCGGGCGGCGTGCTGTCGCTGACCGGCAGCATCGATCCAGGCAGCTTCGAGCGGGTAGAGGCCGAGATCGCGGCACGCGGCGAGTATGTGAAGCGGGTGGAGCTGAACTCGCCCGGCGGCTCTGTGACCGATGCGGTCAAGATCGGCGCGCTGATGGTGGTGAGTGAATACACCACCTCGGTGGCGCCCGGCGCGCTGTGCGCCTCGAGCTGTCCGCTGATCCTTGCGGGTGGCAAGCTGCGGCTCGCCTCGCGCCAGTCGGGCATCGGCGTGCACCAGATTTATGCCATGGCAAGCGCCGACGACCTGCCCACCGGTCTTGCCGGTGTCGGCACGGCGATGTCCGAGGCGCAGAAAACCACCGCCATCATAACGCGTTATCTGAACACCACCGGGGTCGATCCCGCGGTCTGGCGGCACGCCCTCGAAACGCCCCCAGACCAGTTCTACTACCTCTCCAGCGAGGAGCTGACGAAGTATCGGCTTGTCACGCAATTCACAGATTAGTCGATCAGGTTCCCAATCCGGACACAATGGCGGCCGACCCTACGGGTCGCGACGGAACCATGCCGCCTGTCGTTCGTTATGGCATCTGAGGGGAGGCCTGAAAAATGCACACCAATACGCTGATACGACACACCGACATCCAGAGATGGGTGAACGCCCGCCGGGGCCAGCCCGCCATCAGCCGCGTCCAGGACCGGATGGGGATGATGAAGAGCAAGCTGACGCTGAGCTTCGCGCTCGACCACCGCGCACCGACCGAGACCCCGAGCCAGGACGATGGCATGAGCCCGGTCTCCTGGACCGCCTGGCTGGCCGAACTCGACCGGCAGAATCTCGCCCTGCGCGTTTCCGGCGAGAAGCAGCCGAACTACGAGTTCGTCGAGCGCCGTGGGCTGAACTGATCGCGGGAGCGTTTTCAGGAAAAGTTGCAGACTTTTCCGGTTCGAAAGCGCGACAGAAGTCTATGCCCGGCGCATCGCTGTGGTTCCCGCGAGCGGGTGCGCCGGCATCTGGTCGGCGTCGTGCCCCGCCGCGACGCTGACCCGGTCGCGCCCGCCGCGCTTGCTGACATAGAGCGCCGCATCGGCGCGGCGGCGAAGGTCGGACAGGCTTTCGCTGCCATCGAACTCCGCGACGCCGAAGCTGGCGGTGACCCGCACATGGCCGGGAAGTGCGCCGATCGGCAGGCTGCCGAAGGCGGTCCGCAGGGTTTCGGCGTAGAGCCGCGCCGCCGCGAGGTTTGTGCCAGGCAACAGCACGGCGAACTCTTCGCCACCCATGCGGCTGACGATCGCCTTGGCCGGCGGATTGCTGCCGAGAAGGCTGGCAAAGGCGATGATCACCTGGTCGCCGGTATCGTGACCGAAATTGTCGTTGATCGACTTGAAGCTGTCGAGGTCGCTGGCGACCAGCGCGATCGGCATGCCGCCCTGCGTCGCTACGGACAACGCGGCCATGGCGCGTTCCTCGAAGCCGCGGCGGTTGAGCAGCGCCGAGAGCGGGTCCGTCTCCGAGCGGGCGGTGGCTTCGACCAGCATGTCGCGCACCAGCATCAGCAGCGTCAGCAGGCCCACCGCCACCTGCAGGATGGCGCCCAGCGACTGCGAGTAAAGCGCGTAGGTGGTGGCGATGTAGCTCTGGGCGAAATCCCCGACCCCGCCCGTCCACTGCGCCACCAACGGCTTGGTGATGAACTGCACCACGCTGAGGCAGAACAGGATCAGCAGCGCCACATCGAGCGGCTGACGCCGGCGTGACCGCCAGACGAGGTGCGCGGCGATCGCCTGCAGCAGCGCGTAGGGCGCCTGGTAGGCGAGCATCCGGATGAGGGAATCACGGCCGATATCGTAGGCGATCCAGTTGGCAAGGATCGACAGCACAGCCGTGATGCCCACCAGCAGCCAGGGGATGGGCTGGCGATAGCGCGCGGCGATGCCGATGGTCACGCAGCTCATGGCACCGAGAAACGCCGCAAAGCCCGCCGTGTAGGTGAGCTGCGCGTTGATCTGCACGGGAAGGATGATCTCGGCGCCGATGTAGAGCAGGCCGCAGCAATAGGCGAGCGCGAACCAGCGCGGCGTCCCGTCGCTCCGGTTGGTGGCGGCAACGAGGAAGAACGCCAGCGCGAACAGCGCGGCGATGAACAGGTTGATGGCGAGAATGAAGCTCGCGCCGGTCATTCGATTTTGCGTCCTTGATCCAGCGCAAAATGTACGGGTTTGGAGTAGCAGAGAGGTTAATGGCGCCGTAGAAGTGCGGGCGACGATTGCCACGGAACTCTTGCCGGCGGAGGCACTTAAGCCTTGCGCTCAAAACAGCTATGCTGGCAAAGGGCTTCACTGCTAGGCCTGCGCTGCGACGACTGCGCGACGAAGACTGCGTTACAACGAGAAAAGGCGACGACGATGACCCAGGTGCTGACCGATCACGAGGATATCCGCCTGTGGGCGACGGCCCGCTCCGGCAACCCCGCGATCGAGGACCGGCCGTCAGGCCTGGCCGGCGCGCCGATCCTGCGCATCGTGTTCGACCAGATGGCGCTGAACGCCGGCGAGAACCAGTACGGAGACCGGCCGGGAGGCCTCGACTTGGTGGGCTGGGACGATTGGTTCGCCGTGTTCGACGGCGAGAAATTCGGGCTGCTGGTCGAGGATGAACGCCCGGGCGTTCTCGATGACTACTACGAGTTCGTGCCGCGGGACGGTAACCAGCGGGACTAGTTCGCCCGCACCCGCTGCCACTCGTCCCAGACGTGCTCGGCATCGATGTCGTGGTAATCCCGCGACTGGACGAGCTTCAGCGCGGCCGAATATGTCACCGCCATGCAGGTTGCCCCGTCGCGGGCAGCCCGCACTTCGGCTTCGGTGAGCGGGCGGCCGTGCGTGCGCTCGAGTTCACGCAGCACATCGACCAGCGGCGGGATGAACACCAGCACCAGCGGATCGTCGTCCATCGTCACTCCCGCTCCGCCGCGGCTTCGAGAGCTTCCATGTCGTCGTCGGAAAAGCCGAAATGGTGGCCGATCTCGTGGACGAGGACGTGGGTGATGATCTCGCCCAGCGTCTCGCCGTCCTCGCTCTCGGCCCAGTAGTCGAGGATCGGACGGCGGTAGAGCCAGACCTGGTTGGGCAACTGGCCGGTATAGCCGGCCATGCCGCCCTGCGGCATGCCGACGCCGCGGAACAGCCCGAGGATGTCGAACTCGCTTTCGAGCTCCATCTCGCGGATCGTCTCTCCGTCCGGAAACTCCTGCACCACGCAGGGCACGTCACCCGCCAGCGTCCGGAACTCCTCGGGCAGCGCCGCAAAGGCGGCCGCGGCGATCTGCTCGAAGTCGTCGAGGGACGGAGCCGTGCGCTCCGTCCACTGGTTTGGGCTTACTGCCACTCGCGGATATCGACGAAGTGGCCGGCAATGGCGGCGGCAGCGGCCATCTGCGGGGAGACCAGATGGGTGCGGCCCTTGAAACCCTGGCGGCCCTCGAAGTTGCGGTTCGAGGTCGACGCGCAGCGCTCATGCGGCTTCAGCTTGTCGGGGTTCATGGCGAGGCACATCGAGCAGCCCGGCTCGCGCCACTCGAAACCGGCATCCTTGAAGATTACGTCGAGGCCCTCGGCTTCGGCCTGCTCCTTCACGAGGCCGGAGCCCGGCACCACCATGGCGTTGACATGCGCGGCGACCTTCTTGCCGGCCACCACCTTGGCAGCAGCGCGAAGGTCTTCGATCCGGCCATTGGTGCACGAGCCGAGGAAGACGCGCTCGATCGAGATGTCGGTGATCTTGGTGCCCGGGGTCAGGCCCATATATTCGAGCGCCCGGTGCTTGGACGCACGCTTGTTCTCGTCGGCGATGTCGTCGGGGTTCGGCACCACCCCCTGCACCGAGATCACATCCTCGGGCGACGAGCCCCAGGACACGATCGGCGGCAGC
>Ga0123337_10005210_pt1 | contig 12880 bp, 12 predicted proteins | sample frozenSSSSmetaG_FD_89792 | JGI IMG/M metagenome (GOLD analysis project Ga0123337, IMG submission 89792) | Glacier valley bacterial and archeal communities from Borup Fiord, Nunavut, Canada, to study Microbial Dark Matter (Phase II) -... | ecosystem: Environmental > Aquatic > Freshwater > Ice >...
AACTCCGCGCCGGATGTTCAGACCTACCCCAACCGATTAAATCTGGCGCAATGACTCGATATTCGGCGGCAAAAGCCGGATAAACTTTCGACCACTCATAAGCAGAAGAACCACCACCAAAACCGTGCAAGAACACCAAAGTTTCCCGATCATCTTTGGCAGTTACATTGTCTAGCCAAGGTGCCCCAACGGCAGTATAGTATGCCATTCTACCTAGTGAGGTATTTATCGAGCGTTGTTCAAATCCTAGTGGTTGAAACATAAGTATTTTTGTTGACTGTGGTGATTAGTTGGCACAAGTGAAAGAATAGACCTGGGACGCGAAGAGAGTATTTGATAATTTCTCCGCGTCACCGCGTTTTTTTGTCACCCTGGATGCTTACGTGTTTAGTTCAAACTTTCAAACTCTCCACTCATTGTTATTATCAGCGAACCAATCACTCTAGGACTTCTCGCTACCGCCAGATTAAGTAGATATAAAATTATTTGATTACTTGTAAAGATTTGGTAATTATTCTTTGATAATAAAAAATAACTTAACGTTCTAATTACTGTTTTATAAGGGTTTTTCGTGGTAAGGACTATCACTAAAGCGTGAATCAAACATAAGTTTTTATGGTAGTCTATCAAAAAAACTATAAATAATTTTGAGCGTCAAGAAGAGTCAAAACGCTGATTTTAATAAGCTATTAATTCTACTAGTGCTTTGGGCTTACGATCGCGATCGCTCAAACTGCACTATTAAGCGCTAATAAAGCCTTTATGCCCTTGCTCTGAGCGATTTTAAATGGTATCTTGATTTTCGCCGTATTGTATTAGTCTACTATCCGTCCATAAAAACCGGGCATCTTGTGGTTTGGGCTTCACCCTTTCTTCATCCCTAGTAAAACTTATACAATAGGTAATTTCGTAATTAAGTAGGTAAATACTGTGGCACAGGCTTCGTCTTCTTGGCAGCAATTGAGCAACCAGATCCCCAAATGGAACTGGCAGCTGACAAAATTCAAGACAAAAAGAGCCACAAAGCAGCAAACATTTAAGCGCTTCTCTGGACCTGGGGGCTTTCTTGGGTTCCTGACAATCGTCGTTGCCATGTTGTTGTGGAACTGGAAACTGCTATTGGCTCTCTTAATCGGCGTTGGGGTAATGGTATTAGTTTACTCAATGCAGGAGTGGGACTGGCAATTGCACTGGTCTAAGATACGTAAGTTCTTAAACAGTTCAAATCGTCGGTTAGCCTTAGCAGTCGTCAGTGGTGGTCTTGCTACTGTCAGCACTTACATGGCAGCTGCAATTTGGGTTGACTCTCACAGTCCTTGGATTGCCACCGGTGCTATTGTGCAAGGTGTGGGAACCCTGTTAACTTTAATTTTATTGGTATGGCAAATTGTCAACTTCTATGAAAATCGAGAAGAAGACCACCTCGATCAATTGTTGATCAATTTAACAGAAAAAGATCCATTGAAGCGGTTGATTGCCCTACGTCAACTAACTAAATTCATCAGTCGTAAACAAGTTGATTCTTCAGTACAGCAAGATGTTGTCGAATGCTTGCAACTCCTACTCAGTCGAGACGAGGAAGTGGTGATTCGAGAGGCAGCTTTTAAGAGTTTACAAGCTTGCGATCGCCTACAACTGCTACCACCCAAAACAGCAACTTTCGTACCCGTATCTACAAAATTCAAGCACCACGTTTATTAGTTATGGCTCAAAAGCAGTATGAAAGAGAGTTTCAAGTCAAGTCATACTGCTATGCAGCTTGAGTTTTGTCAGTCAAGCAGGCAAGATATGTGTAAATAAATGTGGTTATTCAATATATAGTATGCCAAACTATAGCAATCCGATTTGATTCCTGAATTTACTTGCGTGGCAGGCAACAGGGAACAAGGGATAAATGTGTACTGAGTCTTGGTCAAAAATCAAATAGGATTCGTATATTAGTTAAACATTACTTATTAAACCCGAAAAACCCCACCCCGCCAAAGCTGCGTTTTGTCTCCCCTCCCCGCCGGCGGGGAGGGGATTAAGGGGAGCCAGTGCGTTGGGCGGCTCTGCCGACTTAAAAGCATCTGGCGTGTGGGGTGCAATGACTATGGTAATCACAACTAATTACCCGGACATGATGTTAGATAATAATCTGGCAAAATTTCTCTACTTTTGGCGAAGCAACTTTGCATAATTACTGAAAAGCCATAAATATGAAATTACTTTTGTGTAGCCAATGATAAATAGAATAGAAAAAACTCTAGACAAACAGCGAGATATTAGATTTGATATCTTAAAAACCATCGCGATGCTTTGTATTATTTTTGCCCATGTCGGACCTGAAAATAATATTTTATTTGACATCAGACGTTTTGATGTGCCTCTGATGGTTATTGCATCAGGAACATTATATTACTATTCAGCTAACAATAAAAAAATATCTTTTTGGAATTATTTGCAAAAAAGATTGCCTCGTCTGATTGCCCCGGTATGGTTATTTTTGACTTTTTTCTTTATTTCGGCTGATCTGATATTTTTTTTGCTGGCTAAACCTTATCCATTTTCGTCTTCACAAATAATTGAAACATTTCTCTTATTAAAAGGGATTGGATATGTCTGGATTATTCGTGTATTTATTCTCGTTGCTATTTTTGCGAATCCTTTATTGAAGTTATATAAATTATGTAAGTCGGAAAATAAATTTTTAGCTCTGCTATTTTTAATATATCTGGGATACGAAATATTATTTATTGAAATTAAGCATTTCAACTTACACAGTAAAATTATTACCCAATTCGTCGATGATTACTTATTTTATCTTATTCCTTATGGATGTTTATATGGCTTAGGCATAGTGTTACTCCAACTTAGATTAAAAAAAGTATTATTTATTTCTGGAATTTTTTTGAGTATATTCTTATTATTAGCTGGTTTATATTACCGGAATCTAGGACATTTTGTATCTACCGCAGATTTTAAATATCCACCCAGAATGTACTTTGTTTCCTACGGGATTTTTATGTCTTTGTTTGCTTTTTATGCAGTAGATAGAATTTGTTATAAGTATAATTTATCTAACAATAATCATATCTTACTTAGGGGAATTATTTTTGTTAGTTCATCCTCTTTATGGATATATTTGTGGCATATATTCTTTGTTTATTACTGGCAAACTTTAGTGGTATATTTACCAAAATTTGCCAGTCACTTTATGATTGCCTTTTCAGTGGTAACTTTAGGAGCGATCGCAGTCACTTATCTCCAGAAAAAAATCATTTCTGGAATAATTAGCAAAACCAGATATGGTCAGAATCACTCGAATTTGCTTTCTATGTTGTTGTTGAAATAATTTATACTCAGGAAAACAAGACAAAATAGTTTAACGTTGGGCATTTGTTATTTACAAATGCCCAATACTTATTTTTGAGACAGCTGTCCATTGCGAACTTGCACTACCCGATGATTGCATCGCCGCACTAATTGTTCATCGTGGGTAGTAACAATTACTGTAGCCCCAAAGGAATTTAACTTCTGGAGAATCTGGATCACTTGCCAAGAATTATCTGAATCGAGATTTCCAGTCGGTTCATCCGCCAACAGCAGGGGTGGTGTGCCAACGATCGCACGGGCAATACTCACCCGTTGTTGCTCTCCCCCAGACAGTTGATCTGGAAAACAGTCAGCTTTATTCAGCAAACCCACCAATTTTAAAGTTGGTTGTAAACGTCGTTGAATTTCTTTCCGGGTATAACCTTGAGCTTGCAGCACAAAAGTCACATTTTCCGCTACTGTTCGTTGGGTAATCAATTTATAGTCTTGAAACACAATGCCAATCCGTCGCCGTAATAATGACAAGCGATCGCCCCGTAAACCCGCTACATTATATCCATCAACAATTACTTCTCCCTCTGTGGCTAACTCCTGTCCATACAGCAGTTTCAAGAGCGTTGATTTACCAGAACCAGAAGGCCCGGTGATAAACAGAAATTCTCCCTTTTTTACCTCAAGGTTCGCATTCAACAAGGCGTGACAGCCGTTAGTATAGGTTTTGGTTACAGATTGCAATTGCACCTTTGCAGTAGTATTGCTATCCTGCTGTTGAGTTTTACTATCCTCTCTATGAACTGATTTGTCTTTCTTAACTTGAGTTGTTAATACTGGCATTGTTCAATCTTCCTCATACCCACAACCAAACAGTTTGCCGATTTAGATGTGACATTCCTCTCAACAATCAGGATTCCCAGGTTTCGCCTGGAAATTTAAAATTTACCAAAAAAAATTTAAAATTTATTGAAGGCTTTAATACTCCCTAGTACAGACGCAATTAATCGCGTCTCTTAACTAATTGCACCCCTTGCTGTCAAACGATAAACAAACGCTTTCACAGCAAACGCCGGTAACGCCAACATCCGCCGCCAACGCCAAGGTTCTTGATAAAGCCGATACAACCATTCCAAATTATTATTTCCTAACCAGGCGGGAGCTCGAGTTTTAGTTCCCGACCAAATATCAAAACTGCCACCAACGCCAATCCAAATTGCTTGAGGACACAAATGGCGATTTTCGGCAATCCATAACTCTTGACGTGGCACTCCCAAACCGACAAAAATCACTTGTGGCTGCAATTGAGCCAGAGTTTGTTGCAATTGTGCTTCTTCTTCTGGGGAATGGTAGCCTGAGTGAGTACCTACTATACTTAAATCTGGAATTTGCTGCTGCCAAAAAGCTGCCGCAATTGAGGCCACTCCCGGCGCTGCTCCATAGAAAAATATCTTTGCTCCTGTCTGCTGTTGCCCAAGTTCTTGCAAAAGTTTTTCTGCTAGTTCAATCCCCGGAAAACGCTGCACATTTTGCCATAATAGCCAGCGTAAATAGAGAACAACCCCGGCTCCATCTGGAATCACAAGTTCAGCATTTTTAATCACCTCAGCTAAGAAATGATTTCGCTCTGCTTGCATAATCATTTCTGCATTCAGCGTTACTACATGAGTTCCTTTACCTGTGTGCACGCATTCTAACAACCAGCCTGGATAGTTAGCCATCACATGAACTGGTATTCCCAACACTGAAAATGCTTGATTGCCGTTAGACATAACCTATTGTTGATTAACCATCACACCAGATTTCCTTGATTGTTAAGTTTATCAAATTTTTTTAGATTAGAACTTAGGCAGAAGAGATTCCCCATTGCCCTGCAACAATAGAAAGCATATTGAACTAATTAGTCTTGGGCGCTTGTACTTGGACTGAACCAGTGCAAATTTTATGATTGTTAAAGTGTAATATTCACTCAGTATAAAACCCTCAACTCTGGTTCCGGGAACATAAGCCCCCACTATACTACTTGCAGTTAGTGTGGGAGTATGTCACCAAACTCGACTTTACGGTTAAGGTAGTGTAACGGGCTGAAGTTGGCTATGAGTAAAATTCGGATTGCTGTGATTGAAGATCATGACCTAACTCGTGTGGGTATTCGGACAGCACTACTGCAAAAGAATGACATTGAAGTTGTAGGTGAAGCTGCTAATGCTACTGATGGGCTAAAAATGTTAAAAATGGTACAACCAGATATTGCCATTGTCGATATTGGTTTACCAGATAAGGATGGCATTGAGTTGACACGGGAGATAAAATCTACTAATAATGGGCAGCAGCTAGTGACAAAGGTGTTAATTTTGACGCTGCGGGATAATAAAGAAGCCGTGTTGGCAGCTTTTGCTGCTGGTGCAGACTCTTACTGTATGAAAGATATCAAATTCGATAATTTGCTGGAAGCAGTACGAGTCACTTACAATGGCAACGCCTGGATCGATCCGGCGATCGCTCGGATTGTATTACAACAAGCGCAACAAAATCCCCAAAAGTTGGAATCGGCTTTTGTCGATGCCAAGACTATTGCCCCTAACCCTGATTATGTTGAGAATCTGGAAGGAATTCAACCTTACACCCTGACAGAAAGGGAATTAGAAGTGTTACAGTTGATTGTCGAAGGTTGTAGTAATGCACTAATTGCGGAAAGACTTTACATCACTGTTGGGACTGTTAAAACTCACGTTCGCAATATTTTGAATAAGCTATGTGCCGATGACCGTACTCAAGCCGCAGTCCGCGCTTTGCGTTCTGGGTTGGTTGGATAAAGTTAATTTTGGTTTGGAGCAATTATTCAGGATCAACACGAGAAAGTCCCAACTTTGAGAAAGTTATATTTTCAAAGTGAATGGCTTCTCGGATTTTCTGTTATTTATCAGATGGGATAAACATCATCCTATCTTGCTATTCAAATATGTGAAAACTGAAGTCAATTATGTCTGAGATCGGGTTGGACAAACTTAAGCTCATGGTGGTAGATGATGAGCCAGATAACTTAGATCTACTCTACCGCACTTTTAGGCGAGATTTTCAAGTATATAAAGCCAATCATGCTTTGGGTGCTATGGAAATCTTGGATAAATTTGGCGAAATGGCAGTGATTATTTCTGACCAAAGAATGCCAGAAATGAGTGGCACTGACTTTTTTAGTCGGACTGTAGAGCGCTATCCAGATACGATTCGGATTTTGTTAACTGGTTTTACTGATGTCGAAGATTTGGTGGATGCGATTAACTCCGGTCAGGTATTCAAGTATATTACCAAACCCTGGAATCCAGATCGGCTCAGAGCCTTAGTTGAGCAAGCCACTGATACATATCGCCTAGTTAAGAAGCGCACGCAAGAGTTGCGTCGGGCTTTACGGCGAGAATCTTTATTTAATGCGGTAACAACAGCAATTCGGGAATCTTTAGACTACGACAGTATGCTGCAAAAGATTGTAGCAACTATTGGACAAACATTTGAAGCTACCAGTTGCTTGCTCAGACCAGTAGAGGGCGATCGCCTCACACAAGACGAGTTCTTCTACCGCGATCCTCAATCCGATGTATCAGATAGCTTATTCGACCCCAGTGTTTTAATTGAAAAAGTGCTGGAAACCCGTCATTATCAACTTGCTGAAGATGTATATAACGGCAACCCTTCGCACCACCTGGTTGTGCCACTTAGCTACCAGCAGCATCTGTTGGCTGTGCTAGCCCTCCACCAATGGGGACGCGATCGCCCTTGGGAAGACGAAGACATCCAACTGATTGTAGGTGTTGCCGAACAAGCAGCCTTAGCCCTCTCACAAGCAAAACTCTACCAGCGCCTCCAAGAAAAGCAACAGCAGATTCACAATGAATTGGAGGTGGCTCGCCAAATTCAATACAACCTGCTACGCCAAACCTTACCTGACATCAAAGGTGTGAAGGTGCAAGCCTGCTGTTATCCAGCGCGGGAAGTCGGAGGCGATTTTTTTGAAGTTTTTGTTCATCCCAAAGGCGACTTGTGGCTAGCAGTGGGTGATGTTTCTGGTAAGGGCGTTCCAGCTGCTTTATTTATGGCTAGTATTATTTCAGTTTTGCGCCGGGAATTATCTCAAGAAACACCAGCCGAGCCGAATGTGGTCATGCAGAACCTCAACTACGCTCTCAGTGAAGACTTGATTAGCAACAATTATTTCATCACCCTTGTCTTAGCTTGTTATACCCCTAGCACTAAGGAACTTGTCTATACTAATGCCGGTCATATTTATCCACTGTTATGGTCACGCCAAGGTGCTTTAGCCGATAATCCCAATTACCTCAAAGTCCGCAGCGTTCCTTTGGGGATCTTGCCTAAGTGGCAGGCACAGTCTGGTCATTTGGTTCTCGCGGCTGGAGACACATTGTTACTAGCCAGCGATGGAATTACAGAAGCAATGGTATCAACTAATTCTGATTCAACAGTAAAAACCGAGTCTGACGTTGAGCCAGTTAACCGTTCTATGCTGAATCAAGATGGTCTATGGCAACTCTTACAACAAGAGCAACAACCGCTTTCTCTTAACCATTTACTAGCTCGCATCCAGGCAGATAACCACGTTCAAGAAGATGATCAAACTATACTTTCACTGGAGATTATGTAAGTCATGAAAAGTGAGCTTCATGTACCAAGTGACTTGAGTTTTCTTAATATTGTCGAAAACTGGTTGCTAGGATGTTTAAAAATCCAGCTAGGAGATTCTGTGGATTGGTCACGGCAATCAAGTCGTTTGAGACTGGCTTTGGTAGAAGCCTACTCAAATGCAGTCCGTCATGCTCACAAGGACAAACCAAATTTGCCAATTTTACTGCGTTTGGAACTCAAAGACCGCGAGCTTGCCCTAGAAGTTTGGGACTTCGGCGAAGGCTTTGATATGTCTACATACTACGCTCCAGACCCGATGGAAAAACAAGAAGGTGGTTATGGTTGGATGATTATGAATCGTCTTATGGATAAGGTCGAGTATCAGTTGCAAGTTAATGGTGCTAACTGTCTTAAACTAGAAGCTACTTTACCGGAATTAGTCCAATAGACAAAAGTTACTATTTTTCAAGTAATATGATTTATCCGAATTTTAGATGACTAGATTTTACTTTGGGTATAAGCAAAGATAGCCTAAGCGATTACACTTATTTGCTCCTGTTCACGACGTAAAGAAAGTAACTCTTGGGGCGAAGCTAAAAGTTTGATTCTAGTATAGGAAATTTGCCGTTGTTGGTTGAGGATAAATAGCCACAAGACATTCACACTACACCAGGAAGTTTGGGCTTTGCCTGTTATCTGGACTTGGATATCACCGTTTTCTAAAGTGTCGGCTATTCCTGTGTTGGGGTAAGCTTTAATGTTTTGACCTTCTTGTTTTAAGTAGGCTGCGATCGCATCTGTCCCCACAATATCAGATTCAAATGGTGGACGCATCACACCATTTCCCGCAAATAAGGCAGCAGTTGCCTCAAATTCTCCGGCATTTAAGGTTTTAAAATAGCCGAGTATACTTGGTTCTGTAATTCCCTCAATCTGGAATTCTTCTTTCAACTGCGCTGGCGATATAAATTCAGCAGAAGTCATAAAATTACCTGGATCATCTAGCTGAATATTAATTTCAATACAAAAATAGGTAAAAAGAAAGCTCCTATTGAGAGAGATTGCCACATATTCGTAAATCTTCCTCACGATGGAAGTTTTACAGCAGAATTCAGGAGGGGACAGTCCTAACCCTCCTTAAAAAGGCTATCGTGTACACACAAGTTGGAAAACCTCATCCACATTAGCTTGAATCTGGTAGGGTGCATTATGGACATTAGTCCTAACGCTCTATATTTTCCAGTTATTAGTATAAAATATGCCTAAAATTACTGTTTGCATTCCTACTTTTAATCGTGTTAATCTCCTCCCTTATGCAATTGACAGTATACTCAATCAGTCTGAGCAAGACTTTGAGCTAATTGTTTGTGATGACGGTTCTAGCGATCGCACATCTGAGTTAATGTCACAGTACACAGATCACCGGATTAAATATATCCGTCATCCGCAAAATATTGGTAAAAGTAATAATATGCGATCGGGCTTTGATGCTGCCAGTGGTGAATATTTTATTAAATTTGATGATGATGATCGGCTAACAGCCGATTTTCTTGCAAGTACCGCAGCTATTCTTACTCAAGACTCTAGTATTGATTTTGTTGGTACAGACCATTGGATAATTGATATTAACAATGTGCGGGATGAGGCAAAAACTCAAGAAAATTCTCATCGCTGGGGTAGGAAGAATTTACCAGCAGGTATTGTAGATAATTTGTTGGAAGTTGTATTTATTCACCAAAGCTTTCAAATTGGGGCAACATTATTTCGCCGTCAAACATTGCAAGAATTAGGATATATGCAGCCAAATCTGCAAAATTGTGAGGATAATGATTTATTTGTGCGTCTAGCTTTGGCTGGAAAAAATGGCTATTACTTACCAGAATTATTGATGGAATATCGCTCTCATGCAGAGCAGCAAGGTATCAATCGAGCCATTCCTTATTTATTTGATAAACTCCGGTATTTGGAAAGTTATAAGTTTGAGTCGGAAAAAATAGAGACAATCAGGAAAAACCGTCTAACTGAAACGCAATTATTATTAGGTTTGCGTTTAATTGAAAAGGGTGATACGCAAAAAGGTAGAGAGCTAGTTTTAGCAGGAAAGTCTTTTTCAACTCCTAAAGCTTGGACTGGTTTAGGATTATCGCTGTTACCAGTTGGGTTACGAGGGAAGGCGTTTAATGCACTGCGACAGGTGCGGGGTTAGACATGAAAACTAACCCCCCAGCCCCCTTCCCTACAAGGGAATGGCGAGAATTAAAAGCCTAGAGCAAAACCGCAAAATGGTTGGCAAATCTACCTATTTTGTGGAATAGTTGGGGTAGGTTGGTAAGTTGAATTCGATCTCAGTTGACTAATCACGAAGAATGTCCCAAGAGTTTTTACTAATTACTAAATTCTTGACCACTCATCAATAATAGTCAAAATTCTTTTTTCACCCAAGTCTTTAACAGATTTTACTACATCACGATAATCTTCAAACTCTTGCTTCGGTTTCTTGCGTCGAGCATCTTCTATAGCTTTTGCAAGTTTTTCCGCCCCAGGAATCCTAGAGCGTTGTAACTTTCTAGATAACTCGTCTCTATCCAAAGAGTTCAATAAACTAAGTGGATTACTATGTTCACGCTTTTGGGGAATAAGGTTTTCAAGTTGCTTGAACTGACTATCTATTCTCTGTCTTTCTTGTATAAATTCTGACTTAAATTCATTGAATTGCTTCTCAAGACGTAATTCTAGATTTGCCAGACGTGGTTCTAATTTTGTTGTTTCAAGCTCTGATGTTACTGGTTTGCCAGAAAAATTAATTCCTTTGAGAGATACAACTTGCTTTACTACTAAATCTTCTACTTTTGGGGCAATGACACAAGCATTAACCATTTCACCTTGTCGAGGATTTTTTTCTCTTGCTCTGACAGCAGCATAATATTCAAAATGTCCATCAACTACCGTATAGCTTTCTACCCCTGTTACTTTCAGAACTAATGGTCTAATAATTCCTCCTGTTTCTATAATTATGTCTGCAAGGTTCTCTAAATCAGCTTCTGCAAAATTTGAACGAGGTTCATTAGAAGTAATACTTTTTACATCCACCAAAGAAAAATTAATCATTAATAAATCCCCATTTTTTGGATAACTTCATCTGCTAATACATTAAATTCTTCAGCAGAAATTTGAGCAGAAGTTTTTAATTCGGCAAATTTCATAATAGACTTAGGGTCAGGATATTCTAAATCTCCAACTGTGATAGTCTGATTCATACATTCTGATAACGCTGTTCTATCATAAATCACAGCTTCCATCAGTGGCAGTTGATAGCGATCTGAGATTACTTCTCTCTGTTTGGGAAAATTGTATTGTAAAAATTTAGCATTTGTTGAGATTTTAGAAGCAAGAACGCCCATTATATTAATCGGTGGTTTACCCACCATAATTTCTCTGGATTCATTAATTTGATTAATAAAGTTTTTGACCGTTGGTAAACCTTGGTTGGCAAATGGTTTCAAATCTGATGGAATTATCAGGTAATCAGTAGCAATCAGTGCAACTTCAGCATACAAATCTCTTGATGGAGGAGTATCAATAATTACAACATCATAATTATTTTCTACCCTTTTTAGTTTTGTTACTAGCCTGCTCCTACTAGCTAATATTCTATTCAGTTTCTCCTGATATTCAATCAATGTAATATGTGAAGGAATAACATCAATTTCTGGATTGTTGAAATAATCAGATGTACGTACTACTTCTGGAATAAAGTTAAAATCTCCTGATTCTAATAAATGGTATATGTTTCGCTCCCTTAAATTATCATCTTCTTCAAATTGAAATTTGATTAATCCTGTAGCAAAAGTAGTATTTGCCTGGGAATCTATATCAACTAAAAGTACACTTTTACCTTTTTTACGTAATGCTGCTGCAAGATTGACCGCAACAGTAGTCTTACCAACGCCGCCTTTATTGTGGTAGATTGCAATCGTTTTCATTGAATGTTGCCTCTTTGTTTCAAAATTTAAATTATTTTCAATTATTTGAACTTCTGGTTTATCTACTAACTGTCCTTCTCTCAGGCTATCTCTACCAATTAAACGTTTAATATTGTCTAACTTAGCTTCAACTTCCTTGCCAGAACACTGAAATAATAGTTGAATATCATATTGCGATTTTTGATAAATTCTAATTTCTTTGCCATTAGTCAGCAACCCATACCTGACATTCAAACTGGTTAAATAATGCCTGAGTCGGGGGACATGATTATTTAAGTTTTGTTTGGGATGCTTTGCCTCCATGACAACACTCAGGGGTGAGTTGGCATCTAAGACAAAGGGAATCACTTGTGCGGCAAATGCTAAGAAATCTAAGCGGATGCTACCAACGGCAATTTCTTGATGCCAGGTGTCAGGAGTATAACCTAGCTGCGGTAGCAAATATTGCACTATGAGTTTGCTTTCAACTTCGCTTTCGTTACGGCACATCTCAGGATTAAAAGGCAATATTTTTATACCTCTAAATAACTCTTGGACTTAGGAGAAAATCTGATATTTGCTCGATTATGGCATAGCCTTAATTATTTTGAGTGATATAAATCACTTAGAAACAGATAAAGAATCATCATTAAATTAGTACTTTTGCTGATAAAACGTAACTGCCCAGGTAGGAATGTCAGCAATATTCCCATGAGGGAAGAAAGATGGTAGTGTTCTAGTATGAGTCCAGAAGAAAAAGATCAAAAAATCGAGAGGCTGGAGAAAGAAAATCAAGCACTGCGGGAACGGATAGCAGAGCTAGAGAGAGGTTTGGGACAAGACCCGCAAAACAAGTTCAAAACCACCGGCAAGCGACGGACTCAAAAAGTCAAGTAAAATACGGACAAAAAGTTTAAGAGAAACAGGAAAGCGGCCATCAGGAGGACAAATAGGTCATCCAGGGCAGACATTAG
>Ga0123337_10005211_pt1 | contig 12878 bp, 6 predicted proteins | sample frozenSSSSmetaG_FD_89792 | JGI IMG/M metagenome (GOLD analysis project Ga0123337, IMG submission 89792) | Glacier valley bacterial and archeal communities from Borup Fiord, Nunavut, Canada, to study Microbial Dark Matter (Phase II) -... | ecosystem: Environmental > Aquatic > Freshwater > Ice >...
CTATAACCAGCACGTAAAGCCTATCCTGTCCGACAAGTGCTTTGCCTGTCACGGACCCGATCAGGCCAAGCAGAAAGCGGGCCTGCGCCTGGACCTGGTCAGTAATGCCTACGGCGACCTGCCCGAAAGTCCCGGTAAAGTAGCCATTGACCCCGGCAGTCTGAAAAACAGTGAGGTGTTTTGGCGCATCCTCTCCAACGACCCCGATGTGATGATGCCCACGCCCGAATCGCACCTGAGCCTGACGACCTACGAAAAAGCGGTGCTTATCAAATGGATTCAGGAGGGAGCCGAATACAAACCCCACTGGGCGTTTGTAAAGCCCGAAATGCCTGAAATTCCGTCCATCGACAACGAAGACTGGGCCAAAAACCCCATCGATAATTTCGTGGCCGCCAAACTGGCCGAGAATAAACTCAGCCCAGCCCCCGAAGCCAGTCGTGAGTTGCTCATCCGGCGCGTAACCCTCGACTTGACCGGGCTGCCGCCTGTGCTGGCTGACATTGATGCGTTTGTGGCCGATAAAAGTGAGAATGCCTACGAGAAATTAGTGGACAGGCTCCTCAAATCGCCCCACTACGGCGAGCGTATGGCCGTCGACTGGCTCGACCTGGCCCGCTTTGCCGACTCGCACGGCTACACCGTTGACCGCCTGCGCGATATGTCGCCCTACCGCGACTGGGTCATCAACGCCTTCAATAAAAACCAGCCCTACAACCAGTTTATCCAGCAGCAGCTGGCGGGGGATCTAATGCCCGGCCCGAACGGGACCAAACCCACCAAAGCGATGCGGATTGCCACGGCCTTTAACCGCAATCACCAGCAGAACCTGGAGGGCGGCATTGTGGAGGAAGAATTCCAGCGGGAGTATGTGCTGGACCGTGCCAATACGCTGGGCGATGCGTTTCTGGGGCTGTCGGTGGGTTGCGCCCGCTGCCATGACCATAAGTATGACCCCATTTCACAGAAGAATTATTACGAGTTGTCCAGCTTTTTTAACAACGTAGAAGAAGCGGGTCAAATCTCGTGGGACGATGCCATGCCCTCGCCTACCATGCTGCTGCCTACCAAAAAGCAGGAGCAGCTGATGCACTTCATCCAAACTAAAATCGGTCAGCAGCGTGCGCAGGTGGCGGCTGTTCAGAAGCAGGGCGCGGCAGACTTTAATCAATGGGTCAGTCAGGGCGGCTACGCGTTGCTGCAACAGGAGGAGTATCCCAAAAATGGCCTGATGGCGCGGTACAGCTTTGAGGGGAAAAAGCTGTATAATGAAGTAACCCGGAGAGATACGGCCCAGCTCAAACGCGAAACCGGTCCGGAACCCGAACAATGGACCACCGGCCACCACGGGCAAGGGCTGAAACTCAACGGCGACGCCTGGCTGGACCTCGGCAAGGTGGGTATCTTCAGCAAATCCGAACCCTTCAGCGTGGGGCTTTGGCTGAGTATTCCGAAGGATATGAAAGAAGGCGTTATCTTCCACAAAGGGCAGGCCGAACGACTCTACAACTTCCGGGGCTACCACGTCTACCTCCGCAACGGCAAACTTGAGCTGAGTATGGCGCACGTGGCACCCTCCAACGCCATCACTAAAATCACCACCAAACTCGTACCCCGCGACCGGTGGCTGCAACTCACCATCACCTCCGACGGTTCGGGCCGGGCTGCCGGGCTGCGGCTGTACGTAAATGGTATTGACCAGCCCATGTTTACGAAGATGGACCAGCTTACGAAAGATATTCTCTTCGACGAGAAAAAGGTAAAACCCCAGCCAGGTCTGCAAATTGGGGGCTGGTACCGGGGTACTGGCTTTAAAGATGGGTTGATTGACGACATCGTGGTCTATAACCGTCTCCTTACACCCTTTGAAATTGTGATCCTGGCCGAACGCGCCCGCTGGTCGGCCATAGCCGCCAAACAACCCGCGCAGCTGACACCTGATGACCGGAAGGTGCTGAGCAATTACTATTTCTCCGCCGTTCACGCCCCCACACTACTGGCCCGGAAAACCCTGATGAATACCCGCCAAACACTGGCCGATAGTACGGACAAAGTGCAGGAGCTGATGGTGATGCAGGAGTCGGCCACGCCCAAACAAACCTATCTGCTGGAGCGGGGCGTGTACGACGCGCCGGGCGAAAAAGTGTATCCGAACACGCCGGACGCTATTTTTGCCTTCCCCGAAAATCTGCCAAAAAACCGCTACGGGCTCGCGCAGTGGCTCACCGATAAGGATAATCCCCTGACGGCACGGGTAGCTGTTAACCGCTACTGGCAGTTGTTTTTTGGCACTGGTATCGTGAAAACAACCGAAGACTTTGGTAATCAGGGCGACCTGCCCTCGCACCCCAAACTCCTCGATTATCTGGCCATTACGTTCCAGTCGCAGGGCTGGAATGTGAAGCAATTGACAAAACTGATGGTCATGTCGGCCACCTACCGGCAGGACTCCCGCGCCAGCCGTAACCTGCTCGATAAAGACCCGCAAAACCGGTTGCTGGCCCGCGGCCCCGCCCGGCGGTTATCGGCAGAAATGATGCGCGACAATGCGCTGGCGGCCAGTGGTTTGATGAACTACGAGGTAGGGGGGCGCAGCATCAAGCCCTACCAGCCCGACGGCCTGTGGCGCATCAACTCCGCCACGTACGAACCAGACAGCGGGGCCATCGTGTATAAACGAAGCGTGTATGTGCTGGTAAAACGCTCGGTGCCGAACCCCACGCTGGGTACGTTCGATGCCCCGTCGCGGAGTTTCTGCACGGTTCGGCGGCAGAAGACCAATACCCCATTGCAGGCTCTCGTTACGCTCAATGACCCCACCTTTGTGGAAGCCGCCAACGTGCTGGGCGAACAGATGGCCCGGCAGAACAACGAAAAACAGGCCATTACGCTGGCCTACCGCAAACTGACGGGTCGCCGACCCACGCGCCCGGAGGTGGTCCTACTGACGAAGCTACAGGCTGCCCAGTTTACCCGGTTCAGTAAAACGCCCAATAAAGCAACCGGCTGGCTGCGGGCCGGACAGTACAAAATAGATAGTACGCTAAGTGCCGCTCAGGTAGCGGCCAACGCGGTGGTTGCCAGTACGATTATGAACTCCGACGCCACGCTTACCAAACGATAAACGCCATGTCACACCATCACCACGATGACGAGTTTGGGCCACGCCATGCCTGGCTCCATACGCCGGAGTTGGCAAAGCTCAACGAAAAGCTGGACCGCCGGCGGTTCCTGACCAAAACTACGCTGGGGCTGGGCGCGCTGGCCGTGGGGTCGCTGTGGGGGGGGCGTCAGTTATTCGGGGGCGTAGCCAAAGCCCCCAACGAACTCACCGAAGACACGCAGGAGGCCATCCTGAAGGCGTTGCCGCACTTTGCCCCCAAAGCCAAACGGGTAGTGTATCTGTTTATGAGTGGTGGCCCGTCGCAGTTCGAAACCTTCGATTACAAGCCTAAGCTGGCCGCTATGTTCGGTCAGTCCCTGCCCGATTCGGTCAGGAAAGGACAGCGGCTCACGGGTATGAGTGCCAACCAGAGTAGCCTGCCCATTGCGCCCTCGGTCTATAATTTTAGTCAGTACGGCAAATCCAATACGTGGGTGAGCGAACTGCTGCCCTACACGGCGGGGGTAGTGGACGATCTATGCATCATCAAATCACTCTATACCGAGCAGATCAATCACGACCCGGCCATTACGTTTTTTCAGACCGGCAACCAGCTACCGGGCCGTCCGTCCATTGGCTCGTGGGTGAGTTATGGGCTGGGTTCCGACAATGAGAACCTGCCCACGTTCATCTCCATGATTTCCAAGAATGGCAACGACCAGCCGCTGTACTCCCGGCTGTGGGGGAGTGGTTTCCTGCCCACCCGCTACGAGGGCGTTCAGTTCCGGTCGGGCAAAGATCCGGTACTGTTTCTCAACAACCCCGAAGGCTACGACGGCACCGACCGCCAGGAAATGCTGATGTACCTGAAGCAGCTCAACGAGATGCAGCAAAGCGGTTTTGGGGATCCCGAAATCGAAAACCGGATGGCGCAGTACGAAATGGCGTACCGAATGCAGACCTCCGTGCCGGACGTGATGAGCATAGCGGGCGAACCCGACGAGGTGTTCGATCTCTACGGCCCCGACAGCCGCGATCCCGGCACCTACGCGGCCAATTGCCTGCTGGCCCGCAAACTGCTCCAGAAAGACGTTAAGTTCGTGCAGCTTTACCACCAGGGCTGGGACCAGCACGGAGGGTTGCCGGGCGGTATCAAAAACCAGTGCAAAAACATAGATCAGGCCACGGCGGCCCTGGTTACGGACCTGAAACGAACGGGCCTGCTGGACGATACGCTGGTGATCTGGGGGGGCGAGTTTGGCCGGACGGTGTATTCGCAGGGAAAGCTCACCAAAGACAACTACGGACGCGACCACCACCCGCGCTGCTTTACCATGTGGATGGCGGGCGCGGGTGTAAAGTCGGGCATCACCTACGGCGAAACGGATGATTTCGGCTACAACATCACCAAGAATCCGGTTCACGTCCACGATTTTCAGGCTACGCTGCTGCACCTGCTGGGCATTGACCACGAGCGGCTTACCTTTAAAAGCCAGGGCCGGCGTTTCCGCCTGACCGACGTACACGGCAAGGTGGTGAACGATATACTTTCCTGAATCTGCGCTACCATCCGTTGAATGATACTCCTCGATATCTCCACGTTTTTTGGGCGGCTGCATCCGCTGGTGGTGCATCTGCCCATCGGCTTTCTGGTGCTGGCGGCCCTGCTCGACTGGGCTTCGTACTGGCCGACGTACAAAAGCGTTCGGGCTGCGATGCCGCTGGCCCTGGGGGCCGGGGCGGCATCGGCAGTGGTAGCCTGCGGGCTGGGCTGGTTGCTCTCGACCACCGGCGATTATGCTCCGGCTCTGCTGGACAATCACAAGTATTCGGGTCTGGCCCTGGCGGGAGTTGCGGTGCTGCTGTACGCCCTGACTACGCCCGCTGTTCGGGCGTACGTGGCCCTGCCTAAGAAGGTTTTTTCGGGGGCGTTTGTGGCTGTTCTGGGGCTGATGAGTTACGCCGGGCATCAGGGCGGCAACCTCACGCATGGCAGCGACTATCTTTCTTTATCGGTTCTTACCGAAACCCAGCGGCCAAAACCCACCTCCCTGGAGCAGGTGTTTGTCTTTGAAGATGTGGTGCAGCCGATGCTGACCAGACGGTGCGGTCAGTGTCATCAGGACGGCAAGCTGAAGGGTAAACTCCGTATGAACACCCATGCCGATTTACTGAAGGGCGGTAAGCACGGCCCGGCCATCGTGGCGGGCAACCTAACCAAAAGCGAACTCTACCGGCGCGTCACCCTCGACCCGGCCCACAAGGAGTTTATGCCTACCGATGGCAAAACAGCCCTGACCAGAAACGAGGTGGCTCTGCTGAAATGGTGGATTGAAAAAGCCGCTGCCGCCGACAATACCAAACTTACCGCTGTAAAAGGCAGCGAAGCCGTGCAACCGATGGTGGCAGGGTTACTTGGTTTAAGCGGAAGTACTGATGCCGTAGTGCAGGAGGCCGGAAATGATGCCCATCCGCCTAATCCAGCTATTCCGATGACGGGCGACACGGCCCGGATTACCGCAGCGCGCAGTCAGGGATTCGTGATTCGGATTATGAACCACAAACCGCTGATGCTGGATGTGACGTGGCCCAAAAAAACGGGCCAGCCGGTAGTTGATCTGGCGGTGCTGACACCCCTGGCCAAACACATCATCTGGCTCAATCTCTCTGATCTGAATTTGACGGACAGCCAGTTGAAGGCCGTTACGCAGTACAGTAACCTCGAAAAACTGCGCGTTGAGAAAAATCCCATTAGTAACGAATTTCTCCGGTCCATTGCCGGACTCTCGTACCTTCAGGCTCTCAACGTGTACGGCACCCACATCACGTCGGCGGGCTTACCCGCCCTCAAAGACATGAAACGGCTGGAGAAAATTTACGCCTGGCAAACGACTATTACCGCCAGTGATGTACAGCGGGTATTCAAAGACAGTTCCAACGTAAAGGTTATCCTTTAGCGGGCAACCGCGTAGGCTCAAAACTATCTGTTTACACACATGCATACGCTGCCCCGGGACCTTTGATATCACCCTGTTTTTCGGGATTTTAGACAATCGATTGTTCTGTGGTGTGCAGTCGATTGTCTTTGGCTTGCCCTGTTTATTCATCGGGTAGCGGTATCAAGTTTGGTTGTAATCCAGATACATCTGGGGTAATTTTAATCCATTTTAGATGGAGTAAAATCTGCGAAATCCGGTATTTACTTTCTTAACTCCCTATATAATATGACTGCTACGACTCGTCGTTCCTTTGTCCGCACTGCTGCTTTGGGCAGTGCGGCTGCATCACTGATGCCTTCTCTGTACAGTGCGGCACGGGCTACAGGTCATCCTCCGGCCCTGGCCAAAGTCCGGCTTGGTTTTATTGGCCTTGGGTTGCGGGGGCGCAGTCATCTACAGCAGGCCCTGTACCGGCCCGATGTAGAGATTGCCGCCCTCAGCGATATTTCTGCCGATGCCATTGCCCGCTCGAACGCCATGATCGAAAAAGCAGGCCGGAAAGCTCCGCCCGCCTATACCAAAGGCGACGAAGCGTTTCTGGACATGCTCAAACGTGACGATATTGATGGCGTCGTGATTGCCACACCCTGGGAATGGCACGTACCCATGGCCGTAGCGACCATGAAAGCGGGTAAGTACGCAGGGGTGGAGGTATCGGCTACGGTCACGCTACAGGAATCATGGGATCTGGTCAATACCTACGAGAAGACCAAATCGCACTGTATGATTCTGGAAAACGTCTGCTACCGGCGCGATGTAATGGCCATTCTGAACATGGTACGTCAGGGTATGTTTGGTGAGATGACCTACGCCCACTGCGGTTACGAACACGACCTCCGAAACGTTAAATTCAACGATGGTAAGGGACACGGTGTGGGAGCCGAGTTCGGTAAAAATGCCTACTCGGAGGCCAGCTGGCGTACCCAGCACTCCGTTGACCGCAATGGCGATTTGTACCCTACCCACGGGCTGGGACCGGTGGCGCACTGGCTCAACATAAACCGGGGTAATCAGTTTGTGCGGCTTACCAGTATGGCCACCAAAAGCCGGGGGCTGCACAAGTACGTGGTCGATAAGGGTGGCAAAGACCATCCCAACGCTAACGTCAATTTCAAATTGGGCGACGTGGTCACGACCATGGTTGAGTGTGCTAACGGCGAAAATATCGTCATCATGCACGACACCAATTCCCCCCGGCCTTATTCGCTGGGGTTCCGGGCGCAGGGTACGCAGGGTATCTGGATGGACGACAATGACATGATTTATCTGGAAGACGCCAGCGGGAAGCCGGCCAGTCCGAAGCCGCATACCTGGGAGCCTGCCGCGCCTTACCTGGAGAAGTATGACCACCCTCTCTGGAAAGAACACACTCAAACGGCGCAGAATGCCGGGCACGGGGGCATCGACTTTTTCGTGCTGCGGGGCTTTATCGAAGCCATCAAAAATCAGGTGGCCCCGCCCATAGATGTCTATGACGCTGCCGCCTGGAGTGCCATCAGCCCGCTGTCGGAAGCGAGTATTGCCGGGGGGAGCAAGCCGATGGACATCCCGGATTTCACGCGGGGGAAGTGGAAGACCAACAAGCCTATTTTCGCCCTGAACAATCTGTACTGATTTGCCTTACGCTTAAAAATAAGTCTCTGCCCCTAGTGGCCCCCTGCCAGCCGTGACGGGGGGCCACTAGGGCGTTTATATTTGTTGCCCTGACGTACCTGCTCTGTTAAACCCGCCGGTTATTGACGTAACTGCGCTTCCCTGCTTTATGACGTACCAACCCCTCACTGTTTCTACGCCCGGTCGTATCTGCCTGTTTGGCGAACATCAGGATTACCTCGGACTTCCTGTCATTGCCGCAGCCATATCCTGTAGAATTCAGATTGCCGCCGAACGCACCACTACCCAAACGGTGCAGCTCAGTCTGCCGGATATGAACGGCTCCGAGCAGTTCAGCCTGACTGATTTACCCCTGAACTACCAGCATGACCGTGATTATTTTCGTAGTGCCGTTAACGTACTGCTGCGTCAGGGTTTTCAGTTTAGCGGGGGTATTGCCGGCGAAGTGCGGGGGAATATTCCCATCAATGCCGGTACGTCCAGTTCGTCGGCCCTGCTCATTAGCTGGCTGAATGTGCTGACCCGGTTAGCCGACAATCCACAAATACTGGCCCCCACCCAACTGGCCGAACTGGCCTACGAAGCCGAGGTGCTTGAGTTTGGTGAGCCGGGGGGCATGATGGACCACTACTCGACCGCCGTGGGTGGGGTCATCTACCTGGCGTCGCAGCCCGCTATCCGGCTGGAAACCCACCACCCGCCCCTTGGTACGTTCGTGCTGGGAGACTCACAGGAGCCGAAAGATACCATCGGTATTCTGGGACGGGTAAAATACGGTATGCTGCGTATTATCGACCAACTGACAAAACTGGACCCGTCTTTCTCCCTGCATACCACGTCCAGTACGGCCATTGCTGAATACAAAGACGTACTGCCGAAAGACGACTATATCCTGCTAAGCGGCACAATGGCTAACCGCGACCTGCTGCGGGAGGCCCTGACGCTGCTCCGGGCTTCCGACGGTTCGTTGATGGATGATGCCTATTTCGGACGGTTACTAACCGAACACCACGCCCACCTGCGCGACGCCCAGCGGATTTCGACGCCTAAAATTGATCGGATGCTCGACGCAGCCCTGACGGCTGGTGCGCTGGGTGGCAAGATAAACGGATCGGGTGGGGGCGGCTGCCTGTTTGTGTATGCACCCAGCCAGCCCGAAGACGTAGCCGAAGCCATTGAACGGGAAGGCGGTCGTGCCTATATCGTCTCGGTCGATACCGGTACGACTGCCATCGAACGCGAAAAGATGCCCGTCTGAAGGTACAGAATAGTGGCCGTTACAGCGAGTTGAGAAGGGCTTTGGCGGGTTTCAGCACATCAGCCGCCGGGGTACTGGTCAGGACCGATACGTCGAATTGGCTCAGGGCTTTTTCGAGTTGTTGCGCTTTCGCGGCCTGACCGTTTGCGGCAAACTCATCGCGCAGGATGCGGATTTTTTCGTAGTCCTGAATGCCTTCAATGAGCCGCTCAAAGCGGATGGACGTGCGCGGACCGGGATAAACAATATACGTATCACCAGCGGCCCAGGTCCGAAAACGGGAATCATGCAGTGGGTCTTTCACCCAGCAGTTATAAGCCCAGCGCAGGTAACCGTCATACCCTTTATGGGCCGCATACCAACTGATAAACGTTGCTTCGGCGGGGGGCGAAAAGGTAAACGTATTCGGGTAGCGTTCAACGCAGCAGGTGTAGTAGGTGGTGTTGAAACCCGCCTGCCGACGGCGTTGCATGGTAGCTGCATCGACCGTCTGGTTCGTGGCTATGGAGTAGTCAACCAGGTCCGATTCGAGTTCGGGATGGTAGTTGCCCGCCAGCGAGACCCGAAAATTTGTATCGACCCCTTTAATCAGGGCCAGTGCCTGCTGCATGGCTTTCATGGGCCGTTCGTCCATTGCGATGGTCGTTTTTTCAAACCAGCCTTTCTCTTTCAGGTGTCTGGCGAAGTCGGTGAGCATGGGCCGCCAGTGCGCGTCGTATTCGGGCGTACCCGTCTGGGCGATCAGGGACGCATTCTTTTGGGCAGCTTCATCGTAGTAGCTGAATTTTAGATTCCAGGGAATCATGCTGTAGCAGTTGATGAACTTATCAATGCCCAGGTCCATCATGTAACTGACCCACTGGTCGAAAATCGTGTAGTCATACACCCAGCTACCGTCTTTCTTTTTCGTCCAGCTCACCATCGACCCATACACGTCTTCCGTCTGACTGCGCCAGGGATCATTGATAATTGTGGCTGTAATGGACTTTTGCCCGGCCCCGGCCAGCATCTTCATGTACGGTCGCATGAGGTCCATGTGTTCCTTCGACCACACCTTCACGCCGTGTACCCGCGCTACCGAGTACGGATTCTGCCATAAATCGAGGTGAGACGCCCAGTCTTTTGGTGCGGGCAGGAGCCGGTTCTGCACATCGACGCTGTACGATAAAACAAGTGGTTTATCCATTGACGGACTCGTGGCGGTCAGCGTACCCACGTAATGCCCGGCCACAGCACTGGGCGGAACGACAACACTCAGCCAGACCGGCTGCGCGGTTTGCTGCGGTACATCCCGCACCTGAACCAGGTCTATGGGGTCCGCCACCAGAGACGAGTCATACTTGCCGATGGGTCGTTCGTCGCAATTGTCTCCCTCAGGGCTTAGCCCATCCGTCATGACGTACCGAACAAAACGGGCTGAAACCTGGCTCGCCGGAATGGTGTGGCTTTTATCGCTCTTCAGTCCAGACCAGCTTAGCGTTACCTGAAACATGGCAGACCGACTCCAGAGCAGGGCCTGCGTATGTACCTTTTCACCTTTCCAGGCGTTGGCGTTCCAGCCCGCCCGCACCAGGGCCGGATTGGGAGCCGCGTGTTTTTCGTGCCGCACATCAGCCGTTGTAAAACTGAAATAATGCCCGGCCTTTACGGCTGACCAACTGGCCTTATCCGCTGGTTTGGGGTCAGGCAACTCCTGATACGAAGTCAGGCGTATTGGTTGGGCCATTGCCCCGCAGGACAGGAGCAGCAGAAAAAGGGCTATGGGGACTCGCATACAAAGTGTATAAAAGATAAAAGGAAAGCCGAACGCCGGGCGAATCGTACGTGCAGATAGCAGATGGTAATGTACAGTTTATCCAGCAATTCTGGACCTGACCCGGCGGCTTTAGTACCCGGTGCCGATTGCTGCACGGATTATTGCCGAAAAAATAAAACGGCCCGGCAGTTGGTCCGTTGACCAGCCACCGGGCGATGCCGAAGCAATGTAGCGACGGGTGTTACGCTACTTCAATCAGGAACACGGCTTCGCGCCCTTCCGAAATAGCCCATACTACCGGCGACTTCCCTAACATATAGTGTTCGTCACGAAAAATTTTGGGTTTGTCGTGCTTTGGTCACGTTAGGGCTTTGGGGCAGGTAGCGATTTTCAACACAAATGTTGATGCGAAGAACCAATGTTTGGTTTATTTGAGGTTTACTTTTTCATCAAGTAAAAATTCTTTTACAGATGTCCACTTTATGTTTGAATACCTGTCGTTATCATATTTTTGGAAAATAATTCTCCCTTCCATTAGATCTCTCATATATTGCATTCCTTGCCAAGCTGGATATAGTTCATTTTTTGAAGGTGAAAAGAATCTTGTCAACTTGATGAGAAAATTTAAAAGACTAATGCTCCCTGGTCTGAATAGTTTATATTTCTTCGTTGTTAATTCAGTAAGCAATTTCACAAAGTCGTTGCAGGAAAGTTTATCACCTGCAATTCTTAAATATCTTGGTGTATTTTCATCAATGGCTGCGGAAGCTGTGAATTCAGCAACGTTTTCAGTAGTCGTAAATTCTAAAATTTGATTTGGATTACCCCAACATAAAATCTTTTTTTGTTTAAACAGTATCAAAGGCATATCTGTAATTAACAAATCCATAAAGGGACCATTAAAAATAGTTGTTGCCTTGATAGGTATTTTGTCAATATACCTGTGAAAATCTCTCCTGAAATCCAAATTTCTATTTTGACCTTCTTTTAAGTTTGTAAAATCACTTGAATAGTCGCTTGGTATAAATCTTTGAACTTTTGCTTCAATCGCAGCATCTAAAAATATTTTTTGGGTAACAATTACTGTTTCTTCCAAACCGGCCAAAGCTGACACAAAACAGTGTGCTCCTGTAAGATGTTTTGAAATCTCGGATTTATTGTTAGTGTCCACCTGAAAGACTTTTACACCTTTTTGTTTTAAGTCTTTTATTTTATTTATGTCTGTTTCTAAACGAACAATGGCCCGTACTTCGACATCTTTGGCCAATAATGCATTTACAATTTTACCTCCTAAATTTCCCGTCGCACCTGCTATTACAATTATTTGTTTCATTCTGATTTTGTAGTTTGTTAGTCCTTCTTATTTAAGTTATGTCGTCTATTGCAATGACCCCGTAACGGTTTTCGGCTACCCGAAGGGTGGGACTTTACCACAAAACTTGACTTGAAAAGCCAAGTTTTGATTAACTACAAAACTGTCTTTGGAACACGAGAATCCGCCTTTTGGGTAGGTACTGTTAGCGGTTCGGGCCTCTTGTCCTGCGCTACTATTTTGTCTAATTGTCCGCACGTTTGTAATGAAGTTGCGTTAGTCCTTTGTCAAATGATTTTACTGAAACAAGTTCCAATTTTTGTTCTGGTCTTCCATCCTTGAAAAGTTTTATCCCGTTACCGACCAGAATAGGAACTACAGAAATAATAAACTCGTCAATAAGGTCGCCTTTTAAAAGTTCATTTACTATTTCTGCTCCACCGTCACAGAATATATTTTTTCCGTTTCCAGATTTAAGTTTGTCGACAAGTGATTTAAGGTTACCTGTATAAAATTTTACAGAACCAACGCTCGGTCTTGAAGTCCTTGTGATAATATAGGCATCTTTGTCTGCGTGAGGAAAGTCAAAACCCATAGATATTACTTTGTCGTAAGTTTTACGTCCAACGATAACTGCGTCAACTGTTTTTACAAAGTCCGCATAGCCATAGTCTTGTCCTTCTTGTTCTACAATTGAAAGAAAACTCAGGTCATCATTCGGTTTAGCAATGTAACCGTCTAAACTCATTGCGATGTATAGTATTAATGGTCTTTTGTTCATTTTAAATTTCCAACTAAACGAGGTTTCCGTTTCTTCGGTTTTGACAAATTTATTA
>Ga0123337_10005215_pt1 | contig 12875 bp, 11 predicted proteins | sample frozenSSSSmetaG_FD_89792 | JGI IMG/M metagenome (GOLD analysis project Ga0123337, IMG submission 89792) | Glacier valley bacterial and archeal communities from Borup Fiord, Nunavut, Canada, to study Microbial Dark Matter (Phase II) -... | ecosystem: Environmental > Aquatic > Freshwater > Ice >...
CTCCCAGATAGGTGGCATCACTCCTGCCATGAAAGTTGCCCGACTGGGCGAATGGTTTAATATTAAAACTGCATGGCACGGCCCGGGTGATGTGTCTCCTGTTGGCCATGCAGCTAATGCCCATATCGACCTTGCCGTATGGAATTTTGGAATTCAGGAGTCCGTGAAATTTTCCGATAAAATGCAGGAAGTATTTTCTGGTTGCCCTACAATGAAAAATGGATATATGTCTGTGAACGAAGTTCCGGGCCTTGGAGTTGATATCAATGAGAAGGAGGCAGCAAAATATCCAATTGGCACTAAATCCAATTGGCAGGTACGGAAAGCGGATGGAACCCTGATAAGACCTTAATCAGAATAGAAAAATTAAAAACTTATTGGATGAAACATTTACTACTTGGATTTCTGATTTTTTCGGCATCCTGCACTTTTGCTCAATATCCTCAATCAAAAATATCCAATGGATTGATTGAGGCTAAATTATACCTTCCTGATGCTAAAAATGGATTTTACAGGGGAACAAGATTTGATTGGTCTGGCGTAATAAATAGTCTGAAATATAAAGATCATGAGTATTTCGGTGAATGGTACCCTAAACACGATCCCAAAAGGCATGATGCAATTACAGGCCCGGTAGAGGCATTTGATCCAATAGATTATACTACTGCTGCTCCGGGCGAAAAGTTTCTGAAAATCGGTATTGGTACACTACTTAAGGTAAAAAATGAACCATACCGATTCAGCAATCCATTTGAAGTGCTTAACGCAGGGAAATGGAAAGTCAGAACGAAAAGAGACCGGGTTGAATTCACACATACCCTTCAGGATGATTCCGGATATTCATATATCTACAAGAAAACAGTCCGCCTTTTAAAAGGAAAAGCACAAATGATTTTGGAACATAGTATAAAAAACACGGGAAAAAAAGCTATCAATACAAGTGTTTTTAATCATAATTTTTTCGTGATTGACAATCAGACAACAGGGCCTGATTTTATGGTAAGCATGCCTTTTAAAATCAGTTCAGAGCCTGCAAAAAAGAGTCTGATGAATTTCAAGGACAATAAAATGATCTATACAAGGGATTTGAAAAAAGGCGAAAGCACCATGGAATACCCGACAGGCTTTACAGGAACAAACATCGGGGATTATGATTTCAGGATTGAAAATCAAAAAACAGGAGCCGCGGTGAGAATCAGATCTGACCGCCCTCTATCACATTTTATGTATTGGTCTGTTCCTACAACATTAAGTCCTGAACCCTTTATAAAGATCGATGCATTACCCGGGAAGGAATTTACCTGGGCAATCATATACGATTTCTATACAATTGATAAAAAATAGAATTTAACATATTAATAATAATATAATGACCGATAGAAGATCCTTCCTGAAAAACTCAGCAATTATTGCTCTTGGATGCACTTTACCTAAATGGGCAAATGCCGGACTACCCGGTAAAATGGCACTCAAATATCCCCCTATGGGCCTGCAGGTATACACTCTTAATACTTTAATTAACTCTCCTGGCGCAGATACTAAAACCGTTCTAAAGCAGATCGCTGATATAGGTATCAGGGAACTGGAAACAGCTACAGGTTCCGGTGGATTATATTACAGACATTCAGCAAAGGAATTTGCTGCCATTGTCAATGATCTGGGTCTGAAGTGGATTGGAAATCATGTAGGAGGATTACCAAGGTCGGCACAGGTTCCTGCCGGTTCAAGAAATCTGAGAGATAATCTTCAACAGATTGTGGATGAGTCGGCTGAAGGAGGTTGCGGGTGGGTAATTTGTTCCAGTTCATCAATCAATACGATGGATGAAATTAAACGGACTACTGATATTTTCATTAAGGCCGGTGATGCTGCTGCAAAAAACAAAATGAAATTTGCTTACCATAACCATCAATCTGAGTTTACTCCGATTGAAGGAATATCAGCATTTGATTATGTTTTAAGCAATACCGATAAAAACAAGGTATTCATGGAGCTGGATCTTGCATGGGCAACAGCCGCTGGTATGGATCCTGTTGCTCTTTTCAAAAAATACCCTGGACGTTTCCCTTTATGGCATGTTAAGGATCTTGATAAAACAAGTGGAAAACCATGCCCTGTAGGAAAAGGCAAGGTTGATTTCAAGCACATCTATGAAAACTCAAAACTTTCAGGAGTAAAACATGCATTCATTGAACAGGATGGATCTAAAACAATTGAAGATCCGGCATCAAGTGTGCAATGGCTTAAGGCAAATATTTACTAAGAATTCTAAACTGAATAGAAATTTAAAGAATAAATGACCGGGATCAGGAAATTGCTTTTCTGATCCTGATCAATTTTACCATTAGATCTTCAAGCAGATCTAAATGAAGCATGTTTGCTCCATCAGATTTTGCATTAGCAGGATCAGGGTGTGTCTCAATGAATAAACCATCTGCGCCTACAGCAATAGCTGCTTTGGCAATAGTTTCGATCAGAGCAGGCTTCCCTCCTGTTACTCCGCTGGACTGGTTAGGTTGTTGCAATGAATGCGTGCAATCCATTACCACAGGAACACCAAAGCTTCTCATTTCTGGAATTCCCCTGTAATCAACAATAATATCCTGATAGCCAAAAGTATTACCACGATCTGTAAGGATCACATTCGGGTTTCCGGAATCCTGGATCTTTTCAACTGCAAATTTCATTGAACCTGCAGAAAGGAACTGTCCCTTTTTTACATTCACCGCTTTACCGGTCAGGGCCGCTGCAATAAGAAGGTCTGTTTGACGGCATAAAAAAGCAGGAATCTGTAAAACATCCACATATTCTGCTGCAAGTGCAGCTTCGTGACTTTCATGAATATCTGTAACGGTAGGAACACCAAACTCCCTGCTTACCTTATTCAGGATCTTGAGCGCCTTTTCATCACCAATACCGGTAAATGAATCAAGGCGGGAACGGTTTGCTTTTCGATAAGATCCTTTAAAGATTAAAGGAATTTCAAGCTTATCAGTAATACCTACAATTCTTTCTGCAATTCTGAGAGCTATTTCTTCACTTTCAATTACACAGGGTCCAGCCATCAGGAAGAAATTGCCTGAATGGGTATGTTTTATTTGGGGAATATTATTGATCATTAATTTCCTAGTTCCGATAAAAATTTAATACGCATTAATTGCACTTCTTCGCGGGTATAATCTTCTGTTCCGAGCTCAGAAAGAGCTTCATCGATCGAGTCGATTTCAGTTGACCTGAAATAATCAAATACCTCATCCTGCCTGTCTTCCTCAATCAATTCATCAATATAATAATTGAGGTTAAGCTTTGTACCGGAGTTTACAATAGTTTCAAGCTCTTTTAATATTTCATCAAATGAGATTCCTTTGGCTGAAGCAATATCCTCCAGAGCAATCTGACGATCAATATTTTGTATAATAGAAACCTTAAGTGCAGATTTATTGGCGGCACTTTTTATGACCAGATCTACCGGACGGTCAATATCATTATCATCAACATACTTTTTGATCAGTTCGATAAATGGCAGCCCAAACTTGAGTGCCTTCCCGGAACCAACTCCCTGTATCTGCTTGAGTTCGTCAATAGAAACTGGATAGTGAGTACACATTTCATCTAATGAAGGATCCTGAAAAACCACAAATGGTGGCAGATTCTTTTGTTTCGCTATCTTTTTCCTTAAATCTTTCAGCATTTGGAGCAACTGAGTATCCAAAGCACCACTTTGTTGCTGGGCCTCTTCTACCTCATCTTCAGCTTCATCCATCAGATAATTAAGTATAAACTTAATAGAATATGGGTTTTCAATAAATGCATTACCAGATTTTGTCAGTTTTAAAAGACCATAATTATCAATGTCTTTCTGAACAAAATTGTTCAATACGGTCTGGCGTAACAAAGATTTCCAAAGTATCTCTCCATCTTCCTTGCCTGAACCAAAAACCGTTAACTTATCGTGTTCATAAGATGCAACCTGGGAGTTTTCAATACCCAACATGATATTGATGATATATTGATCATCGAACTTTTCCCCCAGATCCCGTATCAGAGTCAAAACATTAAGTAATGGAGCCTCAGCATCAAAGTATTTCTTAGGATGGCGGCAATTATCACACATATTATTGCAGCCCGTCTCATTGAAATTCTCACCAAAATAATGAAGTATCTGTTTACGTCTGCATACAGATGATTCGGCATAGTCAATAACTTCTTTAAGAATCTGGGTACCTATTTCTCTTTCAGAAACAGGCTTGTCTTTCATAAACTTAGTAAGTTTATCAATATCCTTTTGCGAATAAAAGGCAACACAAATACCCTCACCACCATCACGGCCTGATCTTCCGGTTTCCTGATAATAACCCTCCATACTTTTTGGAATATCATGATGGATCACATAACGAACATCAGGTTTATCTATGCCCATTCCAAATGCGATGGTTGCAACGATCACATCTACATCTTCCATCAGGAAATTATCCTGTGTTTCCGCACGGGTTTTAGGATCAAGACCAGCATGATATGGGAGCGCTTTTATTCCATTAAGTTTTAATGCTTCAGCAACTTCTTCAACCTTTTTTCGGCTCAGACAGTAAACGATCCCGGATTTACCGGAATTCATTTTAGCATACCTGACAATTTCTTTGATAACATCACGCTTCGCCCTTACCTCATAAAATAAATTAGGCCTATTAAATGAGGATTTAAAAAGAGAGGCATTGTTCATTTGCAGATTTTTTTGAATATCCTGCTGAACTTTTGGCGTTGCTGTTGCGGTTAGAGCAATAATCGGAATATTATCTCCGATATTGTCAATCACCTGCCGGATCCTGCGATATTCAGGCCTGAAATCATGTCCCCATTCTGAAATACAGTGTGCTTCATCAACAGCAACAAAAGAAATTGAAATACCTCTCAGAAAATCTACATTTTCTGGTTTTGTTAATGATTCAGGAGCTACATAAAGCAACTTAGTTTCACCATTGGTAACATCTTCCTTGACCTTAGTGATCTCAGATTTATTAAGAGATGAATTCAGGAAATGGGCAATACTATCTGTTCCACCGAAAGCTCTTAGCTGATCTACCTGATTTTTCATCAGGGCAATAAGTGGCGAAATCACAATTGCTGTACCTTCGCTCATCAAAGCCGGTAACTGGTAACAAATGGATTTACCTCCACCTGTTGGCATAATAACAAATGTATCTTTCTTTTGAAGTATGCTGGTTATAATAGCTTCCTGATCACCTTTGAAGTTATCGAAGCCGAAAAAATTCTGTAAATTATCGAATAACGATTTGTTTATTTCCATTATTTAACTGGAAAAAATTGAAAATAGGTCATAATAATATTCAAAATAACATATTTTTGCGATTAAATATCTTTTTATTTAAAAATAATCAAGTTGAAAAGCAAGGTTGAAATATTGGAAATAGCACGAAAAACGCTTCAAATTGAAGCAGAAGGCATCAGCCGTATTTCAACACAATTAAACGATGATTTTTCAGAAATAGTACATCAAATTTTGTACCTAAATGCACGAGTTATTGTAACAGGAATTGGAAAAAGTGCAATAATTGCTCAAAAGATCGTCGCTACCTTTAATTCTACAGGTACACCTGCAATTTTTATGCATGCTGCAGATGCCATTCATGGCGATCTGGGAATGATACAGCAAAATGATCTGGTGATTTGTATTTCTAAGAGCGGCAATACACCAGAGATCAAGGTACTCGTACCTTTATTAAAACAAGGTGGAAATAAACTTGTCGCAATGGCAGGTGATAAGGAATCCTTTTTGGCAAAACAGGCCGACTGGCTTTTAGATACCTCAGTTGAGCATGAAGCTTGTCCACATAATCTTGCTCCAACTACCAGTACTACGGCTCAATTGGCCATGGGTGACGCTTTGGCAGTATGTTTACTAGAGTGTCGCGAATTCAGCAGTGCAGATTTCGCAAAATACCATCCCGGAGGTTCTTTAGGAAAACGTTTATATTTAACAGTAGGTGATCTGGCTGCTCAAAATGAAAAACCAGTTGTCTCTTCCAACGCATCAGTAAAAGAAGTTATCATAGAGATAACAAAAAACAGACTTGGAGCAGTAGCAGTAGTTGATGAAGGAAAGCTTAGCGGAATTATTACAGATGGAGATATACGTAGAATGCTGAATAAAAACACTACCATTGATGGACTAACCGCTGCAAGCATCATGACAATATCGCCTAAATACATCGACAAGAATGAACTTGCCGTTAACGCCCTTGAAATACTACGCGTTAATAATATTACCCAGATACTTGTTGGTACTGAAAGCAAGTTTGAAGGGTTCATCCATCTTCATGATCTTTTGAAAGAAGGAATTATTTAAGTTTCAAATCAAATATGAAAAATTATTACGTCCTCATAATGGCAGGTGGCATTGGAAGCAGATTCTGGCCACTAAGCCGTACAACACATCCAAAGCAATTTATTGACATATTAGGCACGGGAAAATCGCTTATCCAGCAAACTTACGACCGTTTTTTAAAGATCGTACCCCGGGATAATATCTTCATTTTAACGAATGAAAGCTATATTGAACTAGTCAAAGCGCAATTGCCCGATATTGATGGATCTCAAATCCTTGCTGAACCTGTTATGCGCAACACAGCCCCATGTATTGCATATGGCAGCCATAAAATACTAAAAATCAACCCGAATGCATCAATTGTAGTAGCTCCTTCTGACCATTTGATCATGGACTCAGAAGAGTTTACCCGTTGCATTAAGAAATCACTTGATGCAGCATTAGAAAACGATTGTCTGATAACTCTTGGAATCAAACCTTCAAGACCTGATACCGGATATGGTTACATTCAGTTCAATACGCAAAAGATCGGTGAAGATTTTTTCAAAGTAAAGACCTTTACCGAAAAGCCTAATATTGAATTAGCAAAAACATTTGTTCAAAGTGGTGATTTTCTTTGGAATGCAGGAATTTTTGTCTGGTCCGCAAAGAACATTCTTAAATCTTATGAAAAATACCTTCCTGAAATGAATGATATCTTCAAAGAAGGAGAAATGGTTTATAATACTCCTCAGGAGCAAGAATTTATACAGTCTGCATTTTCACAATGCACTAATATTTCCATTGATTACGGGATTATGGAAAAGGCTGACAATGTGTATGTTTTACCGACAGAATTTGGATGGTCAGATCTGGGAACATGGGCTTCAATCTACGATCAGTCCGAAAAGGATTATGTAGGAAATGTTGTAATTCCATCAGAAAAGGTGATCATGTACGATTCCTCAAATTGTATGGTCAATGTTTCAAAAGAGAAACTGGTTGTGCTTCAGGGTTTACATGACTTCATAGTAGTTGAGGAAAACAATACACTTTTAATCTGCCCTAGAGAACAGGAACAGGAGATCAAGCAAATTGTAGCTGATGTAAAACAGCGTTTTGGAAGTGAATTTATTTAGCAGCTAATTTTTGCCTTATTGCTTCATATAATAAAACACCTGCTGAAACCGAAACGTTGAGTGACTCGATCTCGCCATACATTGGAATCTTAGCCAGATGATCAGAAATACGGATTAGATCAGTTGAAATTCCTGTTTCTTCAGAACCCATTATTATTGCAGTCGGAACTGTATAATCAGGCTGATAGAGATAATCATTTGTTTTTTCTGTACATGCAACCAGCTGTAACCCTGATTCCTGAAGAAATTTCGCAGTTTTCAAAAGACTATCATGCCTGCATACAGGGATTTTATAAAGAGCACCAGCAGACGTTTTAATCGCATCCGGATTAATTTGGGCTGAACCTTTTGCCGGAACTATGATGGCATGAACTCCAGCGCATTCGGCTGTTCTTGCAATTGCTCCAAAATTGCGTACATCAGTGATACCATCTAACAATAATATAAGAGGAACCTCCCCTTTTTCATATATTAACGGTATTATATTCTCTATTTTATCATAACTAATTGGCGAAATGAACGCAACCGCACCCTGGTGATTCTTTGTTGTAAGCCTGTTGAGTTTTTCTACCGGAACCAGTTGAAAACCAATCTCCTGATCTTTTAACAAACTACGTAACTCCAGAATTATACCGCCGGTAAGTCCCCTTTGTAAAAAAAGGTTTTCAATCTCCTTTCCGCTTTTAATTGCCTCTATGATCGCACGAATTCCAAATACCATTTGGTTTGACTCATGTGTTTCCTGCTCGCGTTTTCGTTTAAAAGGGCTACCATTCATCTCTTCATATTATTTAAGCCGCCAAGTTAGATATAATTTCCCTTTTCGTAGAAATAAGAAGATTTATAAGAATGGAATGCTAGTTTATCAACATCATCAAATTTATTAACATGATGATAGTTCCCAATTGGAAGCCTATTTTATCAGTTATTAACATTAATATTAATATTAATGTTAATAAAACATGTGATTTAAGGAGGTGAATACAATAATGAGATTTAATTCAAATTTAGAGTGTGAAAAACTTAAACTTTTCTGCTCCATTTTTTGTATACTTTTGTTGCTATGAGTTTAGAAAAGGATCAGGAATACAATAAAAGCAATAAAAATACTTTTTCTGCAGAGCGAAGGAATAAACTAAGTACCATGTCCAGTGGGTTGGGCAAATTACCCCCTCAGGCACTAGATCTTGAAGAAGCGGTACTTGGTGCTCTGATGCTTGAAAAAGATGCTCTTTCTGCTGTAATTGACATCCTTAAACCAGATGTATTTTACAAGGATAGTCATCAAAAGATTTTCGAGGCTATCCAGTTTCTTTTCCAAAAGTCATCGCCCATCGATATACTTACAGTAACTGCCCAATTGCGTCAGCAAGGCGATCTGGAAATGATTGGCGGTGCCTATTATATTACAGAACTAACAAACCGTGTTGCATCTGCAGCAAATATTGAATATCATGCCCGGATTATTTCTCAGAAATTCATTCAGCGTGAACTTATTCGCATCTCCACAGAAATAATCAGTAATGCCTATGAGGATACCACTGATATTTTCGATCTGTTGGATCATGCAGAGAAAAACCTGTTTGATATTGCGCAAAACAACCTTCGAAGAGATTCCAGAAAGATGGATGAAATCATTCGTGAGTCATTGGAGAATCTGGAAAAGATAAAAGATAAAGTTGATGGACTAACAGGTGTTGCTTCAGGATTTACCGCACTGGACAGAATTACCTCAGGATGGCAGCCTTCAGATCTTGTTATTATTGCTGCAAGGCCTGCAATGGGTAAAACCGCATTTGTATTGAGTTGTGCCAGAAATGCTGCAGTACAGTTTAATAAACCTGTTGTTTTCTTTTCTCTGGAGATGTCTTCTGTACAGCTTGTAAATCGTTTGATTTCAGGCGAAACAGAAATAGAACAGGAAAAAATAAGAAAAGGTCATCTGGCAGAATGGGAATGGCAGCAACTTCATTCCAAGATAGGGAAACTAACCGAAGCTCCCCTATTTATTGACGATACCCCCGCCTTAAATATTTTTGAATTCAGGGCAAAGTGCAGGCGTTTAAAAGCCCAGTACGACATTCAGATGATCATTATTGATTACCTTCAACTAATGCATGGTAAAAGTGATGGCAAAAGCGGTAACCGTGAACAGGAGATCGGTAGTATCTCAAGAGCATTGAAATCAGTTGCCAAAGAACTAAATGTACCTGTAATTGCATTATCTCAATTAAGCCGGGCTGTTGAAAATCGCCCTGGTGGCAGCAAAAAGCCAATGCTTTCAGATTTAAGGGAATCCGGCTCTATTGAACAGGATGCAGATATGGTATTATTCCTTTATCGTCCTGAATATTATGGACTTACAGAAGATGAGAATGGTCGTTCCACCATCGGGATAGGCGAAGTAATTATTGCTAAGCACAGAAACGGCGAAACGGGTACCGTTCCACTTCGGTTTGTCGGAAAATTTGTAAAGTTTGTAGATCTGGAAGAAGACTTCAGCAGTCCATCAGGAAATAATCCTAACCCATTTGCAGGAATTTCACCTTCACAGGATTTTGAGAAACCCAGCAACTTTATTATCCGACCGTCAAGAATGGATGATATCGACGATGAACCACCATTTTAATCAGGATTGCATTCTGATCACAGATTTATTTTAGAAAAACAAACCCAATAAAACTCCAGCCAGGATTAAAAAAGGTGTTTTGATCCTGGTAAAGACCAGCAGCAAAAAGGTTATTATAACCAAGCCCATCGATAAATAGTTTATTCCGACAGGCTGCAATAATAATAGAAATGCTGCACCCATAAACCCTACGGAAACTGCATTGATCCCGGAAAGCGAGTTTTTTATGCGTGTAATTTTTTTCAAATCATTCCAGAATGGAACAATAAAAAGGATCAGGATTAGTCCAGGCAAATTGATCCCCAAAACTGCAATAATACTACCCATTACTTGCCCATAGATATTATATCCTGCATTTTTGAGTGTCATTCCTCCTACAAAGGAAGTAAATGAAAAAGTTGGACCTGGCAAAGCTTGTTGAAATGCGTATCCTGATAAAAACTGGTCTGAATTAAGATATCCCTTCATCTCCACAAATTCGGTATACATAAATGGCACTAGTACCTGTCCGCCGCCAAATATCATAATGCCGTTCCGATAAAAATTTTCGAATAAACGGATAGGTAAACTGAATGGAGATGTCCGGTTAATTAGAGCACCCAAGCCTGCAAATAATAACAGTACTCCTATAAAGTAGGCTATTTTTCGAGGGTTGATGTTAGAAAACAGTTTAAATCGAAGGTTATTTTCCTCTATTGCTGTTTCGACAGTAGATGAAACGATCCCTCCTATCAGAATCAATATCGGGAAAGCATAAGCATTCCTTAAAAGTAAAGTTGCAAATAGTGATCCTGCAGCAAGCCAGATGGATGTTTGAGATTTCAGAATAGTACGACCGAATGAAAATGCAGCATAGGCCACAATTCCAACAGCAATAGGCTGAATAAACTCCAGAATTTTATCAAATTTTTCCTTCTGGCCTAACAAAGTATAGCTTAATACAGCCAGAGACATTAATGCGGTGGATGGCAATATCCAAATAAAAAAAGTAGTAATTGCGATCGGCAAACCTCCAACCTTATAAGCGATTCCTACCAATGTTTGCGTCGAAGAGGGTCCTGGAAGAATCTGGGTTAATGCATTCAGCTCAAGTAATTCATTTTCAGAAATATATTTCCTTTTGTTTACAAAGTTTTTAAGCATCATGCCTATATGCGCCTGGGCACCACCAAAGGCGGTAAGAGTAAACCAAATTACATCGTAAAGAAAAATAAGCTGGCGTTTACTCCACATAAATTTAATCGTCTTCGTAATCTAAACCGGAAGCTGAATTGAAAACTGTCTGCAATTCAGAGTAAGCATGACTATCCCCGGCCCTTCTTGCTACTTCCATTCCTTTTTGGTAAATTAGAATAGCTTCTGATTTCCTGTCAAGACGTTCGTATAATTTACCTATATGATAATAGGTTCCAACATATTCAGGGTGTTTGGATAACAGATCTTCAAAATAAAAAAGCGCCTTTTCTATATCATTCTGACTCAAATACTCTGTTGCCAAAGCATATTTCAAAAAAGGATCATCAGGCTCATTTTTCAGAAAATCCAAAAGCTTTTGTAATCGGATAAGATGCATTTTATTTTATCTTTTTTAAGTAGATTTGTAAAAAGAGAAATCTATATGAAAATATTAGTTTGTGTCAGTAATGTCCCCGATACAACAACAAAAATAACTTTTAACAGCGATAATACACAATTCAATACAGCAGGTGTTCAATTTATATTAAACCCCTATGATGAAATTGCTTTGGCAAGAGCAATTGAATTAGCTGAAGGTGGTAAAGGATCTGTTACTGTAATTCATGTTGGAGAAATAAGTTCTGAGCCAACCATCAGAAAAGCGCTGGCAATAGGCGCTGACGATGCTGTTCGGATCAATGCTTCACCCAAAGATTCATATTTTGTATCAGCTCAGATAGCACATTATGCAAAAGATAAAGGTTTTGATATAATTCTAACAGGCCGTGAATCAATCGATTATAACGGCTCACAGGTTGCTGCTATGCTGGGTGAATTTTTAGACATACCTTCAATTTCAATTATTAAAAAACTTGATATTGATGCAGATCAGGCAAGTATTATTCGCGAAATAGAGGGCGGTAAAGAACATTTAACAGTCAGTTTTCCTTTTGTAGCAAGTTGCGCTGAAGGTGTAGCTGAGCCTAAAATACCCAATATGCGTGGGATAATGTCTGCCAGTACAAAACAACTGGAAGATGTAGAACCAACCGAAGTTGATCAATTGATCACTTTCACATCTTATAGTGTTCCTGCCCCCCGGGGTTCTGTAACCATCCTTTCGCAGGATGAAACCGAAAAACTGGTTAGTCTCTTACATACAGAGGCAAAAGTAATTTAAAACACAGATCATAAATTCAAAATCCCTTTTTAGGGCTTAACTAATAAATATGTCAGTTTTAGTATATGTTGAAAATGCAGATGGCAAATTTAAGAAATCTACTTTTGAAGTAGTTTCATACGCCGCTGCTGTGTCAGATCTGTTAAAAACAGAATTAATTGCCATTTCCATTGGAGATGTAAAACAAGATGATTTAAGTAATCTGGGCAAATATGGTGCAGCAAAGGTTCTTAATGTAAGCAGTGACAAGCTAAAAAACTTTGTGAACCAGGCTTATGCATCTGTAATTGCAGAAGCAGCAAAAAGGGAAGGTTCTTCTGTTGTTGTTTTAGCCAACTCATTCACAGGAAAGGGACTATCACCACGCATTGCGGTCAAACTGAAAGCTGGTCTTGCAGATGCTGCTGTTGAGCTTCCCAAAACAGACAA
>Ga0123337_10005217_pt1 | contig 12873 bp, 13 predicted proteins | sample frozenSSSSmetaG_FD_89792 | JGI IMG/M metagenome (GOLD analysis project Ga0123337, IMG submission 89792) | Glacier valley bacterial and archeal communities from Borup Fiord, Nunavut, Canada, to study Microbial Dark Matter (Phase II) -... | ecosystem: Environmental > Aquatic > Freshwater > Ice >...
AGAACAAAGTGTCTAATAACTAGACCGATATGGCTTAAGTTAACGCGTATGCCCTATGGGACTCCACCAAATCTTATCTCCATCACATTTTCCAGAGGTTGAAACCTCTGGCAAGGATATGGGCCGTCCTGCTGGGACTCATAAATGATTTTGTGGGATGAATGCCGTTAGGCATGGCCGATTATATAGCCAGCCATTTTAATGGCTGGTAAATGGTAATTCCATGATTTGTAAAATGCCATAGGCATGACCGATATTGATTAATCCAATAGAATGATAGGTTGAATAGATATGTTCCGTCCCTCTGGGACTCTACCAAATCTAACCTCAATCAAATTCACCAGAGGTTAAAACCTCTGGCAATAAGATGGGTCGTCCCTATGGGACTGGTGAGAAATAGGGATTGATATTAATGCCGTAGGCATGACCGTTCCTATAGCCAGCCATTTCAAAGGCTGGTAAAATGAATGAATATTTGTACACAAATGCCATCGGCATGGCCGATATCAGCTGGAGCATATGATTTTCTCCTCGTCGTTATCTGCCTTGTAATCATCCAAACTCGCACTAAGAATCACCCATCCCCGACACCTTTTGTCTGGATTTATCAGCCAATACCTCCAATTCCTTGCTGGTGTCCTCCCTAATGAATAAATTAGTCTAAACATTTTGGGCAGATTTTATTAATTTCCCTTTCTAATACTTCAGACTATGAACGAAAAAATCCACCACGGCCGGAATATCAAGCGTTTTCGTGAGATGATGGGCATCAAGCAGGAATCGCTGGCCTTCGAACTTGGGCCTGACTGGTCCCAGAAGAAAATCAGCCTGCTGGAGCAAAAGGAAGAAGTGGAGGAGGAACTTCTGCGTCAGGTTGCTGAGATTTTAAAGGTTCCTGCGGAGGCGATTAAGAGTTTTAATGAGGAACAGGCGATTAACATCATTTCAAGTACCATCAATAATCATGATCAAAGTGCTTTTGTCCAATACAATCCTGTTTATCATGTTAATCCCCTAGAAAAAATTATCCAGCTCCACGACGAAAAAATCGCTCTGTACGAGCGGATGCTGAAGGAAAAGGATGAAATGATGGCGCGATTGGAAAAGTTGCTGGATAAGTAAGGCTTTAGGGTAATTTAAAAAAGCCACAATGAAGCCTAATAATCTCTATCTTAATCGAAAATACCAAAGGTATGGTGGGTATAAAACTGCTAGATAAAACATTGAACATTGTCAAAGAAAGAGAGATATGGGCATTGATTGAAGGTGATGATAAATCTTTTACAAAGGAGGAAAATGAGTATTTACGACAAGTTGCATTGTATTTGGAAAAAGACGGGTATTTAACTTCAGAAGGAAAATGGCAGTATTCAATTTCGTTTTCAGGACTGATGGAAATGGATAAAAGTTTCCTTTTCAAATACAAAAACAAGCCTTAAAAAAGATTAAAAGCCGAAGCAAGATTTAGAGATTTTGGCTTGGTGGCTAAAGTTCTCGCGCTAACGCTGAATGCCTTATTATTGCTTGGACTTGCGGTGCTTACATTTTTATTCAAGAGTTAGGAATGTAAAATAATTGCAACTAATTCTAATAACTGCTTATCTGCAATCAGAAATTCTGATTGCAGATAAGCAGCTCATTGATAATCCAGTCAGGGCAGGAATTGTAGAAAACTCAGAGGATTATCTGCATTCTAGTGCAAGGAATTAGGCTGGTTTGAAAAGTCTGATTGATGTGAATTATTGGAGATTGATTTTGCTAAAGCAATTGCAAATTGCTTAGGATATTTGGGTGTAGTTACAAACTCGCAGTCGCTCAATGGGAGAGGGCTGATTTAAATCTTGTTAGGGCCTCTTAAAAGTCTTAGATTAGTTCTAGGGTTCCAATTTTAATAACGCAATAGGTTATGGTACATGCTCATCGAATTATGAGAATTTTGCGGGATTCCAATGACTATTCTCAGGAATATGTGGCAAGTGTTCTAAATATCAATCAAAAAACTTATTCAAATATTGAGGCTGGTAAATCAAAATTGACCCTCCAACGAATAAAGCAACTGGCAGATCTCTATAACGTGAAACCTGATTATTTCCTTTCGGAGGAACTTCCTGTTATAAACTACAATACAGGAACCTACAGTAGATCGATCATCACCCAAAATTCATTTGAAGGGAAAGCTGACGTGCAATCTGAAAAATTGTTCGAGAGAATTATCAAAGAAAAGGATACTCAAATCACCTATTTAATTAAAGAACTGGGTCAGCTGAAGTTAGAGAAGAATGAACTTTTCGAATTATTGCGACGAACGCTAGCCAAAACAGAACAATAAATGAAGAATTCAATTTTAAAAAAACTCAGAGAAGAGTTCAAGTATGATTTGGATATCGTGTCTGCAAAAATCGACTCTACACCCCAAGAATATCTGGAAATAGAAAACGGACTGAGAAGACTTGATATTTTACAGGCTGCCCAATTGGGAGATTTGTATGAAGTGGATCCAAGGCATCTTTTAGAGCTGGCAGAAAGTATCAACTATAATATGGGAACCTACAGCAGGACTATCTACACGACCAATTATTTCGAAGGTAAGGAGAAATCGGAGTGAGCGAATTGATCCTTGGTAAGCCTAGACCGGGATTGAAAGGACTGATTGTATGGGTTATTGGTAAATAGCTCGATTAGATCAATTTCAAATTGATTAGAATATGAAAGCGTAGTTACAAACAACGCTTAGACAAACGATATTGATTAGAATATGAAAGCGTAGTTACAAACAACGCTTAGACAAACGATCTGACTACACCTAGACGGAGGGTGTATAGAGAATACAGCAATCTGACTACACCCAGACGGGGGAGGGCAATATTGGCCTGACTACGTCCAGAGGGGGAATCATTTTTTGATAGGTGCTATGAAGAACCGATAAGGATGCTTGTCTGCTCCATTAATTTTTCCGTTTTGGCCTATACCAATTCTTTCACTAAAATATATCTCCTCCTTGTCGAAAGAATGATGGATTATTGATGTTGGGATAGTAGAATTAAATGCACTTGTACCGCTGAATAATCTCATTGCACACACCATTGGTCCTTTGTAGAGTTGATTATCGTCATTGATGTCGATTACACTTCTAATTAAAATCCCTCCGTATCCACCAGTTTTTTCATTTTTTATGGCAATGTCAACACCGGAATAATGGAAAAACCATTCTCCTGCTTTTGGGTCAACATGTTTTCTTTTGTAGGTGCTTCCATCTTCATGTTCTTTGGAGTTCCAATAGAATTCCATCTCAACAATTCGGTAGATAGAATTGTAAGTCTTAATTGCATATTCATGAAAGAACTTATCTGCAATTGCTTTAAATTCAGTTTCAGAAGGATTCTTTATGTTGAGGAAATCTAGATTCATCATTGAATAGTTTTTATTTGAGTAGGCCAAGTACAGCTCAAAAGATCTTCTGGAGAAAGAGAATTACAAATTCTATTTGATATTAAAGCGTAGTTACAAACTACGCTTAGACGAACGATCTGACTACACCCAGACGGGGAATAGGGAATCAAGAAAAAGAAAAGGTTGAATTCGTAATAAAAGGTGATAGTCTCGTGGGGATTTTGGACAAGAATTCAATGTTCAAAAACAGGCTTAGTGTTGGTTAATTGGTTAGAAGTGTTGGAATTACCAACGAAACACATTGTGTTTGAAATCAGGTAGTTATGATTAATTATTGTAAACTTTTGTAAAATTTTAACAAACTTTTTCTTTAACATTGTTAAATATTCCACCATTATTTTCATAGTATTGTAATACAAAACGACAACAAAAAAAGATAACCCCTGTTTTTGGCAGAGGCTATCAGGATTACCCATTAGTAATGGATTTTGGCGAAATCAACTTAGAATTATTTCTTTCGTTTACTTTGCCACCATACATCAAATTTGATGTAACAAACCGTTACAGTTCCTACGCACGTTATAATAACGCACATAGCATTTATGAAGTCTAACACACTCATAAACTAAAACCCTCCTCCGTGGGGGTGATTTAAGATGATACATTGGAGGTATACTTTCCTAGGGCGTACCTCCTTTGTTTTTTTATAAGCTACCCTTTTTGGACAGCCTTTGAACAAATATGAGAATCAAAATCGGGAAATAAAATTAGTGAAGTGATAGTTTATAGTAAAATTTGACTTCAAGTCAGTATTTTCATATGTTGTTTTAAACCAGCAGGTTAAATTGTACGACTTAACTTTTTAAATAAATTAGGAATTCAATTGCTAGAGGTTTGAAATATTTTAAAATAATTTCAAAAAAGATTTCCAAACAAAATTCATTCTAAATTTTGAACTGTAGTCAGCCAATTCGAATAGCTATAATTGCATTTTAGTTAGTTGCAGTTCAATTGTTTATGTAAAATTCAATCCAAAGTATTTAAATCTTTTTTTGTATAATTTGTCTTTTCTTCGAAAATCCCTAAAAGCGTTTTGAATCCCATTTAGTAAATTCAGCAAAAAGCTATATTAGCACTCCGAAAGTTTCAAAATGAAGTTCAAAGTAACATAAACCCAATCCCACAAATCCCATTCTGCACAGTAATTAGGATGAAAAGGAATCATCTTAAATGGCATAGGCGGTAAAGTACAGATTGGAGTACCAATCCAGAGGGGAAGTAAGCACAGTGCATTTCTATTGACCTCGCGTGTATTTTGATTTTGCGTAGAATTATAAATTCTATTTGTTTGATATTAAAGCGTAGTTACAAACTACGCTTAGACGAAGCCTCTTCTTTTTCGGACAGCACCAACAAGGTCTCTTCATACAGTTTTTTGTAGTCCGTCTCCTTGTTTTCCATGACCTAAATATAGGTAAAAAAGTGCCTTAATAAGTATTTAAAGCCACTTTTCACCTAAAATAAACAGACTATTTTCAGCCTCTTTTTAAGGGGTCATAGCGCTTTCTGTAGCTCACCGAAACCAGCCTTACCCCCTGTAAAAGCAGGCTGAGCTGACTGCTTGTGACAGCGTTTCCCGATAGTGCAGGACGTTCAAAAGTACCCTGTTCAAGCTTTTTGATGTACAAGGCAAAACCGTCCCGGTCCCACTGCAGAAAGCGGATCTGGTTGGAACGCTTGCCGATAAAAACAAATACGTCTCCGTTCATCGGGTCAAAACCAAGTTTATTGCGGACAAGCCCGGCAAGCGAGTTGATCCCAAAACGCATGTCAGTTGGCTCATGGTACATGAAGTACCTCACAGAGCTGGACAGGGCCAGCATCAGCCCACCAGCTCACGGACAGTTACCACGTCCACAACCCCAAACAGTTCCACACTGATTCCGGAGGGATAACTGATCCTGGCTACAGGACTTGCCGTGATATGATCCATCGGAATAATCGAAAACGGGGAAGGGGAAGCTGTAGTGACCGAATCGGTGTCAAACTTCTTACACCAATAATAGAAGGTTGCTTTCGGGATGCCGACGGATGCAGCAAAGGCTGTCTTGCTCTTACCTGATTCCTGCCATTTACAATACAGGGAATAATACGCTTCGTTACTTGTCTTTTTCATCCTGCAACTTTAAGCATTCAGGAAACCGCTCGCAATACGGGGTTGATCGGATGGATACAGATTATTCACATTGCCTTGAACCCTAAACTTCAATAAAGAGGCATAGTTAGCTACTTCTGACTTTGATATCTGGAATATGCCAGAAAAGCAAACTCTATAAGCATCCATCGGTTTATCTCTATTCAGATCTCCTAAAGAAGGAAGTTTGCCCCAACTTTGCTGTAATGCTACAGTTTCTCTATTGTGTCCCCTGAAAAACCTAATCGAAACCCCTTCAATCTCAATTCCTGTTGATCCTTTAGCTGTTGAGCAAGATCATCCTTGAGACTTACACTTTTCTTGAGGTGTTTCTCAATGACTTTTTGGTACGCAGAGCACAGCATTGATAGTTTTCCCAATTCATCATCATCACATTGGCATTCATTTCTCCGAAATGTGAGATAATCCAAGTTTTGGCAGAACTGTTCATTCTCAGATACTGATTCAAATGGATCGTCTGGATCCAACCTTAAGAAAATCAATCTCTCTAAGCTTTCCTGAGGAAAACTATTATCCATCATAGTAAGAATAAGACTTTCCCATCCTTTCAAATTGGTTTGAAACTCCTCTTCAATATTGGAATTAACGCTCACCCTAGTTGATTTAGATCCAGGTTTGAATCTACTTGGTAAACTGTTTACATCAGTAAAATCAATGGTTAGGCGTTTCGCTCTATTGCGATATGCCACTGGTAACGGTTGCATATAGTATCATTTAAAAATTACTATCATTCGAAATCAAAAAAATGATTCGGTATCAATTTATTGAATTTGATTCACTTTTCCAGTAGATCAGAAAACACTACTTACATGGCCGTAAGCTTCTTGCGGAAGTTCATTTATTAAAAATTCCTCTAATTGGTTACGCTTAGATCACGTAGTGTCGATTATCATCGAGAAAAAGAGAATTACAAATTCTATTTGATATTAAAGCGTAGTTAAAAACTACGCTTAGACGAGCAATCTGACTACACCCAGACGGGGATCCAAAATCTAAGCTATGTTTTCAAAAACGAATTGCTTATTCTAAATGATATTAAAGCGTTGTTACAAACTGCTTTTAAAAAGAGTGCTATCATTCTACCCTCAGGTGGGGGAAGATCTTAAAAACCTCTTCCTTTACAGATTCTTTCAAGTCTCCAGTTTTCAACAATTTTTTATCGATGCCGTTTTTAATGATATCTAAAGTTTGTCTCTTAGTTATCCTGACTTTTGAGTTAGGACATTTCGTTCTGTCACGGGATTCATCAAACAAAAGATATTCAACAATGAGGGTTGAAATTTCTTTTAATTTGCTTAATGTTAAGTTTTTAAGATCTCTATGGTGGTTTACTAAGTCGCTAACTGGTGTGAGTCCAGGGGAAATGTCTATTTCAATCCTACTTTTTAATAAAGCTGACTCATCAAGAACTACAATATCTATAGCTTCCAAGCGATCTTGGGCAGAAACAATGGCTAATACAGCATTTTCCAGTTCTCTGTCAGTCTCTATCCTCCAAACGGAAAGGCAATTTTGATTGGTTTTTAAGCAAAGTGTTATGGCATCGGCTGAAACATCTTTTGATGTTTCGATATCTATTTGCAGCCATTTTGCCTTATTTATTTTACGTACTAATTTTGGCATAGATCGGACTCCAAGTCACTTACAATAGATTCAACATATTCTTGGAGCCAAACGGGAGATATTGAAATGTTCTTTAGAGTTTTGAGACTAATTTCATTTCCCCAGTTTTCAAAGATCCTAATTGCAGCTTCTTTTACTTCAATAGATTTATGGCTAAAACACGCTATAGCCATAATTTGTCCTTCAGGATTAATATCCGCTTGATTAATTCTTGAAATAACTCGTAAAATACCTAGAATTACTTCGCTCTGATGAAAGTTTTCTGCAAATATGCTATTCAGCCAATTTTTGGTAAACAATAAATCAACATTAAGCTTCTCCTTTATGAATAGTTCACTTTTTGAAGTGATACCATACTCAAAGTGCTCTTCCTGCAGTATCTTAATAAACTCTTTAGACAGTCGATTTCTAAACTCTAAATTTGGATGTTTTTGATGAATCGAATTATTATTCTGAATTGAAACAAATATAGAGTCAGTCCCGAATTTATTAGAATCTGAATCAAAAATATTGATGCCAGGTTCAATTTTGGATGGAGTAAAGTTGATTTTACTAGAATCAGTTTTAATTTTTATCAGGGATTCGAAACCAACGTCGGAATATTTCGAAATAGATGATTGATCTTTTGATCTGTTACTTGTCAAATTTGTCATATTGAAAAATTTTATGGTTTACTTGCTAGAAAGTCAAGGATTTCTTCTTTGATTTGGTTATTCCAGCTGACTACTTTACTGAAGTAGTCAGTAATCCCTACAGCATCGAATCGAGAATTGACGTTATCTTGATGAGTGTTTAAATCAAATTTGAGTTCAATTCTATCAAAATTTTGAAATCCACTCAATTCTCTAATGACTCCTTTTACTCTACTGATTTGGGATATGAAATTCACTTTTTCCTGAATACCATTAATTTCTTTATAAAGAATAGAACTTACTCTGTTATTCCATTCATCAGGCTTGTTTACTAAATAAGTATTAATAGGGTTGTTTAATTTTGTGTATATTTTATCCAACTCTGTACTGTCAAGCTTACTCAATAAGAATCCAGAAGACAAGGCGACCCTATTGGCTTTCCTTGTGAAGTGTTTATCTATTTTACCATAATATTCAAGGGCTCTTCTAACGAAATCTTCTTCAGATAGAATGTTTAACCCTTTCGAGTCTGTGGAACTTTGGATAATATCCAATCTATTGCTTCCTAGTACAATTAGCCATCCGTTGTCATGTGTCTTGAGCGATAGTCTCGTAAGACTTCCTGTTTCGCCAATTTCTTGAACTGTTGAAGGTAGAAATCCTAAATCTGCAAACTCTTTGACAAAAAGAGTGATATATTCTGGGGTTGGGCCAATATCCATTAAGTTAACAAAGATGGAAGCCTGCATATTTAATTTTACGTCAATCATTTGTTCCTGTAGTTTTTTGAATGGATTAAACCTCCCTCTATTATGATTAAAAGTAGAGTTTTTGAGGTAATTTGATTTTTTTTAAAAGATTGAATTCTGAATATGTAGAATATTTTTCTTTTAGAAAGAACCAAAACTAAAAAAAATCCCTCAGATTTCTCCAAGGGATTTGTGTCAGTTTTCAGCTTTCTGATTTCAGCCTTCTGAATTCGCTTCCACCCACTTCCTCGCATTCACAAAAGCCTCCATCCATGGTGTGAAGTCATCGCTTCTGTCAGCAGGGTAGTGAGCCCAGTTCCAAGGCTTCAAGCTTCGCTCGATATGTGGCATAATCGCCAGGTGACGACCGTCGGCGGATGCAATACCTGCCGTAGCATGATCGGAACCGTTTGGATTGCCAGGGTAGGCCTCATAGCTGTATTTCATTGCGAAGTTGTAGTCGCTTTCAGCTTGTGGAAGTGAGAACTTACCTTCTCCGTGTGCTACCCATACACCCAGTCTCTGTCCGCTAAGTGAACTTAGCATCACAGATTCGTTTTGAGGGATGGTTACGTTCACGAAAGTAGATTCAAACTTGTGAGATGCATTGTGTAGCATCTTTGGTTTGTCGGCATGATCAGGAGTGACCAAGCCAAGTTCTACCATCAGTTGGCAACCGTTACATACACCCAAACTCAAGGTGTCTGGTCTAGCGTAGAAGTTGTCCAGCGCTTGCTTAGCCTTAGGATTGTAAAGGAATGCACCTGCCCAGCCTTTGGCCGAACCCAGTACATCGGAGTTGGAGAATCCACCCACGAAGACGATCATCTGCACGTCTTCCAGGTTTTCACGACCTGCGATCAGATCGGTCATGTGAATGTCCTTCACTTCGAACCCTGCCAACCAAAGGGAGTAAGCCATCTCACGATCGCCATTCACACCTTTTTCACGGATGATCGCTGCTTTCGCCTTGCCTTTGGTAGTTCTGAATGGATCAAGTCCTGCAGCGGCGAAACTGCCTTTCCAGCCTTCAGCAAACTCAAATGCCAATGGCTGATTTTTATAATTGTCAAAGCGGTCTTTGGCAAGTTTCTCTCCGCTTTGCTTTCTGTCTAATAAATAAGATGATCTGAACCATACATCACGAAGCTCAGCGATGTCCAGCGTCAGGTCTCTTCCTGCAAACTCAATGTTTCCGGAATCAGTCACTTTCGCCAGTTCTACATAATCAATATCAGCTTCCACTAACAAGGCTTCCACCGCATGAGTGTCTTCAACTTGAATTAAGATTCCTGGATTTTCAGCAAATAAAGCTTTCACTAGATCCGCTTCATGTAAGCGATCCAGTTTCACTTTCAAACCTACATTTTGTACAGGGAAACACATTTCCAAAAGGGCCGTAACCAAACCACCGGAAGAGATGTCGTGTCCTGCAAGGATCCAAGTCTGATCGATTAGATCCTGAATGGCCGTAAATGCCTTTGCGAAATACTTTGGATTTTTGACGTCTGGAGTTTCTGTTCCGACCTTATTCAAGGCCTGATAGAAGCTTGATCCAGCCAGTTTGAATTCGTCCTTAGAGAAATCTATGTAGAGGATTCTGCTTCCTTTGATAGGTTTCAAGGCAGTTTTCACTGTTTTCTGAACGTTGCTACATTCACCAACGGTGGAGATAATCACCGTTCCCGGAGAGTAAACCGTTTTTCCGTCAGGATATTTCTGAGTCATGGAAAGGGAGTCTTTTCCCGTAGGGATATTCACACCCAGATCGATGGCGAATTCAGAAACTGCTTCTACTGCTCTATATAGTCTGTCGTTTTCGCCTTTGTTTTTTGCTGGCCACATCCAGTTGGCAGAAAGGGAAATCCCTTGCAATCCGTCCTGAATATGCGCAAAAATCAAGTTTGTCATCGCTTCAGCAATCGCCAATCGGCTACCTGCTTCCGGATCTGCCAATGCTGCCACTGGCGCATGACCGATGGAAGTTGCGATTCCTTTGTTTCCTGTGAAATCCAAAGCCATTACAGCCACGTCATTCAGTGGAAGTTGGATCTCTCCGACTGTTTGCTGCGTAGCCACACGACCCGTCACGGATCTATCTACTTTATTGGTCAACCAATCCTTACAAGCCACTGCTTCCAGTTGCAATACCTCACGGATATATCCTTGGATCAGATCAGCTTCATACCTTGCTTCCGCAAAAGATGCGTTGGTGGTATCGTCTTCCAAAATGGTTTTAGGAGATGAACCGAACATATAGCTCAGATTCCAGTCCACCGGCTTCTCGCCAGTTTTGCCATTTTCGAATTTGAAATGCATATCTCCAGTCGCCTCGCCCACCACATAGAATGGCGCACGCTCACGGTCGGAGATTTGATGTAAAGTGTCTACGTCTTTTTTGCCAATCACCAATCCCATACGTTCCTGAGATTCGTTTCCGATGATTTCCTTAGCGGAAAGGGTAGGGTCACCCACCGGCAATTTGTCGATGTGGATAGTTCCCCCAGCATCTTCCACCAATTCAGAAAGGCAGTTCAAATGTCCACCAGCTCCGTGATCGTGGATGGAAATGATTGGGTTGTTTTCGCTCTCAGCCATGGCGCGGATCACATTCGAAACACGCTTCTGCATCTCAGGATTGGATCGCTGGATGGCATTTAGCTCGATTGCATTGGAAAGCTCACCGGTATTCAGGGAAGAAACCGCCGAACCGCCCATTCCGATTCTATAGTTGTCGCCGCCCATGATCACAATCTGATCACCGGCTTTTGGCTCGTCTTTTTTAGTGTATTTGGCATTGGTGAAGCCCACGCCACCAGCCAGCATAATTACTTTATCAAAACCATGATGCTTGCCGTCTTCCTCATGCTCAAAAGTCAAAAGGGATCCACAGATGAGCGGTTGACCGAATTTATTTCCGAAATCAGAAGCTCCGTTTGAAGCTTTGATCAGGATATCCATAGGAGTTTGGTAAAGCCAAGGACGCTCAGCGAGTTTGCTTTCCCAAGATCTTCCTTTCTCGGAACGAGGATAAGAAGTCATGTAAACAGCCGTTCCTGCTAGAGGAATAGAGGCAGTTCCGCCAGCCATACGGTCTCTGATTTCTCCACCAGCTCCTGTGGCCGCGCCGTTGAAAGGCTCCACGGTAGTTGGGAAGTTATGTGTTTCGGCTTTCAGGGAAATAACTGTGTCGATCTCGCGGGTTTCGAAGAAGTCAGCCTGATGGGCTGTTTTCGGAGCAAATTGCTGTGCTTTTGGACCACCTACAAAGGCTACGTTGTCTTTGTAAGCAGAAGCGATACGGTTAGGATGCGCTTTAGCAGTTTCTTTGATGAGTTGGAAAAGCGTCTGTGGCTTTTCTACTCCGTCGATGATAAAAGTACCGTTGAAAATCTTGTGACGGCAATGCTCAGAGTTAACTTGGGAAAATCCGAAAACCTCAGAATCCGTCAGTGGACGCTCCAATTGCTTGGAAACATTGTCCAAATAATCTACCTCTTCCTGGCTAAGTGCCAATCCATTTGCCTTGCTGTACCCCGCGATATCGTTGATTTCTACGATTGCTTCCGGCTGCAAGTGTATGTCAAAAATCTCCTGATCCAATCCATCAAACTTATGCTGAAGCATAGGATCGATACTGTCACCTTCTGTTAGCGGGAAGAACTCCTCGATACGAATGACGCCAGGGACACCCATGTTTGCAGTGATTTCCACTGCATTGGTTGACCATGGAGTAATCATTTCCTTGCGAGGTCCTGAATAGTTTCCGGTGAGCGATGGGTTGCTGATCGCTGTAGCTCCACCAAAAAGCCAAGTCAGCTTTTCTAAGTCTTCGGATGCGAAAGGTTGTGGAGATTGTACAGCGTAAACGGTTTTTAGAGGGGATTCAAAGAAGAAAATCATGTCCTTTGGCTGGTAAGATGCAAAGGTAAGCATTTGGAAGGTGGATTGAAAAATTTGAAAATTGAAAGATTGAAAAATTTGGAACTAGGTTGGCGCAAGTCTCATGACTTGTGCCTATTCCAATGCAGTCTTCAGACTGCTATGTTGTGAAATTGAAATGGAAGTCAGGAGACTTCATTATCGTGGGTCCAAGCCCGCCTGGCATCGGACAGGTCTGAAGACTTGAACCAGACATAGGTGGCGCAAGGTACTATCTTTAAAAACTAGAAGTTTTAGATTTTTTTTACCTTTACGATACCGGAGAGGAAGCATGCAGTGACTGTTCACTTGGATGTTTACCTTGTGTAGTGCCGACTTGATC
>Ga0123337_10005218_pt1 | contig 12872 bp, 6 predicted proteins | sample frozenSSSSmetaG_FD_89792 | JGI IMG/M metagenome (GOLD analysis project Ga0123337, IMG submission 89792) | Glacier valley bacterial and archeal communities from Borup Fiord, Nunavut, Canada, to study Microbial Dark Matter (Phase II) -... | ecosystem: Environmental > Aquatic > Freshwater > Ice >...
GAGCTGATCCAATGCCCGATGCATCGAGAAGATCGAAGCATTCAGAATATTCACTTTGTCAATTTCAAGATGATCATAGGAACCAACGGCCCAGGCAATAGCTGATTCTTCGATGATGGGGCGTAATTCGTAACGTTGCTTTTCGGTTAGTTTCTTCGAATCGTTCAGCAGTTCGGAATTGAAATTCGCAGGCAAAATTACGGCTGCTGCAAACACCGGTCCGGCAAGACATCCCCTGCCCGCCTCATCGCAACCAGCTTCGATAACTCCCCTCTTCAGATTATGCAGCAGCATGTTTTGATTTCTTTAGTTGGCAACGATTTATATGCAAATTTTAAATTTTCAAGCGAATTAGCCGCTGGCAACTGGCAGAAATCACTTTCTCCAAATGAATCTTAACTACAAAATGATTATCTCAGTGGGTTCAGCAGTGACCAGTTGCAAGCAGCCTGCAGCCAGTAGCAAGAACATCCTCACTGTGTCAGCGTAAACCTGAAACTAAGACCAAAATTTGCATTTGTTGTGCGGTAAGCATTCAAAATAAACGGGCTGTTCAGAATCCGGTCGTAAAACAACCGTACAATAAATACCTCGCTAAGGTTATAATCGGCCGAAAATTTAATTGAAAACGATTCCTGTCCTGCTGTAGTCTGGTTGTTCTCTTCAATCAGTTTACGAAGTACGGTTTTATTCTTTCCGTAAGTAAAATCAGCCCTGACATTCAAATCGTTGTTCAACGCTTTCTGCGAAGTCTTTGTCTTAATAAACATCTTCATATTCTCGAAACGGTAACCCAAACCCAGACTTGCCTCATTGTTATAAAGTTCCATCGCCTGATTGTTGGTCAGACTAAGCATCACATTTCTGGTCTTCCGATACTCGAAACGGGAGGTAACATTGTTGAGCCAGGTGATATCAATATCAAAAAGCGGATTAAAGGTTTCGTTAATATTGATGGTGGCAATGTCGTAATTCGGCAGGAAATTTTTCTCCGCATTCAAAACATAACTAAAACCATCATTCTCTGTTACATAGTTAAGATTCGAGATGTAAGAGCCAATACTGTAAGTTGAACGGTAGTCGTGCGTGATGCTCATCGATTTCATCACATCTTTAAGTCCCGAAATTTTATTTACGACTCCAGAATACTGAATACGCCAGTTCGGCATCATAAATTTGGCGGAAGGGAATGGGGTGAGTGACACCTTTTCGGCACTTTTACCTGAGTAAGCGGCAAGAAATGCAGGGATCAAAACCTCCTGCGCCGACGAACCGTAGCCAGCAGGATAGCCCGTAGCCGGATCAATGGCACCAGGGGCATAGCCAAAGTTTGGATTAGCCACCCTTGTTTGATCGAGCCGTCGGGCAATTATTTCGCGATTCTGCCTGAACTGGTTCCAAACTTTTGAGTCCTGCACAGCCGATTTTCCAAGTTTTTCGAACGATGAACCAATCGAAATAATGCTCATTGTGAAATTTCCGTTGTAAGATTTATTAAAACTTCCCCAGCCATTTTGATCATCATGGATCAGAAATTCGGTGGAATTGCTCGAAAAGCTCCGGTTTGCATTGATGTCAATCTTCAAATCGGGTATTGGAACTAATTTGGCCCTGATGTTCAAACGTGTATTTGTACTCAGCATAAAAGGTTATTCAGAATCGTATCGGTTGACACCCATCCTCTTTCAGCTGCCGACTGCCCAAAACCTGCATCCTGATGACCCAAAATAAAAGGTATTCCCGGAGCAAACGAACTGCCACCATCAGCCGTCTCAAAATTAGAAGATCCCATAAAATTGGTGCCTGGTAAATAACCGTAAAGCGATGTTCCGCTGTTTTCAGTATATGAGACATTTATGTTGTAAAGCATCATCAGAAAACGAGCCAGGTATTCATCAAGGTGCAAACTTTCCTTCACGTCTTTGTCTTTCCCTCCGGTGACTTCGACGACCGCCTTCGGACAATCGATTTCGGGAGTGAACATCACGCGATTCTCGTTAACTATTTTGGTCTGGCCATTTATCACCTTCCCTTTTTCGTCAGTTACCCTAACATTTACATTTGCTGTTCCAAGTTTATGAAAAATCGATTGCGGCGTGTTCTTTTTCATCACAGCATTTCCATCCCTGAACTTTGAAGGCGCAACGGTACTAATTGGTGCATTTTGTCCGCGTGTTTGCGCGTCGCGTCTTCCCCGGCTAAATTCGCCATATTTCTGGTTCACCCGTTTCAGATAAGGGACGCGGTTATACAACCTGATAAAGTCGGCCTGTCCGTTTAACTGAACCGCACGCGAATTACTGATGTTGTTACCAATCGTATAATTTCCGCGGGTAATAGGCGCCACATCCCAATCGTATGCTGCCTGATAGATAGCCGATGATGAAGTCCAGTCGAGTAACGGCAGTTTATTGATCGGGATAGTATACGAAATATTCCACGTGTGATGGTAGTGTGTATTGCGTCCGCCATCCAATATGCTTTGCCAGATTGTATCGCGCCGGGCCTGATAACCAGGAAGGTTCTTATCCATCGCGCCAAGTGGTTCATCAATCCGTGATGAATTGACAGCAGAAAAATCGATTTTCAGACCGCGAGTCAGATCGAAACGGAAGTCGTAATACCGGTTCCAGATGAAGTCTTTAAGATAGGTTACAGGCAGTATAAAGCCAGGATTGGTGATATTTCGGTATTGCACGGTGCTGCTCGTGCGATTGAGATCGGAACGGAAAGATAACTGGCTCGGCATAAAATTGAGGTTAAAATCGCGCACAATTGTCAGTGCCGGTGATTTTAAAAATTTCACATTTTTGAAAGGGTCAAAGGGTTTCGGCCTGCTTACAAAATTATAATTCAGCAAAGCGCGCGTATTAATCGTCTGTTCAAGAATGGTATTGATATCTCCCTGCTCGAACACATTATGAGAGTAGGTAAGCGAGAAATTAGAAATATCATAAATCTTCGGATCACCGGTTCGATTGGGTTTGTCGATCTGAACGTTCGTTAGATTGATGCTCCTGCGCGCAGTAAACGTCTGGGAAATACGTTTTATTGAATCGCGGTCGTGCGAATTGGCGGCGTTGGCAAGCGCGTCCTTGAGTTTCACATCCTTATCCAAAGGTGAATATTCGGGAGTAGAAACCGCTTTTGAAAAACCCAGGTAGAGCGGTATTTTCACGCCTGATTCTGGTTTAAAGAACTTTCCTAATTCAAGATTGGTCGAAATATCGTATTCATGACTATCATCCAGCGTCCGCTGCCCCATTTTTGAGTCAATGCTTCCAAACCCGGTGGTTGTCATCCTTCCGGCGAATGAATAGGTTCCCAGATCGGCAAGATTTCCCGAAACACGTCCAATGGCAGCCCAGCCCCCTTTTTCTTCAAAATCGGTCAACCTCAGTTCGTTTACCCATACTTCAACCGATTTCGGACCCAGTGTTCTCCCTTTCTTATTCCGGATACCGATCATCGCCACCTCAACCTGCGAGAGATCGGGGTTTCCTTTTACTTTGATCCTGTTTTGATTTTTGTTTACGTCCTTATGGACCTGTTCGTAAATATCACCAAGTGTAATTGTAGATCCGGCCACACGCATCTTGCTGTTTCGCTCCAGTTTTAGCTGTGGCAGTAAATCAATCGGAATATAAACCCGGTTTGCTTCGGGCCACACTATCAACCGATCACTTTCTCTTTCAGAACTGTATAGTGACGAAGGCGGAGTTTTCTTTAATGGGACTTCGTATTCGTAGTAATTGTATTGAAAATCCGATCCTAACCGGACGAACAAGTACAGATCGTCATCTTTCAGATTTGTGCCCTCCATCTCCTCTGCATGGACTTCAAGTTTCAATGTCTTGTACCTGCGCATGTCAATGAGCATTGTTTTATAGGCCCCGCGCGCATCACCTGGTTGCAAATCAGTTGTCCGTAAAACCATTGATTGCTCGTTCAACTGTGTCAGCTGGGCATTCGAAGGATCGATCACGCGACTTACACCAGGAGGGAGGATGTAATTTACAGGTTTCTTGCTGCTGTTTTCCTCAACGTTCACTGCCGATATTTCAAACTGCGTATCAGGCGATGGTATGCTTAAATCTTCCGTGAGGTCTTTATCATATCGTCTCCAATTGGTACGAACAAGATCGAGTGTAGCAAATCGCATTACAACAGGCTTTTGCCATCCCCGCAGAAACATTCTTATAAAACGGATCGATCTGAAATCGTTGATAGCGCCGTAAACCTTATCGGGTGAACTCACCGGGATTTTAAATTGATACCAGGTGACTTCTTTTGATGAACCATTTGAAACCGGAGCTACCCCGATATCCGTAATATAGTTTTTGCCCATTACCATGTTCGCCTGGTTGATCTTTAGATGATATTGAAAATAGGCTTCATTTTCGTTCAGTGTGTTGTCATCGTTAATATCCTCAACATCAGGAATTGATGTTGCAGCTGTCGGGTAACTCTCGGGTGACTGCTCTGAAGTAGGCGAATTGCCTTCCGTTCGGGCATAGAACTTATACCGTTCAAGAAGATCTTTATTTTGCTGATCGTAACTGGTACTGCGGAAATAGTGATAATTATCGCTCGATGGATCTCTTCTGGCAATTCCTATGGCAGCAGTATCGGTCACTACGTTCGCAAGTTTATTGATATAACTGCTAAAGAATGCTCCTTCATCTTTCGAACTAAGTCCGTCAATTCCAACATCCTGATTTACACGAGCGGCGGGAGAATTATCGAAAGCTTTTACGAGTGACTGCTGTTTAGAAACCCTTCCCCAGGCTGTATGATCGATGGTTGTCGTATCGCCATTAGCCGGTAAACCCTGTTCGAACGACTTCCGCCCATCGCGCAGCACATCTTCCGAAACATTTCCGAGGTTAAAATAGAGATCGCCACCGGGATTTGTAACTCCAAGTGTATCATCCATTGCAAAAGGATCCATCAACCAGAATTCGATGTATTCAACATTGGCAGCTTCAAAATCGCTTGTTTCAATTTTGCGCATGATTCCGCCCCATCGTGTTTCGGGCGATTTAAGTTTGTCGAAAACATCAACACCTGAAGAAAAAGCGGTTGGATTTACGTCGTAATTGTAAGAACCTCTTTCAGATGGATAATAAGACAGGTCAAGTGTTGGAATATTTGTTGGCTGGCCAGCTGGTGTTTCCCGGGCAGGAAATATTTCCTTTTGAAATACCTCCCTTACCCGGTGATCTTTACGCATTTGATCCTTCACAGGTGAAGTCCGTCGCTGCATATACGGATCGATGATGTACCACGAAAGCAGCGCACGGTTATACCCGTTTTCGAGATTGTTGATCTGGTCGCCTTCGGGAAACAATTCGTTCGATTGCGGCGTACTGGCGGTATACCAACCCACAAAAGATTTAAGGTTGATAGGCGTTTTAGCTCCCTCAAAATCATCGATATAGGCCGCGCCTTCTTTTGAAATCACCTTTGAATGTCCCGGAAATAATTTGGCCCATTCGGCTTCGACTGCAATCTTCGACTCTTCCTTCGTCTTAATAAAAGGAAGTGCATTTACCATCCTGGTTATCATACCAGAGGTTGAATTGTAGGATGCATTCAAACCGAGCATAAGGTTCGAAATCGGATCTTCGCCGTAATTCACTTTTTGGTAAAGCGGCTTTTCGTGCAGATACATCATCGTACCACCGATGTTGAAGTTCTTATTGAATTCGTAGTTTAAATGTGTACCCAGCATGGTTTTACGCTGCATACTAAAGAGGTCCTCGCTCTCAGTCGAAATCGAAATGGGTGTCCCCGATTCGAGCAAACCCTGGTTAATGATTTTAACTTTTCCCTGCGTATAATCAACGATAAAATCCACATCTTCCTGAAGTTGTCTTCCACCTGCCATCACTTTCACCGAACCGCGGGTAATGTTGATGGCATCGAGCGAAATTTCAGTATTTGAAGACCCTTTGTAACTCCCTATTAAGCGAAATTTATTCTTTTCAGCATCCTGTTCGGCAACTGTTTTTGTTTTATCGTAAAGATTTCGGAAAACATATTTTTTAATGGCACCGGCATCACCTTTTAACTGTCGTTCCAGATTCGAACCAAATGGCTCAATAACCGGAAAAATAATCCGTCCCCGCGAAGAATTGATCGTAATCCGTTCCAGGTAATCGAAAATTCCATCCGGATAAGGATCTTGCTGCTTATTTAAATGATCAAGGTTCATTACCCCGAGCAGTATCTTTTCTTTAAGCGGACCATCGGGCAAATAGTTAATATTCGATCCGGCAGCGTCATTCTTAAAAAGTACATCCAACTTAAAATCTTCACTCGAAATGCGCTGACCATTAATGTTGTAGACATTTTTCATCATCAACTGCCAGTTCTTGAACAAGGGATTCAGGTTCGTCCCTTTGAGCATTTTCAAAATTAATGTACCAGGAGCAGCAATCCCATCTGTCGAAAACTCCCCAACCTGGAAAGTCACGCCATTTGAAGTGTACTGATAGGCAACTGCAAGTACTTCGTCATTATTAACAGGTTGGTTTAATGATAAATATCCAAGTTGTCGGTTAAGCGTATATTCGGTAGAATCCAGCAATCGGGCATTCTCGATCTTTTCGTAATCGCGTCCACCCACAAAGTCCTGACCAACCAACGGACCCAGCACCTCAGTAAGTCTCGCAATATCACGAATACCTGAATAGGTGGTGTTCATCGCCTTATAAAGCCCGTTGATGTCGTTACCCGGATAAGTATTGAACGGGAATGAAAGACCGGGGGTATCGCCAAACGATGAAATATTCTGATTCTGTTTATTCGTGCCTCTTTCGCCAAGATCCATCAACGCCAGGATATTACGTGATTCCTGAAAACGGCTGGATTTATTAGTCACCCAAACTTCAATCTTGTTGATTGTAACCGATGATTTTATAACCGGCAATTCTGCAAGCGCCTGATCGTAGTTTTCGTAAAAATAGTGCCCCAATAAAAAGTGACGGTTGGCATCATATTCGGTCGCGCTGATTTCGAACTTCGATTTCTCTGCTCCACCTTCTGTGTTTATCACTTTCGTTTCCCCTTTTTGCTGCGAGAAAACGGTTGAAACGGATAACTTTCCGAATTGCAAATCGGTTTTTACCCCAAAGAGATTGGTTCCGCCCCGGATAAGTGTACCCGTGAGTGGCATCGAGACATTGCCCGCCTCGATGTTCTTCACAATGTCATCATCGTTGCCCGAGTAATCAAGTTTTATTTTATTTTCAAAATCAAAGGTAGCATCGGTGTTGTAATTGAACCTCATTTTTAACCGTTCGCCGATTTGTCCATCAAGATTCACATTGATTTTCTGACTGAAATCGAAGGTCGTATTTCGCTGCATCCTCACCGGAATCGAAGGGTTTTCGATCCGGTTACTCCGAACGCCCAAACTCATTTCGATATATCCCTGTGGTTTGATATTCACGATATTTGATCCAAATACCTTATTGAAAGCCTGGCTACTGATACGGAACTGAGGAAGAAGTTGTGACCGTTGATTCATTGAACTTTGCGACATTCTCTCACGCCAATACCGCGAAATAGACTCCTTAAGATCTGACTTCATGTACTCTTCGAGACTGAGCGAAAGTGGCAAACGAAAATTAGCTGATCCAACTTTTTCAGAGATCAGGTAATCTCCAGCAACCGGGTCATATTCAATTACGGTATAGATATTTGAAGGTTTTTTGAGATACAGCGCCGATGTATCTTGTGAACCGGAGTTACCGAAAACACTTTCGTCTTTAAATGGAAATGGCAGCGGACCAAGTGTATCCCAGCGAATTGTATCCTGCGAAACGATCTGATTTATCAGCAAAGCTTCCCCTGTTGATCTTTCCGGGCCTACCAAAGCAATGCTATTGCTGGTTAGGGTGGATATGATCAAAAGGGATAAAACTACTGCCGTATTTAATAAAACCCGTCGCAATATATTTTATTAAAAACTTTTTAATGCTATTTTTAGAAGTTGTTCTACTGTTAGGCCAGGCTGAGCTGTTATAATTTGATCCAAAGAGTTTTCGACCGCTTTTTTATTGAATCCAAGCATTTCGAGCGCACTCAAGGCTTCATTTCTTACTACAGAATCACCCGTTTTGAATATTTTGTCCGAAGCGACTCCCTTACCCACTTTATCTTTAAGTTCAATGATAACTCGTTGAGCTGTTTTGGCCCCAATCCCCTTAATGCTTTTCAAAAGATTTACATTCTCAGTTAGAATAGCATTACGTAAATCATCAGGAAGATAGGATGATAGCATCATAATTGCAATGGCGGCTCCAATTCCGTTTACCAGGATCAGCATCCTGAAAAAATCGCGTTCGTCCTTATCGGCAAAGCCATACAGTAATTGAGCATCCTCGCGCACCACCTGATGAAGAAATAACTTGCTGCTCTCATGACCGTTTATACGGGAATAGGTATTGACGGAGATGTGTAAAAAATAGCCAATTCCACCGGCTTCGACAACAACCCCTGCTGGCGTTAATCCGGATATTGTTCCTTTGATAAATTCGTACATAGAATGTAAAAAACCTCCTAATTAATTTAAACCCAATATCCTATTTCTTGATATAAATTAGATTCCACAGAGAATCATTTGTTTTGTTCTTTTATTAACATAACACAATATTTTAATGATTTTCGTGCAACACTTCAAAAGTACAAATAAAAACGGTTACGCAAAATCATTATCACTATGTGTATACCATACTATTCACAATTTTGTTCTATTTTTACTATGTCTTTAATTGTAATTTACGACCTGCTTAACAAATAAATAATGGATATTGCGAACCGCTTTCCCCAAAACCCGCTTCTTTGTCCGTCTGATCTTAAACCTTGTATGGAAGGAATGGAAATCGTTTGCCTGTTGAACCCGGGTGTTTTTCAGTTTGAAGGAAAAATTTGGTTGCTGCTTCGTGTTGCCGAAAGACCCAAACAAATTGAAGGCAAAATCAGCTTTCCGGTATACAATAGCGATGGCAAAATTGAAATTCTAAGTTTCGATAATAACGATCCCGATCTCGACGCGACGGATCCCCGCATCATCAATTATAAGAAGAAAGATTTCCTCACAACACTCTCTTATCTACGACTTGTTTGCAGTGAAGATGGAATTCGTTTTCACGAGCCGGTTGGTTATCCTCCTATATTTGGTAAAGGCAAACTCGAAACATTTGGCATTGAAGACTGCCGCGTAGCCTCAATGAAAGACGAATTCTGCCTGTCGTTTACCGAAGTATCCGAATTTGGAGTGGGTGTCGGATTGATCCGGACCAACGACTGGAAGAATTTCAAACGCGAGGGGATGATCTTCGCGCCTCACAATAAGGATTGTGCGATATTCGACGAAAAGATCAATGGGAAATACTTTGCACTCCACCGCCCGAGCAGCCCTGAACTTGGCGGTAATTATATCTGGCTGGCCGAATCACCCGATCTGATTCACTGGGGACAACACAAATGTATTGCCACTGTACGTCCCGGCATGTGGGATTCGAAACGTGTCGGAGCTGGCGGAGCACCCATCAGAACAGAAAAAGGGTGGCTCGAAATCTATCACGGAGCAAATAGTGATCATCGTTACTGCCTGGGTGCATTGTTGCTGGATATTGATAATCCTTCAAAAGTACTGGCCCGAAGTATTGATCCGATTATGGAGCCCATTGAGACGTACGAACAAACCGGATTTTTCGGCAATGTTGTATTTACAAATGGCCATTATGTGAATGGCGATGATATCTTCATGTATTACGGTGCAAGTGATGAAGTGATCTGCGGTACAAAGCTCTCCATTTCCGAAATACTTTCAACTTTAATTTAACTGATGATTTAAATTGCTAACCTCAAAACAGCAAAAAGCCGGCAAACCTACTCGCCCCCTGTTCTGTCAATCTCGTGACGCTGTAATGGGTTTTTCGTTAGTACGCTGTATCGCTTGCGATTCTCAAACACGTCAATTGCAAGATATAATGCATTCCGAAACGACTCTTCGGAGGCAGTTCCTGTTCCGGCAAGGCTATAAGCGGTGCCGTGACCCGGTGAAGTGCGGATAATTGGTAATCCTGCCGTATAGTTCACACCCGATTCGAACGCAAACGATTTGAACGGTATCAAACCCTGATCGTGGAACATGGCCAGCGTGGCATCAAATTTTTTGAACTCACCTGAGCCAAAAAAACCATCTGCCGGGTATGGCCCCAAAGCGATGATTCCCTCATCATTCGCCTGTTTAATAGCAGGTAATATGATCCGTTGTTCCTCATCACCAATCAACCCACCATCTCCTGCATGAGGATTAAGCCCCAGAACAGCAATGCGTGGTTTATGGATTGAAAAATCTTCGAGCATCGTTTTATGCAGAACCCGTAAGTTATTCAGTATTCTTTCTTTCGTAATCAGTGCAGCAACCTGACTCAAAGCGATATGACCAGTAACAACACCCACTTTCAAAATGTCGCTGACCATTAACATCAGAAAGTTTTTCGTACCAAACTCTTTGGCAAAATAATCGGTATGGCCTGGAAAATGAAAACTATCGGATTGGATGTTTTCTTTGTTGATAGGAGCAGTAACAACAACATCAATTTCGCCCGATTTAAGATCACGAACTGCTGCTGCAAGCGCTGCTAAAGCCGCCTCTCCAGCCTGCTTAGTCGATTTTCCCAGCTCAACCCTCACGTCGTCATTCATGCAATTGATGATATTCACCCGCTTGGGATTCGCCTCTTTGGCAGTATTTACCTGGTTAAAAGTGAAAATTTCACTGTCCATTGCTTTCCGGTAATAGGCTGCCACTTTTGGCGAACCGTAAACAACAGGGGTACACATTTCCAAAATCCGACTATCAGCTAAAGCTTTAATAATTACTTCGTAACCAATACCATTAATATCACCGTGGGTGATTCCCACCTTAATTTTATGTTGCTCCATTCCTAAATCTATAAAATATAATCACAAACCGTATTGATAAAACGGTTGATTTGTCAAATTTAAGCTTTTATTCGGGATTTCACAGCCGCATTTTACGCCAAACTGCGCAGAAAGTCAATCAGCAACCGTACACCGGAGGCGGTTCCCCCTTTTGTCCGGTAATGATCTGATGTATTTAAAAATGCAGGTCCTGCAATGTCAAGATGAATCCATGGATAATCCACAAATTTTGCCAAAAACATTCCGGCAGAAATGGCGCCGCCTTCGCGAGCACCAATATTCTTCATGTCGGCAATGTCCGATTTGATCGACTCGCCATACTCTTCCCAAAGCGGAAATTCAACAACCCGCTCGTAAACATTCTCGCCCGACTGTTTTAGATCATTAAAGGTTTGCGCATCCGCATTTCCCATTCCCACGATTCCGTACTGACCAATTGCCATGGCCGCAGCGCCGGTAAGTGTCGCAACATCAATCACCAGTTGGGGATGATAATCCTTCGCAAAACTAAGTGCATCTGCCAATATTAAGCGACCTTCAGCATCGGTATTTAGCACCTCAACCGTTTGACCGCTATGCATATAAATCACGTCTCCAGGGGCATACGCATTCCCGTCAGGTCGATTATCAGTCGACGGCACCAGTCCGATCAGGTGAAGCGGCAACTTGCATTTCGCAGCGAAATACATCACCGATGCAACAACAGCGCTTCCGGCCATATCGCATTTCATGTAGTCCATCGAATCTTTGGTTGGCTTCAGGCTAAGTCCTCCCGTATCAAAAACAACCCCTTTCCCCACCAAAACAATTGGTTTCGAATTTTTTGCATCAGCAGGATTCCATTCCATCACCGAAAATGTTGGCGGATCGATACTTCCCAGATTGACAGCAAGCAAACCGCCCATCTTTAATGCTTCAATTTTATCTTTGTGAAAAACGTCCGTCGAAAAGCCGGCCACCTTCCCCATCGCTTCGAAGCTCTCTGCCAGTTTTACGGCATTCAGGTGTGATGCCGGTTCATTCACAAGATCACGTGCTATAAAAACCGCTTCGACCACCACGGACAATGTATCAACTTCATTTTCTGAAACTTCCGTTCCAATAAAATTAATCATTTCAAGATTCCAAAGTTTCTTAGCGGTTGCCGACCGGTACTTCACAAATTGATAACTTCCTAACGCCAAACCTTCCGCTAAGGCAACACTCGCTTTGGGATGATTGGCAGGTACAATGATGTCGATGTTGCTGATTTTCTCTTTGCATAAAATTCCGGAAATTTCATTTCCTCTTTTCCGGCATTGTTCCTGGAATGCGCCCTTCACTTTTAAAGGATCGGCAAAGGCGATCAAAATTAATTCGTTGTACCGGTTCACAACGACCAATTCATTCTCTTCGAACTGCTTAAGCGCATAAGTCAATTCACTTTCAGTAAGCGGAATCCCTGCAAGGGCCGTCCTGCCGAAAATCAGGTACGCCTTGGCGAAAGATTGTGATTGTTCTTTTATGCTAAATTGTAACTTTCTGTTTTCTGTCATCTTATTTTATTATCATGTGCAACCAACAATTTCAAATGTCGATGGTTCAAAATTACAAATTAATTGATTTACCGGCTGTCGCTGAAAAATTTACATGATAATCCTGATTACAGTTGAAAAATTAGTTATTTTGCTCCGGCAAGTTGATTTATCACTATTAAAGTGTATCCTGTTTTTACATTTTAATCGGGACAGGTGGTTTGTCAGTGTTTAATAAATTATAAATCAGGTTCATACCAATTTTAAGATTCATTAATGAGAAAGTGGCGTACAGATGACTCAGCTGAGCTTTACAACATCAACGGTTGGGGAATTAATTATTTTTCGATCAATGAAAAAGGACATGTTGTTGTCACCCCCCGGAAAAATGGC
>Ga0123337_10005222_pt1 | contig 12869 bp, 10 predicted proteins | sample frozenSSSSmetaG_FD_89792 | JGI IMG/M metagenome (GOLD analysis project Ga0123337, IMG submission 89792) | Glacier valley bacterial and archeal communities from Borup Fiord, Nunavut, Canada, to study Microbial Dark Matter (Phase II) -... | ecosystem: Environmental > Aquatic > Freshwater > Ice >...
CAAGACTTTTGCGTTTATGAAATGGAGAGATTGGGATGCTGCTCTTTACCAACAAATCAGAGAATCATTGCTCAATAAGAAAAAAGAATTTTCTTTCAGTATTTCCGGTTTTGATACCGATGCTTCGGTGATTGAAAAAGCGAAAGAAAATATTAAAACTGCCGGTATGGAAAAGTACATCGAGGTAAAAGAAGCTGATTTTTTTACTTCTGCAAAAACCAATCAAGGCCCATTGCACTTATTATTTAATCCGCCCTACAACGAACGGATTGACATAGATACCGAGCAATTTTATACACAAATAGGCAGCACCCTTAAAAAGAGCTATCCCGGCACCAATGCATGGTTTATAACGGCAAATCTTGATGCACTAAAATTTGTGGGATTAAAAACCTCCAGAAGAATAGAAGTAGCCAACGGTCAACTCGATGCCCGACTGGTGAAATACGAGATGTACGAGGGCACCAGAAGAACTAGTTTCAAACCCAAAGAAGAAGGCCAGGCTTAATATCCAAGCAGGCTTATGCTTCGTGACATGATGATCACAGTGTCATAAATCAAGGAATAATTTCCTTTTTTTATGTCAACAAACTGTCATTTTTTATTCTGTGGGGAACCAAGATGCTTTGATTCAAATCATTATATCTTAACTTTGTCTCAACCATCAAAATATGAAAAGAACTCTACGCATCACTTTTATGCTCCTCGCCTGTTGGCATTTTAACTATTCACAAGCGCAAACACTGGCAGGGGGAGAAATTTATTATGAACTTACGGGCCCTAAAAAATTCAAGGTTACTGCGCACATTTACAGGTCGTGCAGTGGCGCAGCGCTCAACAGTGTAGCAGGATATGTATTTGGCAGCACCTATCAGGTACCTGTCACCTTTACACGTACAGCCATCAAAAAAATAAACGACACCTGTGGCAATCCATGTAAGATTCAAAATGCTGTATCTACGCCAGGATTCGAAAAACATACTTTTGAAGCCACAGTAGATTTTAACAGTGTGACGTATAAAACGTTTGTGACCAATAACGTTTGTAATGTCAATTTTGCCATAAGAATGAGTGGCCGTTCAACTGCAAGTACACATAATTTGGGCTTATTTTACCTGGATGCCGGTGTAAATATTTGTGACACCAATATCACACAAAACCATTCCCCGGTATTTACAATAGAGCCCAAATTTTACGCAGCCTGTAATTTGGCCATGCAATACTCACCGGGACCATTAGACACCCTTGATTACGATTCACTGGGTTTTGAAATGGTACCAATACAATCCTCTTACAATACAAATATCACTTATTTTACAAACTATAGCGGCACCATTCCATTATCGCCTTATTGCCCTCCAAGTTCTTCTGTCACTAATTGTAAACCGATACCTAATGCCCTCCCGCCAAGAGGATTCTATTTCGACAACATGGCATGCCAAATGGTATTCACCCCTGTTAAGTGTGCTGACTCTGCTTATGTCAAAATAAAAGTGACCGAATACAGGAGAAACCCTATCACCAAACAAATGGTGTCGATTGGTTTTGTGACGCGCGAAATGATGATGCGGATAAGACCAATGCCCAACAATAATCTTGTGGATTTAATCAATGTCAGTTCGGTCTATTCAATCTGCAAAAACGACCTGCTTGTTACCCTTAAAACAAAAGACATTCAAGCTTTACCCAATCAGACTAAAGCCGACACCACCACTATTTTCTGGAATAGAGGATACAAACCTTCTACGTTTACCGTTATCGACACTTCTAGAGAAAAAAGCATCAATATTACCTTAAAAAATGACAGCAGTCTGAACCAGTCAAAACGTCAATACTTCACGGTAGCAGCTTACGACAAACTATGCAATATTTCATTGGTATCCAAAAGCATCGTAGCAACTGATTATCCCTCTACCAAGTATAAAATCACAAAAAACATCAGTGGCTGTAATGTTTGGCATTATAAAAACACAAATCCTGACACATTCAACACGAATAACATTAAAACCACTGTCCTAATTTTTGATCCGTCTTCAAAAATCGTTTTCACCTCTGTTCTAAACGCCGATTCATTTACCTTCAACAATAATGGCAGGCATATCATAGAATATACACTCTCCAACAACCCGTATACTTGTAATACGGTAGTATATGACACCATTACCATCAACAATGCCTTTATAAAAGGCATCATCAATTCAGGCAGGGATTCCACAGTGTGCTCGCCATACATCACAAAATTAAAATTCCAACCTTATAAAAGTTCGGGTATGGTAAAATTAGAATGGTTCAGAAACGACACCCTGTTTAATATCAAAGACAGCATCATTCCCCTTACCCTTTTAAAAGATGCGGCGTTCAAATTAAAACTCACAGACAACAGAGGTTGTATGGCCGAAAACAAAGTCACTTATTTCATCAAACAACATAATGCCCTGCTTGATTTTCCTTTAACACAATGCAAATATACACTGGCTTCTTATACGGCCATTATCAATACACTCAAAGCGCCAATTACCTATAAATGGAACCTGAATGGCAAGGATACAACTGTCACCGGCCGAACACTCAGTTTTGTACTCAAAGACACTTCCTTTATCAGACTAACCATCAAAGACAGTAACAACTGTGTATTTAAAGATTCCATTGATGCTTATGTTAAAACATCCTTTTCATTCCAGTTAAAAAAAGACAAAAAAGAAATCTGCACAGATTCTGCACTGACTTTCACTGCCGGAAATATTACGGCTTCCCAACCCTTCAGATTAGTGTGGAAAATCAGTAAAACTGATAGTTTATTGGATGATACGACCATACGCAGAAATTTCAAATCCAAGCAAGCAGTGATATTGCAGATTACCGATGCTAATTCTTGCACGTTAAGAGATTCCATTGTGGTAGTTCCGGTGGTCACCCCTAAGTTCAGTCTCCCAAAATTCAGTCTGTATTGTCCGGGAAACACCATACGTCTCAATCCGGCATTTAACCCAAATACCTGGCCTAAAACGTATCAGTGGAAATTAAATGATTCTATAGTATCCGCAAGCGACTCCTTTTATATGTTTAATCTTCCGACCACTACCGATGTCACTTTGAGGGTGAGCAACCGCCTGGGTTGTTATACCGAATCTACCACTAAGATGGAGTTATATCCTGTTCCCAATTTAGACCTGATCACCGACACCAATTACCACCATACCAACTGGATTAAATTAAGCACCAACAAACCATTCAAGACCTACCAATGGTTTAATACTGTTAGCAGCAGAAACAACGAGTTCTGGGCATCCTCTCTTGGTGCTCCGGGTAAATACAGAATTTATTGCACAGTAACGGATAGCAATGATTGTTTAGAAACAGACTCAGTTAATATTTACACCAATAAATTTGTCGGCATTCAGGATATACACGCTGAAAACATTAAGATATATCCAAATCCGGGACAAGAAAACCTATATATCGAAACGGAAACAAATGGTGTAATGAGCATCATCAATGCAGAAGGTAAAACCATCATGGACACGCCTCTCATTGCTGGTATTAATATGATTCAGACAAACCATTTAGCTCCTGGAATTTATATCATCCGAATACACCAGACATCTTATACCTGGATGAAGGAATAAGTTCTGCTGACAGGTATTGTCAGCAACTGTAAAATTCAGGTCAGAGGCCGGTCAATTGGAACTTGACCGGCCTCTTGATTTTGTTGCGGGGTAGAATATGTTTTATAGTACCCTTATTAGATTCTTATGCATTGAACTCTGTTTCGATCTTGGCAAATGCTTGAATTGCGCTACATATTTAATTTTTTTTCAGAAACTCCCCAACATTCTTAAAAAACGCTTTGTCTAATTGGGCAGTGTAACCTTTTAAATAAATCAAAAAAAAATGAAAAAAATCAAACTTTTCACAATCGCCGCCCTGATGTTGGGCTTTGTTTCATGCCAAAAAGAAGACAGCAAAGATGAAAATTTCGGCAGCAAACCGGCTCCTACAAAACAGGAAATGCTGGCAGCAAAAACATGGAAAATTTCAGCCATGACTGTTGAACCTGCATGGATGGGAGCAAAAGACCTTTTCCCGCTGGTAGATGCCTGTCAAAAAGACAACACTTGGAAATTCTTTAATGATGCCGGTAAAAGTCTAGTAATCGACGAGGGTTCCAATATCTGTAAAGGAAGCTCTTCAACAACCACCACAACATGGGCACTTAGCCCCGAGGGCACTAAACTGACCATTGAATCTTACGATTACACACTTGAATCTCTGAATTCAGATGAATTTAAGATGCTTGAAACCTTTGATGACAAAGGCGTAACGTACACCATTACAAGCACTTACTCAGGTAACTAATCTACAATCTACCGTTTCCTGTTAGTTTTGGTTCAGGGGGCTGTGCAAACAGCTCCCTTTATCTTTTATAAAAACTTCATAACCAATATTTTAAATTATTTAATGCTTTTGGTCAAATTCTGCCAGCATTTTAGCCTTTGATATTGTCTAAGACATAAAGGGCTTTTTTTCAACTCATCAGCATGTATACAAAAATGACTAAACTATCCTTAACGGTCCTGACTTGTTTGTTTTTTTTAAGCTCCTGTCAGAAGGATAAGGACATACTTAACCGCATCATTTCGGCTGAATTCCAGCCCGAGATGCTTACCACCATTTTTGCCGATGGAAATGGCCGGACGCAAAAAGACACTATTTTCTGGTATCAGGACGCGCAAGGACGCATTGACAGTGCTTACCAATATGATTCCGCCTCGCGAAAACGCATGAAGGTTTTGCATGTCGACCGCACCGCGCCAGGAATGACTACCATCAATGACGGAGAGGAAAACATGTATCACGCTAAAATACTCTTTAATGGCAAAAAACAACCTTATAAAGTCATTTTTTATTTCACACCTACCTCCACCCGTCTTTCCAATAGTTACAACTTTTTCTATGGGAATAACATAAGGCCCAATGGACTTGAGGTGTACATGGATTCTGTCTATGCCTCCCTAACAATAGAATCCTATGGTTTTATGTCCTCCGGTAGTGCCTACAATTATCCTATGGATTCGTTTGAAAAAATCTCTACGAAATCAGGTTTTTACCTGTATGGAGATTTGGTCAATAATATGAAGCGAGGCACTGATATCTCGCGTTTCAGTTTTGTTCCGTTTATCAGCACAACGGTGACCAGCAATCTTGGTAATATGACACCAACAACCATCAATCGCGACATATTTGATGCTTATATCTGGGGCGAAGTGATGCGTCCATGGCTGTCCCCCAATATTATACTCAGCTTTGATGACTGGCAGTTTTACCCAACATATCTAAGTCCGCAGACATATGCCTACACCGCTCAGATTCATTCCAGGAAGATTATTTATTCAGATGGCGAGAGGACCATTCAAAATTATTACCCATAAATTTTACGCTTGACAGAACAGGAATTAATAGATGGTTGTATCCGTAATTCACGTCAGGCACAGCGTGAATTATTTAATTTGTATTTCAATGAAATGCTGGGGCTTTGTATGTTATATTGCAAAGACCGCGACGACTCCCGCTCAGTAGTTAATCAGGGCTTCATGGATGTATTCCTGCACATTGGTGGGTTTAGACAAAACAGCAGTCTAAAAACATGGATAAAACGACTGATGATTAACAGGGCAATCAACTTTTACAAACAACAACAGTCGCTTAAAGACAAACAAGTGTTGATGGATTACGTGCAATTATCAGAAATGAAAACCCAGTCTTCAGAAACTGATATGCTAAAAAAACTGGAAGCGGATGATATCATAAAACTCATACAATCATTACCGTTCAATGAAAGAAGTGTTTTTACACTCTATGAAATGGAAGGATACAGCCACAAAGAAATAGGGGAAATGATGGGTTTTGCCGAAGGTACCAGCAGATGGCATCTATGCAATGCCAAAAAGTCTTTACAACAAACAATAGAAAGCTTGAAAATAACATATTATGACAAAGCCAAATGATTTAAAAGATATCCTGCGGCAGGCAGTTTTTGATGCATCCAAACCGGATATGGATGAGGTGTGGGATGATGTGCTGATGCAATTGGATGAACAATTACCCATAAAGAAGAAAAAGAGGCGTTTTTTGTTCATTTTCTTCTTTTTGTCAGCTATAACAGCCTTTTCAGGAGTTATCCTGATCGTTAAAAACTCTGTGCATTCTGATACCAAATTGAGCTCAAACAAATCTGAACCGGCTGTCGAGAACAGCACGATAAAAGGGCAACAAATGCCTTATAAGGAGGTACAACAATTAATAGAAAAGCCTGTAAATTCACATACGACGATCAGGTATCAAAAGCATGAAAATGAAGAAACTAAAATTGCCGGCAGAAAAACATCTCCTCAAAATCAATTTCAAGCTTATCAAGCCTATCAGCAAACTCCTGAAAAACCACTCGCAAAGCGTGTAAAAAGTGCTCTTGACAAGCCTGCAAATATATTCACTGAAAACATGCTTTTAGATACACAACATGAAGAAATAAACAAAAGTGTGCTTGTAGAAAACAACAATATTTTTAGACGATCTCTGAGTCTGGCAGATTTACATCCGTTTGAAATTCTGGATAAACTATACGATTTACCTCTTGAATTGATGAATGGATTTGCCTCGCTGAACAAAAAAGACAGCGTGACGCCCAAGAACAATGATGAAACCGATGACACGGCTAAAAGACAAAAAAGGAAATTCTCTGTTGGCGGAACACTGGCATTTAATTTCAATAATTTTACCACAGCAGAAAATCGTCTATCGGGTAAATTCGTGAACGGTGTTTATCAGGTGGGCAAACAAATGGGTGTTAACCTATATGCCAGAATGCCAATAACACAGCAATATCAGGTACAGGCCGAATTGGGTTTTGAACCTTATTCCACGAATATCCAGATTAATTACAGAACAGTTGGTCAGACTGTTTTTTCGCGATATAATCTGCACAGGATGGTGTATTCACAATTAGGCTTCAGCAATTATCTGGAAATCAGGAAAGACCTATACCTGCATGCCGGCATATATTATGCTCTGGCCATGCCGGTGTATGGCGCGCAGCTCGACAGAGTGAATCAGGGGGCTAATCAGTCCGAGGAGGTTTTATCTTCGACTTATGAACGCAGGGACTTCAGGAAAAATGTATTTGACCTCAGAAGACATGACTTTGGTTTTTCAGGCGGCATCGAATACCATATCAAAAGACTTAGCACAGGACTGCGTTTTTACAGAGGTTTAACAGATGTAACACCGGAAACGCCTTCCTTGTATCACAACTTTAGCATCAGTTTACGCCTAGGCTATCACTTCGAATTTAAGTAAGGAATAAATTGTTGAAACTTAGTTTTTAATTGCCGACGTTTGGGCTTAATTTTGCAGCAAAATGTCAGCAACACTTGAACAAGCCCAACAACTCGGTTTATTACCCGAAGAGTTCGAAAAAATAAGTTCCATTCTTGGCAGGACGCCCAATTTTACAGAATTGAGTATCTATTCTGTAATGTGGAGTGAACACTGCTCTTATAAAAACTCCATCACATGGTTAAAAACCCTTCCAAAAGAAGGTCCTGCGATGCTGGCCAAGGCCGGTGAAGAAAATGCAGGGCTTGTGGATATTGGTGACGGACTGGCTGTTTGTTTTAAAATCGAATCACATAACCACCCATCAGCTATTGAGCCCTATCAGGGTGCTGCTACCGGTGTGGGTGGCATAAACAGAGATATTTTTTCGATGGGGGCCAGACCTATTGCCCAATTGAACTCTCTGCGTTTTGGCAACATTGACACCGCACGTACCAAGTGGTTATTAAAAGGTGTGGTAAAAGGCATCGGTGATTACGGCAATGCTTTCGGCATTCCAACGGTAGGTGGCGAGGTGTATTTTGACGATTGTTACGAAACTAATATTCTGGTGAATGCCATGAGTGTTGGTATAGCCAAGGTTGGCACCACCATTTCTGCCATAGCAGAAGGTGTAGGCAATCCGGTCTATATTTTTGGTTCTACCACAGGTAAAGATGGTATTCACGGTGCTGCATTTGCAAGTAAAGATATATCAGAAGACAGTATAAATGATTTGCCAAGTGTTCAGGTAGGTGACCCTTTCTGGGAAAAACTGATATTGGAAGCCAGTATGGAGTTGATAGAAACCGGCGCCATTATCGGCATGCAGGACATGGGTGCTGCGGGAATTACATGCAGTACCAGCGAAATGGCGGCAAAAAGCGGAACCGGCATGATTATTCATCTGGACAAAGTACCGTGCAGACAGGAAAACATGAAAGGATGGGAAATCCTCTTATCTGAAAGTCAGGAGCGTATGCTGGTTATTCTTGAAAAAGGAAAAGAACATCTGGCTGAAGCCATCTTTAAAAAGTGGGAGCTGACTTACAACCAAATTGGTGAAGTAACGGATACAGGCAGAGTGGAATATTACATGAACGGGGTACTTGAAGCGGATATTCCGGCTGAAAGTCTTGCCCTTGGCGGTGGAGCTCCTGTATATAAACGCGATTGGGTGGAACCAACGTATTTCAGAAAAATCGAAGATTTCAACATCACACAGATAGAAGAACTTACATTGGACAAAGCGGTTGATGTGGCACAATTCCTTTTACAACAACCTAATATTGCTTCAAAAAAATGGGTATTCAACCAATACGACAGCATGGTGGGTACGGTGAATCAAAGCAGCAATATGCCAAGTGATGCAGCGGTGGTGAAAGTGAAAGGATCTAATAAATCACTGGCGCTGACGGTAGATTGCAACAGCCGTTATGTATATGCCAATCCTGAGATTGGATGTGCCATTGCTGTAGCAGAAGCTGCCAGAAACATTGTGTGCACCGGAGGCATACCAAGCGCCATCACCAATTGCCTGAACTTTGGCAATCCGTATGACAAAGAGGTTTATTATCAGTTTAAACACAGCATTGATGGCATGGGTAAAGCCTGCCTGAAATTCGGCACACCAGTGACCGGCGGAAATGTTAGTTTTTACAATCAAAGTACAGATGGTGTAGCCGTTTACCCAACCCCGACTATCGGCATGGTAGGTATTATTGAAAAACCTGAACATCAGACAGGCTCTTCTTTTACAAACGAAAACGACCTGATTTATCTTCTTGGAAATTCCCATAATGATATCGGCAGCAGCCAATATGTATCCAAATATCACAAGGTGGAATTTTCTCCGGTTCCTTATTTGAACCTGGATGAAGAAAAACAATTACACGACGCTACTTATGCTGGCATTACAAAAGGTATGATACGCTCAGCACACGATATTAGTGAAGGTGGATTATTCGTCACACTCGCTGAATCAGCTATGCAGGGCGGCATTGGATTTGATGTCTGCACAGATGCCAATTTCAGATTAGATGCCTGGTTGTTCGGCGAAGCACAAGGCAGAATTGTGGTGAGTATCAAACCTGAGTTAAAAGAGAATTTTGAAGAACATTTCAGGTCTACGCAAGTCAATGCTTTGCAGATAGGAACCGTTAAAGGCCAGTTGATGTTGGTTAATTCGGTTTCATTTGGCGAAGTGAACACAGTGAAGGCACTTTACGACGGCGCACTTGCTGCAAGACTCTAATATTACTGACTATATTGGGCTCGGGATGTTCAAGGATATTCTGTTCTGCCGTTTTTGATAGTAGCTTTGCATTTTAGTATCACATGGAATTTTTGCAAGCTTTTGCCTCCATGCACTTTCACCCAATTGACAGAAATCATATTTGGATACTTCATCGATTTTTTGTTAGTTGCACTTAAAATCTAACTTATAAAATGTTTGGCATTCAACACATCCGATTTGATTCTATGACCTATGTACTGCATTATAAAAATGGCAGCATCGCAAGAGAAGGAAGAGGTTTATCTTTCTTTTATTTTGCGCCTAATAGTTCTATTGCAGCCATCCCGATGGGCAGTAATGACCTTCCGTTTATTTTTAACGAATCGACAAATGACTACCAAACAGTCACTATTCAGGGACAAATCAGTTATAAGGTGAGCAATCCCAAAACCCTTTCGGATATTCTTGATTTTACTGTGACAGATAACGGTTTATATAAAAAAAATGATATTGAAAAATTGCACCAACGTATCATCAATGAAGCACAAACCACTACATCGTCATATATTCACAGCATCAAATTAAAAGATGCCATACGTTCGGCAAAAACGATTGAAGAAAAAATTATTGAAGGATTAAAAACCTCTCAATCGATTGCCATGCTGGGCATTGAAATTCTGGGGGCAAGTATCCTAGCCATCTCGGCAACACCTGAAATGTCAAGGGCACTGGAAACTGAAACAAGAGAAAAACTACAACAGGAGGCAGATCAGGCCATATATGAACGCAGAAATTTCGCAGTAGAACAAGAAAGAAAAATCAAGGAATCTGAATTAAACACTGAAATAGCAGTAGAAGAAAAACAAAAACAGATAGCGGAAAAAAAGATGGAATCTGACGTTCAAAAAGCGGATAACGACAGAAAACTCAGAGAAATGCAGGTACAGGCAGATATTTCCATAGAGAATCAGCGCAAACAACTGATTGAACAAAAAACAGCGAATGAAAGAAAAGAAGCCGAGACCCAGGGTTTTGTGATTGAAACAACTTTACAACCATACAGAACTATCGACTGGAAAACACTCACTGCATTGCAAAATAATGGCGACCCAAAATTCAACATTGCCCTTGCATTTAGACAATTGGCTGAAAATGCAGAAAAAATTGGGACATTGAATATTAGTCCTGACTTATTAGAATCCTTGGTCAACAACAATCAGGAGCAATAACAATGAGCATTGAATATGCCATTATTGTCAAAAACAAAACCAGGCTTGAATCCTTAATCGAGCGATTTAACACGAAAGCTCAGGCTCAGTTTTATATTGAAAGACTCGGGGGAGATTTCCAGGATTATATCGATGAACATGAGACTTTCCAGCGTGCATTGGGCAGTCTGCAGTCACAGCTTTCAAAAACCATCAAACACAAAATTGTTGAACGTTCATTTGTCCCTTCATTTCTATTTTCAGAACAACATCTTATTATTGTCATCGGACAGGATGGACTAGTGGCCAACACAGCCAAATATTCAAAAGGAATTCCCATCATTGCCGTGAATCCTGACAAAGAGCGATATGACGGCATTTTATTGCCATATGATATCCATAATTTCTTGCCGGCCGTTGAACAAGTCTTATCAAATACATATCAGTCAAAAACCATGAGATTTGCAGAAGCCAAACTCAATGACGGGCAAAGATTACTTGCATTTAACGATTTGTTTATCGGCGCCTCTTCACATATCTCGGCTAGATATAAAATTGCTTTTAAAGATCAGCAGGAAGAGCAATCTTCAAGTGGACTTATTATCTCGACCCAGGCAGGCAGCACAGGTTGGTTAAGTTCCGTTTTTAATATGGCATACGGTATTACAGGCATGTTTGAAACAAATCTAACACACAAACAACCGAAGCTTAAGGACAATGAATTGTTATTTGCTGTCAGGGAGCCTTTTCAAAGTGTCAGAACAGGCACAACAATTGGAAGTGGTATTATACGGCAAAAAACCATATTAAAGATTGACTCACTGATGCCAGTAGGTGGCGTCATTTTTAGCGATGGTATAGAATCAGATTTTCTTCAATTTAATAGCGGATCCATCGCTTCCATTGGGATTGCGGATGAATCTGCCAGACTTGTAACAACGTAAAAAAGTATGGATACTTTGAGTTTTTTCAGGCAGTTTCACGCTATCAGCAGCGACGATTACGCTTTATTGACCCGTAATCTGCAGACAAAAACATTCAGGAAAGGCGACATTTTAGTCAGACCCGGTGACATTCAAAAAGAACTTTATCTGGTGAAAAAAGGAGTTCAAATGTCTTATTTTGAGACCGAAGAAAAAACGCATGTTATTGCTTTTACCTATCCGCCGGGAGCCTGTGCCATTCCGGGTTCCTTTTCTTTACAGGCCCCTTCCTCCTATTACCTTTCCTGCCTTTCCGATTCTGAACTTGAATGTATACCATACGTTCATCTGCAAAACGTGTTCGAACAATCCCAAAATATTGAACGCCTATTCAGACGTATGACAGAATTTATTCTTACCGGCATGATCAATCGCCATATTGAACTGCACGCCCTCAGCATAGAAGAGCGATACAGAGCTTTTTGCAGCCGAAGTCCTCATCTGTTGCAACTTGTATCTCATAAATATATTGCTTCATATCTTGGCATTGATGCCAGTAATTTTAGTAAACTGTTCAACAGCATTAAAATTTAATCTTGGTCTGAACCAAGATTTCAAAAAAATATTCATTGTTGTTTTGCAGGTATATGACAACAAATTGGCTTAACACAGACGAATATCCATTTCAAGCAAAATATTTTAAACTTAAAGGAGGGCATGCACTTCATTATATCGATGAAGGCAGTGGAGAAATCATTCTTTTTGTGCATGGTACACCCTCCTGGAGCTTTGATTTCAGGCATCTTATTAAAACCCTAAGTCCTCATTACAGATGCATAGCCCTAGACCATATAGGCTTTGGTTTATCCGACAAACCTCAACACTATGATTATTCGACTTTAAATCACAGCCTGACACTTGAAAACTTTGTCGCATCATTACAACTTCAAAACATCCATCTGCTTATGCATGATTTTGGCGGCCCCATCGGTTTGCACTTTGCCATCAGATACCCAGAAAATATTAAAAGTATGACGATAATTAATTCCTGGATGTGGAGCAGTTCACAAACTCCTGAATTTAAGACCTTCAGCAAGATGCTAAAAAGTCCATTATTACCATTTTTATACA
>Ga0123337_10005224_pt1 | contig 12865 bp, 18 predicted proteins | sample frozenSSSSmetaG_FD_89792 | JGI IMG/M metagenome (GOLD analysis project Ga0123337, IMG submission 89792) | Glacier valley bacterial and archeal communities from Borup Fiord, Nunavut, Canada, to study Microbial Dark Matter (Phase II) -... | ecosystem: Environmental > Aquatic > Freshwater > Ice >...
GAAGGTTTGAAAAGTGAGTTAGTCAGGTATCGGTCGACAGGGGCAACGCCAAAGTGACGGAGATTTAAAAAAGTATTTCGGTACCTTCAAAAACCTTAGTACCTCAGTGAATTTGTATTTTTAGAATTGGGGATGAACGGCGTGAATTTATCAACAAAAAATATTACCATTCCATGTTATGATTTCTATTGATGATGCCAAAAGTGAGTTAATGGGGGTTACTCAAAAATTCATTATTAAAAGCAACAATGAATTTGATAAGGATAGTTATAAAGAAATTATTATCGCAGTATGCACTCTGCATCACTTTCTGATTATTAGACAGTATCCCTCCTCTTCTCTCGAGGAAATGTTTAAAAATATGCCCGAAATCATAGTTAAGACTGAATCTATGATAACTACTTTTCTGGTTGCCGCTCAAAGAATACTCCCTACTCTATATTCACCATACATTGATGAAGAGGTTATTGAAAGAGTAAATGAATGGCAAGAGGAAGCAAATACTGATAAACTTATAGAAATTTCAAATATTATATTTAACTTCAAAGTACACGAAAAGTTTAAAGACTTTTTGCCTTTTGGCCCTAAAGAAAATAGAATAAAATTTTCCTTAAAATGTCTTAATTGTCTATCATCTTTTGATAGGCAAGAAACTGACTATTTGGATGATGAGCAGTTGAAATCTATGCATGATACATCATTGTATTTGAGAGAGAATCTGTTAACCAGGATTATACAGGTTAAATTATACAAATCAAAATATTCTTGTGAGAATTGCGGACATGCAGGAGCGTTCAGCATATTATCGCCCAAAATTTCGGGTGAGAGTGCGCACATAGCAATACCCAAAAAGTGGCCTTCCGTTAATTATATATTTACAAAGGACGAGGAAGGTGTTTCGGTGAAAATTGACGTGGTTCAATCAGGGACATTAGGTATAATGCAATCCTTTTATCAGTTGATCATAAAACAAATAAAGAGTACACCTGAAGAGTTTTTCATAGAGCATGACGAGGGAGAAGCTACAATCGAAACTTATTGCGATATGAATGACATTAAATGTAGAGTGAGTAAGTTTCTGTATGAAGGATTTTCCAAAAAAGAGTTATTTGATATATCAGTTGTATTGAAACGAGATTTTTTCAGTCGTTACGTTGACGACGATATTGACTGAATTGTAGTGTTGTGTTGTAGTTGCGTGGTTGAGCTTCTCGCTCTACATTGGCAAAATGGAAGTTGCGTTGTTGCCCGCTCTGCGTACTTTACCTGTCTGGCGACAGGTGGGCCGCCCCGTATTCGGGGTCTCAGCCCAACCATCCGTGTGTGTAAATGTCTCCCTTCGGTCGTCATCAACACATGCGGGTGTTGGGTGCAGGTTCATACCGTTTCGGAGTGCGGGCATCCGGCGACAGGCAGCGCGGCTCGTAGTTCGGGGTTTGATAAGTCTCCAATTTCAGCCACATGCGACAGTCGGTACGTCTCGTGGGGCAGGTTTTAAAAGTCTTAAGTTTCAGCGTCCGGCGACAGGAAAAACGCCATTACAGTCGAGCCTGTCAATATTATTAAAGCATAATCAGATTACACCAGATGATTGAATACGTTTTCAATATACAGACTCAATGTAGCGAGTGCGACTACATAATGTGGGATATGAGAGTAGTAAAACTCCCAACTGAACTAAATTTTGATGAAAATCAGAGCTACATTATTGAGCAATTGAATGAATATATTTCTACTAAATTCGGAGATACTCAATGCGAAGACTGTGGGGAAATAACTGTTGAAAAGGTTGTTGGATATAACTGTATAACTAATGGGCGGGAACATAGCATACTCAACTTATCCAATTCGGAGGGTCGTTATAGAGTGATTAATTTAGTTCTCACAACAACATTTGCTCCAAGAGGTGAAACAACAGATATACTCAAAGCCAAATTAGCTAAAATTGACGGCACCGGAATGTTTTATCCGTTGGAATACGAAATGTTTGTCATACAAAGAGATCAACCCCTTTGTGAAGCTATGATAGCACGACCCGAACGCCCAATTACACTTGATTTGAAAGATTTTCTGTTAAAAGATACTGATGCAAGTTTTTCGGATAAACTACAAGCTTATTGCCACACTGACTACGTAGATTGGTTAGTTGAAACTTCATAAAAGGCAGTATAACTTGTTCCATATATTTGTATTAGTTGGTACGATTTGTACATAATATAGGACAGGTTCAAATTTGTAATGCAATGTATCGGCAACAGTTGGTACGTCTCGAAATGCAAGGTCTGATAATATCGAAATTGCGTAGTTGAGCTTCGCGCTTCGACGTAGCAAAATGGAAGTTGCGTTGTGGCCGCTCCGCGTTGTTCAGCACTCCGGCGACAGGACTCACGTCCCGTCTTCGGGTCCCAGCCCAACCGGGCAGGTGTGTAAAGGCTCGTTCCTCGCCATCAACACCGGCGGGCGATTCCTATGTACAAAGCAAGCCCTGCCAGCTAAAAATTATCCTACTTTCTCGTATACCTTGGTGTAGGCCGTTTCGCGCTCCATTACGGCCATAATCCGATGCACTAACTTGTTACGGACCGCATTCAACACGCTCATTTTGCGCTTCCCTGCTCCTACTTTTCGCTCAAAATAGTCCTTCATATCTCCCTCCACCCGAACCGCTCCTAAAGCCGCCATATGGAGCAGGTGTTTCAGCTTCTTGTTGGCCATTGGGCTTACCTGAGTTCGGCCCCGAACGGACGTACCCGACTCGTAAGCAAAGGGGGCCACACCCGCATACGAAGCCAACTTTTTGGGGTCGTCAAAACGGGTAAAGTTGGCCGTGAAGATGAGCATATACAGGGCCGTTTGACGGCCTACACCGGGGATAGAAGTCAGTAAGTTGACCCGGTTTTGGAGTCCGGCATCGGCTTTGATTTCACTGTCAATTTGCTTGTCAACCTGAGTAATCTGATTCTTCAAAGCCACCAATACCGACTCGGAAGTTTGCTCGTGGAGTTTGAGTTCTTCCAACAATCCCATTGCCTTGTAATCCTGAGCAAGGTCAGTAAGTTGTTTGGCCATTTCCATCAACCGCTCGCGCTGGCTGGCGAGTTGGCGAACTTTAGCTAACACGCTGTCCGTAAGAGAGAAAAGGCGTAAATCCTTCTGGTGGCGAAGGCAGTATGTGGCAATGCTTCGGGCATCGGCTTTATCTGTTTTTCCCCGTTTCACGCCCAGGCTTTGCTTAATCTGGACCGCCGATTGAAGCCACAGAGCCAGCCCCAGGGGGTAGAAAAAGCTCACCATTGGCTGACAGTAAACACCTGTATGTTCCATGCAGATCAGGGTCGTGTGTACCTGAAAACCGGGTAGTTTTTCCAGCTTGGCCAGCAGGGTTTGCATCCCGGCCTTGGTGTTGGTGACAGAGCATTCCAACAAGCGTGTTTCGGCCCCGTCGATCACACAGATGGCCAGCGTTTCTTTGCCGATGTCGGCTCCGATAAAATGGTTGTAGTTCTGCATCGTTTTTCGCAGTTTTACATTGAACAAACAAAGTGAAGCAGCACATCGAACGTAACCGTGATAATAGGCCCCAAGCCTCAATTCCTATATGTTCCCTGTGTTGCCCTCAAAGGGGAGAGCCGGGTCTGCATCGCGCCGATAGGTCTTACTCCTGGTTGGGTGATTAGCTCGACCGGCTTCCCTTTGAAAGTTCTTCTTTTTTAGCGACAAAGGCCAGTGATGAATCTTGGTTTTGTCTCAGCGGCAAACCTAACGGTTGGGTGTAAAAAAGCGGTGTCATAGGGGCGTAATTCCGGCTACTTACGTGTTCGAGTTCACCTTGCCCCATCTTCACGTTATCCTGCTTCTCCCGCCAGTATTAGGGTTTACTACTCAGGGGGCTTTTGCTGATCGCTGAGTTCAGCCAGTAGTTTGCCAAATGCCCAGCGAATCGCTTTGGATATGTACGCGTTATGGGTTTCACCGTGCGGTACCGAAACCGGCAGGTAGGCAGAGCCTGGCTCCTGTACCCAGAACTCGACGCGGTTATTTTCTGGGCGCAGGCATAGCTGAAACCCGTCATACGCCACGCGTACGTAATACTCGTCGGTAGTTGTGGTGCCACCGAAGTTGCCGTAGCTGAGGATACGGATCAGTCTGTCTTTGTCGAAGGTCATTGGCGGTAGTGGGCGTTGGTTTTTTCACAGGGGTCAGGTGAATTTACGCTCGGTTTCCATCCGGCGCAGGGTTTGTTCTGGGGTCTCACCGGGCTGTATGTCGTAGCTGCAACCCGTCACGCCACCTTTGTAGCTGCCGCTTCGCTCGCCGAGTTCGTCGGCGAACCTGACGTCGATGGACCGTCTTACTTTGGCTCCCCAGCGTGTCCATCTCAGCCAGCGCATCCGCCATTCCCATTCTTTGACCGTGACGGTGGCGGTCGTCTGTTGCTGTTCACCCGACTCAAGGGTGTAGGTGTAGGGAAAGGTTTGCTCAAAGCGTATGCCCTGCCATGTGCTTTCGTCCCAGAACCTGCGGTCACGGTGGGTTTTGGTTTCGTGGTCCCAGCTATTCTGGTCTTTCAGCAGCAGACTCGTGCGCACCCAATCGTACTCGTAGGGCAGGTGCAGCACGAAAGGTTTTATCCCCCAGAAAAACCACAGAGACGCTTCATGGTAGTAGAAGCCGTACTGCGGACCCTCGATGCCGTAGTCGTCGGGATAGCCTTTGATGGGGAGGGTGATGTACAGTGCGCCCCAGCCCGGACTCAGTATCAGCTGCGGGTAGTTTTCTTCGTAGGAAAAGCTGACGATGCAGCGCAGCCCTTTCCATTTGGGGGAAAAGACGAAGATTTTGGTGCGGTATCGGCTGCGGAAGTTTTTCCGCACCGACATATACCAGCGCAACCAGCTGACGGCCATTACCAGCGCGTCCCAGATCGCTATGGGCGTGGATTTGTTGGCCCAGGTGTTGCAGTGGTTTTCGTAGTCTTTCTGGGCAATGAATTCGGCGTCAGTTTTCATTTTCATTTTTGTTTTACTGGTGAATTAAGGTCTGAGGGGGGTGTATCGCCAGCCCTGAAAGCCGGTCATGGCCACAGGCCGGTCGATCTCGCGCCACGTACACAGCTGGATACCGCTGGTGATGCGCCGTTTGCCGATGCGATGCACCGACCTGAAACTTTCCGAGGTGCCGGTGTCGATGATAAAGAAGTAGCCCCGAACAAAGCCGGCATAGACGATATAGCACAGATCATCTATGCCCGCTTTTTTCGGCAGGTTCATGGTGTTGACAAGCCAGAACCCACCTTCGGGTGAGCCATCGGAGGCCAGCAGATCCGCCTGACAGTCTTCCCAGCTGCGGTACTTACTGAGGGGTACAGTCGTGACGATATTCATACCAGCGATGGCAAAGCTGCGGTTTTGTCTAAAAAAGCCTGAGCACCCCCTCGTACCCAGGCTTTCAGCATGTCCGCGCTGAGGGCCTCTACGTCATGATTCAGCCCACTGGACTCAAAGCACATTACCTGCTGGCCGTTCAGCATGAGTTTGACGCGGGTTCCGACCCGGTTTGTATGCGTTGATACTTCCAGCTGGTGTTTGTCGGCACTGGCTAATTTGCAAAGCTGACAGAGTTGTTGATAGTATGTCATGGCGTTTATAGGTAATTATGAGGTTGATATTCGGCAAAAGTTTCACCGCAGTAGCGGCAGATGTAGTGGTGCAGCGACTGGTCCTGATCGCTCGCGGCATGGTGGGGGTCATCGACCCGAAAGCCAACCCCCCGCATGACCCCCCGCAGCGCGTACAGGTGATCGCAGGGCTGCTGAGTTTTCACCGGCAGCTGTTTGCTGATCGGAAGGTTGGCTGTAACAGGCATGTCCAATTGGGTTAGGCCGGAAAATCAATCAGCAGCTGCTCGCGGGCGGCAACGATCTGCTCAACGGTCGGGGTGTAGAGTGTGACGCCGGGTGGCAACTCGATCTGGAATAACCCCAGCTGACCTTTGACTGCAAACTTCTGGCTGAGCCAGCGCAGTTCGTGGGTTTTCCACGCGTAGCCGTGGTACAGGTCACAATAGGCATCGGGCAGATGTTCTTTTTTGAACACGTCACACTCGTAGAGCGTGACCACGCACACAGCCAGGCCTGCGTTGGGAGACTTACTGGCTTTGCTGGCGCAGATCAGCAGATCGAGGGGAAAGTGGTGTCGCCAGCCCATCGGTACCGGCCACGTGCGGGTCTCAATGGTCTTCGCGCCTACTTCCATCAGGCTGGCGTAGGGCGTGGGTAAATCGCGGGTGTTGTCTTTTAGGGTGATGGCTAACATTGTAGTGGCTGTTTGTGGTTCTAAAATTAGCTAATTGTATATCATATTAGCTACAAAAAATCACTTATTTACGGCGTGGTTCAGCTGGTTGCGGTCGAGGCTTTCGATCATGGCCACGGCGACGGCGGCGACCTGAACGAGTTCGGCGCGGGCGCGGATGGCGCAGTCGCGCTGGGCGGATGGCGATTCGGGGTTGAACGCATAATCACATATCTCACGCGCTGCCTCACCAACTTCTTCATGCAGGATTACGGCATAGACATGCGGTTCGTAGTTGCGTTCGCCCCGCTTGTTGTGCTGGCGTCGGCGTTCGTCCCATACCTCGCCCATCACCCGACCGGTGTGGTTCATCTGCTGAGTGGTCATTTCGGGCGGGGTGGTGTCGATGGGGTCGGGCTTGGTAGCCGCCTGGAGCGTGGTTCTGTACATGGGCTTAGCGATGGGATGAGGGGTTGAGATTGATTTGATTCAGCAGGATGTCGCGGTACAGGCCCATCCAATAGGTGCCTTCGATTTCGGTGGTGTCGCCGGTGAAGAAGGCGTCGGTGACGAAGTAGAGCCACGAGGGACACTGACTCATATCGAAGCGGTGGGCGTTCTGGATTCTGTACCAGACGCGCATCAGGTAGCCGCGCTGGGTATCGGGGGGCATGGCGGCAATAAAAGCGGGGTCATAGATACGAACGGGCTTATTCATGGCTGGGTGTTTTGGGGGGTGGCTGGGTGTTTTTTCAGCGTCAGGTAGCTATACGAGTGTACTCCCTGGACGCCTCCTTTCAGGACGAAATTCGCTGGCTTCTTCTTAAAGCTTCGAATGACAAATCCACAGCGGGCCAGCTGTGTGCAGATGTGGCGCAGGTGGTTGACGTTGATGCTGGTTTGGGCGGTCAGGTCCACAAACAGCATGCCCTCAACCGGCCCGGCTTCGAGGGTGGCAATTACTTTTTCTCGCCCGTGGTAGTGGGGTCTTACCGTTTTGGCTGTCATAAGGGGAACTGCTGAATCTGCCATTAGCTGAACAGGGTGGTCTGTGTTTTGGGTGGGGTGGCCAGTTCCGTTAGTTTGCTGATGGCCTCGGCGACGACTTCCCGGTGTGAAAAGAATTTGTCGCGCTCGCGCTTGTTGCGGTAGGGCTTGGTGGCCTCGTCGCCGAGGTCATTGTACAGTAATTCGAGTTTTACTACGATCTGGCTGGCGGTCATAAGTCGGTGATTCTAATGAGGGTGAACTGCGCGTCTTTGCTCAGGGCTTTGGTCTGGGTGTAATCTCTTTCGGTGATGATGGCTGGGTTGTCGTCGGGCAGTACGCCTGCCCGGACTATGGCATCAATCGGTATCTTCCCGGTACTCGACAGGTTTTCATCATCCATCGGTACGCCGGTGCTGTGGCGAATGAGTTCGAGCCGTACCGGGCCTTTGTGTTGCCGGGGGCGGTGGGCCATCACGACGTATTGCAGTTTGTTGCGCAGGGCCGTGTACTGGAAGTGATTCATCCGCAGCAGCCCGTCGTCGCCGTTGTTACCCGGCAGTCGGCCCGGAAAAATAATCTCGGTGACGCCGCAGACGCTGCCCGCTCCCAACTCCACCGGGGCGGTGGCGTTGGGTTTACGGGCTTTGGCTTTGCCCACCGGACTTTTGGGTTGGTTGAGGTACGCCTGGTACTCGGCGGCACTCATGCTGGCGGGCAGGTCGGGGGCGAGGGCGTTGGCACGTCGGGGCTTGAACTTCATGCCAGTCGGGGGTTTCGCGTCCGAAAATGATCGAGCAGCAGCGGCACCATCAGATCGAGGTCGATGCCCAGTTCGCTGGCCAGATGCAGCAGCACCATCAGGGCGGCAGTGATGTCGTGGTCGATGGTGAAGGCGATCTCGGACGGTAGCCAGTCGGTCGTCCGTTGGCGGGCGGCATCGACGGTGTTGGCTGAGAGCCGACCCAGCCCCAGCGGGCGCTGGGTGGCGGCAGTCAGGCGGTTGATAACGGCCATCGTCGCCTTGGTGATGCGCTGGTCGATGCTATTCTCGAAGTCCAACTCCATCGCCTCGGCGACGCTTTGGGCCAGCGTGTTGAGCGGCAGGTCGGTGGCCGTTTCCCTGACCAGCGGGATAAGGTGGTGGGCGATGCGTTTGGCCAGCTGCTCGGCGTCGATGGTCGCGGGTGCGGGTGCTGCGACCGCTGGCTCATCTTCATCACCCATCACCCAGGCTACGGTTTTCGGGTCGAAGAGTTTAATCGTGGCCTGATATTCCCGGTTCTGGTGGCTGATGAGGTTCAGACGCAGAAACCCATCATCGACGAGGCTTTTCAGGAACTCCATATCGACGCCGTGCGTGGTGCAGAACTCACGCGTGGGGATGTTGTGGTATTCAAAGTTGCTCAGTTTTGCCCGCAGTGAGTTGATGGCTCTGGTAATGCGCTCACGCCTGGGCAGTCGGGGCGACCCGCCGACCGGAGCTGCAGTTGGCGGGTCGGGAGTTGGTTCGGGCCGGTCGTCGTCGGTGGCGGTGGCGTGGACATGCCCATTGGCGTCTTTAACGGGCAGCGACGTGGATAGTACCTGTTCCCGTTTGGGCGGAACAAGTTGCTCAAAGAGGCTGGTGATGCCGGGGGGCGTACCCATTACGGGCATATCGGGTACGACGCGCAGAACAGGGTGTTGTTGGGCAAACATATCAGGAGGGGTTTACAGGTGAATTATTCGGGATTGGCGGGGGTGTCGAAGTCGATGCCCAGCTGCTGCTGCTCATAGATGTAGTCCCCTTCGATATAGGCCACGCAGTACTCGCTCAGGGTTGTTATATCGTGCATGAGGGTATGGCTGAAGCCGTAGTTGCTGGTTTCGTCGTCCCACAGATAGAAGGGGGTCGTCAGGTTGAGGATTTTTTTGCCCGCCAGCGTTTTGCGACCGATGATGGTGGCACCGGAATCTTTGACCACGATCCCGGTCACGGTATAGGGCTGGGCGATGCTGGTTACGGCCAGCTGCGCGGTGGTGTCGATTGCCAGATTATCCGGCACCAGTTCGCACAGCAGCATCAGGTGGGGGACGAGTTTCTTCATCGCCGTCAGCAGGTCTTCGAGGGGCTGGAAGGGCATGACCTTCACGGTCTGCGTGGCAAAGAAGTTACCGTCGCGGTTCAGTGTTTCGGTGTAGGTGACTTCGACCCCGTCCTTCTTGAGTTTGAACTTTTCGAGCGTAATGCTCGGACCCTTCAGCCGACGCAATTTGTCGACGTCGATGGTAATGACGTTGGTTTGGGTTTCGTCGTCGTAATAGGACATGATAAACGGGGTTATGATGAAAAACTAAAATGGTGTCTCGGTTTCGGGTGGTGTGTCGAAGTTTCCTCCCGACGCCGGATAGCGGTTGAAGTAGGCGGTCTGCTCGCCGGGTGTCAGCGGGGCCGGGGGTGCGGAGAGGGCTGGGGTGGGGTGAAAACCCTCGCGGTCAAACTCGGTGATGGACGAAATGCGGGGCTGGAAATACAGATCGACGGTATCGAGACTGCCGGAGCGGTTCTTCTCGGTAATGATTTGCAGCAGCCCTTTGGTCGATCTGCCGCTCTCGTCATGGCTGATGTTATAGTAGTCGGGTCGGTAGAGAAAGCTGACGGCGTCAGCATCCTGTTCGAGCGAACCTGACTCGCGCAGGTCGGCGAGTCCCGGCTTTTTATCCCCTCCGCGCGTTTCCACGGCCCGACTCAGCTGGGACAGGGCAATGATGGGAATGAAAAGCTCTTTGGCCAGTTCTTTCAGTCCCTTGCTGATTTCGCTGATCTGCTGCTCGCGGTTTTTGTGTTTACTTTCCTCGTCAATACCCATCAATTGCAGGTAGTCAAGAAAGGCAATCTTCAGCATCCCCTTCGCCTTTAGTTTCCTCAGCTTGCGGCGCATGTAACTCAGGGTGATGGCCGGTTTGTCGTAGATCGTCATTTTCAGACGCCCCAGTTCATCGACCTTGTTTTGCAGGATCAGTGCTTTGGCCGGGTCATTGTAGGCATGGCCCAGGTCGATCTCGCTATGTTCGATACCGGTGGACAGTGACAGGATTCGGTTCAGGTATTGAAGGAAACTCATTTCCAGTGAGAAAATGGCTACTCCTTCGCCGCTGTACGCCATGCCAAGCGCTTCGTTAGCGACCAGCAGTGATTTCCCCATCGCGGGTCTGGCACCCCAATAGTAGAGGTTAGTAGGCCGGTAGCTGCCCGTCACCCTGTTCATGCCGGTGTAGATGCTGGCCACGCCGGGAAAGCCACCTGATTGAGCCGTTGCGGCACCGGCTTTGTAGGTCGCCGTCAGCTGCTGATGCAGGGTGAGTTCGACATCCGAGTACACGCCCTGCCCGATGGCCAGCATCTGCTGTTCAGCGGCTTCCAGCAGCCCGAAGGCGTCGGTGACGTCTTCGTACGCGTCGCGCATAATCACCGATGCAAAGACGATCAGAGCGCGTTTGATGGCGGCTTCGAGAATAAACTTGACGTGTTGGGCGGTGTTGGCCGACGAGTTGACGCCGTTGGTCAACTCCATGAGGTAGCCGCTGCCCCCGCACATTTCCAACTCTCCCGTGGACCGCAGCTGGCCCGATACGGTCAGCAGGTCAACGGGCTGGTGGCGGCTGGTCAGGGCCATTATCGCCAGAAAAATCCGTTGGTGGGCTTCTTTGTAAAAACTCGTTGGGGTCAGGCCTGCGTCGGTGGCCACGTCGATGGCAAAGGGTTCGAGCAGCATCGCCCCCAGCACCGCTATTTCCATGTCGATGGCCTGGGGGGGTAATTTGCCCAGCCCGCTGTCGAACCAGTGGTTCGTAGTGCCGGGAGATGGGGCGGCACCGTAGTGTTTTCGGTTTTGTGGTTTGGGGTTCATGGCTGTCGGTGGTAAGGTGGTAAGGTGGTAAATCAATCACGCAGGTGCGCGGGCAGCACAAAGCGGGAGGTTGAGCGGCGGCGTTCTTCATCAGTGACCGGTGGCGCGTTGCGCGACTGTGGTGAGCCGGGACGGGCAGCGGCTACGGCTTCGGTGATGCCAATGCTGCGTTTGCCATCGAGGACGTCCTGCGCGAAATAGCGAAAGGTGGTGTCGATCTGGGAGCGGTCGCGGAAGTTCTGGTTGATGGCGCGTTGCTCGATGAAACTCTCGGCGAAATAGGTGTAGGGCTGCTTGAATTTCTTCAGGAACAGTTCCCCTTTCTGGCCCGCGAACAGCAGCTTTATCATGTTCACCAGTTCAGCGCGGGTGGTGGGGAGTGACTTTACACTACACCACGCTTCGGTGACTTCGTCGCAACCTCTGTTTATTTCCTGCCGGTGCTGGGCGACGAAAGGCGGAATCTCACCTACCTGAAAGAATTTCTTTAAAAAATCAGCATCAGCATCGGCGGCGGCGGCGGCAGGTTCAGCCATCGAATTTTCTTCCTCGCCCGCTATATACTTTACTACCACCACCGCCTCTTTTTTTACTATACTCTTACTATCCTTTATAGTATTAATGTCGGATGTACATCCGAGTCCGTGGCCGTCGGCTTTTGGGCTGTTTTCAGGGGTCGAAACACCCGGTTTCATCCGATACGTCGGATGCTCATCCGAGTCCGGCTGCTCATCGGGGGTCTGGACTCGGATGTACGTCCGATGACTCGGATGTACATCCGACGTATCGGATTGTAATCCGATGTGAACCGGGTCTGGACTCGGATGTACGTCCGACGTATCGGATTGTAATCCGAGTCTGTCACCAAAATCAGCTTTCTGCATCGGATGTACATCCGATACGTCGGATGTACATCCGAGTCTGTCGGGCCGGGTCGGGGTGGTGGACAGGCTGAACGTCTGACTTTCTTCGCCGGTTTCGGTGGCCTTTCGGCTGAGGGGTCCGGCGAGCGTCGCGCTCTGGGCCGATGCGCTGGGGTCGGTGCCGCGCTCGAACACCAGTCCGGCAGTCAGGGCGGTAATCGAATACCAGCAGCTGCGGGCGGATTTGTTGTCGGGGTGACTCAGCAGATACCCGCCATCAACCAGCAGCTTCATGCGCCGGTAGATGGTGTCTGATTTCATCCGCAGCAGCGGCAGCTGGATGGAGATGAATCCGGGGGAGAGTTCGACGTACATCACCGGCCCGTCGTTCATGCGCCGGGCGTGGGGGCTGGCTGAGTACTCGTAGCAGAAGCTGAGGATCGCGGCTTCTGCCAGATCGAGCGGCAACTGCTGGTCAATGATCGCCTTTTGGTTGATTACGATGGTGAACTTCATAGGTTGGTGGCTTTAGGCGCTTTTGCGCGGCTTTTGCGCGTGTTCTGATGGGCAATCGACTCTATGGTCGGCTCGGGGATTTCCATCGTCCTGACGAGGCCGCAGCGCGTCTTGTATTCCAGTACCGCATATCGGTTTCTGGTTGTCATCCCGCCATAGCTGCGGAAGTCAAGTGTAAGTAATGTACCCGAATGGCGTTGCTTCCCCGCAGGGGGCAGGTGGGCGAACTTGCCCCCCTGCTCACTGTGGGCAGGGACGGTCGTAATGGTGACTTTTTTTCCGATGCTATTAAAAATAAACTGGCTGGTCATGA
>Ga0123337_10005227_pt1 | contig 12861 bp, 14 predicted proteins | sample frozenSSSSmetaG_FD_89792 | JGI IMG/M metagenome (GOLD analysis project Ga0123337, IMG submission 89792) | Glacier valley bacterial and archeal communities from Borup Fiord, Nunavut, Canada, to study Microbial Dark Matter (Phase II) -... | ecosystem: Environmental > Aquatic > Freshwater > Ice >...
GGGTGGGTCTGGGGGGGTGGGTGGGGGTTTGGGGTGGTGTGGGGGGGGGTGGTGGGTTGGGTGGTGTTTGGGGTTTAACTTCCAATACAAGAATTTTCTTCAATGAACTGGGCATGCGGATCTCAACGTCAGAGTCCTTAGCATCAAAATGATAGATTTAGAAACCGCGTCTCGTAATACCTTAAGCTTGAAATCACAGAACCCCAGGCAGCAGGGCTTGAAATCCATTACCTGCGCAGCACGTATTGGCACGCAAAACACCCTCACTCCCAAGAAGGTCTGCCTACGGTATCAGATCATAGACATCGCCCGGCCCCGGCGGCAGCAAGAAGTCCCTCGGCATCTCCTTCGGGATCTGCCTGGGCTCGGCCCACGCCCTGATGGCCTCGAAGTTCCTACACTTGTGGTTGGTGTTGAAATCGACAAACGCCTCCACGGTCTTGGGAAACACCCAGACCTGCCCGAAGACGCCGACGTCGACGGTGCACATCAGCTGCTGGCGGATGATGTCCATGCAGTGCGTGGTGTGCACGCGCACGATGTAATCGTCGTTCACGAAGGCGCCCTTGCCGAGCGCCTTGTAGTAGTCGTAGTTCCACTGCAGGGTCTGCCGCATCAGGTTGAGGCAGTGGAGGTGATGCAGGCCTTCGATGTTGGCGGGGTAGCCGCCGCCGTATTTGGGGTTGATCTTGACGTGGTTGGGCGTAATTCCGGCGGCGGCGGCTTGGTCTTCGGGGATGACTACTGGATGATCTGGAGACGAGATCGGTTATCAAGTGATGATCGAAGGGGAGGGAGAAAACAAACATTCCGCGCCGAGAGCTTCCCATGCTGCGTCTACTTCTGGGCCGGCTGCTTTTCGGTATTTGGTCTCGTACAGAAAGGACCCATTGAAGGCCTGGACTTCGTAGTGTATATCCAAGTCTTTCAGAACCGGCGCTGTCTATCCATTAGCATGAGTTGGAGCATTTTACATATTGTGAACTAACAGGGTTGCGCGACGTGCCGTGTGCAAAACTTGTCTGCGTCGAGCAGTCTGTGACTACCAATCCACATGCCAATCATGCATGAGAATAGAGAGACGAGAAGGAAGGCGGCTCCAAGTGCATAGTGACGGACTGTCCATCTTAAAAAATTTGACCATCTTGAAACCTTTGCCCATCTGGAGAACTTTGCATATCCCTCGTCTTCAGGTTGTGACAAGAGAGTCTCGCTATCGTCGGTTTGAGGGAGTTGACTGAATTCATAGTCTTTCTTTGGAACTTGATCATACATGATTTTTGAGAGTGAAATGTTTTCAAACAGAAGACAGAACCAACACTCCACAGCAAAATATTGGGACGTTGGAGAAGAATAAAGGAGGGGAGGATGACGATAAGAAGGGAGTGACTGACTAGAGACGGATCCTTGCTACTTGCCAAAGCAGGAGCTTGCATCAAAGCATGGAAATGACCTCGAGTCCATCGGATGAGCTGGTTGAGTTGCTCAGGATGTGGTACCCCGCCGGTAAGTTACACCAATGCAGAGGATGCAGTGCCTCGCCGTGCCGTTGCAAGCTACACCAACACCGAGTATCATGTAGCAGTAGCACTGCAGCTGTCAACATACCTTGATGCAGAACAGCCGAAGTTACACTTGACAAACAGATGCTCTTGATGTATCCATGACAACACAGGTCGAACCTGCAGTGCATCTTCAAGTCGAGATGTTAGACAACAACGTGTCTTAGAGTACAATATAAACATCCCGATAGATAAGAAAGAGGAGGTGTTAGGTGGCCATAGCTAAGTTTTCTATGCATGTGCGACTCCGAGCATAGGGCTGCTGCGCCGATTCTGCCGTGCTCAACGAGAAGAGACGTCGGAAGTGACGGCGCCTCCCAGAAGAGTGCATGTCCAACCTTGAGTCTATGCGGGCTCGAACAAGAGTAGGCAGTGACAATGAGCCATGAGGAGGTTCTGGAGGTATTGCAGGAATGAAATTGCGCAATGATATGCTTATATCATCCGTGTCCAGAGGATAAATGTTAACGGTCGAAGAAACCAAGAAACGCTCAGTACAAGAAGTGCCATGCTGCCATGTTGTGATGTTGTGACGTTGTGATGTAGTCTCAACGTGGACACAGAAGTTATTTTGTAGTTTGCGGGGTACATGGTTTCAGTTGCAGTGGCATCTGTACAGCAATCGGAGTTACTACCTTCTGATATGCAATATGTATCTGAGAAGTATGAGGTGTGCATGTATGCCATAACAATAGAGTTGCAATAAATAGCAATAGGTAGCAATAGCAATGATCTGTCGTCGAATCTGCGAGAGACTGATTGCAAGGTAACAAAGATACCGTGAATGATGGATGGATATGCGTATATGCAGTGCATCACATATACGTATTTTTTAGAAAAGATTGGACAGTAAATGAGGATGAGAAAGAGGACGAGAGAGAGAGAGAGGAAGAGGACGAAAAATAGGATGAGATGGACGATGGCAAGACAGTGTGAGATGACATGAGGTTGTCTTGCTGTTTACAGTAGATAGAGTACGATATGAGAGACACCGAGCCGAGGAGCGAACGACATGTTGAGATATCCAAGCGGTGGAACTGCGGCTACTGGAGAGCTTGCCTTTCTTGCCTTTCTTGCCTTTCTTGTCTTCCATCAATAACTTCTTTCTTCACCTTTAATCCTACCTGCAACATCCAACATATCATCTTACAAACTCTTCTCAACTCCCCGAAAGTTCACATGCCGCAGTCAGCTATGTCGCCATTTGTTTGACATCTGTTGTGTATATCTGATTAGCTGCTGCTGTACTATGTACGTATAAGTGATCTCAAAGACACCAACCAATCCTCGTGGTGTCCTTCGTTGTGTCCTTCCTGTATACTTGCTCAGCTCGCAACTTCGTCATCTCTTGTCTCTCATCTCATTCTCATTCTAATTCACACTGCATGCCAAGCACAGGTGGCTAACTGCTTCCCCATGAATTGGAACATCTTACACTCAAGACCATCTTATTGTTCCCTTTGTATCTCCTACACTGGCCTGCACATGTTATACAATACATCACTGGCCTTGTTTCAGATATTTGGCGTCATTTTATTTCTCAGTCGAGGATGTAACGTCTTCCCTTTTCCCCCTTTCTCCAAGTATTTCTGAGTCCTCTATCCCCATGAAGCAATCATCGTTGGCAGTCAAATGATCTATCTCTCGTATCTGTATCGCAGATCATCAGTGTACAAAGTTTGTTTTGGGGACACTGAAGCTTCATGCGTCAATTTGTTACCCTCTTGGCGATTTCCCCTCAAAGTCGTCGACATATCATTCCCTTCGTCCGTCAGAGATATGGTTCAACGCCTATGTCGTCATTCCATATGTTCCCCTCCATTCTCGGCGTTTACTGTTTTACTTTTTGTTATCTGTTCCCATGATATATTGCCCAGAGAGATAATTGGTCGAAGCTATTCCGAGCATCAGGGCAACGCTAATGTCCCCGTGGTGATGCATGAGCGATACTACTGTGCTGGTTCAAGTTGTACCGCATCAATCCTGGAAAAATCCATTGCAGTGAGGTTAGGCACGCCTTGGAGCATTTGCACGTCTCGCCTTCACATTGCAGACGCTGCTATATTTACTGTATATGCCCCACCCAATTCGCAGTTCAGACTGCCCTCTTCCACTGCATTTCCATTCAAAGTTGAGCATCTTGCTTTAACCACATCTCAATATGAAGTTCGAACTCAACCTCGTTGCCTTGTTGGCTCTCGCCTCCTCTGCGATTGCAGTTCCGATGAAAGTCGGAGCCAGACAATCCAATACGACTGTGGCTGACGCAACCGATGGAGGAGGTCCTGCCAAATTTTTATCATATTCTGATTATCTTGGATACGGTGTTTACGATGCTTATGGCACGTATCTTGGATACGGTGTTTATGACGCTTACGGCACCTATCTCGGATATGGCACGTATCTTGGATATGGCACCTATCTCGGATATGACACCTATACTCAGACGGTTGAGGAGGCTGCTAAGGCTAAGGCGGCTCGTGAAGCCAACCCAGATGCTCCTCCCCACACACCGCGAGTTAAGCGGGAGCCAGCCCGGGCGCAGGATTTCGGATCGTATAAAGATTACGGCTCTTACGGCACTTACGAAGACTACAAGAAGGAGTAGACGGACGATGGAAAGAGCACTGAATGATGCCACGGTTGGGTTAAAGGTATGGAGTTCTGCATTCACATTTGGATCTCAGAAGCTGATGAGCAAGCTCGATCTTTGGTTGCTCGACAGTCTTTAGTTGCTCGATGCACATTCTGCCTTTCTGCTCTTGGAGATGATCGCTGAAGTTCGTGACGTGTGCGAAAGCCAAATCTGCTTGGAATCTTTGAGTCTGGTGAAAGGTATGAATGCATGCTTCTGGATTGACGATGGAGCACAGAAGGTCAAGGGTATTGATGATATATGACACTCGTTAGGAATAACAGTATCATCTTGATTATTTGGAAAGAATGCTGAATTTCAAGTTCAAATTAACACAAAGTGATATGAATCATGTGATATTTATAATTAAATCCAGTCACGGTTTTGATAAATCCAGCCGCTGCACGATACTCAGAGGCAGAGCTCGCAGCCACTCAGCTCGCCATTTTGAGAATGAGTGTCTTTGTCGTGTTTATCATCAGGTAGTCATCAAAGAGCCCTGGCATCTGGATAGTGGTGTCTGGTCTAAGTGCCCTTAGACTTTAGAGGCATATACAGGCTCTAAGGCAGGAAGCTCGCATGAAAGAAAGTGTCTAGCTCATTGCTAGAGTATCTTAGGCCAACTAAGTGGCTGAATCGCTAACAACTCTGATTCTGAGTACAATGTTCAGTGACTGGATTTAATAAACCCCTTAATTAGAACTCCTTTGCTGAAGATGATGTGAAGTGGAGTTGCAACTTGTACCCACATATGTACAGCGCGCATGTCTTGGCGCAACAATGATGGTTGGCAATCTCAGATTGGTTGCCATGGTAGCCATGGTGGCCAACATTTTCCCTGGCTGGCCAGAACTGGGAACATGATACGACAGCAGCAATTGCCGCTTCAAATCTTGCTGCGAATCAAACCTAGAAAACCTACTAAGTCCCTCCATCTCTTGCAATCCGCTGCTATTTGCTTTGGGCTATTCTACTCGTTGGATGCCCGTCGCATTGCATCCTGCAATCGTTCTTGCGCCCAGTCGCGCGTCGTGTAAACAAAGCGGAATACTGATCATAGCCACAGTATTTCCTGCCAACATTGCGAACCGTGCTATTGAAGCTGAACGAAAACAGAATTCGACATCTAAATAAGCATTTTGCCTGGCATTGCACAAACCTCCGCCATGCGTCCTCGAACGCTCCTACCGCTCTCCACATTCCTCGTCCTCGCCTCCGGATTCCGCCTCGACACCTCGCCCTTCACCCCCGCAATCCTCGAGTCCACACCCTTAAACCTGACAAACTCGGCCGACTCGCCCATCGAGCTCTCAAAACGCCAGAACTGCCCCGCAAACTACAACTCCTGCGCCGGCCTCTCCAACCTCAACTCGGGCTCCAACTGCTGCGCCGGAGACAGCGTCTGCACCCTCGACAACGCCGGCAACGTCGCCTGCTGCCCCCTCGGCTCCTTCTGCACCGGCGTCATCACCACCGCTTCCCCGACGACCACCACACCCAGCCCCAGCATCGCCGCCACCACCATCTCCTCCGGCATAATCGTCACCATAACCCCGACACCGACACCCACACCCACCACCATCGCCACAGGCCAATACGTGCAAAACACCTTCTACCCCTTCCCCCTCCTCTTCGCCTCCGGCGCCAATCTCGGGGACCCAACGCAGTGCGCGCAGGCCTACGCGACGTGCGGCGCGTACTACGCGCGGTGCACGGCGGCGCTGCAGGGCGGGGGGTTCGCGGTGACGGTGTCTGCGCCGGCGGGGGGCGTGACGGTCGCGCCGGGGACGATGAGTTTGGGGGTCGCGAGCGCGACGAGCATTTGTAGTAGTCTGAGCAGTGTGGGGTGTCCGGGGAATGGGGCGACGTGTGCAGGCGCGGCGACGGGGACGCCGACGCAGACGGGGTTTGTGGTTGTGTATCCGGGGAGTGGGGCTGGGAGGGGGAGGGTGGGAGGGAGGGCGGTGCTGGTGGGGATGGTGGTGGGGTGGGGGCTTGTGGGGTTGTGGTAGGGATGGGATGGGATGGAATGGAATGTACGAATGGAAAGGGGACATGAATGGACGATGACTGCTTGGTTATGGATAATGATGGATTTATTGCACAGCTACGGCGTTGTTGGGCTATTTGGATTGGGGTGGTCTTGTTTGTTGTATGCCATTCCAGCGAGCGAGTTGAGCATGGTTGGACATAATTGCCATGTCAGTTTATGTGGATTGATGTTGATAGAAAGACTGATTAGAGTAGGCAAAACAAATGGGAGCTGCAAATTGAGCATGTATCAGGGAGGACGTTGATCGTCGCTTGACCGCTAGGAGAAGGCCATAAATATATCGTCCACGTTGATTAAGGAGAATTACACACCATTGGCGTCGACTCAGTGCGCATTAATCCGAAGGAGCACCTAAGGCCAGAATGATCACTCCACGGTAACGGCCGATCATGCTCCTGCTCCTGCTCCTGCTTCAGCCATGCCACGCCATCCTGGTGTCTCTCCAGCGTACCCGGTGGGATTACCTCTATCTCGTACGCCTCCAACCCGACCATCGCCACCTTATCGAGTCGTCCGGGCGGGAACGGCTCTGTGCCGTCAACGCCCCAAGTGAAGCCGGGTTCGCTGGGATGCAGCTCGGTCCACGCGTCTACGAGGCGGTTTGTACCGACGAGCGTGTGATCTTCCGGGAGGACGGGGTTGAAGTCGCCGGCCACCAAGCCGCGGCCAGCGGCGCGAAGGTTGGCGGCAATGATGGAGAGCTGGCGAGGGCGGAGGGAGGGCTGGACTGGGAGGGAGTCGAGGTGAGCGTTGATAAGGCGGACGCGGGTGAGATGTGGCGAGGAAGGGGAGGCTGAGGTGGCCGTCGCTGCGCCAGGCGCGGTCGGTGAGGGCGACGGGCCGGAAGGAGGCAGGAGGATGTCGCAGCAAAGGGCATCCCGTCCAAAACGACTGGGATACTTGATTCTCCAGACTGGGCCGAGCGCCGCCTCACCCGCAGTACGACGTGCGTCGCCGAACCGCGATTTCGACAGGAGCGTCATGCTCGCGAAGGACTGTTCTTCCCAATTGGTCGTGTCCGCTTCGCTCGAGTACCAGGAATCGCGGAGCCACGGCGTTGCCAACAATTCTGAAAGAGCAGCACGCGACACTTCTTGGAGAAAGACAATATCAGCGGCCGGAACGAGGCTCTGGATGCGCGAGATGAGAGCGGAGATGCGAGCTTCGGGGACGGGGGAGAAGGCGTCGACGTTCCATGTAACCAGAACGAGCCTCGATTCTCGAGCCGTGTGAGTTCCAAGTACGTTGTCGCGAGGGCGTTGGCGCGCGCTGGTTATGAGTATAGAATCGAGAGGGATCCATCGGGCGCAAGAGAGGTCGAATGTGTGCCACGATTGGAAGATTGGCATCGCGTTGGCGTCGGGTGCTGGCATGGGAACGTTATGCCACCATCCTGACATTTGCGTTCGGAAGCGCGAAAGGAAGCTCATGACGACTATTATTTTGATATTATTCCTCAGACATCTGCTTGGGACCTTGTAAGTTCATGATAACTACTATTATCCCTCCGCTTGGGCCTTGTAGTTGTAAGCGCCTGTCGCCTGAAGATCGGTTGAAAATATGTCAGAGCGGTTTAAAGGAGGGTTAACGGCCAAAACCTGATTCATTTCTAAGGCAAGATATTTATGCTAGGAAACAATATATTAGCATTCATACCTATGAATGCTAATAATGCTAATGAATGCTAACAATGAATGCTAACAATGAATGCTAACAAATGAGGCTGAACTAACTTCGGCTTGGACCTACCAAGCTCCTTTCAAATTAATGTCTGAATAGCAAGCAACAAACCAAATTGGAAGGATGCAGTAGTAGCTTTCACACCGTATTTACCATGATGGATTGGCCAGAGACTAGTTATATACCATTTTTTTAGCAGAGCATCGCCTTACGAACGCTCCGCGTAAAGCTCTTGAAGGCGCTGGGCGGAGCACTCCATCATTTAATCCCAATCCCAGCTCACTCCAGCCAACTCCCCATCGCCTCTCCAAGATCCAGTCATCCGCTCTCCCCATTATCAACACTCCCCAACATTAACCTTCGACTGCGTAACCAGCATTAGCGCCACAATCATCCCATAAAGTCCTATTACATCGTCAGCTGTCATTCCCATTCTACTGTCCAATCATCCAATCCCCCCATCATCGCTTTCTCTCCCCTTTTCATCTCAGATATTCCCTGTGGAGCGCGCGAGAGAGAGCACATACCCAGCACTTCTGCAAAAATCAGAATCAGAATCATGGCCACGAAGAGTTTCGGCTGCTGTGCGACGCCGCGCACGCCGGCGTCGCCTATGATTCCTATTGCGAAGCTGGGACTTGTCAGCCTGTGTTTCTAAGTATCGTTTCTTTTTGTTTGTCTCAATTTTGTGTACGTCTTCCTCGTTCTCTTCTCTGTCCTCCGTTGCCTCGAACTTTCGCTCTTCGAATCGCAGACGAAAACGGCCAAGCTGTGGAGCAGAAGAAGGGGCCAGCAAGTTTCTCGAAGCACATCACATACCCGGCAGCAAGCCCACCCAAACCCACGCTAATCCCCGCGCCCAGTTGCAGAAACGCAGTGTAGATGGGCAATCTCTCCTTCAGGTCGCCTGCGATAATGACGGCCACGACGAGTCCATAGATGGACAGAATGCCCGCGAGGATCGGGGGCATGAGATCTGCATTATCACTCGGTCAGCGTGATTCTCCGACTTTGCGGGTGGCAAGCGCGAAGATTCGGCGCATGTGGGAGGGCAGAGAAAATGGTAGGTAGGAGGAGGAGGAAGCGCCGCACTTCGCACAATCAGATCCGGCCTCAGGATGCTCGACGCCATGATCCCGATGCTCGATTTCGCCATGCCGTAGGAGGCGCCGAAGCTGGTGAAGACGATGGCTGCGGCGCAGCCCATGGCGCCGAAGAAGGACTGTTGGGAGCATGTCAGTTCCAGGGTGGGTGTCTTTGGAACTCTCATTTCTTGCGGCTGGTGGAGGGTAGGAGCGGATGGATGGAGGGATGGAGAGATAGGGACGTACGGCATAACTGGGACTATCGCAAAATCAGCAAGATGGCTTGCGCAATTTAGAGGAGGGAAGTGCGAAAGAAATAAAGCTGCCAGAAGGATATCAGATTCGCCTTTGGACTTGGACAAAGATACCCGTGGGGTTTTCAAGGGGTGAACACTTGTTCGCAAAGACCCATCAGAGTAAGGAGAGCAAGACGAAGTCAGTAAGTAAGCAGTGCGCGGAGCGCTACCATTGAAATCTTCTGCTGCTTGATATTTGAAGATGGAAAGACGTTGTTTGCATGAAGTGAGGCACGAGAAGCCGAGGGTGGGAGACGACATACCAGCGATCCACATAGTCCATACTCGACATCGTGACGCAACAGAAGAGACGAATATGAAAGAATCTAATAATCTTCCGAAATTCAATTCAGATTCGAGTACTGTTTATTTGAAGATTTTCGAGTTTTCGAAGCCGCGATGTAAATTCCGATCGCAGGAGAGCTGACGAAGCTCAATCAGGCAGCAAGAAATGTACCTTGCTCGAATGTACGCACTCTTCCACGAGAATCAAACAGGCGAAGCGGCTGAACGAATGAATGGAAGACCAGGATTTGGGACACTTTGAAATCTTTTGCAGCTTTATGTGTATACATTTATTGCATTAGCTTGTCAGTCCCAAGAACGATTAAGCATCAAGCCTTTGAAGATTTGAACCGAATGGCCATGAGAAGCCAATGTACATATTACAAGATACGTGCCCCCCGAACGCCGATTTATGAGACCGGAAGCCTCATAAATTATATGTACTCATTATTCAACAGGTATGTATTGAGATACTTGGTCCTGCACATATCTACTTGTCTCTTACTAGTCTGATACGACAGTTCTTGGCGATCTGAAAATGTAGGCTCCAGCATTTTTCCATCTCCAAGGCATTTCTGGTCGTTAAATTGCCTCTCTGTGCCATTGAATTCTCAACAATTCGGAACATGAGCCAAGCTTGAGAGAAGCACCGCACTGTTCTCTGTGCTCTATGTTCGCTCCGGCAGTGAGAGAGGGAGAGGGAACTGACGAATCCATTCACGTCATGTGATGATTATCTGCCTCACTTTACTTCACCTCTCTCTGCGAAAACGTAGAGAGGATAGAGAGGATAGAGAGCATAGAGAGGATAGAGAGGATAGAGAGGAGATCGGCGTGCACAGACATGAGAAGAAGTCTGAAATTTGGCGGGCAAGGCGTCCTCCATTTCACAAACACCAACTTCGAACATCGTCAGCTTGATGCCGGTCTCTGTATGTCACATCTATACCGTGCTCGTACTGATCACTGCTGCTCTCCTCACTTGATTTAACTTAGTCTGGCAGCTGCGGTCACAACCGTTTCGCTGGTCTCCTATCACTGCGATGAGCGCCTCGGACCTGTCATTATCCCCTAAGCGATGCATTTAGCTACGAACTAGCCGTTATCCTCCTCTTTAGACAGAACAATACTAACTCACCCATGGATGGTGGCCTCTTTCTTGATCTTTAGACCTATAAAGTCGTCTAGTTGGCAAGTCTGACTGCGGGAAGCTTGCAACGGTACGCATCTTTGTTCAAAACGCGACGAGCGACCCTTACTTCATGCTTACGACAACCTAGGTGTGGTGTCTCATCAGTGAGTCCGAGGCTTCGGTCAAGAAGCTGAGCGGCTGGTCAGGTCCAACGACCCGTGGCAAAGCTATATAAATCTGTTAATGTTCTATGGCTGTTCGACAACATGGCTTGAAGTTTTAGAAGCATCCTCGAAAGTGTGACGCAGCATTTTCTCGTACATATCCTTATCATGCAGCTTTGCGCTTATGATCTCTTTTACGTCCACAGCCCAGTATTCCGATACAATCCGTGGGAAATCTGGATCGACATTATGAGATGACGCAAAGATTGGCTGAATGTGGTCGCGAAAAATATTGTACAGTCCTTTAGGACTATCTAAAGCTTGGAAATACAAAAAATTTCCGATCTTCCAGCCCTTCCTCATAATGTTCGTCCGGTACGAAACAATACCATTCCTCGGGGCAAATGATTTCTCTTCTTCCTCAAAGATCTCCATGAATTCGCGATGCGCCTCGCTGAAGGTATCAAGGTATTGACCAACAAGATCGTCTGCGGGACGACCAGTCAGCCAATACGGAGGACGTAATGTCTCTACTGGAAGCGAGCATGCCCACTCAAGGTCAATTAGGAATTTGATATGCCAATCATTGCCCACAAAGATATTACTCTGATGAAGGTCTGTGAGTCTGAAGACAAAAGGACCTTGACGGAGTTCTCGGTTCGTGAAATATGGAAGAAGCGCCCGCATGATGGTCAGATTTGCCATCTGGGCACGGCCATCGTTCTCATCGTTTAACGAGTTCGGTTGATGCCGAATGCGACTATCATGGCAAGACATAAGATCGAGATAATACCCATCCGATGCTGAGTAAGTCAAGCTCCTATCAATGTTGGTCGGAATTCCCTCGTTCTCTAATTGTTGAAGTCGAAGGGTTAAAGGACGGTTGGTAAGCTGCAAGATTCCACGTGAATCCAATGTCCAAGATCCGATGCAAGGTAGAGGTGATTGACTCAACGAAAGTATAATACGGGATAGATCCCTAAAGAGGTTGGTCCTATGATCTTGGCTATGTCGATATTCGTCCCATGTTTCTGAAAGCATCTTCACGTCTAGGCCCTCGATATAGTCCATGACTAGATATCCATGCTCTAAGAGGCATTGACGGCGGTGACTCATATAACGGCAGGGCAAGGTAAATCCGAAGAGAGATGATATGTGTCGTCGAAGGTACCAAATCAATCTAGTTCTCAAAGGTGCGCTCTCGGGTTTGGTGAACTGGATAGATTTGAATTAGCTTTGGAGATAAAGAACAGAAATGTGTCTGGATCCCATACACTCTGACCATTGACAAATCCAAATCCCCACAGGTAAGGCATCGGAACGTCAGGACAGTTGTCTTGTATCCAAATAAATGTAGCGGCCTCACATCGGAGTTTCTCGTCTGCGTTGCCAGGATATGTAGACTCTCCTATCTTGTAAGGCAAGGGGAATCTTATGACGACTCGTCTTCCAGGATGCCTCCCCCAGTTATCGACGTGAACTGGTATGCAAACGTTGAAACTGCCGTGTATCCAATCTTTCACCTCTCCAAGCCGGCATATCTCTGCTCCAGTCAAGCCCAGATGATACGAAACCGTGTCTTCGATTTCTCTGCGATGGCTGTAGAGCCACACAAAAAAATCTAGTCGTTGCTTAGGGTAAGCCAAGTCGAGCAGCATATTTTCTTCCTGCTCCAGCGCAGTTTCTAAGGTAGTAGTACCCCGAAGAAGGGGAAGGGTGTGTTCTTGGGGGGTCATCGCAACATGTGTAGCCAGAGCTTGATGGACCCTGGGGAAATAGTGTCGAGGCTATCGAAGCCCGAATGTCGTGGCGGCTCTCGTGTAGATGGTCGTTATACTCTGGATTCGTTGTAAGAGTTGGGGCCATTACTCTCCGCCCACCTAAGCGAGACCACGATTTTCAACACTCCCATTTTAATGAACTATTATAATTTAAATATCAATTATTTTAAACTAAAATCAAAAATAGA
>Ga0123337_10005228_pt1 | contig 12858 bp, 9 predicted proteins | sample frozenSSSSmetaG_FD_89792 | JGI IMG/M metagenome (GOLD analysis project Ga0123337, IMG submission 89792) | Glacier valley bacterial and archeal communities from Borup Fiord, Nunavut, Canada, to study Microbial Dark Matter (Phase II) -... | ecosystem: Environmental > Aquatic > Freshwater > Ice >...
CTTGCGTCGCTTGCGCGTGCGCTATGAACGGCGCGCTGACATACATGAAGCCTTTCTCAAACTCGCTTGTGCGATCATTTGCCATGACTGTCTCATACGCTCTTTTTGTTAGGGACTCTTAAGCAAATCTATGTTTACTATGCATTTATTAGAGAATGCCTCTGGATCAGATAGATAATTAATATCGTAGGTAAACATTTTGCCCTCACTCGAAGTGTTAACGTCTACTTACTTCGCGCTTCGCGCGCGGAGTACTGCCACTGCGCTTGGTCTTCACTTCCTTCGCCACCAGACAAATCTTCACCGCGTCATCCAATTTATCGACCCAGTGAAATTTCAAGTCTTTCTGCACTTCTTCGGGAATGTCTTCCAAGTCGCGCTCGTTTTCCAAAGGCAGGAGTACTTCTTTCAATCCGGCACGGTGCGCGGCGAGAACTTTTTCTTTCACGCCACCAATCGGCATCACTTTACCTCTCAAGCTGATTTCGCCGGTCATGCAGATTTCCTTGCGCACGGCGCGGCCTGTCATGGCTGAAGAAAGCGCGACCGCTAAAGCGACGCCTGCGCTGGGGCCGTCTTTGGGAACTGCGCCGGAAGGAACGTGAATGTGAGCGTCGTGTTTTTTCGTCCAGTCGCCGGAAATGCCCAGAAGCTGCGCGTGCGAACGCGCGTAGGTCATGGCGGCTTCGGCGGATTCTTTCATCACGTTGCCCAGGTTTCCAGTCAATTTCGTCACGCCTTTTCCATCGACTAAGGAAACTTCAATCGGCATCACTTCGCCGCCGAATTCGGTGTAGGCCAAGCCTTGCGCCACGCCGATTTCGTCTTCTTCCGAAGCCACGCCGAACGGATATTTGCGCGCACCCAAGTACTCCTTGATGGTTTCGGGCGTGATGTGAATCTGTTTTTTCCACTTTTCAGCCGCTACAGTTCTGGCGACTTTGCGGCAAACGGTTCCGATCTCGCGCTCCAAGTTGCGCACGCCCGCTTCGCGCGTGTACAGGCGAATAATGCTGGTCAGTCCGGCGTCGTCGAATTCGATATGCTCGTCGGTAATGCCGTTTTCTTTCTTTTGCTTGGGAATCAAAAACTGCTTGGCGATGGTGTGCTTTTCGGAATCGGTGTAACCGGCGAAGCGGAGTACTTCCATGCGGTCGCGCAGCGCGGGCTGAATCGGGTCGAGCAAGTTGCCGGTCGCGATGAACATCACTTCTGAAAAATCGAAGGGTACTTCCAGATAATGATCGGTGAAGGCGGTGTTTTGTTCGGGATCGAGCGCTTCCAAAAGCGCCGAAGATGGATCGCCGCGCATATCGCTGCCCAACTTATCAATTTCATCCAACATGAAAACCGGGTTCTTGGTTTTCGCGCGTTTGAGCGCGGCGATGAGTCGTCCCGGAAGGGAACCGATGTAAGTTCGGCGATGTCCGCGAATTTCGGCTTCGTCGTGAATTCCGCCGACGGAAATGCGGATGAACTCGCGGCCCAGAGATTTGGCGATGGATTTTCCGATGCTGGTTTTGCCCACGCCCGGCGGTCCCATGAAACACAGAATCGGGCCTTTGGAAGTCGGGTTGAGTTTGCGCACCGCGAGAAATTCCAGAATGCGATCTTTGATTTTTTCCAATGCGTAATGCTCTTCGTCCAGCACCTCAACAGCGCGCGCGATTTCCAAATTATCTTCGGTGCGCTTTTCCCACGGCAAGTCGCAGAGCAGCTCGACATAAGTGCGAATCATGCCAACTTCGGGCGCAATCGGCGGCATTTTTTCCATGCGCAAAATTTCCGATAACGCTTTTTCTTTGGCTTCATCCGACATCTGCGCGGCTTCGACTTTGGTGCGCAATTCATCGGCTTCGCGCACGCTGGAATCGCCGTTGCCTAACTTGTCCTGGATCGCCTTCATGCGCTCGCGCAGGAAGTACTCGCGCTGGTTGTCGTTCATGCCTTCGCGCACTTGCTGGTCGATTTCCTTGTCGAGTTCCAAAACCTGCAACTCGCGCGCGAGCATTTCCACGCAAAGTTGTGCGCGCTCCAAAGGCGAAATCACTTCGAGGGCTTTCTGGCGATCTTCGACGGGAATTTCCAAATACGAAACTACCAAATCGGCGAGTTCGCCCAGCTTTTCCGTGCCCTGCGCCGACTGGAGTACTTCGGGCGGGATTCGTTTCGATAAATTGACGGCGGTTTCAAAATCGGTTTTCAATCGGCGGAGCAACGCTTCGCCGGTGTTGGCATTTTTGCCGGAAGTGGCAACGCGTTTTTCCTTCACGCTCTCGACTTTGGCGAGCAGAGTACTCTCGGCTTCTGAGTACTCCGTGGCTCGCGCGCGACCGCGGCATTCGATGACCGCGCGCACGTTGCCGTCGGGCATTTTGAGCATCTGCATCACTTCGCCGAGTACTCCGAAAGTGTATAAATCGGTTTCGGTTGGCTCTTCGATGTTTTCATCGCGCTGCGCGACGAGAAAAATCAGGCGCGCGTTGTCTTTGGCTTCGGTCGCGATTTGCAGCGCGGCCACAGATTTTTCGCGGCCCACAAAAAGCGGCAACATCATGCCGGGAAAGGCCACGATGCCGCGCAAAGGAAGAACAGGAATTTGAATCGGTTGGTTAGGTTTTTTGGTACTGGACATGGGGAAAATGGGTAGTGTAACAAACGGTTTGTTCGCAGCCTTTGACGATCAATGATGCAGCGGGAGCAAAAATCTGGAAGTGAAATTTTCAGCGTGACTTTGGTTTCAGGCCTTTGTATTTGCGCATCGTTTCGACCGAAGCGCCTTTTTTGGGGAGTGTTGGAAACAATCGCTGCTTCAATCGCGAACGTGTTTCCTGCGCCAGTTCACGCCACAAAACGCGGTATGGTTTAGTGGCGAAGGCCTGGCAAAGGGCTTGTGTCGTAGTGAAAAGGGTTTTAACTAATTCCGTCCTTTCAAAGTTTTCTTCTTCCTGAATGCGCTGGAACCAGGCGGTTTGTTCGTGGCAATCACGAGTTTTGTAAACATCCTTTCTTTTGCCCGCTGGGAATTTGATGGCCGTCAATCGCCCGCTGCAAGCAAATTTATAATTGGCTTGCCCGGCGCGCATCCATAACTCCGCTTCGGGATGCTGCACTAATTCCTGATAGTGTCGCCAGCCGCCAACGCAATCCGTTACGCTTTTTTTATGCAGCATACTGCTGGGCGGAATCCACATGCCGTGAGAATATTCAGCCTGAAACGGGAAGAGTTGCCTTTCCAGCAGTTTGGAGGGCAACATCAAAGTGAGGCCGTAAGCCAGGTCGGCACCTTTTTCCATTTCCTCGACGAGAGATTTTAAATGATGTGGCAGCCAGAGATCGTCGTGACCCAGGTAGGCGATGTACTTTCCCTTCGCCAATCGCAAGCCTTCGTTATTAGGCTCTGATTGATGGCCACTGTTATTCGGCAGGTTGAACCAGTGTACGCGCGGGTCGGCTATGGCTTGAACGACAGCTGCGGAATCGTCGGTGCAGCCGTCGCCAACGACCAGCAATTCAAAATCGCCCAACGTTTGTTGCAGCACGCTGCCAATCGAAAACGGCAAAACGTTGCTGCGATTGTATGTGGCGATAATGACGCTCACCAGCGGAGGCATAAGAAGTTACCAGCCGATGCGCGGTTCAAATTGGTAGGGAATGGTGTCGTTATCGAGAGGCAAACGGTAAACATCCGGGCTTTCATGATCGTAAGCCCGCGTCGGCATGCTGACGAATAACGCCTCGGTCTGGCCGATATTGTGATGAGCGTGATGAGCGTGATAAACGTTCGCGGGAATTGTCATCAGCGTGCGATGATGCTCCGTGCGGTAGATTTCGTTCAGCATTTGATACGTCGGCGAATCGGGACGATTATCATACAGCACCACTTTCACCGAACCCTGGCTAATGAAAATGCGATCATCATGCAAATAATGAACGTGCCAACCTTTCACCATGCCGGGCCGAATCGTGAATTGATACACGTACACCAGAGGTGCCGGATGGACTTTCATCGCGAGATTAGAAATCTCGCATAATGTCCCACGCTCATCCGTTTGCGTCGAGGCGAAAGCGATTTCGACTCCGGCAATTAAAGGCTGAACAGGTTGCCCGTCGCTGGTCACGGTTTGGACGTCTTGTGTAGGTTCTTGCATGAGGACATCCTGAAATAGTTAGTAGCTGCTTTGGAAACTTTGGCAGGTCGGTATGTAAGGCTTTAATTAACGCAAAGAGTACTCAGGCGGCGTCGGAGAATTCTTCCGCTTCCGCCACGACTTCCTGTTCTTTGGCTTCGCGCGATTCGGCCAACAATTGCGAGCGCGTCACCAATGTTGGATCGCATTTATCGCGGATGGTTTTTTCCTCAATGATGCACTGCGCCACACCGCTCAAAGAAGGCACGTCGAACATCACGTTCATCATGGTTTCTTCCAAAATTGAACGCAAGGCGCGCGCGCCGGTGCGCCGCGACATCGCTTCGTGCGCGATGAGACTGAGCGCTTCAGGACGGAAAATTAAATCCACGCCGTCCGCGCCGAGCATTTTTTGGAATTGCTTTGTGAGCGCGTTGCGCGGTTCAGTCAGAATGCGAATCATCGCCGGTTCATCGAGCGGCGTCAGTGTCGCTACCATCGGCAAGCGCCCGATGAATTCAGGAATAAAACCGAATTTCATCAAGTCGTCGGGCGTGACGTGACTCAAAAGCTGCGCGCGCGCCGTGGAATCGGTGATCTTGGAAACCGGAGTACTCCGAAAGCCGATGGTGGAAGTACTCACGCGCCGCTCAACCACGCGGTCCAGGCCTTCAAACGCGCCACCGCAGATGAACAAAATCCCGGTCGTGTCCATCGTGATGGTTTCGGCCTGCGGGTTTTTGCGCCCGCCGTTGGGGACGAAACTGGCGACGGTTCCTTCAAGGATTTTCAAAAGCGCTTGCTGCACGCCTTCGCCGGAAACGTCGCGCGTGATCGAAGGATTATCACTTTTACGGGTGATTTTATCGATCTCGTCGATGTAAATAATGCCGCGCCCGGCGGCTTCGACATCGCCGTCGGCGGCCTGATACAGCTTGTGCAAAATGCTTTCGACATCTTCGCCGACATAACCGGCTTCGGTGAGTGAAGTTGCGTCGGCGATGCAAAACGGCACATCCAATACGCGGGCTAAAGTGCGCGCCAAAAGCGTTTTGCCGCAGCCCGTCGGGCCGATGAGCATGATGTTGGATTTCTCCAGCTCCACGTCTTCAATGGCACCGCTTTCCTTGATCGCGAGGCGTTTGTAATGGTTGTAAACCGCGACCGAGAGTACTCGCTTGGCGGTCTCCTGACCGATCACGTAATCGTGCAAAACGTTGTAGATTTCTTTGGGCTTGGGCAAAGCCGCCAGGCGCGCTTTGCCTTCCACGGCGGCTTCTGCGGGCGTTTCGCGCCCGATGATGTCGTTGCACAAATCCACGCACTCGACGCAAATGTAAACGCCCGGCCCGGCTATCAGATTTTCGACTTGCTCGCGCCGCTTGCCACAAAACGAACAACGCAAATTCTCGCGGTCTTCTCCAAACATCGCCACAGCAAACGGCTCCTGAAAATTGGAAATTAACTATTGATTGAACGAAATCAAGTTTAACAAAAGCGGGGATTTACTTCGGGGAACGCAAGCGGGAGTACTCTCAAAGGGCAAAAGAAGCACTGGAAGAATGTTCATTCTCTGTAGTGCATATCGCCTGCTTTGTTACGGAGATAATTCTGAAAATATTCTTCGTGAATTGTTACTTGCTCTGCGCGACGGCACAAAATAAAGGCGCGGAGGACTCGATGGATCCTCCGCGTTTCGAATACTGAAATGCCGAAGGTGAAATGAAAAATCCTTTTTTTATGCGGTTTTAAGCCGGTTCACAAATATGTTTAAAGCTTGTAAGTAAGGGGTATAAAATAGCTATACCGTAACTCTGTATACAGGACAGAGAGTGATTGGCTAAGAAACTGGTGAAACCAATCGGCGCTTTATCATGATTAAGTTAAACGGTTCATTTTTATAGTGGTAAGGAGATAAACATGCAAATACGTACCGGCAAGCACAGCACTAATCTGCGAAAAAAGGGCTTTACGCTCATTGAACTTTTGGTCGTGATAGCGATCATAGCAATTCTGGCGGCGATTTTATTTCCCGCTTTTGCAAGAGCGCGTGAAAACGCCAGGCGCGCCAGTTGTCAATCGAATTTGAAGCAAATTGGCCTGGGTTTCATCCAATACGCGCAGGATTACGATGAATCACTGCCTTACCGGCTTGCGTCGCAAGACCCGGATTCGATCGGATGGCCTGTCGCCATTATGCCGTATGTGAAAAGTGTTCAAGTCTTTAAGTGCCCTTCGGACCCGGGTAAATCCGACACTGCCACTCGTGTGTCAGGCCCGGACGTCATTTCGTACGGTGCGAATTTCAACGCTTTGGCCACACCCAAACTCTCCGGTTTCAATGCGACGTCAAAAACGGTTCTCGCCCTTGAAATACGCGAAGCAAAAATCGATTTCACCAGCACCGGGATAAGCCCCGCTCTATGGAACAGAACGGTTACGGCAGGCATGGAAGGATATGACAACCATCCGACCGACCCTAATTACACCGCTCTGGCCGCCACTGGCAAATTGGCAGGGAGCGGTGTGGGGGGAATCACGATCAACGCTGACAGCGGCAGTTACGCGGACAAGTTCGCTCGGCACCTGGAAGGCTCGAATTTCCTGGCTGTTGATGGACATGTCAAGTGGCTCAAAGCGGCCGCCGTTTGCGGAGGTTTTAACGCTACATCAGAAACTGATCCCTTGGTTAACGGCGCTAACTGGTACGGAGGCTCCGCCGCCGGCACCGCTGCAGCGGGCTACGCTTTGACTTTTAGCCTTAAGTAGAATATGGTGTCACCAATTCTGAAAAGTCTGTTTTTCACCGAATGTAAAAAGGCGCGGAGTACTCTTAAAGAGTACTCCGCGCCTTTTATTTATCTTCGACTTTAAAAGATCAATCGCGTGTTTCGCTGCCCAAAACGGAATCGATCATGCGTAGGCCTTGGCTTCTTCTGCGCTCATCCACAAATCGCGCTCGACATCGGGGGTGATTTTTTCAATTGGCTGGCCGGTATGCTTGGCTATGACTTCGCTCAAGATTTTACTTTCCAGCCGGTTCGATGGTTACGTCATAGGTGATTTCGGTTTTCGTCGCGGAGCCTTCGTTGTAAACGCGAAAAATCAGCGTCTTGGGTTTGGTGAGCGTGATGATTTTTTCTTCGCGCGCTTCGCCGCCGTAATCGCCCGAAGAAGTGATGATGTTGAAAGATTGCGCGTAATCCAGACCGCGCTCATCCAGCGAATGTAGCGAAGCGTAGACGCGGCCTTCTTCTTCCTGCGCGCCGAGAGAAACGCTCCATTTTCCGGCTGGAATTTTGGCGCGGATATAAGCGAATTCGCGCGATTCCAATGTTCCGCCGGTGCCGTTGTTGGGGCCGATTTTGGCGTCGAGTACTTTCGCACCGAAACCGTAAGGCAAAAACTTGAATGGCGCAGTCGGGACAACAGTCAGCCAGAAATTATTGGTGTCGTTGGATTGGTTGGTCAGGCGAAAGCGCACGCCGGTTGGCGCAGTCAGGGAAAACGCTTTGCCCGCGCGGTATTCTTTTTCGTGGGCGTTCCAGTAAATCAAATCGCCGGAGTACTGGGGCAATGCTGCACCGTTGCGCTTGAGCAGTTTCAGCGAGGAATCGATGGAAGAAGTCAGGCTGCCATCGCCGGTTCTTTGCGCGTCCACGTAAACCGTGAACTGGCCTTTGGGCAAATCGAAATTGAAATCCTGTTTGCCGTCTTTGTCAATCGAAACGCCGATGGTCTTGCCGACTTTTCCAACCATCGGCGTTTTGGTGGCTTCCGGCAGTTCGTCGGCTTTCTCGCTATCATCGCCGTCTTCAGTTTCTTTGGCCACGCCGTCTTTTTCGTCAGTGTCTGCGTCGTCAATGCCTTCATCGTCTTCAATGACGGAATCTTCAACCACAGGCTTGGTATCTTTGGCGTGCGAGAAAGTTGGATTGCTCAACAACAGGAGTGCGAACAACAGATAGATTTTTTTCATGGTTTCTCCAGCAAATAAAATTTGATTGCGAGGTTTGGAAGTTCTATTTAACATCGCCTTCATACAAGTCTTTGACAAATGTAACGCTGTAATAAACCTCGATATTTTCGCTGTCGCGGTCGCCGGGCAGGTTCCATTCGCCGCTCTTGGCTGTTATTCTGGCCAGGTCGGATAAAGTGCGCGCTCTCGATTTATCGACGCTCATCACTTCGTAATCAGTCGCGCCATCATGATCCCAAATACTCGACCTGACTTGAAAATATTCGGTTTCAGGTTTGTCAAAAATGTGATCCAGCAAAATGTTGTTATTAAAGTCGAGTCGAAAGTTTTTGCCCGCAGCCTGGGAAATGATAGTGACCAATGGATATTCCTTGTTATCGGTCGTATAGCGGCCTTTTATGTTTGCGCCGCGACTATACACCAGAATTCCCTCCATCTCGCAAGTGTTATCAAACAGGCCATCAGAGGCATCGGTCACTTCCATGCGTCCGGTGACTTTATAGCGTTTGCCGATGAGCTTTTTGTCTTCGGGCGTTCCCGATTTGACTTCGGAATTGGTTCCGCTTCCGGGAACGCGGATTCTCGGCGGCTTGATTTGTTCGGTCGAAAGCGTCAATTTCATCCTGCGCGCCGCGCCGCCGAAGTTGATGCGTTTGGAAAGATAATCAGGAAAAGCACTGGCTTCAAAAACCATTGTGGGCCGCCCCAGAAACGGCTTGCCTTCGATGAGCCATTGAATTCCGACTGTGCCGTCGGGCTTGACGACGAGACCCAAAGCGTTAATTTTGCTGGTGGCAGCGTCATCGCCGATAGTCATCGGAATCACGCCTTTCAAACCGTTTGTTGGAAATGGCGCAAAAGCAATTGGCCCGGTCGCCACCATGCCTCCGTTTTTGTCGCTGGTGAAAACCACAGTTGCCGTGACAACCCATCGCCCTTCAGCAGTCGGTTCTTCCTTCGCTTTGGCGATGGCATCAACGACGAATGGCACATCGGCTTTCGCTTCGATAGCCGCGCTCGATAAAAGCGCCATGCAGAGTACTCCCGCCAGCCAAAGGCTTTGCTTCCATCCATCGCTTCGTTTTTGAAAATTCACGGCGTTCTCCCTAATCTTCGGTGCTTCCATTTACTTAATCGTTGAAACAATAATATCGCTTCATTGTAGCATTCCATATCGCCGCGTGGGATTAAATTTATGAACCCAAATCCGGCGAAAAAACTCAAACAAAAGCGCGGAGTACTCCAAGGAGTACTCCGCGTTTGAACAACTGAATCGAACTAACCGAATTAACTAAGACTTAACCGCGTGTTTCGCTGCCCAAAACGGAATCGATCATGCCGTAGGCTTTGGCTTCTTCGGCGCTCATCCACAAATCGCGCTCGACGTCGGCGGCGATTTTTTCAATCGGCTGGCCGGTGTGCTTGGCCATGATTTCATTCAAAATTTTCTTGAGCGTCAGCATTTCACGCAATGAAATTTCCGCGTCGGTAGCCACGCCTTCAAAACCACCGGACGGCTGGTGAATCATGATGCGCGCATTCGGCGTGCAGTAACGTTTTCCTGGCGCGCCCGCACACAATAGCAATGCGCCATAACTCGCGGCGTAGCCGGTGCAGATGGTCGCGACCTGCGGCTTGATGAGCTGAATCGTGTCGTAAATCGCGTTGCCGGCGTAGATGCTGCCGCCGGGGCTTTTGATGTACAAATCGATGTCGCGCTCGGGGTCTTCTTTTTCCAAAAACAAAAGCTGCGCGATGACGACCGATGCGAGCTGGTCGGTCACGGGCTCATTAATAAAGATGATGCGATCTTTGAGAAGGCGCGAATAAATATCGTAGCCGCGCTCGCCTCTGGGCGTATCCTCAACGACGTAGGGAACTAAAGGCATGAGTAGTTTTCTCCAGGAATTGCAAAGTTTCGCCGGGCAATAAATTACCCGGCTGGAGTTACGAAGTCCACCTTCGTGGACTAAGAAGCCTTAACCCGCGAAGGCGGGTTTCGTAACTCCAGCCGGGGATTTCAATCCTCGGCTTTCATCCAAATTCCAACGCTTACGCCACGCTTGCGGTTTCCTCTTCCTGAACAGGTTCGGCAGCCGGAGTACTTTCTTCCGGCAAAGCGTCTTCCGATTCCGTAATAACGGCCTGATCGAGCAACCAATCCACGGCTTTGCGACGCAGCAGGGAAGAATGAATCGCGGCGGCATCCAAACGATCAATCAAGTTTTCGACCGGCTGATTGAGCATTTGCGACATCTGTGTGTAGTACTCCGCGAACTCGTTTTCCGTGACTTTCAATTCTTCGCGACCGGCGATTTCATCCAGAATCAATTCGCGGCGAGTGGCGGTTGCAATCTCTTCGCGCAGCGTGTTTTCCAGTTCTTCGCGCGTCTGGCCATCTTCTTCCAACTTGGCGTCGAGGGTTTTGCCTTCGTGCTGCAACTCGTGTTCTTGATGATGAATCCGTTCCTGCACGCGGCGCTCGACCAGTTCAGTGGGAACTTCCAAAACCGCTTGATTGGAAATCTTCTGCGCCACTTGCTCGCGCAGGAAATTGCGGATTTCATTATCGCGCGCTTGCGCCACGGCTTCGCGCATCCGTTCGCGCATGTGTCCGAGATTTTCAGTTCCCATGCGAACGGCGAATTCGTCGTCCAGTTCCGGGAGTACTTTCTCTTTAATCGCCGTGACTTTAACCGCGAATTCCGCGACTTGTCCGGCCAAATCCGCGTCATTGAAATCGGACGGGTAGGTCACGTCAAAACGACGTTCTTCGTCCAACTCAGCGCCAACCAAATGCTCGTCGATGGAAGGAATGAAACCGCTCTGGCCCAAAACGAAAGCGCGCAAATTGGCTGGTTCTTCGCCTTTGGCTTCGCCACCGACATAAACCTGCAACTCGGCGTTCAACACGTCGCCGTCTTGCGCGCCGCGACCTTCGATATTTTTCAAAACCGCATTTTCATCGCGCAAACGCTGCAAGCCGCTGTCGATATGTTCTTCCGTGATTTCGCCAACTGGACGCGAAATTTCCAAACCCTTGACTTCGCCCAAGTCAACTTCCGGGCGCACGATCAAGGAAGCCGCGAATGTGACCGCTTTGGTGTCGTCGAACGCGTCCATTTCCAGATCGGAAACCTGCGCCTGATTCAGCGGGCGCAAACCATTTTCGTCAATCGCTTGCTGATACGCGCCTTGCACCAATTTGTCGGATAAAGCTTGCAAAATCGCTTCATCGCCAACCGTGCGGCGCACGATATTGGATGGTGCGTGGCCGGGACGGAAACCGGCGATTTTCACGCGGCGCGCGTAATCGCGAATCACGGATTCGCGGGTTTTGCGCACGGCTTCGGGCGCGACTTCAATTTTCAATGTGACCAGGCCGCCTTCGCCTTTTTCAATCTGGACGTCGTTTAATTGCACAACTGGAGTACTCATGAAGAAAAATGTCCTTGTTGGTTTTTAATTCTAATTTTAGTGGCAACGGAATTTTGAAACCTGAATTTTTGCAGAAATTTTACAGAAAAAATGCCCCGTCACAAAATTCTGTGCGGGGCATTTTCGGGATGGTCTTGGAGCGGAAGACGAGACTCGAACTCGCGACCCTCACCTTGGCAAGGTGATGCTCTAGCCAACTGAGCTACTTCCGCATCGGCGTTTCATTTTAGGAGATTGAAACGCAAAGCGCAAGGCATGAATTATAAAAACATAAAACTAAACTGCTCGCGGAGGGACTTGAACCCCCAACATCCTGATCCTAAATCAGACGCCTCTGCCAATTGGGCTACGCGAGCGAGGTACAGAAAATATACAAAAATTAGCGTTATCTCACAAAGACCCACCGCGTAAAACAGCGATACTATGCAGTGGATGAATCCTACTGATACGACAAACACAGCGCGCAAGCAATTGGGCGCATTAGCGGCTCACTTTGACGAGCAGCGCGAATCTATACTGCAACGTTGGCGAGTGGAAACGGAAAGTACTCCTGAACTCACCATCGCTTCTTCTTTAACACGCCTTCAATTCAACGATCATATTCCCGGAGTACTCGATGCCTTTGCGCACAAACTGCGCTCCTGGCCCCAAGCCCAAAGCGCGCAGGCAGAGCAACACGAGAAATCTCAGGTGATCGAGCACGGTTTGCAGCGTTGGCAGCAAGGCTACCAGCTCAATGAGCTAACCCGCGAATGGGGCCAGCTACAAATGTGTTTGATGGAAGAATTGGAAAACTACGCGCCGGCTCATCCCGAGTTGGATTCGCGCGTCATGCCCACGGCGCGGCGGGCGCTTTCGCATTTGTGCTGGGACGGCATCAGCGACAGCACCACGCAGTATTGGCGCTTGCATCAGGCCGAAGCCGCAGGTCATGTCCGCGATCTGGAACAAGCATTAGCAACTTTAAATGCGTTAGAGGGCGCGCGCGCCGAAGCCTGGCGCGAAGCTGCGCATGATTTGCGCGGCAGCGTCACAGTTGTGACGGGTGTGACTTCCTTGCTTAAAAACGACGACGTGCAGGAAACGGAGCGCGCCCAGTTCTTTGGTATGTTGCAGCGTGGCGTTTCCTCGCTGCATGAAATGCTCAACGATTTGATGGGCCTGGCGCGATTGGAAGCCGGACACGAAAAGCGCCAGGTTGCGCCGTTTGACGCCGCCGTTTTGCTGGCGGATTTCTGCACGACTTCATTGCCTTTAGCTCAAGAGCGCGGCTTGTTTTTGGAAGTAGAAGGCCCCGATTCCCTGATGGTC
>Ga0123337_10005231_pt1 | contig 12849 bp, 8 predicted proteins | sample frozenSSSSmetaG_FD_89792 | JGI IMG/M metagenome (GOLD analysis project Ga0123337, IMG submission 89792) | Glacier valley bacterial and archeal communities from Borup Fiord, Nunavut, Canada, to study Microbial Dark Matter (Phase II) -... | ecosystem: Environmental > Aquatic > Freshwater > Ice >...
AAAGCTTTTGGAGATAAATTATTATATGAAAACTTAAGTTTTACATTACCACAAGCAGGTATTGTAGGTATTATCGGGCCAAATGGAGCTGGTAAAACTACTTTATTTAAATTAATTACAGGAAAAGAAAAACCAGATGCAGGTAATTTTGAAGTTGGAGATACAGTCCAAATCGCTTATGTTGATCAGGAACATGATAATCTTGACCCTGCAAAAACTGTTTTTGAAACCATTACTGGTGGAACCGAACATATCATATTGGGTGGAAAACAAATGAATTCTCGCGCTTATGTGAGTAAATTTAATTTTAGTGGTTCGGATCAGGAAAAAAAGGTTGGTATTTTATCAGGTGGAGAAAGAAACAGGGTTCATTTAGCTGTTACATTAAAAGAAGGTGGAAACTTATTATTATTGGATGAACCTACCAACGACCTTGATGTAAATACACTTCGCGCACTGGAAGAAGGCTTAGAAAATTTTGCCGGTTGCGCAGTAATAATTTCCCATGATCGTTGGTTTTTAGATCGTGTTTGTACACATATTTTAGCATTTGAAGGTAATTCTCAAGTTTATTGGTTTGAAGGTAATTTTTCGGATTATGAAGAAAATAGAAAAAAACGATTAGGTGATGATACGCCTCACCGAATAAAATTTAAAAAATTAGTTTAAAAAATAAAAAAACTTCCACAAAATGGAAGTTTTTTTATTTTCAATATTCGCTATGAGATTATTAATTATGATTGTGTTTTTTTTAAACTGGATGACAATTTATGAATATACTGATATCAATAAATTCATAATTTAATTCTAAATTATTTACTCAAATCGAACCTTGAAAGATTTATTTTATCTCCTGAAAAGGTTTCACTTAAGAAGATTTTATATTGCCCCAGTTGTACTTGTGTTGGTTGATTATTGCGGAATAAATAAAATTTACGATTATTGTCTTCACCAAGACTTTTAAATTCTGAAAGCTCATTCTTTTTCAAATCAATAGAACCATATTCTACAGAACGTAATGGTGTAAATTCATCAAATTTCTTTACATAAAACATAAAAACATATTCATTATTTCCATCTGCAGATTGTTGTAATAAAGTATATGTTGGTAATTGACCTGGTTGAGGTCCACTACTCATAAAACCACGTGCTTTTTTTTGATCCACTTCAATACCATAATCTTTTATTAGGTCGCCAGTATTGCTAAAATGAAAAACATATACTCCTCTATATAAACGAGTTCCTTTATTCTTTCCCATTTTATCAAGATTGAAATCTTGCCCAGTTATAAAAAAATCACCTTTTTTCTCCATGTGTCCTGAGAAAATATCAAAACGTTTTCCATCAAATTCTACATATTTTTTCTGATCGATAGGCTTTGCTTTAAGTTTGTCAAATGTTTCTAAATTTGGGCAAGCCATAAAGCTCATTTTTCCATCTTTAACCCTACCTACTTCAAAGTTAGTATATTTAAGGTTATCCAATTGAAAATCCAATTCTTCTTGTGTAAGCACGCTATTGGCACCAGCAACAGCTGCAAAAGGGTTGTTGGTGTTTTGGGAAAGCTTTTTTTCCTCAAGGTCTGCAGATGTTTTTGCCACAGTACCCATTGGAAATATTTTGCTTATTAATTTTTTATCTGGCCTATCTATTATAGCAGCTCCTGCAAGTGTTACAGAACCTTCTTGATCATATGCCACAGCAATTCTCCATCCGTTGGCAGGTGAATTAAAATTAAATTTTTCAACCACTTCACCTTTTCCATTCATTCTTACATAAGTGTAATTACGAGGACTAGGATCATTTTTTTTTCCTTCAGAAGGCGCAAAAACCACTATCCAATCACTTCCATTTTGTGCTGCTTCGTCTGCAGTAGAATTGCTTGAACTTATAAGGGGACTGCTAAAAACAGGCATATTAGGATAATCAAATTTAATAGACGTTACTTTATTGATATTTACATTTGCGTCACAACTAAGCACATCATAAGTCATTTGGTAACCGGCAGAACTATTTTTAGCTTGTACAGCTGCCAATACAAGTAGGTTACTAGTACTTTCATTTTCATAACTTCCACCAAAAAACATATATTTTTCACCGGTCTCCTCACTTTTTGGTTTTACTTTTTCAAGCATTCTAGCATTACGCGTATAAGCACCTTGCCACCATGACCATGAGTATGTAATTTCTTTTTTTCTAAAAACCAATTTGTTAGTTAAGTTTGCAGAGGCTGTAAGCAGGTTAACACTATATGTTTCGCCTCTAAATTTTATCCAACTGTATTTTGCCCTCACCCTTTCAATTTCTTCTTCTTCCTTTTGCGTATTTATCAAATTTAATTCTTTATCAAATGTATAAGTTTCAACTTTTATTTTAGAAGCAGAAGATGGTAGAACAAAACTCATATCAAAAGTCATTTTTTCATTGTCCGCTGCTACATTTCCCAAATAACCTTTTTTTGCTTTACGTGAAATATTATGTTCTTTTTCGAAAATTGGCACTTGTCCGAAGGAGAGTTCGCACACAATGAAAAAGAGAATTGTCAGTGTAATTTTTTGCATGAGATAAAAATGTTTTTAGTGAATAATTTTTTGCTTATGATTTAGTTTTACTAAACCAATACAAACAAACAGATTTATTCATACCCAGTCCATAAGGCATTTGTCGTATTTATATAATTAATGTAAGTTGGTGCAATTCATCTTCTAATATGACCCAATTAAAACTTTTTACTTACTTATTTCGAATCTTTTATTGCTTCATTATTCTTTCTATATGTTCTTTGGAAATAAATGCACAAACAAATATTATTTCAAAAAATAATTTACGAATAGAAGAATTGCTTATTAAAGCCAAAAAGTTATCAGAAAATGAAAAAAAAGATTCTGCTAAAATTATTTACAAAAAAATAATTGCAATATCAAAACAGAAACGCTTGATAAAAATATTTGCAAAAGCATCGCAAGAACTTGGAATATTATTATACTATGATGGGAAACATGGTGAATCCCTATCACTTTACTTAGAAACTGTAAAATTTCTTGAAATAGGGGATCATAAAAGGGAGATAGCTATAATTTATAATGAACTTGCTACTCTTTATAAAAAACATAAAGATTATTATTTATCAGAAATCTACTTTCAAAAGGCCTTAAAATATTCGCAACTACTAAATGATTTTGAGGGTATTGCAAATGCAAGTAATAATATAGGATTGGTTTACGAAGCGAAAGGTGATTATAAATCTTCATTAAATTGGTATAAAAAAGGTTTAGAAAATAATCGCAAAGCCTCCTCAATTGTAGGTGAAGGATATAGCCTTGAGTTCATGGGAGTTGTTTATAGCTTGATGAAAGAAAACAGTATGGCAGAAAAATATCTTTTAGAAAGCCTTGCTTTAAGATTAAATATAGGAGATCAACCAGCCCTTGGATATAATTATATTAATTTATCTGAATTTTATAATAATATTCATAATTATGACAAAGCTATTTTTTATGCCAATGAGAGTTTAAAAATTGCCAAAAAGTTAAGTATTAAGGACCTTTTACAATATGATTATGAGTTAATTTCAAGTGTTTATGCACAAAAAAATGATTTTAACAAAGCTCTTACATTCCATAAAAAATTTTCTGAGGTTAAGGATAGCTTATATAGTATCCAAACTTCCCTTCAAATCAATACACTTAAGGCACGCTTCGAAACTGAGAAAAAAGAGCAATCAATTAAAACTTTGGAAGCTGAAAATAAAGTGAAGACGCTTACTATAAGCCGGTTAAATATAATTTCTATCTCACTTATCATCCTTCTTTTTTTATTAGTGATGATAGCTTATTTAATTTATAGTAAAAGAAAAATTAAACAAGAACGAATATTACAGGAAGAAAGAGAAAGGATAAGTTTGGAACTGCACGACAATGTGGGTTCACACCTCACTTACCTTATTTCAAGTGTCGATTTTTTAACTTATAAGTTTAGAAATCAAATAGAAGGCTTGGAAGAAAAACTTGAAGCAATTTCTAGTTCCACTCGTGATACTATGCAGCAATTACGAAATACAATATGGGTGTTGAACCCAGGTAATATTAATTTAGAAACATTTATAGAGAGGCAACGGAACTATGTATTACAGCGATATTCAAGTTTTGAAATTGAATGGAATATTGATTTAAAAAAAGAAATACTTACTAAAAATTTAAAAGCGGATCAAACACTACAGTTATTCAGAATTGGACAAGAAGCTTTGCAAAATATTGAAAAGCATGCAAACGCTACTAAAATCAAATTCGAAATAAAAGAAATAAAAAATAACATTATTCATTTTTCAATTCAGGATAATGGACAAGGCTTTGTAGAAAAAAGCAACGAAATAGGGCATTACGGTTTGGAAAATATGCGAAAACGGGCATTAAAAATAGATGGCAATTTATTAATTAGCTCTATTGAAGCAAAAGGAACAATTATAGAAGTAAATTTTAAAATTTAAAAATACGACAAATGCCATATGGGTTAAGCAAAATGAGATTTCTATTTTTGTAAATAAAAACTGTTATTATGCCTATTAATGTTGCCATTACTGATGACAATCCAAAACTTACCAGGTCTTTAATTCAAAACCTAGAGTTTTTTGATGAAATAAAAGTAATCTTTACTGCAACAGATGGAAAAGATTTGATAAAAAAAATTGATACTATTTCTATGCCTGATGTAATATTAATGGATATTGAAATGCCTGGTATAAATGGAATTCAGGCATCGTTAGAAGTTACCGCAAGGTTTGGAGAAGTGATTAAAATAATTATGCTTACAGTGCTTGATGGGGAAGATAAAATTTTTGATGCGATTTGTGCTGGAGCCTCAGGTTATTTAATGAAAGATGAAAAACCTACTAAAATAGTAAACGCAATAGAAGAAGTTATGCAAGGCGGGGTTCCAATGTCTTCGATAATTGCGAGAAAATCTTTAAATTTATTAAAGAAGCAACCACACTTCGATTTAGTAAATGATTCCGCCCAAACTTCTGAAGAATTTGCTCTTACACAAAGGGAATCAGAAGTTTTACAAGAAATCGCAATCGGACTTTCTTATAAAAAGATAGCAGAAAAACTTTATATAAGCGACAAAACAGTAAGGAAACACACAGAAAATATTTATCGTAAGCTTCATATTCATACCCGATTCGAGGCAGTGCAGTTTGCACAGAGGCATAAATGGCCTAAACTTTAATATCTATATATGATATGAAATATAATTTTTCTCTACGCCACTCTGTCCTTATTTTAAATTTAATTTTTCAATCATTTATTTTTCCAAATTCTTTATATGCTCAAAGCGGAAAAGAAATATTAAATAAAGGAATTAATTTATATGAAAAAGGTGATGTGACACAGGCTATTGACCTTGTAAAAAAATCACTAATACAATTAGAAACAGAATCGGGTAAAAAGCCCCCAGCTTATACTAATGCACTTACTGTACTATCTATTATGTATAGAGAGCAGAGCAAGTTCAGCCTGGCTGAAAATTCTATTCGAGAGGCCTTGACAATTTTCGAAAAAACTTCAGGAAAAGAAAGCGCTGATTACTGCGCCACAATAAATCAGCTTGGTTTAATTTATTCTATAAAAGGTAATTCTTTTCTGGCAGCCAATATTTTTGAAGAAAATTTAAAACGTTTAAACATTCTTAAAGGAAAGGAAAATGAACAATATGCTCAAGCGCTAAGCAACTTAAGTCAGGAATATAGACAATCTGGAGATTTAAATAGATCCATGGAAACATTAAAAGAATCCATGGCCATTACTCAACGCATTAGTAATTCAAAACCTGCAACAAATAATAGCCAATACGCTCATAGCCTTCAATCACTTGGTACTTTATACGCTTTAGGCGGTGATTATGTAATGGGGGAATACACAATGTTACAGGCAAAACAAATACAAGAAGATCTCATTAAATCGGGTGTTAGAGATAATCTCTTAGTGTTAGAATTTATTAATACAATTGTTTTTTTAGCAGATGTTTATCGTTTAACAGGACGATATCAGGAAGCTCAACCTGTATATGAAGCCTGTTTAACACTTGCCGAAAAAAATGCAGGTAAGGAAAGCACTTTATATCAAAGTATCCTTAATAACCTATCGCTGCTGCAAGCTGACCTCCATCAGTATGAAAAAGCAGAAAAATATTTATTACAATCTTTTGATATTATTGGAAGAATATACGGAAAAGAAAGTATCGCTTATGCCCAATCTTTAAATAATTTGGGTGTTTTTGAAGAAGATAACTTAAATAATTATAAGAAAGCAGAAAGTTATTTCCTTGAATCAATATCAATTTCAGAAAAAATTGGCGGAAAAAATAACTTACTTTATCTTAAAACTTTGCACAATCTGGGCACAGTATATAAATATCTTAAAAATTATCCCAAAGCCGAAAATTATTTGCGACAGGCTCTTGAAGCAAAAGAAAAAATTCTAGGAACTTCTAATCCTGAATATATAAATACTCTCAACAGTTTGGCAAGTGTTTCAGAATTGCAAAAAAAAATCCCTGAAGCGATAAGCCTTTACACAAAAGTAATTGAGAAAAAATTAAACGAAATTCAAAGTAATTTTACAATTCTTTCAGAAGAACAGAAAAAACAATATTTACAGAAAAACGAATTTTATTTCGAAGATTTCAGAATATTTTGCTTGCGGTATTATAAAGATTATCCTTCCCTTTCAAGCCAATTACTCGATTTACAATTAAATACAAAAGGAATAATTTTTGGTGCTTTTCAAAGAACAAAAGTAACCATCCTTGGAGGAAATAATGAAAATTTAAAAAAACAATTCAAGGATTGGCAATCTTTAAAAGAAAAAATCTCTAAGGCTAATAATCTTTCTGAAAATGAAAGACATGAACAAGGAATTAATTTACAAGAATGGACTAATTTGTCAGTTGGGATGGAAAGAGAATTATCTTTAAATTCTTCATTATTTGCTGGTAAAATCATTTCTAAGAAAATAAGTTGGAAACAAATTCAGCAACAATTAAAGGTTGGTGAAGCAGCCGTTGAAATTTTAAGGACGCGTGATATCCAAATCAATAAAAATAAAGTTGATACAGTATATGTCGCTATGATTTTGACTTCAAAATCAATACAGCCAGAAATTGTTTATCTTAAGGATGGCTCATTAATGGAAAAAAGAAATCTTTCTTTTTATAAAAATAAAATTAAATCAAAACAGACAGATGCGCTTTCATATAATCTTTACTGGAAACTTATCCAGGAAAAATTAACTGCTTTAAATGTAAAAAAAATTTATTTTTCTGGTGAGGGAGCATATCATCAGATCAACTTAAATACTTTACAAGATCCATTAACAGGTAAGTATATTTTGGAAACATTAGATATTCAATTACTTACACACCTAAAAGAATTAACTCTCATAAATAAAAAGAAACCAGTAATTAATTTTAAAGCCAGACTTTTTGGAAGACCATCTTATGATATGGCAATTGGGGATTTCGAAAAACACGTCAGTAAAGATAAGTCTGAAAGCAGAGAAGCTGGAACATCCGAGAATCTTTCTGGAATTGAATGGCAAGACCTTGAAGGTACCGAAATTGAAACTAAAAATATTGCTTTGATTTTAAAATCAAATCCAAAATGGCAGGTAAATGATTTTTACGGACAACAAGCAACTGAAGAAGCAGTAAAAGCATCGGATAATCCTCAAATTCTTCATATTGCAACCCATGGTTTCTTTTTTAAAACAATAGATACAACCAAACAAAATGATCCGATGTTAAGATCAGGAATTGTTCTGGCAGGTGTTACTAATTATTTTCAATCTTCACACAAACCAGCTACAGAAGATGGTATTTTAACTGCAAGTGAAATGGCCAATATGTCATTGGACGAAACACAGTTGGTTGTTTTATCAGCATGTGAAACTGGCATTGGTGATGTTCAGGCTGGAGAAGGTGTATATGGTTTGCAACGTGCATTGCGAGTAGCAGGGGCAGATGCAGTTATAACAAGTTTATGGAAAGTAGATGATCAAACTACTCAAGCGCTCATGACTGAATTTTACAAAGGTTGGTTATCGGGTAAAACAAAAAGAACCGCTTTTAAAGATGCTCAATTAATAATAAAAAAACAAAGTATTTATCCTGCATTATGGGGGGCTTTTGTGATGGTAGGTGAGTAAAATAAAAAAATTAAAGCGTATTTAAATTTTGGTAATTTATAAAGATTGTTGAGGTAAGTTATTATTATTTTATGGTAAATAATAATATTGAAATAAGTTTCAAAAAATTATTGCTTCAGGTAATCAATTGTTAAATCTAATAAATTAGATTTTATATAGGCTTAAGTTGAGGTTTCACTTTGGCAAAAAAAGAATGGTAATCATTTTTATTTATCGGATTTGTAATTCTCGAAAAACCGCAATTATATAAGCAAATTCTCAGATAATTAATAAACGTTGTGTCATGCTCTTCATTTAAAAATTGTCCATCAATACTTTCTATTTCGGTTAATTTTAATGAATAAGGTGCTCCGCCACTTGTGTTGTCCTTATGAAAATAGTCTGCTGATAATTCCAAAGAAACAAAACCATCTAATTCATAGCAATCCTTCAATTCATTTAGATAATCTTCGTTGGTTACTTCCTCCACCAAATCGTCAAGACTTACAATTTGAATTGGGTCAGCAAATTGCCATAGGTAATTTTTGTTGGTGATGTAGTCCCAACCAAAATTACAAGCACCAACAATTCTATAAAACATCTTTAAGGACAGCGGTAAAAATCCAAAAGGTTGGACTGCATTTTCCAACTTTGTCAATAATTTTTCTGTGTTAGCCAGTGGTTTGATTAATGGTTGTTGAAAATTGTATTCAAATTTTGAAATAAAAAGATAGTCAATACTTTTAAGTTCAGAATAAATTATTTCAAGATTGTAAGAAACTCTTTGGAAAGTTTGAATTAATACTTTTTCAATGTGTAGAAAGTTGTCGGGAACAAACGCATCTTGACCCAAAGCATAAATATCTTGGTAAACTTGTTTTTCCTGTCCAAGAAGGTATCTATTGTATATTGTCATTGCATGCAGGGGTAAAATAAATGGCTCTCTTATCTTCTTAATATCAGTGAATGATAAAATCTATTTATTCCGTAAAATTATAACCATCTTTCAATTTTATCACTTTTTGGGCTCTTTTTCTAATTTTTTGACATGTTCTAAAAGTTCTTTTTCACGAATTTTTAATTTTTCTATTTCTTGCTGATTTAACTTATTTATTTTATCAACTTGATTGTTGACCTTTGCAGTTTCCATTCTTCTTATATTTTCAACTTCTTTTTGAGATTCTTCTAATTCTTCAAGTTTATCTCTTAAATCCAATTCTAATTTACTTTGTTGATCTTGTGTGGCTTGCATTTCTTCAATAGTTTGCCTCATTTCTTCTTCTTGCGCATTCATTTCTTCTGCTTGTTGCTGGCTAATCTCAAGTTTTTCTCTTAACTCTTCTTCCAATTTATATTGATGCTCTTGCGTAGCTTGTAGTTCTTCAATTGTTTGTCGCATTTCCTCTTCCTGTGCGCTCATTTCTTCTGCTTGTTGCTGGCTAATCTCAAGTTTTTCTCTCAACTCTTCTTCCAATTTATATTGATGCTCTTGAGTAGCTTGCAACTCTTCCATGTTTTGACGCATTTCTTCTTCCTGAGCAAGTAATTCTTCAGTTTGTTGTTGAGTTACTTCGAGTTTTTCTTTTAATTCTTTTTCTAATCTTTGCTGATGCTCTTGGGTGGCCTGAAGTTCTTCCATGTTTTGTCGCATTTCTTCTTCCTGAGCGCGCATTTCTTCAGATTGTTGCTGACTCTCTTCTAATAATGACCTTGTTTTTTCATTAATTCTTACATTTCTCAATAATGCTGCAATATTTTCACTTAATCTATTTAAAAAATCAATTTCAAAACTTTTAAAAACATTAAAAGAAGCCAATTCTAAAATTCCTTCAACATGGTTATTAAAAATAAGTGGGATTAAAAGAATACATTTTGGAGTTGCTTCACCTAATCCTGAAGTAATTCTGATATAGTTCTGAGGAACATTTGTAAGAAAAATATTCTTTTTCTCAAGGTAACATTGGCCTAATAAACCTTCTTTAATATTAAATTGTTGATGTAAATATTTTTTCTTGTTATATGCATAAGCTGCTTCTAACTTTATAAATTTATTCTCATCATTTTCAACCTCAATTAAATAAAAAGCTCCCTGATTGGCTTCAACATATTTAACTATATTAGAAATTAAAATATTAAAAAGTTTTTCCAGATTTTCTTCTTCTCTCATTAACATTGTAAACTTTGCAATCCCTGTTGCAGCCCAGTTTCTTCTATCATCTTCCAACCTTGCATGTTGAACTTCAGATAACGTTTTTTCTAATTCTTTTTGGGATAAATCTGATTCCTCTTTCCTTTTATCCATTTCATCCATCAAAGTCAAATTTTTGTTTTCTGCTTCAAGTTTTTCTTTTAATAAATAAAAAAGTGGTATAACTAAAAATACAATCGCAATAATGGTATTTATTGTATCCATTAAAGGTGTTTTCATAAAAGAATTGTCAATTTTTATATCAATAAGGTTATTTGATATATTATGCGTAGCGATACCAATTGAACAAATGGCAATGGAAAGGCAAAGTGGAATTATTTCTTTTAAATCAAAAAAAAGAAAAGGGAATAAAGTAAAACTAAAAATAATTAATGCTACACCAAGTAAAATATCATTATTGCCTTGTGAAAGCGAAACATATATTGTTCCGCTTATTATGGTTGGTAAAACTGCCAGAATAAAACGTCCTAATCTATTAAACTTAACAAAAATTAAAATATAATAAACAAGTAATAAAATAAATGAAAAATAAAAAATGGGAAGCAGTACAGGAGCGTTAAAATAAAATACTATGGAATAGGCTATTAATAAAAAAAATATTAAAATACTTGTTCTATTACTTTGAAGGATTTTATTTTTTAAATTAAAATCCAAATCATCACTGATACCTAAAAATAAAATATTCATAAAAAAGCATGGTTTAAAAATGATGAAACAAATTTGTAAAATATTTATAAATATTTAGAGTCCTAAAACTTAGTATGTTATAAATTATTTTATGTAATGTATAAAAAATAAAAAAAAACTCTCATGGAAGCGAGAGTTTTTTTTATTTTTTTAATTATAAGCAATGTTATTTTTTATCTCGCCATTTAGTATAAGTTTCTAAATCTTTATCGCCTCTTCCAGAAAGATTTATAACTACCACTTCATTATCTTTTGCTTCTATATAATTTAAACAAGCTAAAGCATGAGCAGATTCGATGGCCGGTATTATACCTTCAGTACGTGCAAGTGCTAACCCGGCCTCCATTGCTTCTTCATCAGTAATTGGATAAAAAATGGCTCGGCCTGTTTCAAATAAATGCGCATGCAATGGGCCAATGCCAGGATAATCCAAACCTGCTGAAATTGAATAAGGTTCTACTACTTGTCCATCTTCAGTTTGCATAAACAAAGTTTTTGTTCCATGCAAAACTCCAATCTTTCCTAAAACAGTTGCTGCTGCTGCATGACCTGAGTTTATACCTAAACCTGCTGCTTCTGCAGCAATTAATTTAACAGAAGGCTCATCCATAAAATGATAAAATGCCCCTGCTGCATTACTTCCTCCTCCTACACAAGCAATAACAAAATCAGGATTTTCATTTCCTGTATGTTCGAGTAATTGTTTTTTTATTTCTTCAGAAATAACAGATTGAAAACGAGCAACCATATCAGGATAAGGATGTGGCCCTATAACTGAGCCAATAATGTAATGAGTATCAACGGGATTCATTTGCCAATGGCGCATAGCTTCGTTAGTTGCATCTTTTAATGTTTGGCTTCCACATGTTGCCGCAACAACTGTTGCACCCAACATTTTCATGCGTTCAATATTTGGTTTCTGCCTTTCAATATCTACTGCACCCATATAAACTACACATTCCAAACCCATTAATGCACAAACTGCTGCGGTTGCAACTCCATGTTGACCGGCTCCTGTTTCTGCAACTATTCTTTTTTTACCCAAGTGCTTGGCAACTAATATTTGCCCTATGGTATTATTAACTTTATGGGCACCGGTGTGGCACAAATCTTCGCGCTTTAAATAAACCTGAAGACTATATTTTTTTGATAGCCTTTTTGACAGATATAAAGGTGTTGGCCTACCTACATAGTTTTTTAGGAGATCTTGAAATTCTTTTTGAAAGGATTCAGAATAAATAATTGAAAGGTAGTTTTGTTGTAATTCTTCAACATTTGGGTAAAGCATTTCTGGAATAAACGAACCTCCAAAACTTCCATAATAACCTTTTTCATCTACCGAGAAATGGCTTTTTTCTAAAATTTGCATTTAATATATAATATTAATAATATTTATTAAACAGTTGTTTCGTGAAGGATGTTTCGAAAATTATTGATAAAAGTTTTCACCATCTCCACATTTTTAAAACCAGGCTCATCTTCAAATTTGCTATTTATATCAAATGCATGAAGATTAAGGTCTGAGGGTATTTTTTTTAATTTTTCAACGTCATCAAGAGAAATCCCTCCGCTTAAAAAAAATGGCCTTGAATTGTCATAATTTTGTAAAATATCCCAATCAAATTGAATACCATTTCCACCATAGTTATGCCCTTTTGTATCAAACAAAAAATAATCACATGGTGTTTTAAAATTATTTAAGCGGTTAAATTTAAAATCATTTTCCATTGGGAAAGCCTTGATTATTGTTACTCCCCTCGAGCGAATATTTCT
>Ga0123337_10005232_pt1 | contig 12848 bp, 13 predicted proteins | sample frozenSSSSmetaG_FD_89792 | JGI IMG/M metagenome (GOLD analysis project Ga0123337, IMG submission 89792) | Glacier valley bacterial and archeal communities from Borup Fiord, Nunavut, Canada, to study Microbial Dark Matter (Phase II) -... | ecosystem: Environmental > Aquatic > Freshwater > Ice >...
TCGGAGACAGCTATAACGAAGCCATGCGGGATTTCGGGCGATTGCAGCAGGCTGCGCGAGATAATCCGGAAATTTCGAAACAGCTACAAGCGCTGGGGAACGAATTGCGCGGGTTGAATCCACGAGCAAATCAGAATAATCCCGAACTGCTTCAACGGTTGATCGCGCAGGTATTAGGCGATGCGCAGCAGATTGAACTCACCCTGCGGCGCAAGACGGATTCCGCTTCGAATCCGCATGCGACCACTCCGCAAGCCGTTCCTCCCGGTTATGGTAATGCCGTCGCGGAGTACTTCAGAAGACTCAGCAAGTAGCGTATTTACCTTCGCTTAAGGAAGAAATCACGCAGCAGTTCCGCGCATTCAGCACCCAGAATGCCTTCAATCACTTCCACCTGATGATTCAACAGCGGCGAATCTGCGATCTGAAACTTACTGCGTACGCCGCCGGCTTTCAGGTCGCGCGCGCCGAAAATCAGCCGCCGGATGCGGGCTGATACCAGCGCTCCCGCGCACATGGGGCAGGGCTCCAATGTGCAATACAGGTCGGCGTCCAACAGCCTGTAATTGCCTGCTGCCAGCGCGGCTTCCCGCAAGGCCTGAATCTCAGCATGGGCCGTTGGGTCCGCACCGCCAACCGGCGAATTCCACCCGGCACCGATTACTTTGCCGTCCCGCACCACCACCGCGCCGACCGGCACTTCGTCCGCGATTCCGGCCTTTCGGGCAAGGTTTAGCGCCTCTCGCATCCAAATTTCGTGCATCAGGTCATGGTTATCTTAGAATGAACTAGTCCCGAGGAGTGCCGCATGAAGCATTTGCCCATGATTCTGAAAAACGTTTGGCGGAATCGCAGGCGTACCATCCTTACTGTTCTAAGCATCGGCGTTTCACTTTGCCTGTTGGGAGTTCTGCTGGCAATTTATCACGCGTTCTATTTCAGCGATCCTACGCCGGAGCAAGCCCTGCGGCTGGTCACGCGCAACAGCATTTCGCTGGTGCGCCCCATGCCTCAGGCCTATCGCGACAAAATCAAGCGCATTCCCGGCGTGCGCGATCTTGCGGTGGAAGATTGGTATGGCGGCCAGTACATTGACGACAAAGCCGAACACCAGTTCGCGCGCTTCGCGACGGACCCTGACAAGATTTTTATCGTCCGCTCGGAGATCAAAATTCCCGAAGATCAGAAAGCGGCCTTCATCCGGGAGCGCACCGCCTGTATCGTCGGCAGGCCAATTGCGGAAAAGCAGAAGCTCAAGCTAGGAGACAAGATTATTCTGAAGGGCGATATCTATCCGGGGTCGCTCGAACTGATTGTGCGCGGTATTTTCGATTCGGAACAGAACACCGACATTCTGTATTTCAATCGCGAGTATCTGGAGCAGTCCATGCCGGAACGCCGCCGGGGGAACGCGGGAATTTTCCTAATTCTGGCGAACACGGTGGAGGACGTTCCTCGCATTGAGAAGGCAGTGGACGAAGAGTTCCGTAATTCACCCACCCAGACGAAAACCGAAAGCGAGAGTGCATTTTCGCTTAGCTTTGTTTCCTTTCTGGGCAATATCAAGGTGTTCCTGCTGGTAGTCTGCGCCGCGGTGATGTTCACCATTCTGCTGGTAAGTGCCAACACCATTGCCATGTCTGTCCGTGAGCGTGTGCGCGAAGTGGGAGTGCTGAAAGTGCTCGGGTTCACACGCGGAGTGATTCTGGGAATTATTCTTACCGAAGCGGTGATCGTCTCGCTCATTGGGGGCGTTGTTGGGGTATTCCTCGCTTCCATGATGACCGGGGTGGTGCGCCATATGCCGGCATTTTTAGATCAGCTTCGCCACTTGACTCTTACGCCATCTGTCGCACTTTTATGCCTGGGAATTGCCGCCGCGATTGGGTTGGTTTCTGCATTCATTCCCGCTTATCAGGCATCTCGTATTCCTATCCTGGACGCGCTCAGGAGCACCGATTAACTCATGGCTATCCCTATTTCATACAATTTGCGAAATCTGGTGGTCAGAAAGACCACCACGCTTATGGCCGCGCTGGGAATCGCTCTAACAGTAGCGGTTCTGCTGGCAATGCTATCGCTGGTGAATGGATTGAAAACGTCGCTGCAATCGACAGGTAACCCTTTGAACGTGATGGTTTTACGCAAGGGTTCCACGGCGGAACTCACCAGTTCCGTTAGCCGCCAGGATTTTCAGGTGCTGAAGTTCAAGCCTGGAATTGCCCGCGACAAAGCTGGGCAGCCTGAAGCTTCGCTTGAGATGGTAAGTGTGATTAATCTTGCCAGCGTGGATGCGCCAGATGGCATTAACGTCAATCTGCGCGGCATTAGTCCCATCGGGATTGAGATGCGCGGGCTGAAGCTGGTAAAGGGCAGGTGGTTTTCAGAAGGGCGGCGTGAAGTGGTAGTGGGAGAGAGTATTTCCAAGCGTTTCCCATCCGCGCGGCTGGGTGGAAAGATTCGCTTCGGCCGTGGCGATTGGGACGTGGTGGGTGTGATGTCCGGCGGCCAAAGCGCCGTAAACAGCGAAATCATGGGTGACCTGAACCAGGTTTCAAGTGACTTCGACCGCACGGAATCCCTAAGTTCGGCGCTGCTTCGGGCCACCGATGAGGTTGCAGCGGACGCTCTGGTGAAAAACATCACGGCGGACCAGCGGCTCAACGCAGATCCACTGCTTGAGACCACGTATTACGACAAGCAGACCAGTTCCGCGGCGCCCATTCAGTTTCTGGGAACGTTCATCGCGCTGATCATGGCGGTGGGCAGCAGCTTTGCGGCGACGAACACCATGTACGCGGCGATCGCGCGGCGTTCGACAGAGATTGGCACTTTACGCGTGCTGGGCTTCAGTCAAGGCAGCATTCTGCTGAGTTTTTTTGCGGAATCCGTCTTGCTGGCTGGCTTGGGCGGCGTGATCGGCTGCCTGCTGGTATTGCCGCTCAATGGATTCACTACTGGCATTGGAAACTTCACCACGTTTAGCGAGACGTCGTTCAGCTTAACCGTAAGTCCGCAGATCATGCTTTACGGCGTGTTGTTTGCGATGCTGCTCGGTGCGGTGGGCGGCTTTTTCCCGGCCCGCGCTGCCGCAAAGAAAGAAATATTAGTTGCTCTTCGTAGTGTTTGAAACATCAGGAACCTGGTATGGAATCGGAACTAAAAAGTTTACGCATCGATAGAACCCGCAGTGCGCCACGGGAAAGTAAGTGGGCCACCCGTTGGATCATCTCCGGGGTCTTATTGTTCGCGCTGCTGGGCATTGCGCGGTTCGCGTATAACAAGCTGAATGCGGCCACCGAGGTGGAGACCGTCCGCGTAACCGCTACCAATCCAGGCAGCGCGGCCGCTCAAGGGGAAGTGATCTTGAATGCCACGGGTTACATTGTGGCGCATCACAAAATTGAAGTTGCCGCCAAAGTGGTGGGCAAAGTAAAGTGGATCGGTGTGGAAAAGGGCGACCGCGTCCGTGAAGGACAAGTGCTGGTGCGCCTGGAAGACGACGAGTACCGCGCGAGTTTGCAACAGGCAAAAGGGAACCTTGAGAACTTGCAGGCCCGGTTGGCGGAGCTCCAAAATGGATCGCGTCCCGAAGAAATTGCAGTTACGACGGCGAACCTTGAGCAATCCCGTGCTGACTTGGCGAACTCACGCGTAAGTTTGGACCGCACCCGGCAATTGGCGAAAGAGGGCGTGGTTGCCAAGCAATCTCTCGATGATGCGCAGGCTAAGTTCGATGGGCAGCAGGCGCGCGTGAACTCGCTGCTCGAGACAGATGCACTGAGCCGTTTAGGTCCCCGTAAAGAACAGATTGACGCGGTTCGCGGCCAAGTGGAGCAGGCCCGCGGCACTTTAGCGTATGCCGAAACACAACTGGCGAATACCATTATCAGAGCGCCGATCACCGGCACCATTCTGGAACGCGCCGTCGAAAAGGGCGAGTTTGTCACCACCAGCTTTGTAGGCGATCGCGGTGCGAAGGGTTACGTCGTTTCTCTTGCCGATCTGAATGACTTGCAAGTGGAACTCGATATCGCCCAAAACGATTTTGCCAAGCTGCACCGCGATCAGAAAGCGCAGATCACGACCGATGCCTTCCCCGACCGGAAATACCAGGGTGCGATTTTTGAAGTCTCGCCCGAGGCGAACCGCCAGAAGGCTACTGTTCAAGTAAAGGTAAAGGTCAATAACCCCGACGAATACCTTCGCCCGGAGATGAATTCGAGCGTCAGCTTTCTGAATGACGCAAAGCCGGTGGCCGCTCAAGTGAATAGCGCGCCGCGAATTGTAGTTCCACTGGTGGCTGTGCGGAACGATAATGTGTTTGTTGTGCTGAACGGGAAAGCAATCGCAAGGCCTGTGAAAACCGGTGGTTCAACGGCGAAAGGCGTGGTGGTGGAGCAGGGCCTGATCGGCGGTGAGGACCTGATTCTTGCACCGCCGCCAACTTTGAAGAATGGCGATCGTGTACACGTGAAGGGAGCATAAACCTATGCAGTCCGAAGTCGTTATCGAAACCAGCAAGCTGTGCAAAGAATTCGTGCGCGACGAGTTTCATGTTATCGCGCTCAAAGATGTGGATATTGAAATCCACAAGGGGGAATTTGTCGCGCTCATGGGGCCTTCGGGGTCGGGCAAGTCTACGCTTCTCCATTTGATCGCCGCGATGGATACCGCGACGGGCGGCGAGATCGCGGTACTCGGTCAGAACCTGCGCAAGATGTCCGACAAGCAGATTGCACACTGGCGGAATGAAAATGTCGGCTTTATCTTTCAATCGTTCAACCTGATTCCGGTTCTGACTGCAATGGAAAATGTGGAACTGCCCCTCAAACTCACTAACCTTTCGAAAACGGAGCGCCGTGAACATGCCGCCACGGCACTGAAACTTGTTGGCTTAGGCGACAGGCTAACGCACTTTCCGCGCCAGCTTTCCGGCGGTCAGGAGCAGCGTGTCGCTATCGCGCGCGCCCTGGTGACTGACCCCGCGCTCATACTTGCCGACGAGCCGACAGGAAACCTGGATGCCGCCAGCGCACAGGATGTTCTCACCATGTTGCAACGGCTGAATAAAGAGTTTGGCAAGACTATCGTGATGGTGACGCACGATCCCCATGCAGCAAAGTTCGCAAGCAAGGCGCGGCATCTGGAAAAGGGTGAGTTGCTGCCGGAAGGAACGCCCATACTCGAAATGGTGAGCGCTTAAATCAAATGGCTGAACTTGAAATTCATCACGAACACGAAGGCGGCGAGAAGGATCCGTTCGGTATTCGTGTTGGCGTACTCACGTCAGTTCTCGCGGTGCTGCTGGCCGTGGTGACGATCGCCTCACACCGCGCTCATACCGCAGGCGTTCTGGTAAAATCCGACGCAAACGATAAGTGGTCGTATTACCAATCGAAGAAGATCAAGCTGCATAACATTGAACTGGGGGAAGAGCTGGTTCAGCTCATGGCTCCGAAGAACGATGAATCGGCGAAGTCTCTTGCTCATATGAAGACGGAGAAAAAGAGATACACCGAGGAGAGCAAGGAAGTTCAGGAACAGGCCGAAGGTCTAGAGCACAAGGTAGAGAAATCTGAAGCTCGAGCGTTGCGATACGATTTCGGCGAGGGCCTGATCGAAATCGGCCTGGTATTGAGCTCGCTTTATTTCATCTCGAAGAAGAAGTTTTACCCTCTCATGGGCATTATTGCCGGTATAGCGGGCGTGATTGCCGCCATTTCCGGCCTACTGGTTTAGAAGACAGGCTTCACTTTATCGCCGTCTTTCAGAACCTTATCCGTCGCCAGCGCAATCGGCTCTTCTTCAGTCAGGCCGGTGGTCACCTGGGTGCGCGTCACGCTTGATGCCCCTGTGCCGATTCTTTTGAGCCTCACCGTGTTGCCGCCTTCGAGCACATAGACATCGGCGTTGTTGCCATCGCGCCTGATGGCTTCCTTGGGTACCGTGAGCGCGTGGGTTATCGAAGTGGTCTCAATGAACGCGTTGATGTTCGTGCCTGGTACTAACTGGTGGTCTGGGTTGTTGATGGTGCACTGCACCTCTCCCACTTGCCTGGTGCCAAGGGTGGTGATCTCCGTCGCGAGCCGTTCCACCGTTCCCTTCCAATTGCGATCGGGCTGTGCATCCCAAGTGATTTTCACGGGCTGCCCCACTCGTACGCGCCCCAACTCCGGTTCGTCCACGTAAACGCGAACGCGCAACCGGTCAAGCTGCCCCACGTTTGCCACCATGTCACCGGCGCTTAAGTACATTCCAACGCGCGCCGGAAGGCTGTAGATGATACCTGCCAGCGGCGAGCGGATCAGACCTTGGCTTACTTTCGCCTGCGTGGCGCGCGCTGTGGATTGGGCTTCACGCAGTCTGGCCTGTGCAGACGCGAGGTCTGGCTTGCTGACTACCGCGGCTCGGCGTTTCGCTAGGTTGTCGATATCGATCTCCATCTGCCGCAGCCGCGCCTGCGAGGATTGCAGATCGAACATGGTGGCCGCCTGTTTGTCATAAAGCCGTTTTAGCGATCCCGTTTCTCTCGCTTGTTGATCCCGATCGAACCTCAGGCGTGTAAGGCTATTTTCAATCTCTGTCAGCTCACTCGATTTTCCACCCGTGCTCAAAACATCAAGATCGGATTGAACTTGTGCGGTGCGTGCCTGTGCCGCCGCCACCTGGTCCGCAAGACCCGGCTCGCTCAACCGCGCCAGCAACGCGCCCTTGCGCACCGCTTGGCCCAACTGGACGTTGACCGTGGTCACCAGGCCGGGCGCATCCACGCGTACGGAAGCCCATTCCACCGGTTCCACCTTTCCATTGGTGGGAAGGTTGCTGATCAAAGTTTCGCGCCGTGCCTTAACGAAGCGGATTTCCGGGGCGCTGTTCCGGGTCGCGATGCCCCACCAGACACCTAACGCGATTACAGGAACCAACAGCAGCCAGACAAGTCGTTTCAAAACATCTCCCGATTGAAGAATCTCACATCTGGGGCAGGAGAACGGTCTTTCCGCCGCGCCATTCCCGGACGGTCGCCAGCGCTTGATCTGCTTCCGCCAAGGGGTACCGGTGCGTGATTTCAGCGGCGAACCGTTCACCCCAGCCGTTGGTTCCCAGCATGCGTAGCGCGCGGTCCACGTGCCGCGCTTCAAAGCCCCAACTGCCAATCATCCGCAACTGCTTACGAGTAACGGTATGCGGATTGAAGGCAATTTCGCCCGCATTCGCGTATTGGCCCAGCACCAGAAATTGGGCACCATCACGGCAAAACGCGAGACCTTCGTTTACAGCTTCGGGATGCCCGACACACTCGATTACGACGTCTGCGCCATGCGGTCCGGTTTGGTTTAGAACCGCTTCCCGGCGAGACTCGGCATCGGGATATTCGGCAATCGACACCGTTGCGTGCGCCCCAAAATTACGCGCCAGTTCCAGCCGGTGCGCCGGGCCGCCAACCACTACAATGCGCTCCGCGCCCGATTCTCGAGCCACAGCTAGCGACGCCAACCCTACTGGACCCGCGCCTTGGATCACCACGGTATCGCCCCATTCGACGGGCGCGCGCTCAATTCCATGAATCGCTGTTGTGAGCGCGCAGCCCGCACCCACCACCGCTTCAAACGGCAGTGCATCCGGCAGCTTAAAGACGGCACTCCCGGCGCGGAGCAGAATTTTCTCTGCGTACCCGCCGCGCAGGTGCGGCGCTTCAGAAGCGTTGTAGCTGATGCCGTAAGCCTTGCGCGATAAGCACCGTGTGGGCTGCCGCTTCAACCGGCAATAGAAACATTCGCCACAGTTGAGCGAACTCGCCCAGGTTACGCGGTCGCCCTCCCGCAGCGGCTCGCCACGCCAATCCGGCATGCCGATTGTACCCAACCGCTCAATCACCCCTGCCGATTCGTGCCCCAGAATTACTGGAAGCGGAATTGGCAGTTGCCCCAGCCAGAGGTGCGCATCGGTTCCGCAGATTCCGGCCATTTCCACCCGCACCAGCACTTCCCCGGCGGCGATGGTACCCGGTACCGGATACTCGCGCATCTCTAAAGGGGCACCAAACTCTTTCAGAACAGCAGCACGCACGGGCATGGATTATGTCTAACATAAGACATGCGTGGGAAAACGGCCCTGGTGTTGTCCGCCGGCGGCTATTTTGGTGCCTATCAGGCAGGAGTCTGGAAAGCCCTGAAGCGGGATGTCAATATCGATCTGGTGGTGGGTGCCTCTGTAGGAGCTCTCAACGGGTGGTCCATCGCGGCGGGCTGCTCCGGTGAGGAACTCGCTGAAACGTGGCTGCACCCTTCCACTGCGCGCGATCTGACGTTTACCGCCAAACCCAGCCTAAGCGCCGGGTACTTCGAGCACGGGCCTTTGCTCGAACGGGCGAAAACACTCATGCGCGACTATACCCCCAGGATTCCTTTCGGACTAGTGACAGTCGAGCTGCCGTGGCTTCGGCCGCGTTTGATTGAAACAGCAGCCGTGACGCCAAGGCACCTTCTGGCAAGCTGTGCAATTCCCCTCATCATGCGCTCTGTTCTGATTGATGGACGCCGTTTCACCGACGGTGGCCTGATTAATAAGATCCCTGTTTGGGCCGCCGTCCAGATGGGTGCCACAGAGATTATCGCGGTCGATTCATGCCCCACCGTGACGCCGTGGTGGGTCCAAGCAGGCTCGCAGGTACTTAGGAGGATTCGGCCCACCCCCGCGCTGCCGCCCGGCGTAAACGTCAGGATTATCTCGCCCTCTGAACTTCTGGGCAACGCTCGCGATGCCGTGATTTGGAAACAGCAAAATATCGAACGCTGGGTGGAACTGGGTATGCGCGACGCGGCTCATGTCTTTGCACTACAATGAGGCGTTAGTTGAATCACTAACTAAAACGCACATGCCCCAGTTCCGCATACATCGTATGAAAGATGCGCCGCGCCAGAGCTTCCGTTGGGCTCCGCACGTTTCCGGTTCGGCCCAGGTGAAGCCGAAGGATTACGAGCCCGGTTCGCAGGTGGAAGCACTGACAGAATACGCGGCTTGGGCGCAGCTACGCGGTTCGGAGCGGCAGTTGACCGTGGGAGATCTTCTCGAAACCGAAGCGGGCGAGTTGCGTATTTGCAAGTATGTCGGTTTCGAGCAGGCTCTCTGGTTGACTCCGGAGAAAATGGATAACCAGTGATGCTGGACGCACGGGAAACACGGTTAGGCGACATCATCGACGATTTCTGCGTGAAGTGTAAGCGCATCATGAACCACGCCGTGGTTTCCACTCTGGAAGGTCAGCCGGCAAAGGTGCGCTGCCGGACCTGTTACAACGATCACGATTACCGACACGAGCAGGCTCCGCCGCCCAAGGTGGATCCGCGCAAAGCCGCTTTGTTCCAGGAAGTGCTTGAAAAATTGCCGGGTGCCGGTGAGCCCGAAGTGGAAGCGCAACCCACGATCACTAAAGCGAAATTAAAGAAAGCGAAGTAGTTTGCGCGAACGGAACTAAAATTCCGTTTCGGATAACGCCGCGTGCCATCGCTCCTGCAATTGCTCTTTCCATCCGCCCTTCAGAGGCGCTTTGAGTGCGCGGTGCAGCATTTTCAGATCTAGCGTTTCGGCGCGCGATAACTCATTTATTTCGGAAATGCTGACACGCCCCGGCCCTTCGGCCATTCGCTCGATGGTATCGCCAGCGCCAATCTCACCTTCTTCCACTACCGAAAAATAGAATCCGCTCCGCCCGCTATGCCAGAATAGCTTCACCATGCCGGGCCTTTGGAAGCGAATGCCAAGTTTGTAGCACGGCATTCGCGGCTGAGTGACCTGCAGAACCGCCGATCCGATACGTACCGTATCGCCGATATAAAGCTGGTCCTCAGTGACGCCTTTTGTAGTGAGATTTTCTCCAAACATCCCGAGCGGCATTTCGGTTTCGGGAAGCTTGCTTGCCCAGTATGCGTAATGTTCTTGCGGATAAGCGTAGACCGCTTTATCCCGGCCGCCATGAACCTTGAGGTCCGCCTGCCGGTCGCCTTCCAGATTGTTGCCCCGCAACGCGATCCTGCCCTGTAGTGCTTCCTTGTAAATTGCTGTTAAGACTACAGCATTACCGCCTGTCACCTGCCGCGGTTTGCCGACGTTTACAGACACTACCCGGCCCAGTTCGACGCCTGACATTCGCCTACTTCGCCATCCTCACGAGTCGAAAACCGACGTGATAAAAGCGGATGTTGGGAAAATCGAAGTTGCGGATGGTGAGCCGGCATAAAGCGGCGTCGGTCAGCCATGCACCGCCTTTAAATACCCGGTACGATCCGGTCGACGGTCCTTTCGGGTCAGACTGAGGACTGCCTGCGTAGTAATCCGCGCCATACCAGTCGCTTACCCACTCTGCGACGTTACCGTTCATATCGTATCGACCCCACCGGTTCGGCTTCTTGCGTTCAATAAGATGAGTGGTTTGGCCCGCGCTTTCTTTAGACCAAGCTTCGTCCGCCGCATCCTTAGAGCGGGCAGCGGCTTGGCTCCGGCGCGGCTGGCATACTCCCATTCGGCTTCCGTGGGCAATCGGAATCGGTACTTGCTCTCCCGGCTGTTAAGCCTTTCGAGGAAGACCTGCACATCGTCCCAGGAGATGCTCTTCACTAATACGTCGACGCCCGAGAAATGGCTGGGGATGGGGCTGATCGGCCCTTCGGCGGGGTTCACCGCAGGCTGTTCCCCGGTGCGATTGTGCGGATCGCGCATCACGGCTTCCCACTGTGATTGGGTGACTTCCGTTTTCGCCATCTCGGAAGCCGTGCTCATTTGAACTTCGTGCTCCGGGCCCTCATCGTCAAAGCCTTTTGCGTAGCCCATTCAAAAAGTGCCCGGAGCGATGCGCGCGAAAGTATCAGCCTGACATAAGGTCTCCAGCCCACTGGCCGCGGCGCCAAATACGGCGTGTGGCTTGTGAACAGCAGGGCAGGGAAGCCCGCCAAGAAAATTCGTCTCTCCATGCGGCTTACTTCTCCTCCTAAACGATACAAGACATCGTCGACATTATTCTTAACAGAGATTTTACGTAACTTGCGGCGGTAACAACGCTTCAATGGACATAGTCCCGGTAATAAAGTTTGCCGTGCCGGACGGCGGAAAGGACGCAACGTTTATGAAACTCAAATCGATTGTCTTCTGCATCGCGCTTGGTGTAGCCGCCAGCGGAATCGTTCGGGCCCAGGGGCGCGGAGGTCCGGGTCTTACCTCCCTCAAGTCCGTGAAGGTTCCGGAGCCTACGAACCTTGCGTTGTATGTCAAAGACAGGAAGATCTTGGTCGCTTTAGGTAAAGCGTTTTTCTGGGACACGCAAGCGGGCAGTGACGGGCATACATCGTGCGCCACTTGTCACTTTCACGCGGGAGCGGATCACCGGCTTCAGAATATGATTTCGGTCCCAGCCACTGCTGGCGGCGCAATCACCGCAAACCAAATTCTGAACACCTCAAGTTTTCCCTTTCATCAACTTGCTAACGTAGCCAGTAACACGTCGGCTGTGGTTAAGGACTCGCATCAGGTGGCGGGGTCTGCCGGAATGTTCCGCCGCTCATTTGCAGGGTTGGCGGAAGGCAACCTAACGGAGAACGCGGTCGATATACCCGGCGGATTATTTTCCGTGGGAGGCCTTAACGTACGCCAAGTGACTAACCGTAACGCGCCAAGCGTAATCAACGCGGTGTTCAACGTCAGGAACTTTTGGGACGGCCGCGCGGGCCGCTTGTTTACGGGACAGACCCCGTTCGGCGTGTCAGACACGGGTCTGAATGTGGCTGCGTTCCGCAACGGTCAACTTACGCGTGAAGCTGTGGCAATGGATAACGCGAGCCTGGCATCCCAAGCCGTCGGGCCGCTTATGAATTCAGGAGAGATGTCCTATGACGGGCGTTCCTGGTCTCTACTGGGGCGGAAGATGCTCGCTTCCATTCCTCTGGCGCGCCAGGTTGTCGCGGCAGACGATAGCTTGTTGGGAACAATGGCCAACCCCGCCGGAAACGGACTGAGGCCTGAATACAACTACCCAACTTTGATTCAAGCTGCATTTCAATCGGATTACTGGATTGCGCCGGATCCGGGGGATGGCCAGTTTACCCAGATGGAAACTAATTTTTCTCTCTTCTGGGGTCTGGCTATTCAGGCATACGAATCCACGCTGATCTCTGATGCTACTCGGCTGGACCGGTTCCTGGAGGGCGATCGTCAGGCGCTCTCGGCTTTGGAGCAACAAGGCTTTCAGGTGTTTCAACAGGGCAATTCGCAATGCACGCAGTGCCATCAGGGCCCCGAATTTACGGCTGCTTCCTATAGCAATGCCGGAAATGCGGCAGTGCGGAATAACGATCCGGATAGCATTGGCTTCTTTCGGACAGCCGTCACACCGATCGCGGACGATATCGGTCTCGGAGGAACCGACGGTTTTGGGTTGGCACTCTTCCTTGGGCCACGTGGCATAGCCGACGGCACCTTCAAGTCTCCGGGCCTTCGCAACGTTGAATTTACGGGGCCCTATTTTCACAACGGCAGCCAGGCGAGTCTGGAGCAGGTTGTGCAATTCTACGCGCGGAACGGTGACTTTCCCGCGGAAGGCAACCTGGGAAATGGAATTGGGCGGATCACTTTGAACAGTGCGGACCAGACAGCCCTGGTGGCATTCCTGAAAGCGCTGAGCGACGACCGGGTAAGCTACGAGCAGGCGCCATTCGATCATCCTTCTCTCTGTTTGCCAAATGGGGCGGCGGAGACGTCGCCTGGAGTGCTGGCAGCCGACACGTCAGATCCGCGATTCACATCTAGCGCGGTGGAAAAGTTCGCCCTGATTCCCGCCGTGGGTCAGGGGGGAAACA
>Ga0123337_10005234_pt1 | contig 12846 bp, 10 predicted proteins | sample frozenSSSSmetaG_FD_89792 | JGI IMG/M metagenome (GOLD analysis project Ga0123337, IMG submission 89792) | Glacier valley bacterial and archeal communities from Borup Fiord, Nunavut, Canada, to study Microbial Dark Matter (Phase II) -... | ecosystem: Environmental > Aquatic > Freshwater > Ice >...
CGCTGCCGGTGCTGTCGGTGCTGCCGATGTTGGCGGGGCCGTGCGTTGCACCTTGTGCGGGCGCGAGCAGGTCATCCATGGAGATGGTGGAGTGCGGTGTCATCTCTTTCCCGTCCACATCGTTTCCGATGCGTCGCCGGGTCCGGGGCAGACACACAGTGAGGTCAAGGGTCGTGCCCACGAGGGCTACGGTCACCGGGGGTCTGCTGAACAAAAAGCTGACCGGATGGGTAAGGCCGCCAGGGGCGTGTACTCATCATGGTCGGGCCTCGGACCGGGGTCAACCGGACAGCCCTGACTTCTTGAGCGGTACCTGTCGTCGTGTTCGCCACCCAAGCCGCAGCACTCCGCTCCCGAATGGGGCCGTCACGGAGCGCTATCGTCACCGTGAGGGTGCTCACGACGACGGCGCACCCCAGAAGGTCAGGCCACTCATGACAGCATCCGGGTCGATCGAGCTGAGGGTCCACGGCGTCTCCGGCACCCCGCCGGACTCGCTCCTCGACCGGCAAGAGGTCCACCGCGTCGGCGGTGACAACCAGGCGGGCTTCTACCGCCCCAGCTTGCTGCTGCAGTCTCGCGACACGACCCCGACCCCGCCGTTCGCGGCCGACCCGGCTGACGCGCCACAGCTCGAGGGCTACAGCTGGGGCGGCCTGACCTCCGGGTCGTCGGAACGCGCCCTGTGGCTGACCCTGCTGCCGTTCACGCTCGCCAACCTCGCCGTTCGGGCCCGCCCCGACATCCCGCCGCAGGGTCTGGCGTGGCGGGTGCTGTGGGGGTGTTCGCGGGTCGTCGCCCTCGGCCTCACTGCCCTCTTCGTGCTGACCACTGTCGGTATCGGCGACGCGCTCGCCGGAGCGTGCCCGGCCGCGGGGTGCGGCGGCACCCCCGCCTTTCTCCTGGTGGGCTGGGTCGGCCTCCTCTCACCGGGGTGGGCGATGGCGCTGTCGTCGACGGTCCCCGCGCTGGCGGTCCTGGGCCTGTGGGCCCTCAGCCAGCGCACGCTCAACCGCTACGAGGTGGTCACGGCCGTCGCACCCGACGCTCCGGGCAGAAGGCCGGCTCGACACCGTCCCCGCCCCCCAGCTCGAGGAGAACCTCGACAGCCTCGGCATGTGGCACAACGCCAGCGTGGTGCGCACGCTGCGCGCCCGTCACATGCAGCTCGGACTGTCGCTCGTCGTCTTCTCGCTGCTGTGGGGGCAGTGGCTGACGTGGGTCGTCGCCGTGGTGGTCGTGCTCGCTGTCGGCGTCAGCGTCTGCCGCAGACCCGCCACACCGGCGCCCCTCGACCCGACGACCGGAAGGGAGCTGCGGTCGAAGACGCACCTCGTGCCGTGGGCGCTCATCGTCCTCGGGGCCGTGGGCGGGGTCCTGCGCGTCGCACGGATGGATGACACCGAGGCCAGCGCGGCCTTCGGCCGGACGCGCTCGGTCGCCTTCGACCAGATGCTCATCGCTGCCCTCGTCGTGATCCTGCTGGCGCTCGCCGTCCTGGCGGCGGTCAACGTGTGGTGCCGCCACGGGTCGCGGTCCGACGGCCCCCCGCCCCCACCGATGGCGCCGCAGGCACACGCCTGCGCGGGGATGGCGACGACCTGCTTCACGGTCCTCGCGGTGTTCCTCGCCCTGGTCTACTCCGGCGCCTCCTACCTGTACGGCGTCGCCTACCTCACCACGGGCTCGCTGAGACCCAGCCTGGACGAGGTCGCCCAGAGCGAGGGCAAGGTTGCCGTGTCGGCGGTCATCGAGCTCGGGGCCATCGCCACGCTCGTCGGTGTGGTCGTGCTCCTGCTCGTCTCCGTCACCGGTGCGGCGCTGGCGCTGCGCGGTTACCGGGCGGCGGCCCGCGGGGACGACGCCACGATCAACTCTTTCTTCGAGGATGACTTCGGGGTGCCGCCGACCGACCCCGCCGAGCGGCCGAGGACGGCGCAGGTCAGACAGGCGATGTTCGTCGGCTCCCTCGCCGACCGAGGACCGGCCGTCATCGCGACCCTCGCCCTGGGGGGAGTGGTGAGTGCCCTGCTCGCCGGCGTCGTGGAGCTGCGCGGCAAGCCGGAACGGGGACCGGCGTGGTGGAGGTGGGTGCTCAACCCGGTGCACCTGCAGGCGATCGGCTCGTACGTCGCCGTCTACGGCTTGACCCTGCTCATCGCGCTGGGGGTGGCGGCCTTCCGGGTGGAACGCACCCGTCGCCTCGTCGGCATCCTCTGGGACGTCGCGTCCTTCTGGCCCCGAACGGTGCACCCCCTGGCGGCGCCCTGCTACGCCGAGCGGGCCGTGCCCGACCTCGTGACGCGCACGAGCTGGTTGCTGAACGGCGAGCACCGGCGCGTGGTGCTCGCCGCCCACAGCCAGGGCACCGTCCTCGCAACTGCGACGGTGTTCCACCTCCTTCAGCTCGAGGAGCCGGGCACGACAGGCGCGACACCCCAGCAAGCCGGAAGCCGGATCCCCGAGCTGCGAATGCTGACCTTCGGATGCGTCCTGCGCCGGCTCTACGGCCGTTACTACCCTGTCTACTTCGGCCCCCGCCGGCTGCAGGCCCTGTCCCAGGAGCTGACGTCGGCCCGGGTGACGTCCGCCACCCCCAGCGAGCCGGGGATGCCACCTCCGCCGGCCCCGACGGCTTCTTCTCCGGGCGGGTGGTTGAACCTCTGGCGCTACACCGACTACCTCGGCGGCCTCGTCACTGGCGGCCCGCCCCACCTCCCCCGCCCGCGAGACGTCGCCGGGCAACCGGCGCCGCCATCCCCATCCTCTCCACCGTCCTGGGAGCGGCACCTGCGAGACCCCTGGCGGCTGGCGCGGGTGGAAGGCTTCACGACGTACCCCGCGACCAAGGCCCACACCGACTTCTGGAACGACGAGTCGGGGGACTACCAGGTCGCCGTACGCGACCTGCTCACGTAGTCCTCCTCGAGCTTGTCCGAGCTCTATCCCGGCGGGCACCGGCTGATGCGGAAGGGAAAGGCTTCCAGCACGACCGTCGAGCACTCCTTCTCGAGAGCCGAGAACGCTGGTGTGGGGACCAGATCACTCCAGAACCGGTTCCTGACCAGAAGCCGGCCGCGTTCGTCGCCTGGCCTGAGATCAACGGGGGAGTCGAAGTTGTGAACGGTCGGCAACATGTACTCCAGGTCCGCGACGCTGGCCCACCACGACCCGATATACCGCTGCTGACCGGGATGCTGTTCCAGGTAGGCCGCGGCCCTCCGCAGGTGCTGGAGGCGCTCCGTCTCGTGCCAGCCCGACGCCTGCAGGCTCCTGACCGGTGAGACGACACGTGCCACTGAGCCGAACAGCACGGCGATGGCCACGGCAACCGTCAGTCCGATGACCAGCCTGTTCCTGGCGCTGAGGACGACGGTCGTGACCGCAGCGACTGCGCAGGAGACGCCGATGAGCGCATAACGGGGGTTGTCGGGACCGGCGAGGAAGAACCAGCCGAGATTGACGGCAGATGCGGCAGCCAAGGAGGTGAAGAAGAACGCCACCGGGTCGATGAGGAGGTCCTTCAGAAGCCGCCGGGTCGGGGACCGGCCAGCGAGAACGATGACAGCAGCGACGGCCACGACCACGAACAGCACCGCTGCATGGAAGCCGAAGGCTTTGGTGAAGAGGCTCAGGTTGACGCTCAGCGAGTGGACGCCGGTGGACTGGTTCCCTCCGCTGGTAAAACGAAAGAAGTGCCACCACTGCCGGACGTTGTCGAGATACCCGGGCCAGCCCAGCACAGACAGCTTCCACATCTCGAAGAGGCCCGGCAGGGTGAGGTAGCCAACGATGACCAGCAGGGGCCGGCTGGACCACTTTCCAGGATCCGCCCGGCGGAGCAGCAGTGACCGAAGTGCGAAGAGAGCGACGACAGGGACGCCGGCGAGGAGGGCGAGGGACTTCGAGTTCAGGGAGGCACCCAGCAGAAGGCCCGCCAGCAGCGGATTCCGTGGTGTGGTGCCCACGCTGACGAGCAGTGCCGCTGCCGCGATGGTCAGGAGCGCGGCCGGGATCTCACCCAGAAGTCCGTACCACTGCACGAGACCCACCGCCGAGACGAAGTAGGAGAGCACGAGGAAGAGGGTGACGAACAGCAGCGAGCGGGTGGCCCCGAGCCACCGCTTCAGGACGAGGAACACGATGAGGAGGACGACGAAGGACACCGTGGCCGCGGCCGCACCCGGCGCCCAGGGGGTGTTGCCGACGATCCGGATGAGGAGGGCTGCCGGAAGCACCAGCGTCGGCCCGGTCGAGATCGGCGCGTCGAAGAGCGTCACGCGCGAAGCACCGAAGAAGGAGACCGAGGAGGCGTACCCCGTACCGTTCGCGACGTTCTTGGCCGTCACCGCAATCGCTGCGTCGTCCGCGCAGCACAGGCCATTGGTGAAGGAGAAGCTGTAGGTCAGTGCCATGAAGGCCACGACGACCACGACGCAGGAGACCCTCAGCACCCATTCCCCCCAACCCACCGAGGATCTGGAGTCAGAGCCCTGGGGTTCGACCGCCCGACGAGCGGAGGTCTCTCCAGGGATGACCGTCACGGGCCCGGGACGGGACGAGAGTGGTGGGACGACCTCAGGGGACACGGGGCGCCCGACAAGTCCGGCTCGGCAGCGCGGTTGCGGTCGCTCTGAGTGCCTGACGCACGAACGAGAGCTGAGTCCAAGCCCCCCACCCACACGAGCACCACGCCGGACCCACCCCCGTTCCTCGTCTCTGGGCTCCCTGGGTGGGGCCCTTTCCTGACTCAGAGGGTAGAGCGTCACGCCGTGCCCGGAGCAGACTCGCGCACAACCCCGTCCTGATCGTGACGCAACGGAGCTCGAGCCGGCGGCCGACCGGATGCCTTCCGTGAACCTGCACGGTCGTCCCCACGCCGGCGGTGGTGTGTCGCGACTGACCGGGGACCGCTGTGGTGACACCGGAACCGGGGCCCGCGGTGAGAAGGCCGGGTGCCCCTTTGCAGCCGACCTAGAGCACCGGTCGCGGGGCGCTGACGGGCTCGGCGTACCAACCTGTATACGGCAGAAGGTCCCGCAGCGTCGCGGTGTGCTCCGGCCCGAGGATGACCGTGGTCTCGAGATTGTGCTCGGACAGCGTCTTGATGAATTCCCGACACCGGCCACATGGCGGGATTACATGCAAGACGGCATCAGCTGGATTTCGCCAGACCGCCACCACACGGCTCACGGTCGGTGTCGTGACAGCTACGAGCTGGCTGAGTGCGCCCAGCTCGGCGCAGATCGACAGGTTGCCGCCGATACAGGCGCCCGTGAAGATCCGTCCGTCCTCCGCCTCAACCGCCGCGCCCACGTCCGCCACCCAGAAGCCATCGCCCACTAGTTGTGGGTTCAGCGCCTGGGCGGCACGCTCGATGAGAGCAGCGTTCGACCCCCTCTGTCGGCCGCTGGTGTCGCTGTCGTCCTCAGGTCCGGCCATGTAGCGAGTCTGCCTTGCCGCGCTGTGCAGAGGGCTCGGAATGACGGCCCAGCTCCGGCCGTTCTTTGCGCCAGGGCGCTCCGAGTGCGCCGGAACGACGCAGGTTTTGTTTGGCACCGGCCAGCTATGTCCCTACGAACATGCGCCATGGCGTCTGAGCAGGTCGTACGGCGTCTCAGAGCTCACGGCGCATGTTCGGTTGAGCAGGAGGTCGCAACTGTCCGCTCGTTGGCCGCGTTACCATAGGTCTCAGAGCCTTCACGAGGTCGCAGGTGCGCATGACGACGCCGTAGCGACGCTCCCGGAGCCCTGGTACCTCTGTCCATGCGGGGGGCTCCTTGGGAGCCATCCAGAAGTGAACGACGTGGACGAGTCCAGAGATCGTCGTCCGGTTGAAACTGTGCCTGCGCTTCTTGAATCCGGCCTCGCGGAGCGTTGGGCCTGGCTGCCGGGACGATCTCCGACATCAGGGTCGCTTCTACGGAGGCCATGCACTCATGCTGACAGTCAGCGCGCCAACGAGGGTGTTGACCGGTGGGGTGCGCGTAGGGCGCGAAGCGCCCGCAGCGCGGGGCGCCGCCTGTGCGCGGCGCAGCCGCGCCTTGAGACAGCAAAGAAACTTCTCACAACATCGAACCGGGTTCATTGATCGGAGCCAGCGCCGTCGGGTCAGGGGCGCGGCTGGTCGAGGAGCGATCGAGCCGTCGCGACCTTCATGTAGAGCCTCAGGGGGTCGACCCCGGTCGGCAAGAAGCTGTGGCCGCGGTAGAAGGGCAAGAGTCCGGCGTTGTCGGCGTCGACGACGATGACCCGGCCGCCGCCGGCGGTGGCGGCCTCGACGATTCGGCGGAGCGCTTCAACCACCAGCTGGGTTCCCCACCTCATCCGGCGGTCACCGCGCAAGGAGGTGTCCAACGCCATCTTGGCCAGGAGGTAGCCGGGGATCATCCTCGGCATCCCGCGCGCGACCGCCCCGGGCAGGTCGTCACGCGCGACGGCGGTGGGCGCGATGGCGATGTAGCCGAGCACACGAGGAGAGCGCTCAGCATCTCCATCACGGACCAAGAGGTGGACGGCCGCCGTACCGGACCTCACCGCGCTTGCTGCACTCACGGCCAGCCACTGGTTGTAGTCTTCGACGCCGCAGTCGAAGGTGGTCAGGTCGAGCGAGAGCGATCCGGGGTCGAGCCGCAGGAAGGAGAAGCCGGCAGCTGTGCTCACGACGTCGGGGCAGGCCTGCGGTTCGTGGGCAAGGAGGGGAGATCCGAGAGCTTGGCCGAGAGCTCGGGGGCGTCGTCGGGGATATCCAGGGAGCTGGCAAGGGCGTCGAAGATGTCGGGGGTCATGAGGGTGACGCTGGCCCGGGCCACGACCCTCTCCGCCTCGGCGCGTGCGGCGGCCGTGACGAACGCCGACTTACTCTGCCGGGTCAGCTCTGCGGCCTGACCGATGAGGTCGTCGGTCTCGTCGTCTAGCCGTGCCTCGAACCGCCGGGTCATCGTTTTGGCCATGGTGGCACCTCCTTCCATCACTGTACGGCACTTGTCCGTACTACAGCTCGGAATCGGGTGAAGCGATCCGAGTTCCGCCGGACGGCGACTCGCGCTCCGGATACCTCTGGGGTACCGATCGCCGCTGCCGATCCCGTGGTGAGAGCCTCCGCGGTTGACCTGCAGACCTGTGACCTGCACAAACGTGGTGTGCCCCCGGCAAGATTCGAACTTGCGACACCCGCTTTAGGAGAGCGGTGCTCTATCCCCTGAGCTACGAGGGCGGGGCGTGGACGGAGCCCCAGCTCCCGGTCCGGATGGGACCGTCGGCGAAGGCAGCTGTGCGGGGATCAGGCTATCTGACTCCGCAGGATGCTCCGAGGCGGGAGTCACGGGACTTGCCCAGGGGGCGGAGTCCATCACAACCCGCAGCCCACCGACGCCCAGTTCGACCAGTCCAGGTCGAGTAGTCGACGACGGGGACGAGCGGGTGGGGGCCCCACCCCTCGTCCCCGATGCGGTTGCCACAAGACCTGCCTACTTGATGGCCGCCGCGATCGACAGCGCCAGCGAGTCGACGACGGGGGAGCCGAGGCCGCTGGTCGCGTCCCAGCCGGTGCCGGCGGTGAAGCCGCCGAGCCCGAAGTCGCCGTTCTGGCCCTGGGTGATGTCGTGGAAGGCGGTCGGCGTCGTCCGTGCCACCTGGTAAAGGGTGGGGTTGATCAGGCCGAGCGGTCCCTTGTTGAGCTCGGCGATGTCGGCGGTGATGCCGGCCCACTGGGGGCTCCCCGAGCTCGTGCCGCCGGAGATGTAGAACAGTCCCTGGAAGACCACGATGACGCCACCGTCGATCGCGGCGTCATACGACACGTCGGGCACGCCACGGCTCGGGAGCGAGCCGACCTTTGCCTGCCAGTACGGCACGGGGTACGTGTTGCTGAAGCCGCCGCCGCCGGAGCTGCCGAAGCCGTAGGTCTTCTGCTCGTTCCACACGGTCTCGCGCTGGTAGGCGCCCGTCGTCGGGTTGGCGAAGAGCTGCGTCCCACCGACCGAGGTGACCAGGGGGTCGCTCGCCGGGGTGGAGGCGGCGATCATGTTGCCCTTGCCGTCGCAGGTGGGCTCGGTCGAGCCCGAGTCGCCGGCGGAGGCGAAGACCGTCATCCCCTGACGGCGGGCCTTCTCGAAGATGGCGTGCTGTGCAGCGAGGGTGGTGCCGGGCTGCTGGGTGCCGTCGGGGTTCACGCCGTAGCAGGCTTCTGCCTCACCGAAGCTCATCGACAGGGTGTCGCCCAGGTTGTTGTCGACCGCGTACTGGACGGCGCTCTGGATGTCGCGATCCTTGCTCGACTTCGCCAGGACGAGGGTGATCTTGGCGTCCGGGGCCATGGCGTGCGCCCACTGGACGTCGAGGCTGATCTCGGCGGCCCAGCCCTGCATGTTGGCATCGGCCTTGTCGAACGGCGTCAGGCCGTCGGGGGCGGCGACCTGCAGGGTGGAGCTGGGTAGGCCCCACGTCGAGTTGAAGGTCGCCAGGTCGGAGCGAAGCGTCGGGCTCTGGTAAGCGTCGACGACGACGATCTTGCGTCCCTTGCCGGTGCTGCCCGACGCAATGAGCTTGTCGGTGCCGTATGCGGCCCGCATCTGGTCCGGCCCGTAGCAGCGCGGCGACACGGTGGTCGACTGGCAGGCGAACACCACGGCGCCCGCGGCCCTGGATGTCGCACCCCGCGCGGGGCCCTCGACCTTGACCCGGGGCGGACCCCCTGCGGCCGCCGGGGCCATCGTCCCCGAGCCCGGGTGGAGCGGAGCGGCGATGGCGGCCCCTCCGGCCGCAGCAGCTGCCGCCGCCACGAGGGCGGCGGCTGCGGTGGCGACGACGCCGTACCGCAGGGAAGAACGAGTCACGCGGACCTCCCCGTGGTCAGGGCCCCGGCGACCGGTCGCTCGGCAGCACCACCCTGGTGCCGCGTGCTGGTAGGCCGTGGTGAGCCATGAGAAGTTGTGTTGCGGAACCCTCGCGGGGTTCTGACCAGATCCATATGAAGGACGATATACCGCAATACTTCCGGTACGGCGGGTCGTCGTCGCTCTAGGGTGGGCGGGTGCCCGAGTGCAACCGGGTCACCCCGCTGGGTGACGTCGTCGCCATCCCCTTGCGGGGTGCGTGGATGGGCAACCGGGGCGTCCTCCACGCCAGGCCCGACGGGCCCGCCGGCCACGAGATCGTGCGCAGCCACACCACTTCGGCGTGGATCACGTGCGCACTGTCTCATCGCGACTGGGTCGCCCCCCGGTGGGAGCCCGGCCGGTGGACGGCCCTATTCTTCCACGACGAGGCGGTGGCCCTAGCGGCTGGGCACCGCCCGTGCGCCCTGTGTCGCCGGCCCGCCTTCACGGCCTACCGTGACGTCATCCGGGAGGCGGTGGGGGAGCCGCGGCTGACGGCGCCGGACCTCGACCGACGCCTGCACGCGGAGCGCCGCGACCCGGCGACCCGTCGGCGCCGCTGGCACGACGAGCCCTGGTCAGGGCTGCCCGACGGCGCGTTCGTCATTGCCGGCGGGCAGCCGAAGCTGGTGGTCGGCGACTGCATACGGGGCTGGAGCGCCCGAGGGTACGGCGACCCGCAGGCTCGCCCGCGGCACGGGACGGTGAGTGCCGTGACGCCACCGACGAGCCTCGCCGCCCTGCGCGGCGGATACCCCGTCCAGATCGCCTCAGTCTGACCTCTGCCGCGGCGTCGAGGAGCCCCTGCGTCAGGCGGCCGCCGCGAGGGCGCTCGCGAGCGTGACCTGCGAGGCCGGCGGGGCGGTGATTCTCACCGGGGCACCCCAGCCGGAGTAGGTGGTGACGATCGTCTTGCCGGCGAACCGTGATGCTCACCTTCTGAGGGAGGCCCGCGCTGGTGACGGTGTAGTCGAAGGTCAAGGCCTGCCCTCCCGCCCTGGCCAGAGCGGGTTGCTTCTTCGCCATCTCGGCCAGCTGTGCAGCGGTCAGCTTGACCTTGTACGTCGTCGACGTGGCGCTGGTCGTCGTGACGGTGGCCCTGGCGCCGGCGAGGGATGACAGGGAGGCCGCCGGGTCCGACGAAGCCGACGCCGACGCCAGGCTAGTCACCAAGGGGGCCAGCTTCTGCGACAGCTTGTCGGTGCCCTTCGGGTCGATCTGCAGCCACGGGGTCTTGGCACCGAGGCCCTTGGTGATCCCGCCGCCGATGTAGGCCTTCTTCGAGTCGGGTGGAGAAGGATGGCGAAAGGCGGTAGGGCGATTCTGTCCCGAACGCTGTCGCCCCGTGGGCGAACCACGACCGAGGTCGACCTCGGGCACGAAAGAGCCCCGCGGTGGCGAGACCGCGGGGCTCCATACCGAGTGTACGGCGTGCCTGGTTCCTGATGAACGGGCGCGGCGTCAGCTCGCAGCCTGAAGGCCCTTGACCTCGTCGCGGGCGGCGACGATCTCGCCGTGCTGGCGCTGGACGACGGCGCGGAAGCCGTCGCTGAGGTCATCCTCCTTCAGGGCCTTCTCATATTCCGACACGGTGTGGTTGTCACCCGACACGGCGGCGTCGAGCACACCCGAGGGCTTGTCACCGGTGAGGGCGTCCTTGAGCGACAGCCAGCCACGGTGCGCCGCGGCGAGCGCGGAGCCGCTTTCGTCCACGTCGTCGCCGTACTCGTGACCGAGGCCCACGATCTCCTGCGCGAACGTGGCGCGCTGCCGCTCGAAGCGACGCATGGTGCCGGCCCACTCGGGCCGGTCGCTGTCGGCCAGCTTCTCGGCGGAGGCCGCGAAGCCCTTCTGGCCGTCCTTCAGGGTCTCGACCAGGTCCTTGGCGACCTTGGCGTCAGCGCTCATGACTGTCTCTCCTTTGTGCCGCCACGTGGGGTGTGGGCGGCTTCTTGAGAGTCCTACCCGTTGACCCGACGGGCAAACGGCCGGGTGGAGGGTTCACCCCCGACGGGAGGGCGCCGTTCGGCCAGCGGACAGGTTGCGTCGAGGGGTGCGAGCTCATGGCCCGGGAGCCGGAGGTGCGACAGCGGCGTCGAGTGACGCGACGTCCGAGGCAGTGAGCACGAGCCCGGCCGACTCCGCCGACGAGCGCGCCGTCACGGGTCGCGAGGACCCGGGGATCGGCACGACCACGGGCGAGGTGGCCAGCATCCAGGCGAGGGTCACCTGCTGCGGCGTGACGTCGTACGCGTCGGCGACCTGCTGGAACACACCGTATGACGACCCCAGCTCGCTCGCCTTCGCGATGCCGCCGAGGGGCGACCACGGGAGGAAGGCGATACCGAGCTCGGTGCACAGGTCGAGCTCCGGGCGCGAGGTCTGGAAGGCGGGGGAGTACTGGTTCTGGACCGACGCCAGTCGCCCGCCGAGCACCTTCTGCGCCTCCCGGATCTGGTCCGGGTCCACGTTGGAGATTCCGGCGTTGACGATCTTGCCCTCGTCGAGCAGCTCGTTGAGCACGCCCACCGACTCCTCGAACGGCACCTTGGGGTCGGGCCGGTGGAGCTGGTAGAGGCCGATCGCCTCGACTCCGAGCCGCTTCAACGACGCCTCGCACGCCTCACGCAGGTGCGCTGGGGAGCCGTCCTGTGCCCAGTCGCCCTCCGCCGGGCGCAGATGGCCGCCCTTGGTGGCCACGAGGATTCCGCTCGTGTCGCTGCCCCAGGTCACGATGGCGTCAGCGATGAGCTTCTCGTTGTGGCCCACCTCGACGTCGATGCCGCAGTGGCCGGGAAGGTGGTAGGCGTCGGCGGTGTCGATGAAGGTGACCCCGGCGTCGAGCGCGGCGTGGATCGTCGACAGCGCCTGCTCGCGGACCGGACGACCCTCGATCGACATCGGCATCCCGCCGAGGCCGATGGCGGAGACGTCGTGGGAGCCAATGGTTCGTGTCTGCATCCCCGTGGCTTACCCCCCCAACCCGCCAGGCATTCTCGGTCCCCACGCCTGACCCTCCGCAGCCTCCGGGTAGGGACGTACCTCGACGGCGAGGTCGTCCTGCGGCGTTGACCCCTCACCGTACGACGCAGCGCCTGTCACCGCCGCCCCCGGTGCCTCCGCGACCGGTCGAGGAACTCTGGGGGGAACGGCACTCAGCGCTCGTCGATCATCGCCCCGACCCCGGTCCGTAGGCCTGTGCGATGTCGGGTGAACCACCCCAGCCGGAGTAGGTGGGTTGCTGCGGCCATCCCGCGGGCACGTCCTGCCAGACCTCCTGGCGCCCCCACGGGAGGAGGTCGATCAGGGGGAAGGTCTGGGTCAGCTGTTCGGTGCCGCGCCCATCGGTGTGCCACGTCCGGTAGACCGTGTCACCATTTCTCAGGAAGACGTTGACTGCGAAGCCTTCTCCTGGTCCAGCACCCACGTCGGCTCCTAGGGGGCTGTCTGCCGTGGAGAACCACGTCATCTTGTTGCCCACTTTGTCGCGGTAGGCGAGGGCCTCGTCGATCGGACCCTGGGTGACGACCACAAAACGCGCGTCGTAGCTGTCGAGGAAGTCGAGCCGGGTGTACTGCGAGGTGAATCCGGTGCAGCCCGGGCACTGCCACTCCTCGCCGGGAAACCACATGTGGTGGTAGGTGATGAGCTGGTGCCTTCCCTGGAAGACGTCAACCAGTCTCACGGGGCCGTCCTCGCCGACCAACGTGTAGTCGGGCAGCTCCACCATCGGGAGCCGTCGGCGCTGGGCCGCGATGGCGTCGAGCTCGCGCGTGGCGGCCTTCTCGCGGCGCCGCAGCTCGTCGAGCTGGTCGCGCCAGACGGCGGCATCGACGACCTGGGGAAGGGCGGAGGCAGTGGTCGTGGTCACGACTGGTCCTCGTCTCGGATGGAGGAGCAAGATGTGGACGAGCAGAGCGTGGAGGTGGGTTGTGAGCAGGCTGGTGGCACGCGAGACCTACCACCA
>Ga0123337_10005237_pt1 | contig 12838 bp, 14 predicted proteins | sample frozenSSSSmetaG_FD_89792 | JGI IMG/M metagenome (GOLD analysis project Ga0123337, IMG submission 89792) | Glacier valley bacterial and archeal communities from Borup Fiord, Nunavut, Canada, to study Microbial Dark Matter (Phase II) -... | ecosystem: Environmental > Aquatic > Freshwater > Ice >...
ATTGCGGTGCAATTGGCAAAGTTAGCTGGTAATCATGTCATTGGTACTTGTAGTTCTGAGGCGAAGGCAAAGTTATTGAGAGAATTAGGGTGCGATCGCATTGTCAACTATCGCACAGAAAATCTCAATCAAATCCTCAAGCAAGAATACCCCAATGGGATTAATCTCGTTTTTGAGTGTGTAGGTAAAGCCGTATTTGATACTTGCGTTGAAAACTTAGCAGTGCGGGGACGCTTAGTAGTCGTTGGTTTTATCTCCGAATACGCAAATAATGTCGAGCAAATTACCCAACCACGCATCTATCAGCAGCTATTTTGGAAATCTGCTTCTGTGAGAGCCTTTCTCATGCCTCATTATAAAGAATATATCCCAGAGGCACGCGATCGCCTTTTAAACCTGTTCTACACAGACAAACTTAAAGTTGCCGTTGACTCAACACAGTTTCAAGGCATAGAATCAATACCTGATGCTGTAGAATATCTCCTCAGTGGTCAGAATTGTGGGAAAGTGGTGGTGAGGTTTTAAGTAACACGATATTAGTTTGTACAGGAGTTGTATTTGATTTTTGAAAAAAATCAATACACCCCGAAAAGGTTTCTTCCCATTCGGCTACGCTCACGGCAAGCCCACTCCCCATTCCCTGTCTACGCAAATAATTTCAAAAATCAAAGCAGACTGCTATATCCGGTTGAGGTGAGAATGACACAAGATTCAGAAAATACTTTAAAAGTTGCTCAACAAGCATTTGATCATTTTACGCATGGTCTAGCAACAGGAAATTGGGAACCATTCTTAGATATGCTCACAGAAGATTTTACCCTTTGGTTTCCAATGGGAAAATTCCACGGTTTAAATGTGGGAAAAGAGCGAACTAGAGAATTTTTCGAGTACGTTTTTGAATCCTTTAATCCTGGTTTGAACCTGACTGGTTTAGACCGTGTTACCAGTAATGAAACAACGGCTGTTTTTGAGTTTCGAGATGAGGGAGTTTTGTTAGGACAGCTTTACAAAAATCGGGTAGCAGTTTCTTTTGATGTGCGTGGAGACAAAATTTGCGCCTATAGGGAATATTTTGGCAGCGATGGGAAATCGTATTAAATAATTCGTAATTACGAATTATTTAATACTGTTTTGTTAGTTTCTCTCAGGGTTGAGTTCGTTGATTTCTCTGCACTTAGCCTCTGCGGCTTGATATGCTGCTAAATAGTCTTGACCACCTAACATGACATCACCGTAATATTCATAAGGTGGATGATCATAAATTGGTAATGGGTCATCTTCTGGATAATCTTCTTTCGATTCTTCAATGATGGCTTTCAGTTTTTTAACGGTCAGCCTTTGTGCTGCAAAATACCAGAGTTCTTGGGGATTTTTGTTCAGGTGCGGTAATGTGGGATCGATAATGCGTACAAGAGAGTCATTCTCTGAGGTATCGTCTAGCTCGATCCAACTGTGTTCAATCGGTCTGTATGGCTTCCCAGGAAAAGCTAAAAATCCCTGAATATATCTTGCTCCCTCAGTGGACAATGCTGCTTTGTAAGCATTATCAAACGGAGTGCTAGCTCTGCTGTTTATGGTTTCAGCAATTTTAATTGACAGCGTTTCATCCAATAGTTTGTTCATCAATAGCAGGGATTAGAGCAGCCATGAAAACATATTACCACTGCTACTTACTATCTTGCTTGGGGATTCACAGGGATGAGGAAGATGAGGGAGGCTTGAAACCTCATACATCAAGCTAAAAAGATATAGCCGTTGTGTCAACTGTAATATTAAGTGCCATATAAAATTATGGGTTTGTGGGAGGATCAAGTTTTATCCGAACTGTCTTGGGACGACAGGGGCTTCCCCAACAAACTTTCCCAGAGGGCATATTAGTAAAAACACTACTACGAGCGCCAATCACAGCATTAGCCCCGATTTGCACTCCCGGTCCAATAAAACAATCTGCCGCTACCCATGCACCATTGTCAATGGTGATACTCGCTGTTTTCAACCCAAAGGCCGGGTCTTGAAGATCATGACTACCAGTACAGAGGTAAGTTTTTTGGGAAATTACGCAGTGTTCACCGATGCTGATCTGATCGAGGCTGTATAAAACTACGTTATCTCCAATCCAACTGTAGTTACCAATGGTGACTTTCCAAGGATAGGTGAAGCGGGCGGTGGGTCGAATTAATACGCCTTTGCCGATACGAGCGCCAAATAGTCGTAGCAAAGCACAACGCAGAATATTTAACGGTTGAGGAGTGAGAGGAAAGGCGATCGCTTGTACAAACCACCATAATAAAATATACCAACTTGCACGCCCCCGGTCAAACCAAGATTGGTCATATTTACGTAAATCTACGAAAGATTGGTCATTTGTCATTTAGCTAGAAGTTAGCAGTTAGGAGTTAGCAGTTAGGATTTAGGAGTCAATAGTCAATAGCTTTTCCTCTGTTCCTCTGCTACCCGGCTCCCCATCTCCCTCCTTTGGGGTAGTTGCAGTATTTAAGTGACCACCACAGTTGCGTAATTCGTAAAGTTTAACGCCAATTTGATATTCATATTGACTCAGCAAGCGTGCATAAATATATCCTGCTTTGCCATCCAAAAAACCGCATTGAATAATATAAAACAAAACAAACCGCAAAATCGGTTTAAATGGCAGGTGTACCCACACTTTTTTCAAAAAGCGCTTGCGTTGCACGGCATCACCAAATAGATTAGCATCGATGGTACCGCTATCATCTTTACCGGCGAGAATATTAAAATAAACACTAGCTTCCCAGTTGGAATAGCGGTTGTGTCGTTCTAACCAGTGGTAAAGATCGCGGAAGTCTTCGTGGAGCATATCATTTTTGAGATACCCAACTTTCCCCTGCAAAATCACATGTTCGTGAACTTCGTTATCACCAGTATTGGGAATGTCTTCTGTATGTAGATTTTCGTAGCGACCATTTTTATGTTGAAATAAACGTAGATTCCAATCGGGATATTTCCCCCCATAACGAATCCATTTTCCTAAGAAAAATACACGGCGGTTAAGATAATAACCTGTATATTCCTTGTTTTGAATTACTTGGTCAATTTCTTGCCAAAGTTCGGGGGGGATGCGTTCATCGCAATCTACAATTAGCACCCATTCGTTGCGAAAAGGGAGATTATCTAAAGACCAATTTTTCTTTTTAGGCCAGCGTCCATTGAAGTCGAATTGCACGATATTTACACCGTGACTTTTAGCAATTTCAATGCTGTTATCAGTACTTTGAGAATCTACTACAAATATTTCATCTGCTCTGCTGAGGCTAGCTAGGCACGCAGGCAAGTTTACTTGTTCATTTTTTGCCGGAATTAGTACTGAAACTGGTATTTTAGATGACATATCACTATAAATTATGTTATTGGTTATTTCTTATTTGATGTGGATAAAAGACCTTGGATAGCAGCATTTAAGTAACCAATCTGACCGTAAGCATAAACAAGTTTATCAAACCGTTCTGCTGGATCAGAAAAATATTGCAATGCCTTATACAAGCCGCGCACAAACCGTTCGCTACCTCGCTGCAATTGAGCGATACCAGCTTTACCAGCGAGTTGTTCTCGATAGCACTCACTAATACCCTGCCACCAGCCTCGATTTAAAAACCAGGAGCGTTGAAGGCGCTCTGGAGCAACATTGTGAGCAACTAGTGCTTCGGGAAGATAAGCGACTTGCCAACCACGCTGTAGAGCAAATTCGGTCATTTGCAGTTCTTCATTTGATAATAGATTTTTCCCGACTCGACCGAGATGAGGATCAAAACCGCCAATTTCTTCTAGGAAACTGCGGCGGATAGAGTAATTTAAGCCTCTGGGGGTTGAGCCAGGTTGCTCAATGTAGATGGTAGTATCACCCAAGTCATATGCACCCAGATTTGCAGCTAGCCCTGGAGATAGCCACCGTGGTTGTTGGATTCCTGGAGGCCAGATGAGAGTGACTTTGCCACCTGCGATCGCTAGTTTAGAGTTATTGTAAGCAAAATATAAAACTTCTAGCCAGCGATCGCAGGCTACGGCATCGTCATCCAAATAAGCCAGAATATCACTACTAGCTACTTTTGCCCCGGTGTTGCGGGCGACAGATAAACCAATGGTGGGTTCAAAGACATACTTCAGGCGCGGATTGTGGGTTCTTAGTTCTACAACCTCACGAGTGCGATCGCTAGACCCATTATCAACTACTACAACTTCAAAGTCAGCAGCAAAATTCTGCGCTAAAAGACTATCAATTGCAGCCCCTAAATAGGTATCTCGATTGTGGGTACAGATAATGGCAGAGATTTGGGTGTCTGGCATAGATTTAATTTTGGATTTGAGATTTGGGACTTCGGCTCCTTTCGACTTCGCTCAAGGCAAGCCGCTCAGTCGAACGATTTGAGATTAAAATCTTAAATCCAACGCACAACTGCTGAGAGCTAATCTAAACTAAAAGTTACTGACCCACCAACCGAGTTTCTTCGGAGATGTCTTTTAAAACTTCACGTTTGTTGAATATGTCCGTGTAAAACGACGAGAGTTTGGGCTAGTTGACTCAGACGGGTTTCTAAAGATTGTTTGCGCCCCAACAGTTGACGTAACTTTTGGTAACGAGCGATCGCCATACTAACATTGGGAACCTGATCTGATGGACATGGGCGCGACCAGACTTTACCAGCATCGTCTACACCACAGAGGCGATAGCCACTAACAGATGATTCATAAGATACTTTTCCACCAGTCGCGCAAATTTCTTCTACGTAGTTCATCAGGCGATCAACTTCTGCATGGCGCAGTGTTGCGGTTCCTCCCGCTTCTGATTCCTGCGAATTTGATTCTAACCAGCCATTAACAATTGGCCCTTCTAAGTAAATATCCTGAATTTGCTTCAAAATATTTTGTAATTCTGTTTGCCATCCGGCGACAGTTTCCTGAATTTCTTGTAATAGATTCATCGCCAATGCTGGATTGGCACCGTGGCGATGGCTACTAAAACTCGGAGTTTTCAACTTGGGTAAGCTGGGTATTTTGCTACCATTGTCTTCTGTTTGAAAGGTCTGCACAGAGTCATGGTGAGGAAAGAAATTTTGTTCAGCAGGATAATCACTCTCAGTATTTACGCCCAAGTTAACTGTTTGTCCTTGTGTATTCAGTTCCCCATCCTGGGAAGATGCAGTTTGTGTACTTTCCGTGGGTTCGTTAGCTCCGACGCTGATTCTAAAAGAGAAAGTCCGTTTTGTGGTCGAATCACCTGTTTCGGCGGCAGAGGCAGTGCCGCGATTCCCTAAATCGTGTAGAGTTGCTTCTATGCGTTTTAAAGCTGCGTTCATAAAGACATCCTAAAGTTTGCTGTCCCCAGTAGTATTAAATAATTAAGAATGGGGTTGTTGGGGCATCAATGATGCTGGTGCTAATTTTATACCTTAAAAGTTATTTAAAACCAAAAATCTCATTGATGAAGTAAAAAACTGTAGTGAAAAATTGCAACCGTAGGCAGATTGTTAAAATAGTCAGGAAAGAACTTTGGGTAAAATCATCTTAGTAACAGGGCCAGCACGATCTGGTAAAAGTGAATGGGCGGAAACTCTGGCCATGCAGTCAGGAAAAGCAGTTGTTTACGTAGCAACAGCCACCGATAACCCAGATGATCAAGAATGGCATCAACGCATTTTAGAACACCAACAACGTCGTCCTCAAGACTGGGTAACTTTATCTGTACCTGTGGAACTGTCTGCTACCCTCGCCGATGCAAAACCCTATACCTGCCTTTTAGTTGATTCTTTAGGAACTTGGGTTGCTAATTTTCTGGAACATGACGAATCTAGCTGGGAAAACATCCTTGCAGAGTTGTTAGAGACGGTGGATCTGGTTGCGGCTGATATGCTGTTTGTAGCAGAAGAGGTGGGCTGGGGTGTAGTACCAGCTTATCCCCTTGGCAGGACGTTCCGCGATCGCCTGGGTTCTTTAGTACGCCAGCTAAGTGTACTCAGCGATACTGTTTATTTAGTTACTGGTGGTCATGTTCTCAATCTCAGCATCCTTGGCTATCCATTGCCAAATAGAAGTCAAACTAATTCATAAACATTTAAAAGGTGTTTTATTCCACAATTGGTTTTTGAGAATATTTTTGCCGATAAGGTAGCTTAATCCGATAAAAGTTAATCCGACAACTGCACTTGTTAGCCTTTCACCTAACTGCTTATGTTCACCACCCACCACTGGGGGAATTTTGCTCTTACTCCCGGCTAAAATGTGCAATCTGCGTTGGCGTGTTTGCCAAGCAAAATTAACTCCCGTACCGATTAGGGGAAACACGAATATAATTGCGATCGCTGGATGTAAAAGACCAAGAAAATCTGTTATTTGCATACAACTCCTTTCAATAAATCATTAAATTCATCTCAAAGGACAATCTAAAGCATCGTACTATCACTTAAATTAATTTCAGATCAGAATCTGTTGAATATTTATTTTTATTATTCTTAGCTTATTTTAATATTAGGTGGAATATGACGTTAGCGCAGCTTAGGAGATTTAGCCAATTTCCAGACCGAATAATAGTTGTTACTGCAAACAATATCTGTCTTTAATTTATACTTTTTTTCGATTTTTTCGCGCCAAGTCTCTGAAGGATTGAATAAAAAAACATCAGTAAACCCATCAGGAATTTTGGAAATTTTTTGACTGTTCACCAACAGAAATCGTACTTTTGGTTCTAAAAGATAGCTCAGAGAAAAGACATTACCATAATTGTTACCCAAAGCATCACTAATCAAAAGTGGGCGAGTACTTTGATTGATGATTTGGGCAACTTGGGGATTGTCATAACTCATACCCTTATTCCACCAAGTTTCAGCCTGAGAACTCACCTTAGAAGAAATCAGACCACAAATAATCACTAATCCCATGATTATTTGCCAAATGCTCCGGTGTGACATACTCCCATTATATAGTTGCGTAGCTAGTAGGTAGGCAACAGTCACTTGGATTCCTAAATAAGATGGTATTAAATATGGTTCGGTAGATGCTTGTACACCCCCAGCAATTAAACTTGGCAGTATTAGTGGTAGTGCTGGCACTACAATCAATGTGAGCAAAAAAAACCAGACTTTATAGTTAGTTGTTCGACAAAGAAAATAAATTGAATATCCGACCAAAGTTAAAAAAATTGGTGTAATTAAATAATTTAGAGGATTGTTTGAGCTAAGGTCTATATCAAAAAAAATCCGGCTTAACTGCATCATTAAAAATGGAAATATAGGCATCAAAGATAACTGTGTTGTTGTCTTATCTGCTGAAATTAAAAATTTAAAAAACTCACCGGACACAATTGTTAGCCAAGGCATGAAGGCTAAAAAAGCTACTAGCGATGCTAACAGATAAGTTCTGACAGTTTCAGTCAACTGACATTTGGCAGTGATGATCACATAAATTCCGTGAGCAGCTGCTACAAATGCACTCCAAAGAAATGTATAAAGACTGATGGCTAAAGTTACTGTATAAATGCTCCAGATAGCGAATAAATCTGGTCGTTTTCTTTCTTTTACATCTTGTGATTCCAGCCGCATTGCTTGCAGCAGAGATGCACTGGATAGTAATATAGTGACTAACCAGAGGATATATTCTTGTGCTTCTTGGGCGTATACTAGATGAATTGGAGAGATGGCCATGAGTGCGATCGCTACACCAGGAACTGATAATGGCACATTAAATAATTCTCGGCATAGCCAATAAACACAAGGGAAAACCAGCAAACTGATGCAGGCAGATAAACTTCTAATTGCCGTCACCGAACTCCCAAAGATTTGCAGCCAAAATCTAGCTATTACATAATACAACGGTGGATACTGAGAATCTTCTTTTGCCAAAGTCATAATTGTGTCATTTAAGCTTTTTTCTGGATTTACACCTTGAAACTGAGCAAAACTTTCTTCACCAATGACACGATTATTAAAAAGTTGCTGTTTTGCTTGATTAATTGTGTAACCAGAAATCCGCAATGAGGTATAAGTTTCATCATGCGAGTAAACTTTGCCATCAAGGTTAAAAAAGCGAAACAATATACCCATCACCAATAAGAAAATCATTAAAAATCGCAACCAACTCGGAGCAAATTTGAGATGGCGCATAAGTAGTTTTCCCAAAAAGGTGTCTAAAATAATCCAGTCGGGCATTAGGCTGGATAAGGTGCGATCGCTAGGAATTATATCTGAGTTTATCCATTAGATATCGCCAAGATATTTTGAGTGAGAGTGATCTGATTTGAAAGATTAATAAGTGGTTAGGTTAAAAGAGAGTTTTTACAATATTTGGTAACGCCATCTAGCAAAATCTTTGCTATTAGATATAGTTAAAAAATCAATAGTTTGAAACTGTCTATCAATAGCTGGAATACTGCATATTTTAGCTCCAATATTCAAATATGCCTGCAAAACTTTAGGAATTTCAACATTAGATGAATCTGGACAAGTTTGAGGCAGTTCTAGACAATATTGTGAATTTGGATAAACCAAAATACTTGGATGCATCAAGCCATTCTCCTGAAAATAATCATAAGCACAAGTAGCTTGCCAAGGGGATTGTGTTAGTAATGATGCACAGCCAAAGAAATATTGGTTTTTACTCCAGATAAGATAATTTGCCAGCCCTTCCCAGAGTAGTAAAAGTGCCTGACTATTGCGATATTCTTTAGCTATACATGCACGCCCAACTTCAACTGATGCCTGAAGCACAGAATTAGGAATCGCATTAAGATTAAATATATCGGCAGCATCAAAGCCTAGTCTTTGAGAAGCCATTGTATAGGTTTGCATCCGATAAGTTCCAATGGTTTTACCCGTTTCTTTGGAGATCAGGATTAAATGATGGCAAACCGCATCAAACTTATCTATATCCATCTGGGTAAAGTTAGAAGCAGAAAATCCCAAGCCTAGTTCAAGATTAAAAACTTCAAAGCGCAACCGAAAAATTGATTCTAATTCTTTTTCGGTTGATGCCAGTCGTAGGATATATTTTTCAGTTTGAAGGACGGGAAAATCTTCAATAAAGGGAAGATTCAGTGGGTAATTGATGTTGCGTCCAGAAACTTCCATCTATCTTCCTACTTAGATTTGCGAAAATATTCTACTAGGATTTAGGGACTATACAAATAGCTCACATTATGCATTAATGTGTCGAACAATAAAAGAACCTCTAGAGTGCTTTTATTATGGACATTAATTCCCAAAAAATCTGACAATAAGATACAAAATTTTTCTTTGATATAGGCTATAAATCCAAGTCAGCAAAGAAAGTCAAAATCAGGGGAGAAAGCCCCCGGATGAATCCAGGGGCTTGGATAATTTTGGTTGCGATGCCTACGGCGGGCTACGCCTACGCAATTTGCGGTAAATGCACTCTAAAATACTGAATTAATTACGGTGATTATTGCTGTAGTGAACCCTTGTACCTGCCCAAAGCAACTTCTCCCGCAGCGTTTGATAGTAAGAATTGTTCTCGCGCAAAATAATAAATTTAGCCCGACAATCTGCCATCCGCACATCAACGCGGTGTCCCGGCCAAATTGAAGTCCCCAAAACCCCATCTGTCCACAGCTTGGTACTCAAATCGTAATCCCCCAAAGGCCAAATACTGACCACAGAACCAGGGGGTAAAACCAGGGGGCGACTAGAAAGGCTCATTGCACAAATCGGAGTGATGGTAATCGCCTCCATACCATCATGCATAATTGGCCCATTGGCAGAAACGGTGTAACCAGTAGAACCTGTGGGAGTAGCAATGATCAACCCATCCCCAACGTATTGATCGACTACCTCACTGTCAATTTCCATTTCCAGAATTGAAGTAATCATCCGGTCAGCGGAGGCGGGTTTAACACAAAATTCATTCAAAGCCAAGTAACGCTCACTCACTGGCTCCAAATTAGATCCATGACCCTCATACACCGCAGCTTGTAACATCATCCGCCGTTGGATAGCATAGCGATCCTCAAACAGCCGATCCCAAACTTTCTCGGTATCCTGAAACTCCTCCACTGACTCAGTTAAAAACCCCAGATGACCTCCCACATTCACTCCCAGAATTGGGATGCCAGCTGGGGCTAAATGTCTGGCACCAGTTAAAACAGTACCATCACCACCGAGTACCAAAGCGAGATCGATTGGTTGAGCCGCCGAAGCCAAAAAGACTGGATAGGGGTTGTCTTTCGGCCCGCTTGGCCCCATCAACACTTGGCACTGGCGACTTTCTAATTGTTTAGCACAGATTTCTGCCCATTCTTTACTCCGGGCATCCCGCGCTTTATAAGCAATGATTACCTGCTTGAGTTGCACGCACAATTACCACTTCAGGAGATTAAACTGCTCCATATCGACGGTATCGCGGTTGCGATAAATGGCAAGCACGATCGCTAAACCCACCGCCGCCTCGGCCGCCGCCACGGTGATCACAAATACTGTGAAAACCTGACCCTTTATTAATGTTGAGTCAAGGAAGTTGGAAAATGCCATTAAATTCAGATTAACAGCATTGAGCAATAACTCAATTGACATTAGCACCCGCACAGCGTTACGGCTGGTAATTAAACCGTAGATGCCGATGCAAAATAAAGCTGCTGCTAGTAATAAAAAGTACTGGAGTTGCATGAATCTGGGTATTCCTCGTCAAAAAATCTGGCTTTTATCTGCAAATGAAGTCGCAAATCTTACTCTTTTGTTTCGCTGGTTGTTGATACCAGTTCTCTGGGGCGTTCTTGCAAAGTCAAAACAGTTTGCCGCAGATCGGATGGCGTCAGCTGGTCTGGCAAATACTCACGACGTGCCAAAATAATTGCTCCTACCATCGCTATCAGCAGCAAAATGGAAGCCAATTCAAAAGGCAGTAAAAAGTCAGTGAAGAAATGTTCTCCAATCAAAACTATAGAACTTTCACCACCCACCACAGGAGCAGTTGAGTAGGCCCAAGGAGTAGCCAGCACCATCGTACTTAAAAGACCAAACAATCCTATACTGACTATACCCGTTAGTACTTTCCGCACCCAAGAATTAGGAAATGGTACAAAATCCTGCCGTTTGTTCACCAACATAATGGCAAACAAAATCAGCACGTTAACCGCCCCAACATAAATTAGTATTTGTGCGGCTGCAACAAAATCAGCATTCAGCAACAGGTAGATTCCCGCCATGCTGATGAACACACCCCCCAGCATAAAAGCAGAATAGACGATGCTAGAGAACAGCACCACGCCAATGGCCGCCCCAATCATCATCACGCCCAGTATGCCAAGTGATACTAACTGTACTCCTTCCGCTAGATTCACTGTTTTTTGTCCTTAGTCAATTGTCATTAGTCAATTGTCATTGGTCATTGGTCATTGGTTATTGGTTATTAGTCAAATAACAAAGGACAAATGACATTTATTTTTCTGTTTGTTCTACTAGGTCTTCTGGACGCGCACCTGCACGCGGCGCATCTGCGGGCAGTCCATGTGGTTCAAGAACGCCCTTAGGTAGATAAACTAGTTCGCGCAGTGGTGTAACCATTGGGTCATCTGTTACCTTATAGGGCAGGCGACCGAGGGCTACACTGTCATAGTTCAATTCATGGCGATCGTAAGTGGCAAGCTCATATTCTTCTGTCATAGATAGACAGTTAGTAGGGCAAAATTCCACACAGTTACCGCAAAAGATACAAACTCCAAAGTCAATGCTGTAGTGGTTGAGTTTTTTCTTTTTGCTGGCTTTGTCGTATTCCCAATCTACTACAGGCAGGTTAATCGGACAAACGCGAACACAAACTTCGCAGGAGATACACTTATCAAATTCAAAATGAATTCTACCGCGAAACCGTTCGCCAAGAATCAGTTTCTCGTAAGGGTACTGTACGGTAATCGGACGCCGCCGCATATGATCGAAGGTAACAGAAAGCCCCTGACCAATGTAACGCGCAGCTTGTACCGTTTCTTTGGCGTAATCACCAACTTGTTTCAGGAACTTTAGCATTTTGTGTCTCTCTCTTCAGATGATAAAAGTTAGGAGTGAGGAGTCGAGAGTGAGGAGTGAGGAGTTAGAAGTGAGGAGTTAATTAAAAACTCATAACTCATAACTCCTAACTCCTAACTCTTAACTCTCTCATTACCCGCCAAAGGCGAAGGGAAAGGCTAGTTTCAGGGCGGCGGTTAATAGGAGATTAACCAAGCCAACTGGCAACAAAAACTTCCATCCTAAATCTAAGAGTTGGTCAATCCGTACCCGTGGCACTGTCCAGCGCAACAGGATGGCGACAAATACTAGTAAATAGGCTTTGAACACGGTCATAATGATACCCAAAGCCGCAGTTACTATCTGGAAGACGGGATTTGCTTCACTGACTCCCAGCCAACCCGCGATCAGGTTGAGGGGAAGGGGAAAGTCCCAACCGCCCAGGTAGAGAATTGCTACTAGTAAGGAAGAAAGGATCAAGTTAACGTAGGAACCCAGGTAAAACAGACCGAATTTCATCCCTGAGTATTCAGTTTGATAGCCTGCTACCAGTTCTTCTTCCGCTTCGGGTAAGTCAAAGGGTAATCGTTCGCATTCAGCTAGGGCGGCTATCCAAAAGATCAGGAAACCGATTGGTTGTCGCCAAATGTTCCAGCCCAGGATGCCGTAGCCAGACTGTTGATTGACAATATCAACGGTGCTGAGGCTATTAGACATCATAGCGATCGCTAACACCGCCAGCGCCAAAGGAATTTCATAGCTAATAGATTGCGCTGCTGCCCGCAACCCCCCTAAGAGGGAGTATTTGTTATTAGATGCGTAGCCAGCCATCAGCAAGCCAATGGGCTGAATGCTTGACA
>Ga0123337_10005238_pt1 | contig 12837 bp, 14 predicted proteins | sample frozenSSSSmetaG_FD_89792 | JGI IMG/M metagenome (GOLD analysis project Ga0123337, IMG submission 89792) | Glacier valley bacterial and archeal communities from Borup Fiord, Nunavut, Canada, to study Microbial Dark Matter (Phase II) -... | ecosystem: Environmental > Aquatic > Freshwater > Ice >...
ATTAAAATAAAAAAACAAGGAGGTCATATGGCAACTCAAGCATTAGCTAAAGTAGCTAAAAAAATGCCGCCTGTATTTGATGATTTTTATAAACCCTGGAATGAGTGGTTTGAAAATGGCGGCATATCGGGCCTGGCAGTAAAAGTACCCGCCGTGAATATTACGGAGCAAAAAGATAAATACCTGGTGTCACTGGCTGCGCCCGGGTTGAAAAAAGATGATTTCAAAATTGATGTAGATGGTAATATGCTTACCATTAGCAGCGAAAAGAAGAACAGAAAGAAGAAAAAGAAGCAAGGTACACCCGCAAAGAGTACAGCTACTCAGCTTTCAGCCGCAGCTTCACGCTGCCTGAAGAAATCAACAAAGAAAAAATTGAAGCAAAGTATGAAGATGGAATACTTAAAATTTTGATGCCCCGCAAAGAAGAAGCTAAAAAATTTTCAGCGAAACACATCGCTGTTAAATAAGTAAACTACGGGATGGCGTAACAACCCCGCTACACAGGGTGGCGGGGTTTTTTGCATTAATTCATTTGACATTGCATATTTAAATCGCTGGTTAGATTATAATTATATTTATGCTGATTGTGAAAGCCATCATCACCTTAAGCGGAGAACATCTAGAGATTTTTTACCCGGAAATTCGTATAGCAATCAAAAGCAGGATAAATTTCTTAAATTCCTTCCGGCACTTATTCTGTTGAAACAAAACTAGGTGGTAAAAAAATCAATCACTCAAAGAAAAAAAACCGACCCAATCCAGCAACAACTTAAGAAAATTAAAAAACAAGAACGCAAATTTTTATCAGGATAAATCCTGTAATACCTCATACTACTTTGTAATTTTCCGCTTAAATAAAAATGTATTCAAAATGATTCGCTATTGGCGAGTCAGCGGTTATTCTAAGGGCTCCACTATATAATATTAACAGACCCAAAATATATATGGCAAAAAAAGCAGGACGAGGAACAACAAAAAACATCTTCTTTAAAAATCAGGAAATGAACTTTACAGTTCTTCGTGCTTTGATGGGGGTATCTGATGATGGTGCAACTATTGGAGAATGTTTGAGAGTTGTTCAGAATACAAAGAATGGCGACAACGAAACATTTATCAAAGAATGGCAATTAGCAGGCAATCTAAATTTGAAACGTGCAATTATTGCAAGAGGCAAAGGTGATTTCATTAGGGCAAGAGAGAATTATTTTAGCGCCTCAAACTACTTTAAGTCTGCAATGATTACTTTAAATCCGCTTGACACCCGACACAAACAATTTTGGAAACTTTCTGTTGACTGTTTTGAAAAAGCAGGAGAACTACTTGAATGTCCGATTGAAATAATTGAAGTAATATTAAACGATAAAATTCTTCCTTGTTACTTTATTCCAACCAAAAAAGATAAAGTATGCCCGGTTATTTTTCTTGTAACTGGTGGTGAAGGCTCTAATACTGAAATGTATTTTTGGATTGGGGCATATGCATTAAAAAATGGATACAGTGTTTTTTTGTATGAAGGACCTGGCAACTTTTCGGTAATGTATACAAGCGGACTAACAATGATGGCAAACAGCGAAGTTCCAATTGGCAAAGCATTGGACATCATATGTAGCAGACCCGATATTAATGTTAACCGTATTGCAATGTTCGGAATTAGTTTTGGCGGTTATTTAGTTACCCGTGCTGCAATATTCGACAAAAGAATAAATGCTTTAATTCCAAATTCACCTTTGACCAACATTCATAAAATGCTTCTAACCGTTTTTCCAAACTTTATATTTCAATTTCCTGACTGGTGTATAAATTTAATTAAAAAATACTTAATGAGTTATTCAGACAGAGCAACGCTTGACTTGTTGTTATGGGAAGGAGGCACAAAAACTTTTAGGGACGGAATGAATATTCTTAAAGCCTATTCTATTGAAGGACTTGAAAGCAACATAGCTTGTCCGACTTTGGCTTTAGCTGGTGAGGGAGAAGGTAAAGAATTCCATAGGCAGGCAAAAAACTTTATTAAGAATATTAGTTCAGAAGAAAAGACCCTTCGCATTTTTACAAATGAGGAAGGTGCAGGTGCTCATTGTCACGTGGACAATCATAGACTAATGAATGAAGTAGTAATAACCTGGTTAAACAAATTATGGAAATTAAATGGACAAAGTTGACGAATAAGAACAACGAACCGCTAACAGGCTTTGGCAAAAAGATCGCTGGACGTGCTTAGTAGAAATTTTTGTGCGAGTCCGAACATTTATAGGTAGGAATCTTAATGCTGGAAATACAACCCTTTGCCAAGCCCAATACAGTTGCTTAACAATTTTGGCAACCTTTATCATTGAATTTACTGATCATAATCATTCTTTTATAATGACTTACTACCGACTTTTAATATACAAAGTAATTTATGAATCAGGCACATTTGCATTTATTGATAACTCACCTTCCGATTTTCGGTTCGATATTAGGTGGGTTTGTTTTAGCACACGGACTATGAACCAAAAGCAATCAGACCAAAATTGCCGGTTATATCCTTTTAATGGTTTCCTCAATCGGAGCAGGCATTTCATATCTAACAGGCGAAGCTGCTGAAGAGGCGGTTGAAAAAATTCAAGGTGTAGCAAAAGAAATGATAGAACGACACGAGGACTTTTCATTATTTGCGTTGATAGCTTTAATCGTATTAGGTGTGGGTTCATTAATTGGACTTTTTCTGACCTTGAGAAAATCTTCATTGATAAGAACAGTAGCATTAGTTAACCTGTTAATTTCACTCATCAGTTTCGGTTTAGTGGCATGGACAGGTTATTTAGGCGGACAAATAAGACATACTGAAATTCCTCCAATCCTACTATTAAAAGATCGAGCGGATAAAACGAAATAGATAACTAATAATATTCAAATCAAAACGTATGAAAATGAAAAGCAGTTTTTACATGAGACTTACAATGGAATTATGGTCTCCTTAAACAAATGCCCGGCCTTAACTTTAGTACAGCCTGATGATTGTAAAAAACAGGTAAAACAAAATGTACCAGGCAATCAAGGAAATGTTATTATTAAGCCTGTATAATAATTAAATAATAGTTTATGAAAAGTAATATAGGTAATACCGACAAAAGTATCAGAATTATATTGGGCATTATAATCGCTGCCGCAGGTGTTTATTTTAAATCTTTGTGAGGATTAGTAGCCATAGCGCCCTTGCTTACTGCTCTTACAGGGCTTTGTACGCTATATAGATTATTGGGGATTGACACCTGTAAATTTAAATAGAATGAATTAACAACCTTTTTAGTTAAACAGATGATCCGGCTTTCCTATTAGATTACAGAATACCTCTATCTTTTATGTCAATTATTTTAAATGCAAAACTCGCTGAGTGTAGAAATGAATGACTCCATAACAGTACCCACAAAAGTAAAGAGGCTTTCTCGAATGATAGCTACAATTAATTCTTTTTCTGATTTTGCTTATATTTTTTTGCAGCGTTTTAAGTATTGCTCCTTCATTTTACGAAATGAATTATAAGCAAGGCCCAATGATTGATTCTCATTTAAAGAAACATACTTTAGCATACAGGCGAACGAATTTTTGTGCAACTACTTTATTACTGTTTGCTGGTTCTTAAAAATCTTCGTTGGGTATTACCGCCAGTTTGGTTTCTTCCAAAGCTACTACTGACTGATGATTTTCCCATCTTCCATTTCAATGATCCGGTTGGTTTTTTTGGAAAAACCCGCATCATGGGTAACTATCAGCAGTGTCTGTTTGAATTCTGTTGACAAACGCTGAAAAATATCAAAAACAATTTCGGTATTTTTTATATCAAGGTTACCTGTTGGCTCATCCCCCATTATTATAAGCGGATCATTAATGAGCGCACGGGCTATAGCAACCCTTTGTTTTTCCCCACCGGATATCTTATTTGCTTTTTTAAGTGACAGTTGCTCAATACCCAGCATATTCAAAAGTATCATTGCCCGATGTTCTACTTCTGCCGCAGTGAACTTATTCAATTTTAGCCCGGGCAACATTACATTTCTTAAAACAGTAAATTCATTGAGTAAATAATGAAACTGAAAAACAAAACCAATTTTTTCATTTCTGATACGAGCCATTTGTGTTTCCTTTTTGCCCTTCATCGGTTCATTATCGATGAGTAATTCACCCTCGTAATCTGAATCCATGGTGGAAAGTATGTACAGTAATGTTGATTTACCACAACCTGATTTACCAATAACGGAAACAAACTCTCCTTTGTTTATTTTAAACGTAATATCGTTGAGTACCTTCACCGTTACCGGGTCGTGAAAGTATTTATTGATTTGCTTTGCTTCCAGTACCAGATCACTCATATTATTTTCCTCTTATAATGATTACTGGATCTACCTTACTGGCTTTTTTTGATGGAAAAAAACCTGCCAGATAAGTAGTGACTAATGAAAAAGAAAAACCTATAAGATAATACAGCGGGTTGTAATTGATGGGATAGGTAGTAATCGTTGGTAGTGCAGCGGTATTAAAAGGTATCTGGCCTATAACTGATGATAACAGGAAACCAAATAATAAACCAAACATTCCGCCAAAGAATCCTATGGCCAACGCAATAACCATAAATATCCGTTTAACATCGCTGCCGGAAAAACCGGTTGCTTTTAAAATAGCAATTGAATCCATCTTTTCATAGATCATCATATTTAAAATATTGTAAATGCCAAAGCCTGCAACAATTAATAAAGTGATGCCCACAGCATAGGAAATAAGGGTTCGTATAAAGCTGCCTGTTTCAAACTGAGAGTTGGCGGTTTGAATATCTTCTGCATCAGACCCGTACTTTTTTGCATATTCCTTTGCAAGGGAGGGCGCAACATTAATATCCTTTAATTTTACCTGGATGTCTGTAATATAATTATTAGCCTTGCCCAGTAATTTTTGCGTGGTGTTGATACTGGCATAACTTTGTGTTCTATCAAATTCCATGATTCCCGATTGAAAGACACCCACTACTTTTAATTGAAATATTTCCCCTTTTGCAGTGGTTACCTGTACGATATCTCCCAGGTTAGCAAGTAATTTTTTAGCCAATTCTTTTCCCAACACAATGGCGTTTGTTACATTTTTTATATCCTGCCCGGTTCCTTCAATAATATAATCATTATAATGAAACAATTTACTTTCCGCATCCACATCAATACCATTTATCACCCCTGTAATATCAATGGTACCATCATTAAAAAATACCTGTGTAATTATTTTTGGGGCGATTCCTACTATTTGTTCATCTTGTTGCAAGCTTTGTATTACTGCTCCACTATTATAAATTTCCTGCCTGCTGCTGCTTGATTTTATGGAGCGGATAAAATTATAATAATTTTTATAGGTTGCTTCCATATTTACCGGCTGCTCGCTGCCCGGTTTAATATCATTGTATAAACGTATATGAGGTGTTCGGTTTAAAATCAATCCATCCAGCAGATCGTTTAACCCACTCATAAAACTTAATAAAGTAATAAACATTGTAATGCTAAAGGTGACGCCAATCGCTGCTACCAGTGTTTGTTTCCACCTCGCTAATAAAAGTGATTTTGCGATATTGATGATTAACTTATAATTCATCTGACTGGCTTAAGAATAATGTCATTCACCGTTAAACCGTTTAGTATTTCCACTTTCTGGTAATCCTTTAATCCAGTTATAACCTTTCTTTTTTCCTTATTTTGCATCATCACAAAAGATTCATCTATCAAATAATTTCGTGGAATGAGTAATACTTTTTCTTTTGTTTGAATGATTATATTTGCTTCAGTAGTGAGGTTTGGAAACAAAGTAAGAGGTCTTGTTATAAATCCAGCCACAACAGTAAAAGACCTGGACCGGTCATTCATGATGGGATTGATCTTTGTAACCACAGCTTTAAAAACCTGGCCTTTATAACTGTCTAGTTTGATCACTATTTTTTGTCCGGTTTGTATCCTGGCAATATCATATTCATCAACTTGTAATTCCAACAAAAATTCTATGGCATCGCCAATAATAGCAACCGGGCTTTGGGTATTTACTGTTTCTCCGGATTCTTTTAATACACTATAAACTTTGCCATCAACCTCACTTTTTATGGTAAAGTCTTTTGCTATGCTGGTACTAATCTGTAAATTCTTTTTAGATTGCTGTGCAGAAAAATTCAACTGCCTTTTTAATTCGTTATGTCGTAGTGTCGCTGATTTATAATCGATAGTTGAATTTTTATAAGCCAGTTCTCGTTGTTCCACTTCATTTTTTGTACCAATATTTTGCGACCAGAGGTTGCGTTGTCTTTGCTGTAACAATCCGTCGTTATCCATTTTATTTTTAGCCTGGTCTATGATTATTTTTAATTCATTCAGTTTGTATATGTTGGCATTTACTGCTGCAAAGTCGGAAGCCAGTTTTGCATTATCTGTATTTAACCGGGAAGTTTCATTTACCACAACAATTAACGGATCACCTTTTTTTACAATATCTCCCTCCGTTACCATTATTTGGCGGATCAAACCGTTGACTGTAGAAAAAACCTGGTATTGATTTTTTGTTTTAATGATGCCGGCAGCATAAACAGATTCTGTTATATTTTCTATAACGGGTTTTATTTTTTCCGGACTACGTTTACATGAAAAAAAAATTACAATAAAAGTTAAACAGCCTAATTTGATCCTCATAAATAATTTGCTTTACAACCTTAGTTATTTCATTAATCTATTTTTAGCATCCCGTTTTTATACACTTTTATTTAAGCCTTTTGTATTCTTACCGGACAAAATTGCAATTATGATTGTGATTTTTTGTGGATGACTTTATTTATTTTATCCTGTTGAAAAGCAATATCAGCCTTCAACACCTCTACAAGTGATTTTTTCATACGTATCTTATCTTCTATCCATTCTTTTTTTATCCGCTCCAACAGTTCCCGGTCGTATATATTTAAATTGTTGAGCCGATGGAATTTTAACAACGCAATTGCGGTACACTTATCATGGAAGCTTCCCAGTTCATCTAAGATCTTATCAAAGTATTGCTTATCTTTTTCTTTCCATGCGCTTAACGAAAATAGTTCATGCTTAAGTTCTTCATATATTTCAATATTATAAAACATATCTTTCAGGTTTTTACGAATGGCATGAATATTAGCATCACTAAATTCACCTGATACAACAATGGCATAAACATTGGTCCATTTTTGCCTTACGAAGTTCCTGAAACTTTTTGCCAGGAACTTATCCCGAATAACGCTATCAGTTTTCTTTTTACTTATGTTTACAGGGTTTTTTAAAAAAATTTTATACAGTTCGGGCTGTAGCTTGTCAATTTTTTTCTGTAGCATAAGGAGGTATGCTTTTGGTTTATTCAACTCCTCCTTTGTTACTTCCAGTATTCGCTGCTGTTGTAATTGTAAATCACGGATAGTCCCTAAGATATTGTATCCTTTTATTAATGGTTTATAAATTTTTATTTTATCTGTTGCTTTCTGTTCCTGAGATATCATTCGTAAAAAAGCACGTAGCTTTTTATATTGAAGCCTGAATTGATGTATGTCTTCCACATTAAAAATCCCTACAATCTTCTTGATATATTTTTTTAATTTTTTATAATGATTATTGATTATATATTTTATTTGCTTCTTATTCATTTGCGATATATTAAAACTGATTTTGGATTATTTGCATATTTCTGTTTGATAAGCCAAAAACATTGTCAATGAAATCGGGGTAAGTCAAATGTTAATACTCTTTTGAAATGGTTGAGCAGGGATGCGTCAGTAGATACTTATTTTTTTTACCAACCAATGATATGATTTCATTGGCAATCATAACAGTGATTTTTAATTTAAATAATCATATTCTGTAATTCTTTTTTTTTCAGGAATTAAAGATGATACTGATGTGCTTTTATCAATACAGGGACTGAAGGTAATGGTAATTATGGAAGAGATATATTAATGAAATGATTTTTCATTTTCAAACCTCCCGTTTTTTTAGTAATACAATCCGGTAAAAAAGATTATTTATGCCTCTTCGTCATCAATATAAGGGGCTACCCCAGTCAAACTATCTTGCTTTGTCAATTCATTTTTAGAACGCTGCTTCTTCTTCCAGCAATCAATATTATAGAATGTAGTAGCAGCAATATTTTTTAAAGCTTCTCTTGTAGCAAAAGCCTGGTGTGGTGTAATCAGTACATTCGGCATGCTTAATAGCTTTTTTAAAATCTCCTCTTTCAATTCTTTACCAGAATGATCATAAAAGAAAACGCCACTTTCATTTTCATAAACATCTGCCCCGTAATATCCGATGTGACCGTTTTCCAAACCTTCTATAACATCTGCTGTATTTACACATCCGCTACGACTGGTGTTTATAAGCATCGTCCCAGGCTGCATCAGATCAATCAGTTTTTTGTTAAGCAGGTAAATTTTCTGCGGTGTTAAACCGGTATGAATACTGATGATGTTTGCTTCCCGGCACAATTCAGGTAAATCAACATATACCAATCCATATTTTTCTTGTAATGCTTTGTTTTCCTTAATATCATAACCTAACAAACGGCAGCCAAACCCATGCATAATTTTTGCGAATACACCACCTATTTTGCCAGCACCTATAATACCAACGATTTTGCCATTAAGGTCAAACCCAACTAAATTGCCGGTAGTAAAAATTTGATTATGCTCCTCCTTATCAACGATAGCTATTTTTCTATTTAATGCTAATATCAGCGCCACAGCATGTTCAGCTATGGAATACGGAAAGTATTCAGGTACATTTGTAACAACGATCCCGAGTTCCGTTGCTTTCTTTATATCAACATTATCATACCCTGCCGCACGAATAGTGATAGACTTAACTCCATTTTTATATAATTCTTCCAATGTATTGGAAGATGCGTCGTCACCTGCAAATATGCTTATTACCTCAAAGCCTTTTGCCTTATCCGCAGTTTGTAATGAGAGCACCTCTTTAATAAATATCACTTCTTCACTTGTGCCATTGGCAGCCTCGATATACGGTTGTTCAAAATCTTTGGTACTGTAAAAGAGAATTTTCATAATGATGATTTTAAGTTTTAACCAGTAAATGCGATTCAGCCTGACTAATATTCTCCATTCTTTTCAGTAGAGCATCAGGATTAAAAGAAATGCTGTCAATGCCCTGCTCAACTAAAAATTTTGCAAACTCGGGGAAATCGCTGGGCCCCTGCCCACACAAACCAATATTTACCCCGCCATCTTTGGCTTTACTAATCATGGAGGCAATCATTTCTTTACCAGCCTCGTTTTGGTCATTAAACAAATCACTGATAATTGCTGAATCACTGTCAATCCAAAGGGTTAGTTGTGTCAGGTCATTTGATCCAATGGAGAAACCATCAAATATTTTTGCAAACTTTTCAGCAAGCACTACATTACTCGGTATTTCCGCCATTACATAAACTTCCAGGTTTACTAACACCTTGTTCTAATCCATATCTTTTCATCATTAAAATTACTTTATTTCCTTCTTCAATAGTTCTGCAAAAAGGAATCATCGCTTTTACATTGGTTAATCCCATTTCGTCTCTCACTTTCAGGATGGCTTCACATTCAAGTCTGAAACCATCCCGATACAAATCATTATAATACCTGGATGCTCCACGAAAACAAGTCATCGGGTTCTCTTCGTGGGGTTCAAAATCTTTTCCGCCAATGAGGTTGGCATATTCAATGGTTTTAAAATCACTCATTCGTACAAGAACATCTTTGGGATAAAAAGCTGCTGCTGTAGTATCCACACCCTGAGACAATTTATCAACAAAATATTTTTCTTTATCCAGGTAGTGATGGGTCAACTCTTCAATCTTTTGTTGTACGGTTGCATCTTTCAATTCGTTAAACTTTACCAATGCCATGGGATGAATCTGTATAGCATGAGTAATAATAAACTCAATTCACATTAATCCCACACCATCATTAGGATAAAATAATAGTTTGAATGCTTTGTCAGGGTCGCCTGCAATCAGCATTATTTCGGTGGTTTCCGGTTTTTTAATGCTGGAAAAATCCAGTTCTGTTTCTTCAAAGTCCAATTTCCCTTTATGTGTAAAGCCGGTTTTTCCTTCGCAGCAGGAGACTGTTATCATTTCTCCATTAATAATTTTCTCAGTTGCATCGCCACAACCAACAATAGCCGGAACGTCCAATTCCCTGGCAACAATAGAAGCATGGCTGGTTCTTCCCCCCTTTATTGGTGATAATAGCTCCGGCATTTTTTAATACCGGGTCCCAATCAGGACTGGTAAAATCAGAAATTACAATTTCACCAGTTTGTAATTGGCCTGATTCTTCAGGAGATTGCAAAATCCTTGCTCTCCCTATTGCTATTTTTGAACCGATGGCTTCGCTATAAGTTACCGATTCTCCTATATTTAATAATTTATATTCTTTTACCAGTAATGGATTTCTTTGGGAATGAACCGTTTCAGGCCTTGCTTGAATAATAAATACTTCATTAGTGATGCCGTCTTTTGCCCATTCAATATCCATCGGTTTTTGATAATGGTTCTCTATAATCAACGCCCAATTCGCAATCTTAGTTACTTCTTCATCGTTTAAAACAAATTGTTCCTGCATTTCTTTTGGAGTAGCGATATTATCAACAGGATTATTTTCATCATTACCATAAATCATGGTCTTCGCTTTTTCCCCTAACTTTTTTTGAATGATGGCGTTTTTACCCTGCAATAATGTTGGTTTAAAGACAAAAAATTCATCCGGCGTTACTGTACCCTGCACAATATTTTCGCCTAATCCCCATACACCGCTTATCTGAACAATATCCGGGAAACCCGATTCAGGCTCAAGCGTAAAACCCACCCCTGATGAAGCTTTATCTGAACGCACCATTTTCTGTACACCAAAAGATAATGCAACTTTTTCATGAGCAAAACCATTGTCTTGCCGGTATTTGATGGCCCTGTAAGTATAAAGAGAGACAAAACATATTTTTTACCGCGTTTAGTAAAGCTGCTTCACCTTTGATATTCAGGAAACTTTCATGTTGTCCTGCAAAACTTGCCTGCGGCAAATCTTCGGCAGTGGCGCTGCTTCGCACAGCTACTTCAGAATAATCATCCCCGCACAAATCTTTATAAGCTGGTATAATGGCATGCTGTAGATTTTTGGGAAGTTCAGCATCCAGCAACAATTTTCTTGCTTTTTGCCCCTGTTTCTTTAAGGTTTGAATAATTTTTCTTGTCCAATTGCAGTATCAAATCATACAGCCATGAATGCAATGAGTTGTGTGTAAGGAATTCTTCAAAAGCAAAAGCAGTGGTTTCAAAACCGTCGGGCACCGGAATTCCCTTTGAGTAAAGTTTGGAAAACATTTCGTCCAAAGACGAGTTTTTACCCCCTACTGCCGCTGTATCACCTATACTGATTTCTTTAAACTGTTTTATATAAGAATTCATAAAATATTAATTAAGAATGATTACTGATGAAGTGCCATTACAGGAACATGACTTTGCAATACCAATCGTTTTGTATGGCTTTTATGAATCAGATTATCCAGCAAACCATGTCGCTTTGGAAATACAACCAGTAAATCAATATGATTCTTTTCGGCACAATCCATAATGCTTTCATCTGTATTTTCATTGGTGATAAAATGATAATCAGGTTTTAAAGCCTTCAGTATTTCCAGCAGTAAACTTGATTCAAAAACCACCTCAGGCTTAAATACATCTTTTTTTCCTGTATTGAGTATATGCAGCTCTGCATTAAAGTCTTTCACCAGCATCTTAATTTCATTAATGAGTGTTGTGTCCATTACCTTATCAAAATCGCATGCCAGTCCAATTTTTTTAATAGATGAAAAGTTAGCTTCAGGTGGCACTGTAATTAATGGCCACATCAAATGCGTCATCGCATATACCGCATGACTGCCAAAGAATAAACGCTCCGCTGCTGTTGTGCCCTGGCTGCCAATGATTACAGTATATGGTTTTATACGTTCGCAAACATTTTTCAATTCCGGGAAGAGAATCCCCATCCTGACTTCGGTTTCAATGTTTAGTTTGCCGCTTGTTTTCCGGGTCAATTGTTCCTTTATTTTATTAATATTCTTTTCAGCATGCTGCTGCATATACTCTTCATTTACTGCTACCGGCATTTCTATGTAATTGACCGGTATCTGATATATATGCAGCAGTACTAAATCTGCATTAATTGCCAAAGCCATGTCTGCTGCGTAATTAGTCGCATTCAAAGCAGCGGAAGAAAAATCTGTTGCAACCAGTATTGTTTTCATAAAATCTATTTTTTACTTATAATATTGCACCAATGCAATGTGATGGTAGTCTTTCAGTACATCTTTACCTACCAATTTTACATCACCTTCTTTTCCAGTACTCTTTCCCTCGCATCGTCCACTGCAACTTTTATATAAGAAAATTTGCTGTATGAATCAATTGCTTTATAAATCACATCGTCTTAGCTTCCATGTTGCATCGATTTAGTAATCAAACTCATTTTTAATTTAAACGGCAAAATACTTATTACGGCTTACCGGCAATGTACCGCTGCCATTACTTCATTATTTCCTGCGTTAAAAATGAAATGATTATGAGCTGTCTGTACAGTGAAAATACTTTTAACTCCCTCTCCAAATACTGACAGCCGTCAGCAAAAACTTTGATTATGATCATCACCGAAGATTTGTGCGGCAGGCACATAAAATACATAACATTAAATTGTTAGGCGGGTACAAAAAAATGCTATTTATTATACACAATAAACAAAGGCACTTTTACTGCTTTCATGAGTACATC
>Ga0123337_10005239_pt1 | contig 12837 bp, 10 predicted proteins | sample frozenSSSSmetaG_FD_89792 | JGI IMG/M metagenome (GOLD analysis project Ga0123337, IMG submission 89792) | Glacier valley bacterial and archeal communities from Borup Fiord, Nunavut, Canada, to study Microbial Dark Matter (Phase II) -... | ecosystem: Environmental > Aquatic > Freshwater > Ice >...
AGCTACCAGAAGCCGACTTTGCTCGATACCCCGGCAAGCTCGACCTCACCCGCTTCTCCCGCTACTGGAATAAAGTGCAGCCCTCCGTCTTTGGCCGCGGCCCGCTGGGGGAGTAGCGGCTTGCAGGCAAACAACAACCCCCACCCACTGCTGGGTGAGGGCTGGCGGCTGGCTGCCAGTTAGTAACGGAGCAGGTCCAGGACTATTTTTTGGAGGATATTTAGCAGTACGATAGCGACCAGGGGCGAGAAGTCAATGCCCAGGTTGCCAGTAAACTGGTTCATCGTGTTGCGGATCGGCACCAGCACTGGGTCGGTGACGGCGGAGAGCAGCTTGAACCACTGCTGGTATTGGATGCTGGGGCCGAGCCAGGTGGACAGCGAACGGACGATGATCAGGATGATGTAGATGTTGAAGAACATGGAAACCAATCCGTACATTACAGGAACCTCCTACGTGGGGGCTGCAAAAGCAGCGTTGCTTGCGTCTCTTTACGCCTGTAGGACAGCAGTTGGGCGGCGTTTGTTTCAACTACTTTATTATAACAAATTGCCCACCCAGGCACGGCTTCGGGCAAATAAGAGTTGCATGAGAGCGCAGTGGTCGCCCACTCAAAGGTAGCAAGGTTGTGTGGGCGCATCTGAAGCATAGCAGAGTATCTGTGGACACGGCTAGCTGCGCCAGCTTCACCAACACCTGGAGGCAAACTAGCCATGAACCTGAACGCCTGCTGACGAGCAATGATCTTGACGGATCGGCCCAGGTTGGATAGAATTAGGTTGACACAAACTTCGCCCGCCCCCAGTGAATGGAAGCCTGCCATGACCGAACTGCTCACCCTCTGCCACAATTGCGACCAGGATTTCGCTCTGCCCGACACCTATGCTAGCGGGGTAGCCGTTCGCTGCCCCAACTGCCGGGCGGTGGCGACCAGCGGCGTGCGCTACCGCTATTGTCTGCCCTGTGGCAGCTACTACCGCCCCGATCTGGTCGCCTGTCCCACCGCTGCTAGCCACCCCGCCGAGCAGGAGTTGCCCCTCGAATACTATCTCGAACTACGCGACATCTACACCCAGGCTACCCGTGCTGCCAGCAATGGCAACCTGCCAGCTGGCAGCAACGGCAATGCCCCAGTTAGCAGCAATGGTAACGGCAAGGCGCACACTAATGGATCGCAGAACAAGGCTGGCAATGGCAACCAGGCTGCGCCCACCCTCGGTGCCGATGGGCGTGTACGTGGCGACAATAGTGGGCGTGGTGGAGTTTACGCCTACCTGCCCAGCTTCCCGCTACCCGCCGCCCCTGCTCCGTTGATGGTGCGTGAAGAAGCGACTAGCTACGAGGTGGACGACGGCGACGTTGATAGAGACAGTGACGACAGCGACTTCGGCCCCGCTGCTGCTACGGTGCAGGCTGTTGCGCCAGCGGCAGTAGCCGACGAGCAGGCAGAGCAGCCGGGGGAGGCTGAGCGCAAGTGGGACAACGCGGAGTTTGAACTGATCAATGACCCCAAACGCATGGCCGAGGTGATCCAACTGCTGCTCAAGGAGACGGTGATCGCGGTGGACACCGAAACCACCGGCCTCGATCCCTACACCAACGACCTCCTCCTGCTCCAGATCGCCACCCACGAGCATGGTTACATCTTCGACATGGCAGGCGGTAGCAACGGTGGCAAGAAGTTGGATGTACACCCGCTCAAGCGCGTACTTGAGCATCCCGACATCCTCAAGCTCTTGCAGAACGCAAAGTTCGATTACAAGATGCTCATGCAGCAGACTGGCATTGCCCTCAACAATATCTACGACACCATGTTGGCCGAGCGCGTGCTAACAAGTGGCATCAGCCGCGAAGTTAGCCTCAAGAATATCGCCAACAAGTATCTTGGCCGCCCAATAGACAAGACCGAGCAAAAGAGCTTTATTGGCATGACCCCTGGTAGCCCCTATAGCCAGAGCCAGCTAGAGTACGCGATCCGCGATGTCCACGTCCTCTTTCCAATCTGGGAGGCGCAGAAGCCGCAGCTGAAGAAGCACAAGTTGGAGCGCACCGTGCAACTGGAGTTTGAGTGCGTCCCCGCTGTCGGTGACATGGAGTTGGCTGGGGTGAAGATCGACGAGACCAAGTGGCGACACATCATCGAGGCGGTCAAGGTGCTGCGCGACGAGGCGGCAGGGGAGTTGCACGCCCTGCTCGCCCCTGCCACCCTGCAAGCGACCATGCTGGGGGTGAGCAGCATCAACCTGAACAGCGGTCAGCAGTTGATCGAGGTGTTTGGGCGGTTGGGTGTGGCGTTGCCGGACACCAGCGAAGGTACGCTGACCAAGTTTGACCACCCAGCCGTCAAGAAGCTGCTGGAATACCGCACCCACGAGAAGACGCTCAGTGCCTTTGGCGAGAATATGTTGCTGCTCATCCACAAGAAGACTGGGCGCATCCACCCTAACTTCAACCAGCATGGGGCGGACACGGGCCGCTTCTCTGCCTCCGAGCCGAATGTGCAGCAGATACCAGCCACCTCCGAGTTCCGCGAGTGCTTCATTCCCGAAGCGGGCTACAAGCTGATCACCTGCGACTACTCGCAGGCCGAACTCCGCATCCTTGCCCAACTCAGCGAAGACCCCGCCTTCATCGAGGCGTTTGTCAGCGGCGGCGACCTCCACCAGCTAACCGCTAGCCAGATGTTCCAGGTGCCGGTTGAGGAAGTGACCAAACAGCAGCGCGGTCAGGCGAAGGCGATCAACTTCGGCCTTGCTTATGGTCGCGGGTCGGGTTCGCTGGCCGTGCAACTAGGTGTGGACGTGGACGAGGCCAAGCGGCTGATCGACACCTACTTCAAAGCGTACTCTGGCGTGCAACGCTGGCTGGATGGTGCGGCGCGGCTAGGAGTACGCAAGCTCTACAGCGAAACGCCAATTGGTCGCAAACGCTTCTTCACCAAGCCCGACCCCGCTAGCCCCGACTTCAACGCACAGCGGGCGGCTATCGAGCGGCAGGCCAAGAATGCGCCCATCCAGGGGGCGAACGCGGATATGACCAAGTACGCCCTTGTCGCTCTGCGTGATAGCCTGCGCGACTACCCTGCCCGCATCGTCAACACGGTACACGACGAGATCATCGTCGAAGCCCGCGAGGACGTAGCCGAGATCGTTTGCCAGATTGTGGAGCAGGAGATGATCCGAGCAGGTCAGAAGATTCTCACCCTCGTCCCCGTCAAAGCTGACGCGCACATCGGTGACTACTGGAGCAAGTAGTTGAGCCTAGAGGTAGGGGTAGGTTCACCGTAGCTGCCCCCACCCGCATGGCCTAGCGCACTAAAAACAGCTTTACTTGACAAAAGTTGCCCTTTGCTGCTACAATCGAGGTGGATCATATGAGGAGGTGACGTGTTGATGACTGCAACCGAAGTACCCGCCCAGGACAGCAAGCTGTCTGGCTATGCCCACCCCGAAGTGCTGGTCACGACCGAATGGGTCTTGCAGCACCACCAGGACGCGAACGTGCGTATCCTGGAGAGCGACGAGGATATACTACTCTACGAGCAGGGTCATGTCCCCGCTGCACTCAAGCTAGACTGGCACACGGAGGAGCAAGACCCTTTCATGCGCGACTTCGTAGACCGCCAGGCTTTTGAGCAGTTGATGAGCAGCAAGGGGATCGCCAACGACACCACTGTAGTCGTTTATGGCGACAAGAACAACTGGTATGCCACCTACACCTTCTGGCTGTTCAAGTATTATGGGCATGAGGACGTACGGGTGATGGACGGGGGCCGCGCCAAGTGGGTAGCTGAGGGCCGCCCAATGAGCAAGGATATGCCTGTTTACCCGGCTACCAGCTACCAGGCGAAGGAGCGCAACAACGACATCCGTGCCTACCGCCGCCAGGTCGAAGCTGCCCTGGAAGAAGGGCGCACCCGCCTGATCGACGTGCGCTCGCCTCAGGAGTACAGCGGCGAACTGCTGCACATGACTGGCTATGCCCAGGAGGGTGCGCAGAAGGCGGGCCACATCCCCACTGCCAAGAGCATCCCCTGGGCAAAGTCGGCGCAGGAGGATGGTACCTTCAAGCCCGCAGAGCAACTAAAGGAACTGTTCGAGGGCCAGGAGATCACCGCCGACCGCGATGTGATCGCCTACTGTCGCATTGGCGAGCGCAGCAGCCACACCTGGTTCGTTCTCACCTACCTGCTTGGCTACCCCAACGTCCGCAACTACGATGGTAGCTGGACCGAGTGGGGCAGCAGCGTTGGCGTGCCAATCGAGCGCACCGCAGAGACCCGCCCGACGGTCTAACCCTCCCACTCCATCCTCTAGCCTGCTATGTTATGGCGGGTAAGTAGCGGGGAGTGCATCATTTGGATGCGCTCCCCTTTTTGTACCTGCATACCTCCCAGGTGTCACGCAGTTGCCACCTTTGTTAGCCAGAGCGTAGTAGTAGCCTGCCATCTGCTGCGCAGCCATGCTAGCGCGAACATCTACGGCAAGACGGTGTTATAATTAGTGGTGAGGAGGGTCAGGCCAGGATGAACATGGGCGAAGAAGTGCGCCGCTTCTATACAGTGCGTGAGGCGAACGAGGCGTTGCCCCACGTCAGCAGCCTACTATATAGCATGAGGCAGGCCCGCGCTCGCATCGTAACCCGCCAGGACGAACTGGACGCGATCACCGAGAAGGCGCGGCAGAACGGTAGCGCACGCCACGCCGAAGCCCTGCTGACCGAGGTTGAGGCAGCGGCCAGCACCCTGCGCGCCGACTACCAACACCTGTTGGAGATGGGTATTGAACTCAAGGATTTGGAGCGCGGCCTGATAGACTTTCCTGCCTACCGGCTGGGGCGTGTCGTCTACCTCTGCTGGCTGTTTGGCGAACCCGAAGTTGGCTGGTGGCACGAGATCGCCGCTGGCTTCGCTGGCCGCCAGACGCTAGCTAACTTCTAGCCAACATTCGGCGCGGCTGGATCAAGCCAACGCCTGAGCGAGGTCAGCCAGCAAGTCCTGCTGACTTTCGATGCCGACCGACAGGCGGATCAGGTTGGCGGGTGGCAGGTAGGCCGAACCGGCGAGGCTGGCGTGGGTCATGCTGGTGGGGTGTTCGATCAGCGACTCGACCCCGCCCAGCGACTCGGCGAGGGCGAACAGCTTCGTCTTCTCCACCACGCGCTGCGCCTGCTCCAACCCACCCTTGACCAGGAAGGAGATCATGCCACCGAAGCAGCACATCTGGCGACGGGCGATCTCGTACTGGGGGTGCGAGGGGTGGCCGGGGTAGATCACCTGCTCCACAGCAGGGTGTTCCAGCAGGAAGTTGGTGATCGCCATTGCGTTCTGCTCGTGCGCCCGCATCCTGATCGCCAGTGTCTTGAGGCCGCGCAGGGCCAGCCAGCAGTCCAGTGGCCCCGGCACAGCCCCAATCGCATTCTGCAAGAAGGTGAGCCGCTCGTGATCGTCTGCGTCGTTGAGGATCAACGCACCGCCCACCAGGTCGCTGTGGCCGCCGATGTACTTGGTCATGCTATGCACGATGATGTCGGCACCGAGGTTGAGCGGCTGCTGACCATAGGGCGAGGCGAACGTGTTATCGGCCACCACTCGTGCGCCGTGCGCGTGGGCGATCTGGCTGAGGGCGGCAATGTCCACGATCTTGAGCAGGGGATTGCTGGGGGTCTCTACCCAAACCGCCTTCGTCTCTGGCTTGATCGCCGCCTCAACCAGGGCGAGGTCGGTCATGTCCACAAAGTCGAACTTCAGCCCGTAATCGGCGAGGACGCGCACGAACAGGCGGTAGGTGCCGCCATACACGTCGTCGGCGCAGAGGATGTGGTCGCCTGGTTTGAACAGGTAGAGCAGGGTAGTCTCTGCCGCCAGGCCGCTGGCAAAGCAGAGGGCAAAGTTGCCCCCCTCCAGGCTGGCGAGGGCCGCTTCCAATGCAGTGCGCGTCGGGTTGCCAGTGCGTGCGTACTCATAGCCCTTGTGCTGGCCGAGCGCATCCTGCACGTAGGTGGAGGTCTGGAAGATCGGCACCTGAATTGAGCCGGTCGTCGGTTCGGGTGCCTGACCCGCATGGATCGCCCTGGTCTCAAAGCCGTACTGGTCTGCTGCTTCGTCGCGTATAGTCATGATCACTCCTTCTGTTTAACTTGCCGCCCCCACTGCGCTTCAAACTCGATGAACCCGGTGAGCAGGAGCAGGCCGAGGGTTGCCTGCATGAACTGGATGTCTAGCTTGAGGTCGTAGCCGCCAATTGCAACTAGCAGCAAGCCGAGGCCGATTGGCGTGCTACCAACCCAACCCTTTAGTGGCCCGCGCAACGCCTGCGCAATGCTGTAGACCGCCACCCCGACCACAAGGATGTAGATGGGTAGGGGCAGGAAGAATTGGTAGCCGCCGCTGAAGATGGCGATGTAGGCTGGCACGTCTACCTTGAGCGGCGCGAGCATCAGACCGCTGAACAGCAGCATCAACCCCACGCTGAGGCCAACGGCCAACCGATCAGGGCGACCGAGCGGCAGGATGTAGCAGACGAAAATCATGGCGAGGGCGACAAGGACGAACAACTGACCGAGCGGGTAGACCCAATCTACCCCACCCGCCTTGCCGACCGGCAGCAACTCCTGGCCCAGCACGTTGTAGGCAGAGCAAGCGTAGGCCGCTAGCATAGTGGCGAAGATCAGCCGCGCCCGCCAGTCTACCGCCGCAACGATGGCATAGAGCAGCACGAGGGCAATCATGGCGAAGGCCAATACCTGGTAGCCCCGACCTGCCGCATAGCTGCCACCAAAGAGCAGGCGCGAGGCGGCTAGCCAGAGGCTGAATAGCACGAGCGCAAGCACACCAACACAGATCGTCAGGCGCAGCAGCCGCCAGCTACCCCTTTCACGCAGAGCCTGCCAGCCGAGCAGCAGCAGGCTGGCGACCAGAAAGAGGGCCGCGAAGTTGAGGCTGATCCCGGTCACGCGGTCAACAAAGAAAAAGGCATCCACCACCGGCCCAGTCACGCCGCTCATCGTCAGCGAGTTGCCCATGCGCGAGAGGCCGCGCTGGAAGACTAGCTCGATGAGGCAGACGATAGCGGTGACGACCAGCACCGGGCGCAGCAAGTCTAGCACCATGCTGCTTGCAGACTGCTGCTTCGGTGTAAGCTCGATTAGCTGCTGTGGGGTTGGTTCCGCTGCTGCCATCACTGTACCTTGTTGCTGACGGGCCAATAGGACGGAAGTGGGACAAGGCTCATACATTACGCTGCTAAAATGGCAGCCCTCCAACATACATGGCATGAAAGCGCGTAACTAGAGGTTCTTGTCTGGCGAACTGGATTTGAGCGGCTGATGCAGGGTAGCCGCTCTTGCTACGTCAGCACCCGATACAAAATTGTAGGGGTTAGGTACTTCGCTCACCAAATCTGCAATCGTTTCGCGGGCCTTGCCATCATCGGGCGTTACGCCCAGGTAGGCTGCCGCACCGGTTAGTTGCGCTTCCTGCGGGGTAACGCGGCGCATCACCAGGCTGGTGGCGAGGATCACGCGCACCCCAGGGGCGACTTCAGTTAGCAGTCCCTTCTCGTATACGCCCACCACCTTGCCGATCAGCCCACCGTAGGCCACCACCAGGTCACCCACTGCCAACTTGGCGATGATCCGCTTGCGCTTGCGGTTCTCGACCATCATTGGTAGGATCAGGAAGATGAAAAAGAGGAAGGCGATCAACACCCCGCTCATGTAGACTTCGGCCATACCGTCCATAGCTCAGACTCCCTTCTGTTGCTTTCCAACTGTTCGCTTTGGTACAATTATACCAAATGATTGTTCAGATTTTCACATTTACCTTGCCGCTCCCGCGCGCAGCGTAGGAGAGACGATTGACGGGTTATGCTACAATTATAGCCTCAACTGGGCAAAGGTGCAATGATGGCCGAACGAACAGAGCGCAAGGGTGGGCGGTGGCAGCGGGAGGCGCGTAGCTTCTGGCTCTGGTTGCGGGGCATCGCTGCGGGCCGCTGGCAACTGCTCGTCACCCTCGACGAGCGATCTGGCTTCTCGCTGGAAGGGATGAGCCTGGCGGTGCGCTGGCTGGGCGTGCTGACCGTGCTGGCTCTCAGCTTCTTCATCGGCCACCTGCCGCGTCCGCCCTTCGACCTGCCAGGGCCAGTGGTGGCGATGGCCGCCGTCACCTACAACCTGCTCGTCACCCTCTTTCTGCTCACCAGGCGGCGGTACAACAATCGGCGCATCGTATTCGCTATCCTCTTGCTAGACTGGCTGACGGCGGGGGCGGCGGTGATGCTCACTGGGCGAGCGCACAGCGTCTTCTTCATCCTCTTTTTCACCCTGGTGATCACTGCCGCCGCCCAGTTCGGCATCATCACTAGCCTCGGCTATGTGGGGGCCACCTTCATCTTCAGTGCGGTGCTCTACTGGCTCGGTCTGGAGCGCGACGACGTGCCGCTACTGGGCATCCTCAGTGTCTACATCAACGCGCTTGGTCTGGCAGCATTGGCGACGGTTGCTCTGCGGCAAGCTCTCTACGCCGAGGCAGAGCGCAGCAGGCGGGCCAGCGCGAAGGCGGAGGAGAGCGCGAACCGCGAGCAGATGGAGCGTGACTTCCTCAGCATCGTCTCGCACGAATTGCGCTCCCCACTCACCGCGATGAAGACCTCGATCAGCACCTTGCAGGCGGTGCCGCAGAGTGAAGCCGAACTGAAGCTGCTGGCTAACGTCAACCGCAGCACCGAGCGGCTGATCGCCCTGGTCAACGACCTGCTCGATCTCGCCCGCTTGCAGGCCGGGCGGTTGCAGATCGTGCCAACCAGGATTGACCTGCGGGCAGTGGTTGAGGAGGCTGCTGAACACCTGCGCCCGCTCACCGAGGCCAAACGGCAGGAGTTGCGCGTCCACCTGGGCGACGAGCCGATCTACGTGCAGGCAGAGAAGCGGCGGGTGGAGCAGGCTTTGCTCAACCTCCTGTTCAACGCCAACAAGTTCGCGCCAGAAGGCGGCCACCTCAGCGTCGCTCTACGGCGGGGGATTGGCTCGGATGGTTGCGAACAGGGGCTAGTCCAGGTGCGCGACGATGGGCCGGGCCTCAGCCCAGAGCAGCAAGAGCGCGTCTTCGACCAGTTCTACAGCGTGGCCCACCAAGAGACTGGCAAGCTGGCGACCCAGAAGCGCAGCGGTGAGGGTCTCGGCCTCGGTCTGGCGATTACGCGCAGCCTGATCGAGTTGCAGGGTGGGCAGGTGGGGGTGCAGAGCAGGCCAGGCTGGGGTAGCATCTTCTACTTTTGGTTGCCGCTCTGCCTTGCACCGTTGGAGGCTGAAGAATGAAACAACGGCTGATCGTCGTCGGTTGCGGCGTGATGGGGGCTGCCACTGCTGACTACGCCACCAGGCTGGGGGCCGATGTGACTATCCTGGAGGCTGACGCAGCGGGCAACAGCATGGCGGCCAGCAGCGACTATAGCAAGATATTCCGCTACTCCTATGCGGGCCAGCGCGAGTACGTGGTTTGGGCGAAAGAGGCGGGGCGGCTCTGGCGCGACCTGGAGCTGGAGAGCGGAGCCAGCCTGCTGCATCAAGTGGGCCTGCTGCTACTCGACAGCGGGGCGGGGGGTTTCGCCCTCGACAGCTATGCCACCTTGCGCGACATGGGCGAGCGGGTGGAGTTGTTGGAGCCGGATCAGCTAGCTCTCCGCTACCCGCAGTTCGCCGCCGCCCGCCTGCAAGGTGCCGTACTTGACCCGAACGGCGGCATCCTGGCTGCCAACCGCTGCGTGGAGACACTGTGGCACAGTGCGGTCAGCAAGGGAGCGCGCTACCTGCCCGGCCAGCGGGTCAGCGCGGTTGAGCAGCGGGGTGACGAGGTGATAGTCAGCGTGCAGGGCGGCCAACGCTACATCGCGGATGCAGTGGTGCTGGCGGTCAACGGCTGGATCAACCGCCTGTTGGGCGTAGACTGGGTCCGCAATACCCGCCAGCCTGTCCTCTACTACCGCCCACTGGGCGACCGCAGCCACTACCTGCCGCGCAACTTCCCAGTCTTCGCTGACCTCGATAGCGGCTTCTACGGCTTCCCCAGCTTCGGCCTCGACGCGGTAAAGGTCGCAGATCACAGTCTCGGCCCTACTGTAGACCCTAACCACCGGGACTGGTATGCGAACGACGAGGCTGATGCAGGGGCGCGTGGCTTCCTCAGCCGCTACATCCCGGCCCTCGGCGACGCAGAGTTGGTCAAGACCCACGTCTGCTTCTATGACAACACGCCCGACGGCAACTTCATCCTCGACCGTCTGCCAGGGCTAGCCAACGTCGTCGTAGCGGCAGGCTTCAGCGGCCACGGCTTCAAGTTCGCCCCCCTGGTCGGCAAGGTGCTGGCGAACCTCGCGCTGAAGGACGAAGTAGTGCTACCGCTAGACAGCTTTTCCCTCTCCCGCTTTGCGACGGCAACCAGCGACCCGTAACGGGCGATCAGCGATCAGGTGCTAACTGCCTGCTGCTTCGCCAAGCGCGCACCAAAGGACGGACAAGAAGAAGATGACCACACCAACAAGCAACAATGTTTTGAAGATCATGGTAGTGGACGACGACCCCGATGTGGTGGAGGCAATCAGCCTCAGCTTCAATCTGCAATGGCCTGGTAGCACCGTTGTTGGGCTGGGAACAGGGCGGGCAGCCCTGCAACGTTTCTCGCAGGAGAACCCCGATGTGATCCTGCTGGACATTGGCCTGCCCGATATTGACGGCTTTGAGGTCTGCCGCAAGCTACGCGAGCAGAGCAATGTGCCGATCCTGATGATCACAGCGCGGGGCGAGGAGATCGACAAGGTGCGCGGCCTCGAACTGGGGGCCGACGACTATGTAACCAAGCCGTTCGGCTACCTCGAACTCTCCGCCCGCATCAAAGCTGTGCTGCGTCGCACCACCCTGCCTACCAGCAGCCCCGCCGCCAACTTTAAGGCTGGCAGCTTGCAAATCAACTTTGCCGCCCACGAAGTCCGCGTGCGTGGTGAGGTAGTGCGCCTGACCCCCACCGAGTACAAGTTGCTCGACCAACTAACGCACAATGCTGGTCAGGTGATGCTACACGACACCCTGTTGCAGCGGGTCTGGGGGCCAGAGTACAAGGGCGAGATCGACTACCTGCGTATCTACATCCGCCGCCTGCGCGAGAGGATCGAAGCTGACCCTCAGCACCCGCAGATGATCCTCACCGAGCGCGGCATTGGCTACCGCTTCAACCCGCCAGAGGCAGTGGCTGGCCCAAGCCAGTAGTAGCAAGGATGTTGGTTGGCAAAAAGATAGCCCCGCTAGCCGAAGCTGGCGGGGCTGCTTTGTGGGTTGCGGCTTGTGGATTGCTCCGCAGGCCGCAGGGTGGTGGCTACTACGGGGCCGATTCGATGGCGCGGCGCACAACCTTGCTCAGTTCACCGCGCTTGATGTTGTCGTTCGGACGGAAGCAGATGCCGCCGCCAGTGACGCAGGTTGCACCGTTGATGATGTTGCGTGAGGCCAAGGTCTCAATGGCTTGGAAGCCAAAGGCACCCACTGGCACGTCGCGGAAGGTGGCGACAGTTGGCGTAACCAGGGCGTAACCCTTTGCCCGCTGCACGATCACAGCTACCTGTACGCGGCTGATCTGCACGTTGGGGCCGTAGCAGGTGCCGGGCGTGCCGAGGGCAGCGCACTGGGCAGCCGAGAGGCCGTTGACGACCCCAGCACGAGCGGCAGCTTCGATGAAGCCGAAGAACACGCTGCCAGGAGCTACGTCTACGAAGGTCTGGCCGCTGGCGGGGGTGAAGGGAGCGAGGCCAAAGCCCAGGACGGCGATCTTGGCAAACTCACCGCGAGTGGCGTTGGCGTTGGGCCGGAACAGGCCATTCGCACCATTGACGATGTTGCGGCAGGCCAGGTACTGGATGTCACCGTAGAACAGGTTGCTCGTCGGTACGTCACTGAAGGTGATCGAGCAGGCGGTGGCAGTAGCGGTAGAGGTGAGGATGGCAGTAGCGGTAGAGGTAGCGGTGGCCGTAAGGGTGGCGGTGGCCGTAAGCGTGGCAGTAGCGGTAGAAGTGGCTGTGCTAGCCGGGGTGGTTGCGGTCGGGGTTGGCAGCGAGTTGGCAGCCGGGTTGGTCTCCGCATCGGTGCTACCAACTGTGCCGTCCTCAGTGCCACCGATAGCGTACCAGTAGCCGTTCATCTGCGCCTTACCGAAGTTGCGCTTGATGTTGAGCAGCGATGGGAAGTTCTGCCAGCGGTCTGCGCTGGGGATGTACTGGTAGCACTCCTGGCCGATGGTGACAAAGCCACCGCCGCAGACGACAGCGCGCCCAGCGTTCGGGTAGCCACTGTTGGTGTTCCAACTGTAAGCCTGATTGTTGCTCAGGCCCACGGGCAGGTCAGCAATGCGCCGCCAGGTCGGGGTAGTGTCGGTTGGAGTCATTACTTCGACAATGTTCAGGTCGTTGAGGCTTACCCCTACGAAGTTGGCCCCTCCGATGGCGTAGACGCGACCATCGAAGGCGGTGCCAGCGATGTAGGTGCGCGCGATGCTGAGGTCAGCACTGCTGATCCGACTCCACTTGCTGCCAGGGGTGCCATTGGGGTCGAACACGTAGGTCTGGGCAGAGAGGGTGTTAGTCGGTGGGGTGAAGCCACCGAAGATGTACCACTTGTTGTTGAGTACCGCCGAGCCGAGGCCAGTCGTGTTGGTGAGTGGCAGCGAGTCGCTGAGGACGGTTATGGTGCTGCTGGTCGGGTCGAAGCGGTAGACGGTGCTGGTGCCGCTGAGGTCGGAGGCGGCACCAGAGCCACCCACCAGATAGACGTAGGTGCCACTGGTTTCGGTCA